>JAABUU010001983.1_pt1 | contig 31111 bp, 28 predicted proteins | sample 5559301 | NCBI WGS metagenome assembly JAABUU01 (sample SAMN10711884, study PRJNA513360) | rock metagenome | isolation source: Antarctica rocks | place: Antarctica: Victoria Land, Richard Nunatak white
CTCCCTCCCCGTCAACGCATCCCCCCTCTTGAACATAGCTGCCCACACCATCAGCCCCCAATCCCGATCGCCACAAGCTCTAACCCGCAGAACGGGTAAAGGGTAAGGGTAAAGGGGGAGAGAGCCTTACCATCAGCCTCCTCCCACGCCCTGCCGGCCCCGAACCCCAACCCGACCCAGGCGGGCCACGCCCTTCGCTTGAACAGGAGCACGCTGAACACGACGCCGAAGGAGAGGCCCAGCGACGAGCGGATTAGGAGGGATGAGATGGCGTGGTCCCACTGTATAGGTTAGTTCAGGGAGGGTTCCGGGAGGGAGGGAGGGAGAGAGGGTGCGGGGTGAAGGGAAGGGGATGACAGGGGCATACCTTTTCGTTGAGTAGGGCTTCGCTGACGGGTTTGCTGGGCCGCATGACGGGCGCAGAGGCGGCGGGTGCGGGTGTGTCGGCCATGGTGGTGGTGAGATGGAGAGGCTGGCGTGTAGTTAGCGCGGGGAAGGTCTTGGTTGTACGTGTCGGTGTTGTGGGAGTTTACCGGCTGTGAAGGTTTGGTGGGATGGGTGTTGAAGGTGAATTGAGTGATGTAAGGGTATGGTTGTCTTGGGGGTTTCTTGAAGCTCCTTCGGACGTCAGGGTTGATGCTCGGATCGGATAAATTAGCTTCGGCCAATCAGAACGCAGCAATTCTTTTTCGTTCGAGATAGGTAACGAGCAAACACGACAAGCTATTTCGTCTCGACTAGAGAGTGAAAGGATGGCGGTAAGTTCAGCGCATGACTGCTTAATATCAATGCCGTCCTGTTACAATGCTAATCGATTGCCAGCTCCAGGGGCAGTCTCGGCCTACCGCCTACGAAGCTCTCCTTGAGCTGGAGAGAAGCCAGGAGCCCTTCTCCGAACTGGTGGTAGAAGCTGCAGATATAGTCCAGATCGAATTGCTCGCGTCAGAAACATCGTTACAAGTTGCTTCCTCCACTGACCATGTGGAACGACAATTAGGATTCAGCGGAAAAGAAGAATGGGTTCTCCGATGGCTTCTGAAGAAACTAGATACCCCCAACACCAGCACGCGTCTGGATCCACGAACATGGTCGTTCATGGCATCGCTCGTCGAGCGGATACCGGTCGAGAACGCCGCCAGGATCCTGACTGGCCACAACCTCCTGCACACGCTGGAGCAGAGTCTTGCGGCTGGACTAGCTGAAGCTCGAGCTGCTGGCCGTAGTCATATTTCATTGCCGGGTGGTGGTAGAGACAGGATACATGACACCTCGGATGGATCAAAGTCTAGCTCCACTGTCGCTGGAGGACCCGCAGCTGGGTCACCGAAGGGGTCTAGGAAGCGGAAGAGGTCCGGCCTTCTGGTGGAGAATGATAGCCCTACGGTTGCACCTACCCACGCTGGTCGAGTGATCGATACTCTCTTTCATTCTACCGTCAGCCTTTTGAGCCGGCTTGTTTCCATGTCCAAGACACCGAGCAGTGAAGAGAGCGATCTGGCTGGTCAATATATGACGGCCGTTCTCAGAACGAGTCCGGACCGGGCGGCGTCTCTTCTCGGTACGGCATTGAGCGCTGCTGAGTTTGTCATGCTCGATGAAAGGTGTTCCTTTCTGGAGACTACCACTACTGGATCGTCACCTTTGTTACCCTTTGTCAGTGTCTGGGAGTATCGCTCCGTCAGTACCGACGATCTTTCTGGCCGGGCCAGTAACGTAAGTTTTTTAAGAATAGATCAATTGCTTGTACTTATGACTTTGATAGGAAGACTACTCGTCACTTTGCCTCGTTCCGGCTCTTCGGCTCTTATCAGCCTGTCGTGAGCGTCTAGACGGGTGTCCGGCGATGGATTCTACTAAAACTGTCCTCGAACAACTTCTAGCTCGTCACATTGTACTACCTTCACGGAGTAGTTTCTTTGCGTCTACCGAGCGAGGAATTGCCAGTTCCAATAGAACAGCTATTCCACTAGTCCTGATAGACGCTTTGGACTCTGCAATTGACGAGGAGCTCCTGGAAGCTACACCGAACGCGGGAAGCAACTCTGACGAGAGAGTGATGTTTAGCGTCCCTCTAATCTTCGATATCGCTATTCGATGCATACCCAGGGATAGTCCGAGAAAGAGAATAATTGAAGGCCCGTGGCTAGAAGGGTTGTTCCTCTATCTCATGCGGAAAGTGCATTTGCCTGTCTTTTCGGAAACCTCTGTTACTATGAGCCAGCAGTCTTATCAGATCTTGAAGTCAATGCTCCAGATGGCGATAGATAGAGGGGTTTCCCTCGATATCTCTATCTTGAGAGACATTGTCAGGCGTTTCTCCGGTCTATTGGAGTCTGGGAAAAATTCGTGTCAATGGTCGCTGGTCGGCAAGATCCTTGAGCTCGATGCCAACGTCTTCCTGATACCTGTTGAAGTTGAAGCTGGGTCTTTGCGATCGCCGCACGGTCTGTTGTTCACGCTTTTCTTGAGAATCACACAAACAGGACGTAAATTTCGTTCAACGATATCGGATGACTATAAGTTCCTTAGATCTTCCATCGTGTTGCCTCTGCTTAGGGAGCACGCCAAAGCTCGAGATTTGAGTGGCTTTCTCAAATACTGGCGCTCTGAGCTAAAAGCTTATGAGGAATCTGGGTACGAGCCAGTCGTTGAGCTTGCGGAGTTTCCGCCGCGCACGCTGGTATCGATCTGGGAAGATAAGGAGTTGACAATCGAGCTGAGCAATCTCTTGGAAAGCTCACTAACGCCAGTACAAATTCAAAGAGCGCTGTCCTCAGCGTTGCCCGAGTTCGAAGCGTCATTGAAAGGTGGTGATGATGCCCGCCCCGGGGCCTACGCCAGTGCAGTGATAATAGACGCTTTATTGGGAGCTATCCAGCGAGAGGAAACGGTGGATCTGGTATCTGAAACGGTTGAGAAGTTTGCTTTTATTATCGTCCCAAATCTGGATCCACATTCGGATTGGCCAGAGAACCATCAATGGCGGCTTTGGCGGCTTGTAACCACAATCAACTTACAATGGCGTCAGACGTGGTCAACCGCTTTGGAAACTCTTGGCGAAGACATGGGCCGCCCTAACAATCTGCATATCGAACAGGTTTTGAAAGTTTTCGAGAGCCTGAATTCAAGCAGCTCATGGCTTGACGCCACGTCCTCGGATTCTAACGAATTCCTCGAAGTCCTGCATACCTTCCAGTATGTTCTCAGCTTTGACCCTCCCAGATTCACAAGAGATGCAGAGATTGCCCAGTTATCAGAGGCTATTGATCAGGCACTGCATGCGATTGTTCCATTTTTCGAAGATACCCTGAATGAGGCCCAACGTGGAAAGTCAGCTTTGACCTTCCAATGGGATGGTAGGCCGGAATCTGTGACATCCCCGGGACCGCTTGCCGTGGCGCTTGCGACTGCAATACTTCGCTTTCCTCGATGTCTAAAGTAAGTTTGCCCAGCGGAGAGGAACGAATTGTAGTATTTACATTACACTAGGTACGTTACAGCAGACACGCGTCTTTCTGTCTTGCAAAGACTGTACTGGTTATACGAGTGGCAAGACTCCATTCCAGCGCAACCGAGTGAGGGTTTGGTCGACAAACCCCTCGTCGGCGTGTGGGAAGGTCTGTTAGTATGCGACGGGGTTCTCGAAGATCCAACAGTGCTTGGTAGGATCCCTCTAGATCAACCTCCAATTGCGTCAGCTGAAGTTCGAATGTAGACCCCTTCATTGGGATTCTGATTGCTCGACTTGGGACCGGAGCTGATCCAGCCGCTTCGAGCGCAGATCGAGATTTATCGCCGGACCTGCCCGTTCGCTGTCTTTTGGCCCTGCCTCTAACCATACTCCAACGGCCGTCTAGGGAATTGATATTAGACTATTTGCTTAAACACTGCCTGAGGACGGATCACCATTCATTCCAGGCGTCACTAACGTTGTGGATGGCTTTGATGGCACGCCTCATGGAGGCTCCGAACGCAACATCCAGACTAGCCACCGACGCCTCAGCTCTCTGGGAGTTAGCAGGTGTCGTCGACCAGAGTGACTCTGATGTTGATTTCGAAGGGTTATGTGCGCTTGAGGAGCTTGTGAAACTTACATTGGGACATCTGATCCCTACTAAAGACCAAGACCGCAGCCGCAAGTATCTGGACAGATTTCACGCTCAATTGAGCAGTTCGCTGGCCGAGGGCGGCGACTCGCCCGACCAAGTCGGCACCCGGTGTCTGGTGAAAGCTTCCCTTTCAGTATTCTGGCTTCACCGTGGGGGTCTGCTCAAGCCCTTGAAAGAGAAAGAAATTACAAGGCTGCGCACAGTCCACCTTGATAGGCTGATCTCGGATCTTATGTATAAACACGGACGACAAGCACAACGGAGAGGCGTCGCCTTAACCTCCAATCTGCTATTGATCTTGGATTGTATGCTCGAGTACGGGGATCTCCTCAGTGTTCATGAGCATAGGGTAGAAGGTAGATCGAAACTCGTGCTTCTTCATGGTAGCCCTGCTAACCTTTTAGTCAATCTTAATTCGTCCGAGCTCATGTATAGCATGATGTCTTTCCAAGAGGATCACATCAAGGACGAATCTAGCCACCTGATAACGGACGAATTAATTTCTCAAGGTCTAACGGGTTTATACCTACTTGGTTCATACACGCAAGACGACCGAGAGACCGAGTTCAAGAGACTATCATATTTGTTGCAGCTGCTCCGCACTAGTAGGTGTATTGCCGCCTCCGTTTGTTATGGCGCTAAGATCCAGCAGCCACCTCCGCAGACCAGCAGCGCTTACTGGTCGGATACCGAGATCATCTCCGCGCCAGAACTGCAGAGGATAGGTTACGCCTACTCTCTGAATTCGAAGAATATGGAATAGAAGGAGCCGCCGATGCTGACCTTTTGCGACTATTGCCGGTATTACTGTCTACAATTGAGGATCATGGGAAGGATTCGGCAGAGCCCAGAACTGCCATTTCCAACGTCTTCGTCAAGCTCTGTGGCCGGCTCTGGCGGACGCCTAACTACCGAGAGTTCTCGTTCGTTGCTCAAGCTATGGCTTTGGTATTACGACAGAAGCCTTGGGCCATGACCCAGTGGGGCATCGATAGCGTCGTGGGTGCAATCACCATAACCTTGTCACCTTCGGGCCCGGCCTTTCCGCCACAGCATGCCAACGGGGTCTACCAACACCTATGCGGCCTCACGAGCGCCCTGCTGGCCCTCCACCGGACCAAGCTAGGCGGAAGATATCACCTCCTCATCCCCCTCTTACAAGCCATGCTACGCTGCCTTTTCAACCCCGACCCCAAAAGAGCCCGAACCTCCAAGCCGACAACTCCCCCGCCCTGGCTGTCCGCCCGGGCCGCCAAACTCGACGTCTCGAGCGCTGCCGCATACGCCCGCATCCTGACGGCCCTCTGCGACCCCACCGTCTCCTCCGTCACCGCCTTCAAGCGGCGAGCCGGTGCGGAGCTCAACGACGAAACGAAGAGAGCCAGGGACACGGCGGGACAGTACCTGCATTACCTCGTCATGCAGTACGCGCGGTGCCAGCTAGAGGCGCGCATCGCGCCGGAGTTCAGGGATGCGCTGCTGCCGGGCTTGTATGCGGTTTTGGATGTGTTGTCGGTGGAGACGTTGCGTACGCTTAATGCGGCGATGGATGCTCAGGGACGGGCGATCTTTAAGGGGTTGTATGAGGATTGGAGACGGTTTGGGAGGTGGAAGGAGGTGTAGTTGGGCTGGGGGTAGCTTGTTGTGCACGTTCTTGCTGGGGGGTGGTGGAAGGGGCTTTCCATGGTTGGCATGCTGGCTGTCTTGGGATAGCACTCGGGGGCGTCGGTGGCAGCGATGACAGGGCTAGTTTGCATAGATTACAGAGAATCTTACCCATAACAGCTAGTGTAGGGTACATGTGCCTTGATGTTGCCTTTGGCGAATCCCGCTGTGCCAGGCCGCTAATGCAGAAAACTCACACTGACGTACCTATGAATACAACCTCAACCCCTTCGCACCCATATGTTCCTGGCGAACCGAGCGTAAGTCTAGCCCCGGACGAGGTTCATGACTTCCTCGTCCGAGAGCTCAACACGCCGATTCTCGACGAACTCTACACAAGACTGTGGCTAGTAGCTAGAAAGTCCGGGGACTACACCCTGTAGGTACAAGCTCCCGTACCTACCAGGTACCTACCTTAGTAAGCAGAACGCGGGTTCTCTTCCAACTTGTCCCTTATCAATGACGTTAATTATATCTAGTTTAATATTACTATCATTATTATTTATGTTCGACCTGGAGATTGCAACTGGGCCTCTCACTTGCTGGAGTGAGTAGCGATGAGGTACCGATGAAAGCAAATGGTGCATAAGTTATGAATTACACCGTACGACCATCTGAGAGATAAGGGTTTCTAGATCTGGATGTGGCATCGTCTGTCGTGAGGTCCTTGCATGGCTTGGATTACTACCTGGTAGTTGTGTCGTCCATGAGGTACTGTAGTGGGTACAGTGAACCCCACGCAGCATGCCTGTACAGTATCTGCACCACGGTTGCACATATCATCTGGATGATCTGGTCCATGGCTATACGTTCAAAGCTGTCGCTGTTCATCAAAGATCACTCCTCTGAAAACTGCAAACTGATCTCGGGCTCTACCATTCGCCATGGAGAAAGTACGAAGTTCGAGGTTCGCCCATTATGTCGACAAGCTGGCCGTACCGAGCGAGCCTGGCCTGACCCACGCACAGTTGATGCTGACGAACCATGACCTGAAGCCCGGTCTGTCTTCCTCAATCATTGACGGGGTTTCCTTTCTATCTGACACCTCCTTCTGTCAGTCGAACCTCAGCGCCGTCAGTGGGGTGCCTGGAATTTCGTCGGCTTCTGGATCGCCGATAGCTTCAACATCGTGGGGGCTCAGGGTAGCACGTCCTTTGCCCGTGTGTCGTACTGACGGCGAATTAGAATACCTGGATGGTATCGTCGTCGATGATCATCGGTGGGCTGTCATGGTGGCAGTCCTGGCTCTGCGTCTGGATTGGATACACCATATCCGGCACCTTCATCTGCATGACCGGTCGGATCGGCGCTACGTACCATATCAGCTTCCCCGTCCTCACTCGAGCATCGTTCGGGATCTGGGGCTCGCTCTGGCCTGTTTTTAATCGAGCGGCCATGGCTTGTGTATGGTACGGGGTGCAGTCGTGGATCGGGGGTATGTACCTTGGCGAACGCCCCTACCCAAGCCCTAAACTCGGGAAGTCTGTCGGAAATTGAAAAGTCTGACATGTTCGAAGGAGAATGCGTTACACTCATGCTTCGAGCCATCCGGCCTAGCTATGTCAACCTTCCCAACAGTATGCCCACAAGTTCCGGAACCAATACGAGGGACTATCTCAGCTTCTTCCTCTTCTGGGCGTGCAGCCTGCCGGCCATCTGGTTTCCCGTTCATAAGATTAGGCATCTGTTTACGGTCAAGGCTTACTTCGTGCCCGTGGCGGGCCTTGCTTACTTCGTTTGGGCCATTGTCAAAGCCCATGGTATCGGTCCAATCGTCCATCAGCCGAACACCGTACACGGTAGTGCGCTGGCTTGGGCGATGGTTCAGGGCATCATATCAAGCATTAACAACTTCTGTACCCTTATAGTGAATGACGCCGATTTTGCTCGATTCGCGAGGAAGCCGAGGGACGCGCTGTGGTCTCAATTCATCACCATTCCCGTGGGCTTTGCTGTGACGTCATTTATTGGCATCATCGTGTCGTCTTCCTCCACCGTCATTCACGGCAAGCCGATCTGGAACCCTTTGGACCTCCTCAGTAATTTCCTGGACGGTGCCAACTCCGCCGAACGATTTGGCGTCTTCATGATTGCTGTTGCCTTCGCGCTGGCCCAACTTGGCACCAACATCGCCGCCAACTCAGTCTCTGCCGGTACGGACTTGACCGCCCTATTGCCTCGCTACCTGAACATCCGCCGAGGCGGATATATCTGCGCGATTGTTGCGTTGGCCATGTGCCCCTGGAACCTCCTATCCACCTCGAACCAGTTCACGACCTATCTTTCCGCCTACGCCGTCTTCCTCTCCTCCATCGCCGGTGTCATCATCTGCGACTATTACCTCGTCCGCAAAGGCTACCTCCGCATCACGGACCTATACAGTGCGAAGAAGACGAGCGCCTACTATTTCTGGTTCGGCATCCACTGGCGCGGTTACGCCGCCTACATCGCCGGCATCCTCATCAACATCGTCGGCTTCGTCGGCGCCATCGGCCGCCCCGTTCCCGTCGGCGCCCAGTACATCTACAATCTCAACTTCCTCTGCGGCTTCATCGTCGCGTCCGCCACGTATTACCTGCTCTGCCGCTCCTTTCCGGTCCCGGCGACTAGCGATCGCTGGATGGAGGTCGGGGATGAGATTGCGGACGCTGGCGTTGCGGGTGCGGGGGGTGGGGGGTGTGATGAGGAGAGTGCGACGGGTTCGGATTCGCTGGGGTCTGTGAGCAAAAAGGCGGATGTGAGGGAGCGGAAGGTCGGGCAGGGTTTCGAGTAGAATTTTCTTCTAGGCAACGTTATAGTAGAAGGGGGCTAGATGCATCGTTGGAGAGCCGGTGTTGGAGCCCAGAGGCCCGACCTGCGCAAATCCCGTTCGGTCCTTCACTTCCAGTCCCTTGCACATCCTCCCTCCGGGAATTGCTCCCTCAAACAACCAGTACAAGCATCCGCACCTGCATCCTCGCCCGCCTAGACCCACCACCTACCCTTCACCTCTCTCGCTGTGGTAGGCGAAGCGAGATTGATTCATCTGGTCAAAACGGTGGAAGCTTGGATGCTGGGATGGAACAAGATCATCTCCGTCGTGGGGTATTCTGTTCTTTACCAAAGTTCCGGTCTCTTCGTTCTGTTTTTCTTTTCGGTTCGGCGAAGGAACGATACTAGGGATGCTAGGTTTGTAGTTCCTGAGTATTGTTGTTGTTGTTGTAGTTGTTTGTTGATCCAAGTAGTGCTTTCGTAGCGGTTTCGTAACCCTACCCTAAACCACGCCGTGGAGTCGCTGCTGACTAAGCTACTCCTGTACCTACCTATCTCCACCGGCGTGAGCGACACAGATTCTCAATCAATTCAGGTACGCAGTATCAGTCTCTCAAAGACGCACTCCGACGGCTGCAGTAGTCGGCATCGTACTTGCATCCAGTCAGTGATGGTGCCCGTCTCAGTTCCGTTCCTATCTCGGACGTAGCTCCTGGCAGAATACAGCCAGGTTGAGAGGAATAGGGCCAGCCCGATATTTGGATCTCTCGTTGCCGTCTCAACCATACGCCTCTTTGGAAGCTACCAAATTTGGTATCAAATAATATTGCAATCATCTTGCAGAACTTTAGGAAGCGCCTGAGGGCACGGCTGCGGCGGAGACAGGGAGCTAGAAGGCCCCCCCCCCATACCGTGCACGGTGGTACATGGAGGATTGTTGTCTAGCATTTGCACATGGATGGGATTGTCGGTTCCCTAGAGTGCACCTAAGCTGGCCAGATTTCTCTAGCTCTGAGAGTCGAGGCTTGTGGTTCAATGCGTGCGCCTTGGCCGTACGATACCTAACCTGCAGGTAGGCTTCGTTCACGAACTTGACAAATATACTAGTCTGGGAAACCCCACTATGGAAGACAGCTGCGGATGAGAAGATCATCTTACACCATGACTCGCCCTGCGGGCCCAACAGCGTTGGCATTCATGAGGTGGCATACTGATCCAGCGTTGTCACTGCAGTCCTTGGACGATTGAGTCACTGCCGGCAACATGCAGGTGCTCAGTCACCGTTCACGCTTTGGAGTGGAGACGGAGTTAACGAAGTGGATTACTTGGACAACGAACAGTTCGTTGCGAACCTCGACCCGTTTCTCCAATGCCTGGAACATCTACTATACAAGCTTCTCCTCCAGAAGACCGTTGAAGTGCTAAATCCCGAAGCGCTGTACTGGCAACATTATCTGGACATAAACGCTTCGGCGAGAATCCCGGTAGGCGTCAAGGCCTCAGCTCGACATGGCCGTGGACTATTCGAACTGCTCTGCTAGTCGTTTGGGGTGTCTGTTGGATGTTTCATGACTTCTGGGAGCATTCGCCCACCTATGACCCAAACTCTCTCAGCGGTTAGTAGGCTGATATTCAAATTCTGCCTTCCTCAGGTAGCACATACTGAAGCAGGCGCGCCAACTGCGAGCGCCAATCTCAATCTGACGCCGAACCTTTCCCAAGTTTTGGTCGTGCCGCCTCAGTTGTTGTGGCAAGCGCCGAGACCCGAAGGCTACAGCATCAACGTCGACTTCGACTCCAACTTAAGCGAGCAATCTATGGTTAATCAGCGCTGCGCCTCAGCTAATTCGTCAACAGGGTTACGAGAATGAGGAAATTGGTGAGCCACACTTCCATGAGTCACAAACCCTTGCACTGCTACCGGTATCTTTCATTGGTTGCTCGAATGGCCGGTATTGGTCACCTGTTCCGGCGTTCAGTGACTAACGCGTAGGCAGGTATATTTTCAATAGTATGGGTGGCCAGAGTTACGAACTATATAAATATGACCGCCTGGCCCAAGATTCGATTTCTCGTGAATTTGGAACTGCTGCGGCTTCAGGAGGCCCTAACTCAGACGTGAGCACCGATGCATGGCCAGATCGACACAACCAGCTCGACTATCATTACTACTTGTCCGGGAAGGGGCTCCCTTACTCATTCTTCGGGCACCGGATGCAGAATTTTCGACACTCGCCCCAGATATATACTCGCCATAGCAACCGTGGAACGGGCCACCAAACAAGTTCAAGAATCTCAAGGAAGAGGTGTACGATCTATCGATGCCAGATTCTGACAACTACCCAAGCCCGGCCAGCGAGGGCATGGGTGGCCGTCTGCACTCGAAAGATACATCCCCCGATCGGGGTCCTGTCATGATGAGCATTAACGAGCCAGATCAGGCTTCGCCCAGTTCGGTCGGAAGCGCTGTACGACCGAGATTGTCACTGAAAAGAGATCAAGAACCACCCCGGAACGAGGGCGGTCAAATCATCTGCACGCACCCAGGATGCAGTAGCAGCAACCCTCCCACATTCCAGCGGAAGTGCGAATGGAGGTCAGTCTTCCTTTTGTCTCTATTGGCTGCCGAGTAGGCCATCTAACAAACCGAGCAACAGCAAACACATGGACAAGCACGACCGTCCATACAACTGCACCGAACCCGGCTGCGAAAAGATCCGCGGTTTCACCTACTCAGGCGGTCTCCTGCGCCACCAGAGAGAAGTGCACAAGAAGCACGGCGGGCCCAAAGCACCGCTCATGTGTCCGCACAAGGACTGCAAGCGGAGCACCGGTAAGGGTTTCACGAGACGCGAGAACCTCGTCGAGCACCTGAGGCGAGTCCACCGCAAAGAGGCTCCCGATCACGCCGGCACCCACGAGCACAGCACGGGCGCAGATCGGCTCGGCGACGACGCAGAACCCGACAGCCCGACGGCCGTGTCGCGGAAACGGAAAAGGAGCCTCGACGAGACTGACACTCAACCTGATCTTTACGCTCCCTCGACCGTTTCTCACGCAGGAGGTGGGGATCTGCACGAAGAAATCAAGAGGCTGAAGCGTCAGAACGCCGACAAAGATCGACGCTTGCGCCATGTCGAGGCTTTTGTTGCCACGCTCAAATAGCGGATGCAGAGATTGATGGATGTTCTTTGTTCTTCTCCTTAGTCTTAGCTAGTCTTATGATGAATCTCTCCTTCGCTCGGCATTTTGATGGAGGGATGGGTGGAGTTTGGTTTGTACGAACAGAATGGGACAGCAGGGCGTCTACGGGCTTAGACTTTGGAAATACTCTAGGATGGAAGGATGGCGCCTTATGATTTATTCGTCCGGGAGGTTCATGGGAGGTTTTCACCCCTCGAAGTTTTCGTATGGCAAATCGTCTCACGTTGATTTTGGCTTTTGCTTTCTCTTTCTCTCTCTCTCTTCCTCTTCTCTCTATCTTCTCCTTCCGCGGAAATCTCTCTCCTCTTCCCTTCTCCCTTTCTTTCCGTTCATTAATCCTCTTAGTATAGACCTAGAGAGTGTACGAATAGTAACTTCGTCGTATCCCCAAAGCTCAGCTGTGACTGTATCCGTGTAACGAAGCACGCAAGCCCTAGGTCTCCCAAGGTCCTAATACGACTTACTCTTCCCTGCTCTTTTCCACTTCATATCACATACTACTTCGTAACAACCTCACTGACCGGACCGGACTCCTACATCTCCTTCTCCCACCACATTCCATCCTCCGATTCGTACGGTGGGAAGGAAACACAAGCCACACTTACTTCAACCCGCCTGTAGCCCCCAGCCGGCCCCCTTAGCCCAGTGCTAACGCGAAACTAAAGCAAAGTGCATGCATGCCCAACATGTGACACCGCGTTTTCCGAACGCGCTAAGGTACGCGAGTTAAAACGGGATGACTCCGCGTTCCCGCATCCCCGCGCGCTGCAGCTGCTGTGGTGTTCGCTGCCGGGGAGACGGGCAAAAGTCTGATAGGTATGTAGGTCGGTAGTCGTACTGAGAGGGGCCAAAGGCGCGGAGGAAGTGGAGGAGGTAAGAGTAAGAGTAAGAGTCAGAGTAAGAGTCAGAGTCGGACGCTAAAGAGCGGCCAGCGGGGTCGTCCACAACTGCAGATGAGGCGCGAGGTCTGGTCAGGTCCGGTAAGGGGAGACTTCGCCTGTTCGATCGCAGTTATGCGTCATGACACAGGTGTGTACGTGGGGGCCAGACAGGAGGTACAATACTGGTGAGGCGCTGTTTGGGGGTGGGGAGTCAGAGGTCTGGTGTGACCGACCTGAGCTTGGCTTTATATATTATGACTATCATTGTGTTGTTCCTGGTTGTGTAACCCTCGTTGTTGTAGGTCTTAGACCGCCCTTCCCCGATGCGTCGAGAATTCCAGCCGGCCGTTCAGCCTGACAGATGCCGTGGTCGATCCAGAAAACTCCCTTTCAAAATTTTGCTCGGTGAATGGCTCGACCTACAGTGAAACGTTCACAAGGTACAGGAGTGTACGCAGAGGTCCCCCGGCGTATACATGACTGATTCTCTACAGAGATGTGGAACGCGCACCATCAATGTTTCGAATGAAGGCGGCGGTCTCCCACCAGAACTCGTCCTCCGTTGGAGCTCCGCAAGAGTTACCTGGACCTATCGAGATCCAGATCCAGATCTCGCAGCCCGACGATCAGTTTGAAATTTGTTTGAAAGGCTTCCCTATCTGTCCTGACACAGATGGTCATTCAGCACATATGCATACACGAGTAAAAGAGGATTGGTTGACCTTGCACGACTGGGAATCGCAGACAGATGTACTTGAGATTGCTGGGAGACTCAGGTTCCAAAAGCCCTGTGTCCGGGTAGCCTTTCTTCTGCGCCGAGAGCCTTTAAGATTTATCTCCTTCGTGCATTCGATGACGACGCTGTAGCAGGCTTTGCTTGCGTCTTGACATGCGCAGGCACGGTCGTTGATATAGACCTCTCCATTCACCGTTTCAATACTAGCAGCGCCCGGCTGAGATGCTGATAGCAAAGCAGATCGAAACATACGTTGTAGATAAAAGAAAGTGTATTTCTTTTCGCACATCGTATGTATGGCCACGGCTGGAAGGTTGGGCGGCGACAATGCTAAGCCTGCGCCGTCATGCGTTCTGATCTCAGATTCATTCCCGGTGGCCGCCATCGGCGACTTGACCAAATTGGCCCCCACCCCTCTCCTCCTCCATTCTTTACCCACCCTTACCCTTTCTACAGGTAAGGTAGTAAGTTGCCCACGTCGACTTCATCTCCCCAGACTCCCGAACCTTGTATCACGCAGTGCTCGATCAGCTCGCCTTGATGACATCTGTAGTAATCAAAGAGCTCAAAGCCCAGCTGCGATGAATCCTGAGCCGCTTGGATCAGCAGGATCGCCGCTCTTCGAGTGCTTGGAGGCTCCAGAAGGCGAAAGGGCGACGAAACCTCGTCTCTTGCGCGGCGCCGGATCAGCGTGCTCTGGTCGTGGAGAGCTAGACACCCCGCGCAGGATTTAGAGAATAAACCCGCCTATGTTAGCTACCTTAGGTACTCAAGGATCACACAAGACCGATCCGATACAACCAATTCAGACCCTGTGGGACGCTGGATGAGCGCGAAACCGTCCCATTCCGACACCAAACAGCGCGGGACGAGAATGATACCTGTGCCTCGTTCAGCCCATCACCTGTGCGTGATTCGCGTGTCTCGACCTAATCTGCAGATGAGGTGAGGTGAGGTTCAAGCGTGGAGGTTGGGATAAGGTTGGGCATTAGATCACGCGCTAGGGCCACCCCCGAGAGAAGCCCTAATGTTGTCGAGAGCTTAGTCTGTTGCACGTTGATTGGGATAAGCTGATGTTCGTGCAGTGAAATAACCTTTGATTATCAGAAGAGTTGGATGAGCTGATGGGAAGACCATTTTGGGTGGAGTAAACCGCGGGACAGGGTTCGCTGTGGTCTAGAGCATCGCGCATACCTTATGAGATGGTGTATCTTAGCGTCAGTGATTGGAGCTTTCGATGTTTGCGATATCGACCGCCAATCGTAGGTGCTCAACACGCGCAGAGTTCGCATCAGCAACGGTCTTGCATAGTGATTGGGACAAGAGTTTATGGATACTGGAACTGTATTTTCATCACATTGCGGCCCAATGAAGGATTTCCATCTCTGCACGGCCGCACTGGCACGACTGCAAGCACGACGACTCCAACAAGAAAAGAAAGAGAAGGAAGAGAGAAAGCAAGATCCATCACCAGAGCTCCTTTGCCGTTCTATGCCCCGCTTATGTCCTAGGCGCAGACCAGCTGGCTCGGCCCAGCCACTTTTGATACAAGGGATAAAAGGACTGCCACACCAGAAAAGGTGTGCAGATGAAAAAGAAGGGGCAATAGAAATGGATGAAACGAGTGAACCATATGTTGCTCCCTGCCGACCTATTTGAACCCAAATGCTGTCGTGAAGCAACGCCCTTTTCCCGTATTTGCCCACGGAACCGCACCTGATCTATCCCGATAAATGCAACCAGTAACCATCCGTACATAACAAACCAGTCCGAAACACCAGAGTACATATGATTGATACATAGCCATTTGAGGCTTGGTCGGTGACGTCATTCAGTCGAGGTTAGGTGGACTTCGAAGGGTTTCCCTCGAGTTCTTTCTCTCCACCGACATTGTTCGCTTGAAGACCGACTGGCCAAACTGCCTGAGCCTTCCGATTTTCTGCAACCTCAGATTCTCGGGCGTCTGAATCGAGACTGGTTCCTCCTTCTTGATCTTGCAGAAAAGGGTAGAGAACAGAAACTGCTCCCCGTTGTGGTCGAAAAGCGGTAAATGTCGATAGCCTTGCTCGAGGCTGCTCAGCTTCGCCGTGAACATTGCCAGTGGCACACTTGTATCTCTGTAGGTGCGTCCGTCGGCCGAATCCCACACCGTCCATCGTACAAACACCAAGCTCGGGTATTTCGTTTCCAGTGAAAGCTTGAACCTATCGTTGAAGATTGGATTGTAGCCGTTGTCTGGCACGATCATCGTGCGTCGGCGATGAGGGGAGCCGATGCCAGACCGACCGTTGCGGGCAGAAGCATCCAATCCACCTTCGCCGGTCGCCAGCCCTTTGGCCCTGTCTTCGGCGCTGAACAACTCGATCTCGATGTAGGGGTTGAGACTCTCGTCCACTGCCGTACCTTTTGCCCGCGGCAGCTGTTGGGCCGATATCATCTCCACGGAGAATTTGACCAGCTTCTTCTCCACCCTATTCCTGGTGTCGCTTGAGGTGGAGGGACTTGCCGAGCTGCTCGGCGCTCGCAGTTCTTTTGGCTTCAAAACATAACCGGTCCGATCGGCCCCGGCCGCGAACATGGCGTCGTTCATCTGCATCCCGAGATCGTATGTCTGCCAGTTGAGGGCCACCATCTGCACCCCACGTTTCCAAACGGCGAGAGGGTCAAAGTTTTTGGACCTAAGACGAAATGCTGACGGGTAGACACGCATCATGTATCTCTGATTGTGCTTTTCGAGTTGCATTTTCGTGTCTGTATCTCGACACAATGCCTCAAACGTACGTTCGCCCAACGAGAAGATGTGGTTGTAAGTTTTGCTTTCCGGAAGTGCAAAGCTGTTGTACTTCAAGCCCCGTGTATAGACGCCCAGGTCACCAAGTGATGGGATGATCTTACTCTTTCGCTTCTTCATATTCTTGGTCCTCGTCACCTCGGCTGTTGGCGCCGCATCACTTTCGTCCGTTGCGGTACTGATACTAGTGGCCGTCATAGATCCTTTCCCAGGAGCCCAGAAAGAGGATGAATGCTCCGAAGGGCTCCTGGACGAAGGGGTAGACAGCAGTGGTCCGCTTGGGATGACGGAATTGTCTAGTATTTGCGGCCGCGAGAACGGTGAGCTGAAGCTTCGGTCACGGCGCCCAACAGGCGAGGTAGTCCCGGATGCCTTCTCGATTGAGTTGTCGCCAGCTTTCACTTTGATCAGTATGCGATGTTTGAGCTCTTCGGGTGAAGGTAAAGAAAAGACGTTGGTCATGAAAGGTTTGTCGACAAGGCAATTACCCAGGATTTGTCTCATCGTGTCGACCATCACCTGCTGCTGTTCCGGGTTGCAGTGTACCTCGAGGGAAAGGAAGAGTGGGTACGGCGAAGAAGCGAAGGCGTACTTCCCGATGACGGAGATGCAGTCCGAGAACAAAACGCTACTCGTCAACGTTCGTCCGTGGGAGACAATCGGCCGTCCGTCAGGCCCATCCCAGCAGTCGATTTCCACCGAGCGACAGCCTTTCTGCAATGCTCTGATGTACGCTTCAGTACTCGAGCTGCCGGCGACCTGTCTACCCAAGAGGTAGGTATTGTGGGAACTTGAAATGTAATATTCGTTAAGAGGCCTGTCGAATGTGGCGTCCGACCTTCGTGGCAAAAGAACATTGTTGGGTTCCGAGGACAAGTATGTTGAGAATGCTTCAAAGTTCATGCGGGGTTGAACGTTTTCGTGGGTTTCCAGTGAGCTAGAACAGCCCGCTTTGGACTTCTTGATCATCTGATGGAATTTCATTTCCAGTTGTTCACAGTTAGTATCAATATCAACAGCCTGAGTGTCTCTCAGGAAAGTGAGGTATTCGCCAAGATCCAGTCCGTCTGCATTCTCAGATACGAGACCTTGGTAAATCTCCCAAATATCGTGCCTTTCCTTCAAGCGTCGCACAAAGTCCTTGAAATCGATATAGTTCAACTTGCCAGTTTTACTAGTGTCTGCCTTCTTGAACTGGTCCCGCAAGACTTTCTTCGAGCAGTTGATGTGAAGGCCCCGACAGAGGTTCTCTACTCCTTCCAGGGTCAAAGTCTCTTCCTCCGGTCGGCGGGGATGATCCTTGGATAGCTTAGCCATCTCACGCTGCCAATGCGCCTTGAGAAACTTCTCGCCCTGCCCAGATCCGACAAGACCGGCAATCAGTCCCTCGCGATACCTTGCAACGTCTTCAAGCGTTGAAGTCCATAAGCCGAACATGTAGTCACCAGGCGCGATCAGATGCATTGTCTTCACCGGCCGCCCTTTGGCTCGATCTTGATCTGCATAGACGATGGTGAACCAGCGGCCTTCGACCTCCGCCGGCATTCCGCACTCTTCCCGATAGTTCCTGACGTCCGCGCCGACCCTGATCTGTTTTATGTCGTCAATGTAGAACCGTTTGCCAGGGTCGGTCAGACTCCAAAACACCTTGGCAGAGTTAACATCCACGTAGAAGGTGAGTGGCTTTCTCTTTTTCTTTGACACTTTGATGAGGGTCGCGCCACGCTGCAAGGGGGCCGGCACGATAGGGGCAATGCCTCCTTCCGTGTCCCGCCTCGGCTGTCGACGCAAGCTTGCGCTACCGGCTCCATCTTCGATGAGCCCTAGGCCAACAGGTGCACCGGTGTCGTCCACCGCCTCTTCGTTCTCCCCGTCCAGATCAAACCCGAGCATGTTGCGGTCGACGTCCGCTTCGCTCCGGCTGTCACTCCTTCGTCTCATGATGACGGGGCCGGAACTATGGTCACGGCTGTTGGCATTGTTCCCGGACGGCCGCCGTCGAGCCAGTTTGCTGGCCGCCCCGCGGGATATTCTTCTCATCAGACCAGGTCCTTTACTCAGAGTGACTGCTTCGCTCATGGCGGACTGTGGGGTCGGGAATGACGGCATGCTGGCATCAGGTAGTTTCAATGGGCTCGGAAAAGTCATCTCCGTCCGGTCACGACCTCTCAATCCTTCCGGTGATGACTGAAGGGAGGCATTGGTAGGACTCGTGGTGGAGGAAGCAACGCTTGCGCCATGATCAGCAGCGGCGGTCGAGTTCAATATTAAAGGAACGGAGGCGACTGCAGGTTGTTTGTACGGCATGTGCGCACACGGTGGATCGACTCGGGACGCGTCGTCGGTGGCCGCAATTGGCGTGGGTGGTGATGAGGTTGTGGACGTCATGTTGTTCAGCAGTATTGCTGGTCGGGCCGCCCGCAGCTGTCACTACCACGCAGTGAGCTAGCATGAAGAACCTGAGGTCGCACGGCAGGAAGTTTGAGTACAGTATATCAAGTCGATAGATGCATCGTGTTGCGGCGACGACGCTGGAGTGCTTGCTTGTCGACCGAAGCTCGCAATCAAGGGCTGATTAGCGTCCCGATGATGAGGGTGATGAGCTGCAGGTAAGACAAGCGAAGATCGAAGGATGTATCAGGCTGCCATCATCCAAGGAGGCACAGACTGTGAGTGCAAGTTGTCCATTTAGAGTTGGAGTCCGGATGAGGAGGACGGGCAGTGGAAACGAGGCAGTGGGCGGAGAACGCGGAAGCAATCGTATGCAAGGCTAAAAAAAACAATCTAAATCGTATCAAACGATATCGCTGTCTCTGCAGCTGAGAGAGAATTGGGATTGAGTCCCTTGAAAGGTCAATTGAATAGATCAGTACTTCGTAGGTATGTCAGAATATTATAAGGAGAGTGCATGGGAAGTTTAAAGAAAAAAATGCAGACACTGTAGTACTTGTTACAGTGGAAGTAAGGTAAGGTCCGGTACCTACCGCAGTTCAAAAGTCACTACGCAGGCTAGTTACAAAACTCGGGGCACTCCACTACCTAGTTTAGGTGACAGTGTAGGAGCAGCTTAATATGTTCATGGGGTGCCACAGGATTTTGTCACTGGCCTTCGTACCTTTCTGCCCCAGCTTTTTCAAGACCAGTAAGTCATCAAATCTGAGTTACATCGCTTCTAATTACCTACCTTACCGGATACCCCAAGGTATGGATAAGCTATACGGAGTAAGTTACATCACTAATTCTTTTCACCAACGGCTGTGTTACAAACCTAACTCAGCCTTGCTTCCTTCGCAACTCGATCCCCATTCCATGGCGTTAAAGGCTAATGCTACAGCGAAGGCTTAGGGCTATAAATGGCGATGGTATTGGCACAGCTCACTATGTGATACAGTATCAGAAACCAGTGTTGCGCAGAGAGGACTGATTGAAAATATTTTTGTCAGGACTCTCAGGGGTAAGGTAACATCATATACTGTAGGTAGGTATGTCTACAGTGTAATCATACTTGCTGGGTGCTATAACATGTAAGGCAGGTACCCCCTGAGAGCATGAATAGCTTCGTTCAGGTATAATAGTACCTCAGTTATGATGATATTATTAATTTCGCATCTGACAGACACAAAAGTTTATTGCCATTCATCCGTACCTCCTTACCTTGCTTGTTGTATTTCCCCTCTCTTACAGTACCTTGTTTCCTAGTCGCTGTCAAACTTACTCAAGCACCGAGCCGGAAGAGACTCGTCAGCAGTACCGTAGCTCCTGCTAAGAAATCGCGTTACGCGGCACCAGTTTAATCGCTTCAACTTGACCGAACCCGTGGCAACGGTAAGATTCCCACTAGGGTGTTGTAGGCTACTCATAGTTGGTGCATGGATTTTCCCACCGTGGCTTGCCGTAAGTTGTGAGCTTAACCGTCTGACTGGGTGCTCTTCGGCCCTCTTCGGCCCCTTTCTCCCCGGTAATGCTCCGTACTCCGTAAGCTTATCATCGTACGACTCAGACTCAGACTGTGTCCCGGCTCAGGAATCCGTCACGGAAGCTTACTCGGCTTGCAGGCGCCATCAGGCGATGGAGAAGATAACGTTGTTCACTTCCTGTTGGTCGGTAAGGTTTTGGTACCCCCATACAAGTTGGCAGTTCCGGCGAGCCTTGTCCTAGGCCTTAACTTATTTGCGACGACGGTGGCCTGAAACTAAGGTATGATTGTTTTTTAACTTACCCGACTCGCATTCCTCGGTCACACCGGCCGATACCATCCATACCGTACCGAATCACCTCGTTATGCGACTGCAACCTGGCGCATATCACAGCCCGAGAGCAGCACTCTCGACTGCTTGCCCCTTTCGAGACTCTTTTCGGGGCTCAGTTTCGGGCATCTGCCACGTTGCAATCGTATGATTGGATTGCGTGTATTCTTGGCCTAATGATCTGGGGTGCTCATGGCACACGCACACTGCCTGCCTCGGACGAACCAAAGCCAACAGTCGCATGAACCTCGTTATTGATGACCATGTCTTGCAAAGTACTGAGCACTAAGCACTAAGCATTGTACGGCAGGAAAGGTCATCTCAAGTCTAGCCCTGAAGCGACAGGCTAAGTTATCTGGGTTAAATCAGGCGTCCCTGTTCCACAATCAAGGTCAGACCTCTTATCCACGCGCTGAGGGGAAATGGACCCCAAGGGTCGAGCATCTTAGGCTCAAGGTAAGCAATCATCGAAGTCGAAGTCGAAGTCGGCAAACCGAAGCGATCAATACGACAACCCAGCTAGCTCTCACCCCACCTGACACACAGCAGCATCTTTTCTCCGCGGGCTTGGCCATGCAATGCACGCTCATGGATTGGGTATGACCTGCAGCAACGCAAGATCGTGCATTATCCCTGCCCGGATCAATCGTTCACTTGAAACCTGCAGGCAGCAGCTTGCAAACCAGGGACGACCCTCTTTTGCCATTGCCATTGCCCATCTCAATACGACTCTTGTGTGACGGCTCCGCGTGCGACTGTCCATGCAAGATGGCAAGGTCGCTCTCAGGTGCCAAGCTCTTTTCCAGAAAGCATTCAATGCAGGCCACAACCTATTGGAATTGAGTCTGTGTCTGCAGTGAAACTTTGCAGATCATGCTCTGTATCTGCATCCCCCCGCCAGGTCCGGGTGAAACGACTTTACTTTGGTTGACAGCTAGGTAGCACGAGCAGTGCATTTCACCTTGCTCTCTTGGTTATGCCTCGTTTACTTCAAGTCGGATGCTACTGCTTCTGGTAGTAACGATATCTTATGCGGTGCCCGCCTAGGTACGACATCAACGCAACCCACACAAGGTTTCACTTTGCATTGAAAGTAACTCAACTCATACTCAATGATTAGCCCAACGTCTAGCCGACGTAGCTAAACATGTCAAGCCTCCTTTAACGTTACTCGGCTAGATTTGCTCAAGCAGACCAAGATCATCATCTTCGCCGCTTTCCGTGCCATGTTCATGTCCGGAGCCGTCTTCAATGTCGCTGTCGGTCGAAGGTATTGAATATATCGACCGCGCAGCTGCACGGCCCGCACCCCCACTTATTTTTCTGCCCTTGCGCATCCCTGTCCTTGCCGTGGCTTTTGCATGTTTAGGTCCGGATTTGGACCTCGAGGAGCTGCCTGCAATGGCACGGCCTAGATGAAGCGGCTCCCGAGAGGCTTTATGGATGGCGGTGGCCGAGACTCGACGGCCAGTGAAGGGTATGGGTTTAGTGAAGAGGACTCTCTGCCGGTGGGAGGGTTGCATTGAAGCTGCGTGGCCGATCTCATGGAGAGCCGAGGGGCTTTTCAAAGTGAGGGGGTCGGGTGAGGACACCTGTGATTGTTGTGAAGGTCTCTCGTCTGATCGAGGTGCTGCCGGAGAGGTACTAGGCAAGAGCGATCCAGAACAAGAGCTGTGTGCCATTGCTGCTGCGATTGATGGTGCCGTGGATGTGGTGGCTACTAGTGGGTCTGGTGAGGAAGTGTGAAATGTCGCCGCTGTCGACATATACCTGTCAGATGTAAAAGGCGCTGATGAGGTGCCCACTATTGCTACCGTTGATTCTATGGGCGAAAGTGGTGATAACGACAAAGGTTGCTCCATTGGCCCCTCTATTTGCGAATGTGCCCTGTCGGATGCAAATTGTGCACTGGACAGTGATGGGCTTTCCACGATCGTCCCTACCACGGACGTGCTAGAAGCTTGTGCTAAGATTGACTCATTGACAGGTCGACAATGCGATATCGGTAGCTCAGGTTCATCGGAGCTCTCGAATCGTCTCAGAGAGTGACCTCCAACCATGGTCTCTTCTTCCAGATCTCGGTCAGCATCGCCGCTTATGTCAAGGAATTTCATCCATATCTCATCCTCGGACTGTAAGCTTGCATTGCGATCGATGACCACTTCATTAACAGGTGCAACGAGTGGTTGATCATTCGCTGCCAGACGGAAGTTTGACTGATACCGTGCAGTCCCGGCAGTCGTAACGGGCGGGGTTGTGACTACCATTTTGATCGTTTGGCCCAATCCAATGAGTTTCTTAGCGGTATTTACTTCTGGCAACGAAGATTTGGAATGAGCGTCAGTCTTGGACGACCTTCCCAGCATGACCAGCTTCTCCCACTCAATCTCATCTGAATCCTTGACCACAGCATCCTTAGTATCGTCGCTTGCTTCCGCTATGGTGCTTCTGATCGCTTGCGTGTTATGAATGCTTGTTACTCCAGTATCTGACAGCTGGGACGTAGTTGTTTGGGGTGTAGAGTCAAAGATCAGCCGCAACGGCTCGGCACCCGGTACCCTTGATGCAAGAGGAACACACTTCTTGCTTGATATAAAGCTATCTTCACCGCGAGATTCAACACGATCTTCGATGCAAATCTTTGCAAGGTCTTTGGTTGAACGATCCTCAGCAATACCTGTTTGGTAGTGATGCCCTAACCTCTGCACAGATGACTTACGAGACGTTTGTCGCCGCTCTGTGTCACCGTATAAGTCATCGGAATGGGAAGAGTCGTTACGACCTTGCTCATCCTCGTCTTCCACTCCATAATACATATTTGACCGAACCTCGTCTCTTCTTCTGATCCCATCGAATCTTGCGCCAGAGCTACCTGACAAGACGGGAGATGATGACGAATTAGTCACAGAATGCCAGAGATCGGCTTCAGGAACGCGATCTTGACTGTCTGCGCCGAGGAGGCTAGTGTGGGGAGACAAGCCCTCTATATTTTGAGCGCCGTACCATGTGTCTTCTTTGTCAAGCAGCATGGACTCGGATGACATGCTATGCTGTTGGCTTTGGCTAAGCAGCGCCTCAATACCACGAAGGGTGGTTCTCTGGCTCCCATGAACTTGTCCGCCAATCCTGATACTGATGTCCTCCCTAACATCTCGGTCTTCCCAATCAAAACCCTGAGGAAGAAGTCCTTCTTGTAGCGAATGCCGAAGCCTACGATGAACGGGTAGGACACGGCGATTGCGTTCCTCCGTAGATATTCTTCTACGTCTTCCAACCTTTTCTCGATCGTTCGTGCCGAGAAAGCTGGCTTTCAACGGTCGAGTGATTGCTGTGCACACCCAGTCGTCTTGCTGCAGGAGACTCTGACGTTTGTCTTCGAGGGATTTGGGCGTGCCCGCTGAGCTATTACCCACTAAGGTAGTAGCCAAGACTTTTCGCCTACTGCTCCCGGGCTCTAATCTCAATCCTACCTCACGACTGCGATCGCGGAGGCCGTCACTCCGGTCTTGAGCGGTCGCGTGAGGAACAATACTAGGTCGATGTCCGACTGACACATCATGTCGCGCACGGGAACTGGCGTCGGTATTGGCGTATCCAGTCCGCTTTGCCCCGTGTCGAAGCTCGCTGCTTGTTCCTCGTCCAAGTGAGACCTGTCGTGGCCTCAACGCGTTCAAGCGATTCGCCAAGGCAGCAGTAGTGGCATATTCGCCCAGAGTCTTCTGTCGCTTCGGGCGCCTCTCCAGTCCGCTCTCATCTCCCTTCAACTCCCTGGCCTCGCGAGCATCACGCGAGGCGTGGAGTAGAGAGAAGTCAAGCGGAGAGACAGCCCTCGGCCCGTGTTGAAGCTTGCTGCGGACTTTAGCAAAGTGCTGCTTCTGCGCATAACTCAGAGACTTTCCGGCACTGTTGCGCGAGTGTCTCTGCAGACGCCCGCCGGTCCAGTTCATGTTGTCGGAAGTCCAGAAGCTAGCTTGTGCTCAGGGCTGGATAGTGGTTAGAAGAGACGATGGATGCGACAGAAGTATGTTGGCGGGGAATGCCAAGGTCTCAGAAAAGAGGACGATTATGAGACCTGTCACGTGGGGAATTATCAGAGAATGTCCTTGGCGAGCAACACCCAAGAAAGCTTGGTGGTGCAGCGCAAGCAGTTTAGGGCTAACCCTTCGAACCATATAATCGATGTATCAATTCTGTGCAGATATCACATAGTTTGAAAATAATTGAGGCACTGGTTCATGTGAATGATAGCTGCGAATTGTGAGGCAGGGCTACTGATTTTCAACTTGACGCTTGAGCAGGAGACATCGTAGAAACATGTCAAGGACGAGGAGGAGCATTGTATCCCTCGCACTTCGCATTGTACAGAGCACTTCTGTTGATTGCAAGATTATTACTTTGGGTACAATGAGGTAGAGACTGTGGGCAGGTGCAAGTTTTGCCGACAACCCGCACTCCCCATAACTGGGAACAGTCCATCATCGTCAAGATGCACATACCGATGATCTCGATCACCGTCCGAGTAGGAGTACCGTATGATCTGCTCACATCGATCCTGCGAGGGTGAAAGCAAAAAGCAATAACAATCGACATCTCCATCCGCACAGCAAGCACCCTTGATAGTAAAACATCCATAATACCTCAACCCGGCCTCGACCCTCGCCTCGCGTGAGCGGTGCTTGATGCTGTCGACAAGCGATGTCAGTCCTCCCACACCTGATACTTTGCTTTAGTTCCCTGGCCCGTCAAGTACGTGTGGGCAGCGAGGACTGAGCAGCGGCTGTGAGTATCAGCTTATCGCGCTGAGGTGTTCGTCGGGCATTTCCTGGCTGGGTGCGCGCAGTGGTAAGTAACTTGGAGTAGCAATTCTCTATTCCCTTCTCACTAAGGTTCCATCAGTCCCGCCACAGAGAAGTGCATGGCAACATCAGTCATAGTTCCCACCGACTTGACTCGCAAATGCAGTAGAGACGCTCCTCGCGTCGTCATCGTCGACCGCCGGACCACGAGGAATGCGGCCTCCGAGGCTTGAGCTACCACCAAAGACGCTACCGACGTTGTTGGCCCCGCCGCCAGATTCGACATAACGCTTTAGGCGGTCGGAGTGGCTAAGACTGGCTTGCTTCGCATCGTTGATGCTGAGCCCTGCAAGGCTGACGCCACCTTGACCAACTCCGCTCTTGCCGTCAATGACGCTTCCGCCGTTAACATCCGACTCGCTAGCGACAGTCGATTCGCCTGCAACACTTTCAGCGGCTCCACGACCTTTCGAACCATTGACCCGGCGGTTTCCGGGAAGCGTGGGCCAGGTATCTTGGAAGCCGGAGAACATAGGTGGGTAGGCCGAAGGAACACCTACTCCGCCAAGAGCGGAGGAGTGGACGGAAGAAACATCGTCGGGTATGTACCCAACTACGGACCCTGAGTCATTGTATTCTTGTCGATGACCGTTACGACCATTCATCATTCCGCCCGCCATGTTTGATGCGTGCTGATAGGCCATCTGGTAGCGCTGAGGTCCCCGGTAGGTCTGCTTGGGGCGGGAGAATTGTAACAGAGAGACTTGAAGATTGGAAAGCGGTCCCTCAACCAAGCAATTGCGTTCTTTGAAATGGAGGAGAAGATAATGCCAGAGCGGATGCTTGGAAAGGACTTTTGGATTCCCGAGGATAACCAGGCCGTACTTGGCACGCGTGAGCGCAACATTGAGGCGGCGCGGATCGCTGAGGAAACCGATGCCCTGGTGATCGTTGGACCTCACACAAGAGAGAACAATGAAATCCTTCTCTCGGCCTTGAAAAGCGTCAACAGAGGCAACTTCGATCTCTTTATAATTCTCCTTCCGAAAGCTTCCGGTGCTCTGCATAGAGCTGACGACGTAACTCCTCTGACCTTCGTAGGGCGTAATGATGCCAATGTCTGAAGGCTGAACTCCAGCTTTGAAGAAACGAGTAATGATTTTTTCAACGTTTGAAGCTTCGGTCCGATTGAGGTAAGAGGTACCAGATGCAGAAATCTCTTCAGTCCCGAGATTGGACCAGAACATCATCGGCGAGTCGACTACAGGCCACGGGAAGTCTACATCGCGACGAAGGCGCTGCTGCATGGTAACCCCGTTCTGAAGGGAGCCCTCATAGAACATATTGGAAGGGAACTCGGACAGACATGGATGCATGCGATACTGAACGTTGAGGCGAATAGGCGCACAGCCAAGAATGACGAGACGTTCGAACAAGGATTGATTCAGCCCTGCCTTAGCAGCCTTCTTGTTCATGATTACGGGGCCTAACTGCTGGTGGTCGCCAACAAGCACCACTTGCTTGCAGCCCAAGACCAGTGGGATCATGCATTCCGGCTCTGCAGACTGTGTGGACTCGTCAATCAGAACTGTTCGAAATTTGAACTTCGAAAGACGAGGGTCGCCAGCACCAACACAAGTACAGCAGATTACGTCGGCGTTGGTGAGTATTTCCCTCTCAGCGTTGCGTGTGAGCTGCTTGAACTTCTTCTCGTCCTGACTTGAGAGCTCGCCAAGTACATTCTTCAGCTGGTTGAGCTTCACCAGCTCGATATTGGTGTCGTTCATGCGAACTTGCTCGTGCAGAGACAGAAAGCCCACTGGCGACTCCACATCTTCGCGAGATTTTGCGGTCACACGTACTGTCTTGAGACCGGTCTTATGGATCCGTTCGCAAAGTTGATCCACAGCCACATTAGAAGGTGCGCAGACCAGTACTTGGCCATCATTAATCTTCGCAAGATGGTAGATAATCGTAGCTGAAGTGACCGTCTTCCCGGTGCCTGGAGGGCCCTGAATTAAGCTCAGAGGCTTCTGCAAGACACTCTTAACGGCGTTGATTTGACTACCGTTCAGTTCAGGAAGCCCCGGGACACTATATTTTCTAGGCATCTGCGTCTTCATAGGTGCGGCCGCTACCTCATGACCAAGAAGTCGATGGAAGATATAGCCAGACACACTCATCTCATCCACAGCAAATGTCTTCATGGCGAGTTGCATGCGATCGAAAGAAGTAGCCTTCCAGACATAATCGGCGCTGAAGTTGTGAGTGCATTCTGTAGGAACCGATTTGTGGTCACCCTTAGTTCGCAATTCAATGGTCACTTCGTCAGACTGATTATTTGGGATTTTGATGACGTATCCAACACCTTCCCAATGAGGGCGTAGTTCTCCAGTGTACTTGATCCGCATCTCATCCCCAACAGCCAGCTTAACATCGCCAAGCTCAAGCTTTGGTAGGGTGAAGCTAGCCAGGTGTTTGTTGTTGAGCCCGAAGTCCCAACGAACGACTAAACCATCTTGTGACTGAGACTCCTTGAGCTTGCGATCATAATCAGCCTCGATCTTGACCAAAGGTCCAAACACGTTTTGATATTGGTAAGCGTCGTCGTAACGGAGGAGCACGGGGGCGGGCTCGTCGTCCACCCCGGCGCCCTTTTCCAGATCCGCGATGGTGGCGTTTGCATTGTCCTTCCACATCTCCTCTAATTTGACTATCATCTGTGGACTCAAATGCCTCGCTCGAAGTTGCTCTTGGTCAGTCGGCGCAGCCACAAGCCACGGCAAGAACGAACGGTCTTCAATCAGGGGCTGCCAGCGGGAAGTGTCCCAGTTCATGTCCTTCGAAGAAGGCATTGCCGCACAAGGTTGACGGCAGAGCAGTACAACGACGGTATCGGATTTGGCTGGAATGAAGCCCAGAAGAAACACATTCTTCGTACCGCAATTGTAGCATTCAAGAACTGTATCGCCGAGAGAAGATGCCGGATGAAGCTGGACCTCCTTATGACGCGCTCGCACCAAATGATTGATGATGTGAGACGAAGAGGTGTTTCCACGAGCACTACAGAACCACTTGCTGCAAGCCAGGCACCTCACCACGCTGCTTGGATTATGGATACCACAGTAACTAGACAATCTGTCAGTCAACCCCTCCGCCGTGAGAGAATCGCTAAGCTCCGTGACGCTGAACTGAGCTCTCGAAGGAACTCACGCGCATGCATGTGGCGGTAATTCTTTCTCCTCCTCCGCTCTAGGTCCGAGTTTGCCATTAACACCGTCCACAGGGACACTGGCTAAACTCTCTGTGTCATCATCGTCAAACAGCTCGGTTCCCTCATCTTCGTCGTCATGTCGACGCCGCCTTGGGCCTCCACTTAGATTGCCTCGCCCATATTCGCGGTCCAAGATGCTCTCATCAGGATCGATAGTTGAGAGATCGTCGCCCGCGTTGATCGTAGAAGCAGAATCCGAGATGAGATGATTCCCAAGATGGGTGAAAGCGCCTTCCATGAAGGGTCTTGTTCGCCCCAATGTGCTCAGCCGGCAAAGATAGTGTTTGCGCGCAACTTCTTGAGCGCCTTTGATAAGTTTACATACAACAGTGGTAGTAACGATAGTGTGACCTACAACGTGAATCGGGACCAACTTGACGGACGACTGTGTTACAGTCAGGCCGTTGAGCAGTTCAGTCTTAGCTGAGCGCCAGATGAGCAAACCTGGGATTGATACCGTGTGGTGGTGGGAAAGGCTACTAAGTCCTCAGAAAGCTCAAGGTATGCATTTACGCGCTAGCAAATCGATAGCGGCTCAACCCCACCAAAGAAAAGCTTCGCTCAATCAACTTGACGGCGCGAAACAGCTTTATGACAATACAGCGAATTACACTGCAAGGATATGATTGTAAGTGACCGCTATACCTCTCGATGTTCGTGGCGAGAGTACTCATACCCAGGTCGACAGAGACGACAAGCCCGGCAACGGCGCGACTACCTCTATCGACGAGCCCTTACCCTTCGCGATGCGCAAATCGCAGAGAAGCGCGCCAAGCTCAAAGCCTCTCTAGCCACGGGCAAACCTCTAGAGCCCGCCATCGCGAACGACAAAGAGCTGCGGAAAGACTTCAAGTACGACGAGTCCCGCCCAGACCGCACCGCAGAAGAAGAGCTCGATTTGGATGACGAATATGCCCATCTCTCCGGCATCGTCGATCCGCGCGTCCTAGTCACAACCTCCCGGGACCCTTCGTCCCGCCTCTCCACTTTCGCTAAAGAGATCCGGCTCCTCCTCCCAACATCCATCCGCCTGAACAGAGGTAACCTCGTCCTCCCGAACCTCGTCTCCTCCGCCACCTCCGCCGGTCTGTCGGACCTGATCCTCCTCCACGAACACCGCGGCACACCCACCGCTCTGACCATCTCGCACTTCCCGCACGGGCCAACCGCCTCGTTCTCCCTACACAACGTCGTCCTGCGCCACGACATCCCCAACAGCGCACGCGGCACGGTGTCCGAGTCCTATCCACATATGATCTTTGAAGGCTTCACTTCGCGGCTCGGGACGCGCGTGTGCAAGATTCTGAAGCACCTCTTCCCGCCCCGGGAAGCCATCACGTCCAACAACAAGATCGGGAGCAGGGTTGTGACGTTCAAGAATATTGAGGATAGCATCGAGGTTCGACACCATGTTTTCGTGAAGACGGGCTATCAGAGTGTCGAGTTGGCGGAAGTAGGACCTCGGATGACGATGCGGTTGTTCGAGATCAGGGGTGGTACGCTGGAGAATAAGGATGGGGATGTGGAGTGGCATATGAATCAATACATGCGGACGAGTAAGAAGAAGGACTACCTGTAGAATTGCCTAACATGGGGCTCTTCTACGTACGCTGGACAGTTGCTTCGGATGAGGACAAATGTGCGGCATAGCGAGGCGTTCACTTGGCGTTGATGTATGCTAGCTACCTAGTGAGAGTCGGGACCAGAAGCTCTATTGCCAATGACTTACACCATATGCTATACACTGACCTTCTCCTTCTTGTACACCAGCTGTGATGCTAATCTGTCAGCTTCCGGTAAGCCCTGGCCTGACTTGTTGCCATCTCCGCCTCTTTATCTGCATCACCAATATCCTCAGCAACCACCGCTTCGGCCTCATACTACCTTAAAGGCATATGAAGTGTCTGATATCAATCGGACTATATTCATGCCACGTAAGTTGAGTTAGGGTTTGTCTCCGCGGAACCCTTTTCGAATTAGCTTGCCGCCACCGGCCCAATACAGCAGCGCATGTGATCGGGTCTGTCGATCATTTCACAACCGAAGTCCCGAAGAAGAGGTTTGACACCGGTGATTTGCCAGATAAGCGAAGCGGCGTACTTTTGCAACCTTTCCAGGGTGGCGGGAAAGGATCATTTGTTACAGGCCCTATGAGTATCGATAAGCCTGATGTTTGTTATATAAGTTAGTCAGTCGTCGTCGCCTTACAATTATGTGTCTTTCGTTTCCTGTATATACCTGATTTGGGCCTTTTATATCATCTCTTATTCAAGAGGATCGAAGCATACACACGAGGACGCGCTTATATCGTTATTCTCCTTCTTGGATCAACCTACACTCTAGAACTGAGGACCTTGGCTCGACAGCCAGTTGAGATGGCCGTACAACCAGCCCACGCAGATGAAGCAGACGACGGAAGCGGCAAGACGTCGACGGACAGCTCCACAAAGTCAGAACCGTCCTCCAATACAAACGGCATCTGCGGCGGCGACATGGTCGTGTCTGCGGAGAAGCCGTCCGCAGCAGACATCCAGAGCATCGCAGACCTCCCCATCCTCGACGTCGACGGCAACTCCCACCCCTTCAAGACACTCTACACCAGCGCCCAAGGCCCCCAAAAGGCCCTCATAATCTTCATCCGGCACTTCTTCTGCGGC
>JAABUU010001985.1_pt1 | contig 31103 bp, 27 predicted proteins | sample 5559301 | NCBI WGS metagenome assembly JAABUU01 (sample SAMN10711884, study PRJNA513360) | rock metagenome | isolation source: Antarctica rocks | place: Antarctica: Victoria Land, Richard Nunatak white
GACCGAGTAGGTGACCTCTGCGGCGGGCCGCACCCCGAGGAAGACTTCCGAGGCGAACATGAACGGGCGGAGGTAGAGGCTCTTCTCACCGGACGCACCGGGCTCGGGCACCCAGGCGGAGTCGACGGAGACCAGCGCCCGGAGCGACTCGAGAAAGTCCTCCTCGGGCAGCTCGGGCAGGGTGAGCCGGCGGGCGCTGCGGGCGAACCGCGCCGCGTTGGCCTCCGGGCGGAAGGCCCAGATGGAACCGTCGACGTGGCGGTAGGCCTTCATCCCCTCGAAGATCTCCTGCGCGTAGTGCAGGACGGCGGCGGCCGGGTCGATCAGGAGCGGTCCGTATGCCGTCACCGTGCCGTCATGCCAGCCCTGGCCCGCCGTCCAGGTCGCCAGGACCATGTGGTCGGTGAACTTCTTCCCGAAGCCGGGGTTGCTAAGGATGGCCGCGCGCGCGGCGTCGGGAAGCGGGTCGGTCCGGCGCGTGACGTCGAAGGTCAACCGGGTCGAGTCGGTCGTCTGGGTGCTCATGGGAAGCTCCGAATCCGTCCGCGGCGGGGACAACGTGCCTGCTGCTGCTCCTCGCAGGGTACCCGTCGGAGTCCGGTCAGCTGAGTCGGGAGGCGATGGCGTCGCCCACGGCCGGGGTGCTGCGCGCGGAGGTGCCGCGCTCGGCGAGGTCCGCCGCGACCGCGTTCTCGACCGCCCGGGCGTCATCGGTGCGACCGATGTGCTCCAGCAGCATGGCGACCGAGAGGATGGCGGCTGTCGGGTCGGCCTTCGACTGCCCAGCGATGTCCGGCGCCGAGCCGTGGACCGGCTCGAACATGCTCGGGTGGGTGCGCTCCGGGTTGATGTTCCCGCTTGCGGCGAGCCCGATCCCCCCGGCGATGGCGGCCGCGATGTCGGTGATGATGTCGCCGAAGAGGTTGTCGGTGACGATGACGTCGAAGCGACCTGGGTCGGTGGTCAGGAAGATGGTCGCGGCGTCGACGTGCTGGTAGGCGGTCTCCACGTCAGGGAAGTCGTCCCTGACCTCCTCGACGGTACGTCGCCAGAGGTGACCGGCATACGTCATGACGTTGTGCTTGTGCACCAGGGTGAGGTGCTTGCGCGGGCGCGCCCGGGCTCGGGCGAAGGCGTCCCGGACGACCCGTTCGACACCGAAGCGCGTGTTGACGCTGACCTCGGTGGCGATCTCGTTCGGGGTGCCGGTGCGCAGGGACCCTCCGTTGCCGGCATAGGGGCCTTCCGTGCCCTCACGCACGACGACGAAGTCGATTCCGTTGGGCGCCACCCGCTCGACCGCGAGGGGACTCAGCACGCCGGGGAAGAGCCTGACCGGGCGCAGGTTGACGTAGTGCTCGAGGGCGAAGCGGATCGGCAGGAGGACGCCGCGCTCGAGGACGCCGCTCGGGACGGTGGGGTCGCCGATGGCACCGAGCAGGATGGCGTCGTGGCCGCGGATCTCCTCGAGGACGCTGTCCGGCAGGGTCTCACCGGTGGCGTGCCACCGGTGTGCCCCGAGGTCGTAGTCCGTCGTGGTGACCTTGAGGCCGGCGCCGGCGGTGACCGCCTCCAGCACCTTGAGGCCTTCGGCCACGACCTCCGGACCGATGCCGTCACCGCCGATGACGGCGAGGTTCAACGTCTTGCTGTCAGAGCCGGTTTCGGTCGTCGGTGCCTGCTGCGTCGCCATGCCGACCAGCGTAGGCGTCGTCTCGTTCGCTGGAACCGGCGTCTCACGACACGAACGCCCCGTCCCAGGACGAGCGCCCCTGCTCAGGGGCTTCCCTCGTCCACAAGATCGAGCAGACGAACTGACGTCGCGGCAGAACTCAGGCTTTGGCGCCGCTCCTCCTGCCGGTCAGTGATCGTCCGCGTGACCTTGGTCGCGCAGGTCGATGGACTCCTGCAGCGCGCGCCGGGCCTTCTCAGCCTCTTCGCTCATGTGGTTCACGTCCTTTCCATTCGATCTGTGCACCGTGCAAGTCCTGCTCGAACCGGATGCCGGTGAGCACGGTGGGGCGGCAGTCGTCAACGGGTGTCAGCCAGTTCGCGGGGTCTCCGCGGCGAGGGTGCTGACTACCGAAGCTTGCCGCGACAGGCAAGGAGTGCGAGGTGCCGCGTCATGCCTTCCACAGTACGTGGACGTCCAACCATCTGACCCGGACATCCCGCCATCCGGACGCACGGTCGATCACCGGCCACGCGGCATACCCCTTGCAAGAGCGTTCGGTGCGTCGGCTTTCAGAGGTTGACGACCGAGAACGACTGCGCGCTGACGAGCTCGGCGATCCGTGCCGCGACGGCCGCTGGCAGGGCGACGTCGACGTTGAGGAGCACCAACGCCTCATCCCTCTTCTCGCTGCGGGCGACCTGCATGCCGCCGATGTTGATGCCCTCGTCCCCGAGCACCCGGCCGACCTGGCCCACGACTCCGGGCCGGTCCTTGTAGGAGAACACGGCGAGGTGGTCGGTGAGCGGGACCTCGAGGTCGAAGCCGTTTATGCCGACGATCTTCTCGACCATGCGGGGACCGGTGAGGGTGCCCGCGACCGACACGACGGTGCCGTCCTTGAGCGTTCCCCGCAGCGTCGTGACGTTGCGGAAGTCCTCACTGGCCGGGTCGGTGAGCAGCCGGACGTCACAGCCGCGCTGTTCGGCGATGACGGGGGCGTTGACGTAGGAGACCGGCTCCTCGACCACGTCCTGGAAGAGACCCTTGAGCGCGGACAGCTTCCACACGCTGACGTCGTGCTCGGTGATCTCGCCCTTGACCTCGACGTCCAGCTGCACCGGGACCTGTCCGGCGATGGCCGTGAAGATCCGGCCGAGCTTCTCCACGAGGGGAATCCCCGGTCGGACCTCCTCGTCGATGGCGCCGCCGGAGACGTTGACCGCGTCCGGCACGAGGTCGCCGCCGAGGGCGAGCCGTACCGACCTGGCGACGGAGACGCCGGCCTTCTCCTGGGCCTCGTCGGTCGAGGCCCCGAGGTGCGGCGTGACGACGACGGACTCGAACTCGAACAGTGGCGACTCGGTGGTCGGCTCCGTGGCGAAGACGTCGATGCCGGCCCCGGCGACCCGACCTTCGCGCAGGGCAACGGCGAGGGCCTGCTCGTCGACGATGCCACCGCGGGCGGCGTTGATGATGCGCACGGTCGGCTTGACCTTCGTCAGGGCGTCGGCACCGAGAAGGCCCATCGTCTCGGGCGTCTTCGGCAGGTGGACGGTGATGAAGTCCGACTCGGCGAGGAGCTCGTCGAGCCCGACCAGCTTGGCCCCGATCTGCGCCGCGCGAGCGGGTGTCGTGTAGGGGTCGTAGGCGATGATCTCCATGCCGAAGCCCTTCAGCCGCTCGGCGACGAGGGCGCCGATGCGGCCGAGACCGACGATGCCGACCGTCTTCTCCAACAGCTCGACGCCACCGTACTTGCTCCGCTTCCAGGCACCGTTCTTCAGCGCCGCGTTGGCCGGGGCGATGTTGCGTGCGGTCGCCAGCAGCAGGCCCACCGCGAGCTCGGCGGCGGAGGTGATGTTGGAGGTCGGGGCGTTGACGACCATCACGCCGGCCCGGGTCGCCGCCGAAACGTCCACGTTGTCGAGGCCGACACCAGCTCGCGCGATGACCTTGAGCCGCTTCGCAGCCGCGATGGCCTCGGCGTCCATCTTGGTGGCCGACCGGATGAGGACCGCATCGACCTCCGCGAGCGCGGGAAGCAGCTCGTCGCGGTTGGCGCCGTCGACGGTGCGGACCTCGAAGTCGGGTCCGAGGGCGTCGATCGTGGCGGGAGAGAGCTCCTCGGCGATGAGCACGACGGGCTTGGTCACGTGGCAGTCCTATCGAATGTCTTGGCCGCTGCGGGCACTGCGGGCGGTGGGCTCGGCACCGCGCTGTGCCGGGCACAGTCTACGGCGAACTCAGTGACGAGCTCAGCGACGACGGTTGCCGCCGAACGCCTCGATCGACATCCGCAGGATGATCAGCAGGCAGATGACGATGATGGCAACCCCGACGATGGCCACGGGCCTGATCCGCGACGCCACCAGGAAGCATCCGACGACGACGGCCCCGATGAGGATGAGCCACGACTGCCACGGTCTCGACCTCTGGTTTACCACACCGGGAGTCTAGAGGGGGCTCCACCAACTCTTCAGCCGGCGAGGGGATGTCCCTCCCCGCTATGTCGCCATGGCCACCGGCCCGCGCACCTGGGCGAGCAGAGCCGAGCGTGACCTGACACCCGTCTTGGCGAAGACTGACTTGAGGTGGTCCTGGACGGTGTACTCGGACAGCAGCAGGATCCGGGAGACGGTGCGGGTGTCGGCACCCGAGGCGATGAGGCGCAGCAGCTGGCCCTCTCGTGGGGTCAGGCCGAAGCATCGGCTGTGGAGGTCGAGGCGGTCGTCCGCGGATGTCGTCTCGATCGCCACGGCGATGTCGTTGCGCGCCGCGCCCTCGGACTGGTGGATCCTGGCGGCGCTCAACGTCAGCCAGAGGCCGTCCCCGAGGTGCACCCTCGCCGACGGGTCATGTCCGTCAACACCGGCCTCCACAGCGCGCAGCTGCGCCGCCACGTTGTAGGCGGCTGCCGGGATCGCCACCTGCCCGTTCCCTGGCGGGTTGAGCGCGTCGAGCACCGACCGGGTCGCGTCGGTCTGGCTGAGTACCTGGAGGTCGTCGCCGAGCAGAAGCACTGCGGGCCCCACCATCCGTCGGGCGGTTCCGGTGGCCAGGGCTCGCATCTGGCACTCGCGCAGCGCCGTTGCCAGAGGCTCGACCAGGGTTGCCAAGGTGACCCGTTCACCCTCGTCGAAGGGTGGCCCTCCCGACCGCCACAGGTCCAGGAAGGCCCAGCACCCGAAGTGGTCGACGAACGCCAGCGACGCGACGTCCACGACGCCGTAGCCGGACAGCAGGTCGCGCCACACCAGACTGCGCTCGAGGTGCCCCTCGGTCGTCGCATGAAGCGTGGCGGCGAGCTGCCTTCCTTCGGCCGCAAGGCCGGGCAGGACGGTCCAGCGGTTGAGAGCGGTGCCGTACTTGAGGCGGATGAGCGTCAGCAGCTCGGGCAGGCAGGGGACGTCGGCCAGCGGTGCGGACCCCACCCAGCTCCGGGGGTCGGTGAGGACCCACACGTACGCGTCGAACGAGACGTGGCGACGGATCTCACCGACCATGGCCAGCCGCAGCCCACGGTCGTCCTCACCACGTGCTCGCAGGCGCGCGACCTGCCGCAGGAGGTGATCCGGATGAGCGCTCATGGCCACGGGTCGAGGCTACGCGGGGCACCGGGCCGCAGACCGACAACCCAGCTTTCTGGGATGCCCCGGAACCGGTCCACCGTGGTTCCCTTGACCGATCGGACCACGACACGAGGAAGACACCGGGCACCGGCAGAGCGCCGCACCCACCACCCAGAGGAGACACCATGTTCACGGTTCACATCGAGCACCCCATCAGCGACCTCGAGACCTGGAAGGCCGCGTTCGACCGCGACCCGGCCGACCGTGCCGGGTCAGGAGTGCGCCGCTATGTCGTCCGTCAGCCGGTCGACGACCCGCGCTACGTGCACATCGACCTCGACTTCGACACCGTCGAAGCAGCCCGGTCGTTTCTGGCCACAATGGCGACGGTGTGGACGTCCTCCTCCGCCGCGCCGGCTCTCGGCGGAAAGCCGGTCACGGCCATCCTGTCCGTGGTGGAAGCGGCCGAGCTGGCTCCCGCGCCCAGCGCCGGGTGAGCGACCCCTTCGTCAGCGGGCTGCCGAGCCCTCGACGTAGTCCCGGTCGTTGTCCTTGATCCAGCTCATCAGGGCGCGCAGCTCCTTGCCGGTCGCCTCGATCGGGTGCCGGGCACCCTTCTCCCGCAACGCGGTGAACTCCGGCGCACCGGAGTCCTGGTCGTCGATGAACCGCTGGGCGAACGCGCCGCTCTTGATGTCGGCGAGGACGGCCTGCATGTTCTCCTTGACGTGCGGGTCGATGACGCGCGGGCCCGAGACGTAGTCGCCGTACTCGGCCGTGTCCGAGACCGACCAGCGCTGCTTCGCGATGCCCCCCTCGACCATGAGGTCGACGATGAGCTTGAGCTCGTGCAGCACCTCGAAGTAGGCGATCTCCGGCTGGTAGCCCGCCTCGGTGAGGACCTCGAACCCGTACTGCACGAGCTGGGAGGCGCCGCCGCAGAGGACGGACTGCTCCCCGAAGAGGTCCGTCTCGGTCTCCTCGGTGAAGGTCGTCCTGATGCCGCCCGCTCGCAGCCCACCGATCGCCTTGGCATAGGCCTTGGCGACATCCCAGGCCTGTCCGGAGGGGTCCTGCTCGACGGCGAGGAGCACGGGCACCCCACGACCGTCGGCGAACTCGCGACGCACCAGGTGGCCGGGACCCTTGGGAGCGACCATGAGGACGTCGGAGCCGGCCTCCGGCTGGATGTAGCCGAAGCGGATGTTGAAGCCGTGGCTGAAGAGCAGCCCCGCACCCTCCTTGAGGTTGGGCCTGATGTCGTCGGCGTAGACCGTGCGCTGGACCTGGTCGGGGGTGAGGATGACGACGAGGTCGGCCTCCCTGACCGCTTCGGCCACGCCGAGCACGGTCAGGCCCTTGGCCTCGGCCTTGGCCCGGGAGCGGCTGCCCTCCGGGAGGCCGACGCGGACGTCCACGCCGGAGTCGCGAAGGTTGAGCGCGTGGGCATGGCCCTGGCTGCCGTACCCGATGACGGCGACCTTCCGGTCCTGGATCACGGACAGGTCGGCGTCATCGTCGTAGAACATCTCAGCCATGTGGCCGGCTCCTTCGTCTGGGTTCAGTGCTGCGGTTCAGTGGTGCCCACCGTATGCCGGGTGGCCCGGCCGGGCGGCCCGGTGCCCGTCAGGCGGTCCGCAGGCTGCGGTCGGTGATCGAGCGCGGTCCGCGGCCGACCCCCACGACGCCGGACTGCACGAGCTCACGGACCCCGAACGGCTCGAGGACCCCGAGGAGTGCCTGGACCTTCTCCGCCTTGCCGGTGCACTCGATCGTCAGGGTGTCGTGGGCCACGTCGATCACCTTGGCACGGAACAGCTCCACCGTCTCGAGGACGTGGCTGCGGGTCACCGCGTCGGCCCGGACCTTGACGAGGACGACCTGTCGCTGGACCGATGCGGCGGGGTCGAGCTCGACGACCTTGAGCACCTCGACGAGCTTGTTCAGCTGTTTGGTGACCTGCTCGAGCGGCAGCGCCTCGACGTCGACGACCACGGTCATCCGGGAGATGTCCGAGTGCTCGGTCGGCCCGACCGCGAGCGAGTCGATGTTGAAACCGCGGCGGGAGAACAGTCCGGCGATCCGGGCGAGGACACCCGGCTTGTTCTCGACGAGGACGGACAACGTGTGCTTGGACATGTCTGCTTCTCCGATGCCGGGTCAGTCTTCGCAGTCCCAGACGGGGGCCTCGCCGCGGGCGTTGAGGATCATGTCGTTGCTCACGCCGGAGGGCACCATCGGCCACACCATCGCGTCGCGGTGGACGACGAAGTCGATGACGACGGGGCGGTCGTTGACGTCCAGCGCCTGCCGGATCACCGCGTCCACGTCGGACTCGGTCTCGGCCCGAAGGCCCAGGCAGCCGTACGCGTCGGCGAGCTTGACGAAGTCGGGGATGCGACGCTGGTCGTGGCTGGTGTGCAGGTCGGTGTTGGAGTAGCGCTCGTTGTAGAACAGCGTCTGCCACTGGCGCACCATGCCGAGGCTGGAGTTGTTGATGATCGCGACCTTGATCGGGATCTCGTTGATGACACAGGTCGCGAGCTCCTGGTTCGTCATCTGGAAGCAGCCGTCGCCGTCGATGGCCCAGACGACCCGGTCCGGCTGGCCGACCTTGGCGCCCATCGCCGCGGGGACCGAGTAGCCCATCGTGCCGGCCCCGCCCGAGTTCAGCCAGGCGTTCGGGCGCTCGTACCGGATGAACTGGGCGGCCCACATCTGGTGCTGGCCGACACCGGCCACGTAGGTGGCCTCCGGCCCGGACAGCTGCCCGATCCGCTCGATGACGTACTGCGGCGCCAGCCCGTCCTCGTGGCTCGCGTAGCCGAGCGGGAAGGTCTCCTGCCACCCCTTGGTGCGGGCCCTCCACTCGCTGTAGTCGGCCCGCAGCCCGGCCCGTTCGTCCGCACGATCGGCCGTGATCGCCTCGACGAGGTCGGTGATGACCTCCTTGGCGTCCCCGACGATCGGCACGTCCGCGGTGCGGTTCTTGGAGATCTCGGCCGGGTCGATGTCGGCGTGGATGACCTTGGCGCCCGGGGCGAACGTCGACAGCTGACCGGTCACCCGGTCGTCGAACCGAGCGCCGATGGTGATGAGCAGGTCGGACTTCTGCAGTGCCGTGACGGCAGCGACGGTCCCGTGCATTCCCGGCATACCGAGGTTGAGCGGGTGCGTGTCGGGGAGCGCGCCGCGGGCCATGAGAGTGGTGACGAGGGGGATCTCGGTGAGGTCGACGAGACGACGCAGCGCCTCGCACGCGCGGGCCCGGATCACCCCGCCACCGATGTAGAGGACCGGGCGCCGGGCGGCGGCGATGAGCCTGGCCGCCTCCCGGATCTGCTTGCTGTGCGGCCGGGTCACGGGCCGGTAGCCCGGCAGGTCGATCCTCGGCGGCCACGAGAAGGTCGTGGTGGCCTGGAGCGCGTCCTTGCTGATGTCGACGAGCACCGGGCCCGGGCGACCGGTGCTGGCGATGTGGAACGCCTCTGCCAGGACGCGAGGGATCTGGGCCGCGTCGGTCACGAGGTAGTTGTGCTTGGTCACCGGCAGGGTGATGCCCCGGATGTCGGCCTCCTGGAAGGCATCCGTGCCGATCGCCTTGGACGAGACCTGCCCGGTGATGGCGACGATCGGCATCGAGTCCATGTAGGCGTCGGCCAGCGGCGTGACGAGGTTCGTCGCGCCCGGGCCAGACGTGGCCATGCAGACGCCCACCCGGCCGGTCGCCGCGGCATACCCCTCGGCGGCATGGCCGGCGCCCTGCTCGTGACGGACGAGGATGTGCCGGACCGAGACGGAGTCCATGAGCGGGTCATATGCCGGCAGGATCGCGCCGCCCGGGATGCCGAAGACGGTGTCGACCCCGAGAGCCTCGAGCGACCTGACGAGCGCCTGCGCACCGGTGACCTGCTCTGGCGTCGGCGTCGGCGTCACCGACGGACGCGGCCGGGCGCGTTGGGCGATGTCGGCCGGTGAGGCCTTCACCGGCGTCGCACTGTCGCTCACGGTCTCCCTCTCTCTGTTCGACGAGCTCGTCGCCCGGTCCTGATCTGGTAAGGCGTGGATCCACAAAAAAACCCTCCGGTCCTCTTGGGACAGAAGGGATAGCGCGTCGAGCGCGACGTCCAGTGCCGGCTCAGACGCGCCCGGGAAGTACGAGGATTCGGGCCACGAACCCACGGTGCTCCCTGCCCGTATGCCGTGTCAACTGGCGGACACTCTCGTCTCACCATCCGGGCGGACGGTCTCATCCGTTGCCCGGGAGCGATCCGCTCAGTCGATGTTCATCCGGGATTTGAGGGTGTCCCGCTTGTCCTCGAACCGGGCCGCCTGCTTGTCCAGCCCGTCCATGAAGTTCGCCAGCTCGGTGCGGGCCGCCTCACCCTCCGCCGACAGTCCCTCGACCTCGAAGACCTTCCAGAACCGCAGCACCGGCATGACGACCTCGTCACGGTGCGAGCGCAGGTCGTAGATCCCGGCGACGGCCATCTCCACCGCCTTGCGCTGGAAGCCGGGGATGTCGGCGCCGGGCATCTGGAAGTTCTTGACGACCTCGAGGACCGCCTGCATCGTCTGGTCCGGCGCAATCTGCAGGGCTGCCTCCAGCAGGTTGCGGTAGAAGATCATGTGGAGGTTTTCGTCCGCGGCGATCCGGGCGAGGAGCCGCTCAGCCATGGGGTCGTTCGTGTACTTCCCGGTGTTGCGGTGGCTCACCCGGGTCGCGAGCTCCTGGAACGAGACGTAGGCAAGGGAGTGGATCAGCTCACCGGAGTGCGCCGACTGGTATCCCTGCGACATGTGCGTCATCCGGAACCGCTCGAGCTCGACCGGGTCGACGGACCGCTTGACGAGGAGGTAGTCGCGCATGGCGATCCCGTGCCGGCCCTCCTCCGCGGTCCAGCGGTGCACCCAGTCACCCCATGCGTCGTCGCGCCCGAAGATCAGCGCGATCTCGTGGTGGTAGCTCGGCAGGTTGTCCTCGGTGAGCAGGTTGACGATCAGGGCGGAGCGGGCCACGTCCGACATCGGCGAGTCCTCGGGGCTCCAGGCGTCGCCGCCCATGAGGCCGTCGAAGTTGCGGCCGTCGCTCCACGGGATGTAGTCGTGGGGGAACCACTCCTTCGCGACGCCGATGTGCCGGTTGAGCTCGCCCTCGACGACGGGGTTGAGCTCACGCAGCAGGTCGGTCTGGCTCCAGGTCTGTGCCGTCATGCCTTCGAGGTTACGGCACCGTAACCAGAGCGACCACCATGCTGCGTGACGGCACGACCGTATCCACCCGTGGCGACCCGGACGTCCGGTACTCCTTCGAGCCGGGCCGCTCACGGGGAGCGACCAGGTCGGAGCTGTTGACGGATTCCGCGCACCGACACAATCGGGCTCTACGAGCGCGTCGGCATGCAGGTCACCTCGACCCGGGTCCATCGCGCGATCGAGGTCTACGCCGCAGCGTGGCTCAGGTCTGTGGCCACCTCTACCCCCAGTGGTCGGGTCCTCTCAGTCGCAGACGGCGCCTTTCGAGGCGCTGCCGACGAGCTTGCGGTACTTCGCGAGGACGCCGCGGGAGTACTTCGGCTCGGGGTGCGTCACGCCCTCATCGCGGCGCCGTTCGAGCTCGCCGTCCTCGAGGAGGAGGTCCAGCGTCCCTGCGGCGACATCCAGTCGGATCTGGTCGCCGTCGTGGACGAAGGCGATGGGGCCCTCGTCGACCGCCTCGGGGGCCACGTGCCCGACACAGAGACCGGTCGTGCCTCCCGAGAACCGTCCGTCGGTGAGGAGCAGGACGTCCTTGCCGAGCCCGGCACCCTTGATCGCCCCGGTCACGGCGAGCATCTCGCGCATCCCCGGGCCGCCCTTCGGGCCCTCGTAGCGGATCACGACGACGTCGCCGGCCGCGAGCCGGCCCGCTCCGACGGCATCCATGGCGGCCCGCTCGCCGTCGAACACCCGAGCGGTGCCGGTGAAGACGTCGGAGTCGAACCCGGCCGACTTGACGACGGCGCCGTCGGGGGCGAGCGACCCGGTCAGGATCGTCAGGCCACCGGTCCGGTGGATCGGTGACTGCAGCGCTCGGACGACCTTGCCGTCGGGGTCGGGCGGGTTGATGCCGGCGAGGTTCTCGGCGACGGTCCGGCCCGTGACGGTCAGGCAGTCACCGTGGATCAGCCCCGCGTCGAGCAGCGCCTTCATCACGACGGGCACCCCGCCGACGCGGTCGATGTCGGTCATGACGTACTGACCGAAGGGCTTGACGTCGGCCAGGTGCGGCACCTTCGCCCCGACCCGCTTGAAGTCCTCGATGCCGAGGTCCACGTCCGCCTCGTGGGCGATGGCCAGGAGGTGGAGGACGGCGTTGGTCGAGCCTCCGAAGGCCATCACGACGGCGATGGCGTTCTCGAAGGCCTCCTTGGTCATGATCTGACGAGCGGTGATGCCGCGACGGAGCAGCTCGACGACCGCCTCCCCCGACTTGCGGGCGAACCCGTCGCGGCGACGGTCGGTCGCCGGAGGAGCCGCCGAACCGGGCAGCGACATCCCGATCGCCTCCGCGACCGACGCCATGGTGTTGGCCGTGTACATCCCGCCGCAGGCGCCCTCTCCGGGGCAGATCGCCCGCTCGATGGCGTCGACGTCGGCCCGCGACATCCGGCCCGCCGCACAGGCCCCGACCGCCTCGAAGGCGTCGATGATCGTCACCTGCTTCTCCGACCCGTCGGACAGCTTGGCGATCCCGGGAAGGATGGAGCCGGCATACAGGAAGACCGAGGCGAGGTCGAGGCGGGCGGCGGCCATGAGCATGCCCGGCAGGGACTTGTCACAGCCGGCGAGCAGGACCGAGCCGTCGAGGCGTTCGGCCTGCATGACGGTCTCCACCGAGTCGGCGATGACCTCCCGCGACACGAGCGAGAAGTGCATGCCCTCGTGTCCCATGGAGATGCCGTCGGACACCGAGATGGTCCCGAACTCGAGCGGGTAGCCCCCGGCCGCGTGCACGCCGTCCTTCGCGGCCTTGGCCAGCCGGTCGAGCGACAGGTTGCACGGGGTGATCTCGTTCCACGAGCTGGCGACACCGATCTGCGGCTTGACCCAGTCGTCGTCGCCGAGGCCGACGGCTCGAAGCATCCCTCGGGCGGCCGTTTTCTCGAGACCGTCCGTGACGTCGCGGCTGCGGGGCTTGATGTCAGGGGTCTGCGTCATGGACCGAGCATAGGACGGCGTTCCTGCGGTGAGACCGGTGTCTCATGTGCCGTCGACGAGGCGCGTGGCCCACTCAGCACAGCATCGGTCACCCAGCACAGCTTTGGTCACTCAGCACACGGCATACCCTGTGCTGGGTCACCGAAGGTGTGCTGGGTGCTGCCGGACTCGCCGCCGGTATGCCGGGTGGCTGGGGGCCGGGTCAGCCTCGGGCCACGTGGAACCTCTCGAGCGACGCGTTCCCGTGGTCGAGGTCTCGCCAGTCGCCGTTGAAGCGCAGGACGGCGAGCCCGCACGTCGGATAGCCCTCCGCGAGCGCCTGGTGTGCCTCCCGGGAGCCTGCCCCGTCACAGAGCACGCTGGCCAGGCCGGGGATCGTCGGGGCGTGGCCGATGACGATGACCGTGTCCACCTCCCCGGCGTCCTCACGTACCGAGCCGAGCACCCCCTCGGCGTCGCCCTGGTAGACCGCCCGCCGGTACTCGACGAACTCGGTGCGCGCTCCACCCTTCGCCGCGTGGTCCCACGTCTCGCGGGTCCGGACCGCCGTCGAGCAGATGACCAGCTCGGCGACGATGCCGTGCTCGTGCAGCCAGCGACCCGCGGCCGTGGCGTCACGCCGGCCCCTCTCGGTCAGTGACCGGTCGTGGTCCGGCTTCCCGGGCGCCTGCTCGGCCTTCGCGTGCCGCATCAGGACCAGGGTCTTGTCCTCGGTGGCTCGAGTCATATGCCAGAGCATCCTCCCGTCCGCGGGTCCGGGCCAGCCCCTTGACCCTCGGGGGCAGCCCCCAGCCTCCGACGCACCTGATCTCGTCAACGGGTTTCGGCTCCGGCGCTACGGTGAGCGCGACGGCCTACGGGTAGCAGCTCGCGCACGACACCACCGACGCCGACCGGCAACGACAACTCAACGACAACACCGACCGACACCGACCGACACGAGAGCAGGACAGGGATGGGCGACCTCCAGCGGATGAGCGACGTCACCTCCGGCGGGTGCCCGAGCCGGGCGTGGATCGACGAGTCCATCCGCCGGATCCAGGCCGACACCAACCGCTCGGCCGACACCCACCTCGTCCAGGTCCCGCTCCCCGACGGCTGGGAGGTCGACCTCTACCTCAAGGACGAGTCGACCCACCCGACGGGGAGCCTCAAGCACCGGCTCGCCCGGTCGCTCTTCCTCTACGCGATCTGCAACGGCGTCATCGGCCCCGGCACGACGGTCATCGAGGCCTCGAGCGGGTCGACCGCCGTGTCCGAGGCCTACTTCGCCAAGATGGTCGGGCTGCCGTTCATCGCGGTCATGGCCCGGACGACGAGCACCGAGAAGGTCATGCTCATCGAGCGTGAGGGCGGCACCTGCCACCTCGTCGAAGACGCCTCCGAGGTCTGACGTCGCGCGCCGCCTCGCCGACGAGCTGGACGGGCACTACATCGACCAGTTCACCTACGCCGAACGGGCCACGGACTGGCGCGGCAACAACAACATCGCCGAGTCGATCTTCGAGCAGATGGCGCTCGAGCCGCACCCCGTGCCGGCCTGGATCGTCGTCGGCGCGGGCACCGGCGGCACGAGTGCGACGATCGGGCGCTACACGCGCTACACGCGCTACTGCGGCCTGGCCACCTGCGTCGCCGTCGTCGACCCCGAGGGTTCGGCGTTCCTCCCGTCCTACGACGGTCGCTCGACTGCGGGCAGCCGCGGCTCGCGGATCGAGGGCATCGGCCGCCCCCGCGTGGAGCCGAGCTTCATCCCGACGGTCGTCGACCGGATGTTCGGGGTCCCCGACGCGGCGTCCATCGCCGCGATGCGATTCCTGCGCCAGCGCACCGGCCTGCGGGCGGGCGGCTCGACGGGGACCAACCTCTACGGCGCCCTCCTTCTCGCCTGCGAGATGCGGGCCGCGGACCAGCCCGGGAGCATCGTCACCCTGATGTGCGACCCGTCCGAGCGCTATGTCCACACCTACTCCGACGACGAGTGGCTTGCGGCCCAGGGACTCGACCTCACGGCATACCTCGAGGTGCTGGACCGCGCCTGGACCACCGGCGAGTGGACCAGCTGAGGCACACGTCGGGCTCGGCTCGCCGAGCTCCTCGCGCGGGGCTGGGCGGAGGTCGTCGTGCATGGAACGACTCAGCGAAGCGCACCCGGCTGGATCACCCGGCTCGGCGCGCGCCCCTGACCTCAGCCCCCCGAGACGGCGTTGATGATGTGGACGACGGCCCCGGGCCGCACGACCGTCTCCAGCCCCTGACCGCGCTTGGCGTCCTCGCCGTCGACGAAGATGTTGACGTGCCGGCGGATCCGGCCCTGCTCGTCACGCACCCGGGACCCGACGCGGGGCCACGGGGCCAGGGCGATGTCCAACACCTGCTCGAGCCGGGCGCCGGCAGCCCCCACCTCGGCGGCAGCCTCGCCCTCCCCGCCGGTCAGGTCGCGGAGCATCCCCGGCAGGACCACCCTCACGGCACCCGCGGTCGCGGCGGTGCTCACGGCAGCACCGCCGCCCGGACGCAGAGGACGTCCGGCAGCTGCGACACGATGGTGGTGAAGCTGTCGCCCTCGTCGAGCGAGCCGAAGACGTCACCGTTGCGGGTCCCGAAGTAGAGCCCCGGCTGCTCGGCGTCGTCGGTCGCGGCTGCATCGCGCAGCACCGCGGTGTAGCACGGGGACGGCAGGCCGGTGGTCTGGGTCTGCCATGTCCGGCCCGCGTCGGTGGAGTGCTGCACCTGGAGCTGTCCGTCCGGGGGGACCCGCTCTCCGTCGCTGACCACGGGAACGAGCCACAGGGCGTCACCCTTGTGCGGGTGGACGACGACGGCGAAGCCGAAGTCGGTGGGCAGCCCGTCGGCGATGGACGTCCACGTCTCGCCGTTGTCGTCGGAGCGGTAGACCCCCCGGTGGTTCTGGGCGTAGAGCCGGGAGGGGGTCTGCGAGTCACGGGCGACCTTGTGGACGCACTGGCCGAACTCGGGATACGGGTTGTCGGGCAGGAAGTAGGCGCTGATGCCCGTGTTGGTCGGCGTCCAGGACTGTGCGCCGTCGGTCGTGCTGTAGGCCCCTCCGGTGCTCATCGCGACGAGCATCCGGGAGGAGTCGCTGGGGTCGGGGCACACCGTGTGGATGGCGGCGCCACCGAAACCCGCGCCCCACTCGCTGCGGTGCGGGTGCTCCCAGAGGCCGCGGTTCAGCTCGAAGCTGTCTCCCCCGTCGGCGCTGCGCCACAACGACTGCGGCTCACCGCCCGCCCAGACGACCGAGTCGTCGTGCGGGTCGGGGGTGAGCTGCCAGACCCGGGTCAGCGCGGCGTCGGTCTCCTTCGGGAAGGCGATGGCGCGCTCCTCCCCCTCGGTCCACGTGCGGCCGCCGTCATCGCTGACCTGGACGGTCGGGCCCCAGTGCCAGGACATCACCCCGGCGAGGACCCGCGGCGCTCCGCGGCGCGTGTCGAAGGCCACCGAGGCGACCTCGCTCATGAGGAAGTGCGGCCCGTCCAGGGCCCACTCCCGGCGGTCTGTACTGCGGGCCAGCCAGAGGCCCTTCCTTGTTCCGATGGCCACCACGGTCGCTGTCATGTTCACAGTGTCCACCAAGCCCCCGGCAGACGCAACGTCCCTGCGCCAACCCTGACGCCGGCGGCATCCGAGCCGTGGTCGGGCTCAGCCCTGGACGACGTTCTCCAGCGGTGAGCCGGCGGCATACGCCTCGAGCTGCGCGCGGACCAGCCGGACTGCCCGGGGCCGGAAGGCGCTGCTCGCCCCACCGATGTGCGGTGAGATGAGCACGCCGGGCGAACGCCAGAGGGCGTGGTCGGGCGGGAGGGGCTCCGGGTCGGTCACGTCCAGCGCCGCCCGCAACCGCCCGCTCGACGTCTCCGCGAGCAGGGCGTCCGTGTCGACCACCTTGCCACGCGCGACGTTGACGAGCAGGGCGCCGTCAGGCATCGCGGCGAGGAAGGCGGCACCGGCGAGACCGGAGGTCGCCCCGGTCAGCGGGACGATGAGCACGACGATGTCGTGGCGACCCAGGAGGTCCGGCAGCTCGTCGATGCCGTGGACCGCGTCGACGAGGTCGTCACCCGCTCGCGGCCTGCTCGCGACCGCGGTGACCTCGACCTCGAACGGCAGGAGCCGGCGGACGACTGCCTTGCCGACGTGGCCGTAACCGACGACGAGCACCCGTTTGTCCGCCAGGGCCGGCCAGAGGTGGGTCGGCAGCCAGGTCGAGCTGCGCTGCGCGAGGACGAACTCCGGTATGCCGCGCAGCGACGCGAGGATGAGCGACAGGGCCAGCTCCGCCGTGGACGCGTCGTGCACGCCGGCGGCGTTGCACAGCCGCACGCCGTCGGGCACGTGCGGCGCCACCTGCTCGTAGCCTGCGGTGAGCAGCTGGACGGCACGCAGCCGCGGCAGCCCGCCCAGGAGGTCGTAGTCCAGGCTCGGGTCGATGTAGGGCGGAATGACGATCTCGACCTCGTCGGCGCGCTCGGGTGCCGCGTGCAGGTCCCAGGCGACGAGCTCGACGCCGGGCACCGGCCCGACCTCGTCGATCCAGGAGGGTTCGGGCAGGGAGGCAAGGACCATGTGCAAGACGCTAGCGCCGTGGTTCCCATCGTCCACAATGGGGTATGCCGCCACCGCACCGAGCCTGGCCGCCGCGCCGTCCGCCGCGCCGTCCGCTACGCCGTGCGGCCCCGCGCCTCGCGGCCGCGGCAGGGGTGGCCGCCCTGGCCGTTCTGGCCGGCTGCTCCACGACCCCGGGGACGACGGCACCCAGTGCCGCGGGGACCGCCTTCCCGGGCGCTCCCTCCGCGTCGTCCACCTCCTCCGGTGCCACGACGTCCGCGTCTGCGTCCACCCCGACGACACCGGCCCCGACGAGCACGGCGAGCACGACGAGCACTGCGAGCTCGCGGTGCCATGGAGTGCCATCGTCCTGCCCGACTCGAGCGTGCTCGTCAGCGAGCGCGACTCCGCCAAGATCCAGAGGCTGACGCCGGACGGCCGTCTCACCTCGGTCGGCACGGTGCCGGGCGTCGCGCCGAACGGGGAGGACGGTCTGCTCGGGCTCGCCGTCGACCGCAGGACGTACGCAAGCACCACCGTCCTCTACGCGTACTTCTCCACCGCCTCGGACAACCGGGTCGTCCGGATACCCCTCGACGCGCAGGGCCGGCTCGGCGCACCCACGGCGATCCTCACCGGCATACCGAGGGCGGCCTACCACAACGGCGGTCGGCTGGCCTTCGGGCCCGACGGCTACCTCTACGTCACGACCGGAGACGCCGGCACGCAGCCCAACGCGCAGAACCTCGACAGCCTCGGCGGCAAGATCCTGCGGATCACCACGGAGGGGAAGCCGGCGCCCGGCAACCCCTTTCCCGGGTCACCCGTCTGGTCCTACGGACATCGCAACGTCCAGGGGATCGCCTGGGACTCCACGGGACGGATGTGGGCGAGCGAGTTCGGCCAGAGCACGTGGGACGAGCTCAACGTCATCACGCCCGGGTCGAACTACGGCTGGCCGACGGTCGAGGGAGCCGCGGCCCGCAGCGGTTTCATCGACCCGGTCCGGCAGTGGCGCACCGACGACTCCTCTCCCAGCGGCATCGCGATCGGCCCGGACGGGTCGGTCTTCCTCGCCGCCCTCAAGGGGGAGTCACTCTGGAAGGTTCCGGTCAACGCGGACGGCAGCACCGGTGAGCCGCAACGACTCCTGCGCGGCGACTACGGCTGCCTCCGTGACGTGCTGACCGGTCCCGACGGCAACGTCTGGATCGTCACGAACAACACCTCCCGGGGGACGCCGAAGCCCGGCGACGACCGGATCGTGCGCCTGCCGCAGTCGCTGACTGGCTGAGGCCTGAGCCCTCGGCTCAGCCGCCGAGCTTGCCGAGGATGAGCTTGCGCACCGTGGCGGCGTCGGCCTGGCCCTGCAGCTGTTTCATCACTTGGCCGATGAGGGCACCGGCCGCCTGGACCTTGCCGTCGCGGACCTTCTGGGCGACGTCGGCGTTGGCCTCGATGACCCGGTCCACGGCGGCGTCGAGGGCACCGTCGTCGTGGACGAGCTCGAGCCCGCGCGCGTCCGCCACGGCCGTCGGCGTGCCCTCACCGTCGAGGACGCCTTCGAGGACCTGCCGGGCCATCGAGTCGTTGAGTCGGCCGCCCTTGACGAGCCCGTCGAGCTCGGCGATGTCCACCGGGGTGACCCCACGCCGCACCGCGTACTCCGTCACGTCGACGCCGTCGAGGTTGGCCCGCCGCGCGATCTCACCGCTCCACCACTTGCGGGCGCCGGACGCCGAGGCGCCAGCGGCGACGGTCTCACCGATGAGCTCGACCGCGCCCGCGTTGAGGACGTCGCGCATCTCCGGGTCGGAGAAGCCCCAGCCGGCCTGGAGCCGCTTGCGCCGAGTCCCCGGAGGTTCGGGCATCGTGCCCCTGAGCGCGTCCACGCTCTCGCGCGTCGGGGCGACGGGCACGAGGTCGGGCTCGGGGAAGTAACGGTAGTCATCGGCGTCGGACTTCTCCCGACCCGACGTCGTCACGCCGGTGTCCTCGTGCCAGTGCCGGGTCTCCTGCAGGATCGAGCCGCCGTGGGTCAGGACCGCCGCCTGCCGGGTGACCTCGTAGCGCACCGCCCGCTCCACCGACCGCAGTGAGTTGACGTTCTTCGTCTCGGTGCGGGTGCCGAGCGGGACGACGTCCTGGTCCTCACCCTCGGGGGCGCGCGCCCGCAGCGACACGTTGGCGTCGCAGCGCATCGAACCCTGCTCCATCCTCACGTCGGAGACGTCGAGCGCCTTGAGCAGGTCGCGCAGCGCCGAGACATACGCCTTGGCGACCTGGGGCGCTCGTTCCCCCGCCCCGAGCATCGGCTTCGTCACGATCTCGACGAGCGGGATCCCCGCACGGTTGTAGTCGACGAGCGAGTGGTCGGCGCCGTGGATCCGCCCGGTGGCGCCGCCGACGTGCAGCGACTTGCCGGTGTCCTCCTCCATGTGGGCCCGCTCGATCTCGACCCGAAACACCTCGGTGCCGTCCCCTGACGCGCTCGGGACCTCCACGTCGAGGTATCCCTCGAAGGCAATCGGCTCGTCGTACTGCGAGGTCTGGAAGTTCTTCGGCATGTCCGGGTAGAAGTAGTTCTTCCGCGCGAAGCGGCACCACGAGGCGATCTCGCAGTTCAGCGCGAGCCCGATCCGGATCGCCGACTCGACGGCCTTCTCGTTGACGACGGGCAGGGCGCCCGGCAGGCCGAGGCAGACGGGGCAGACCTGGGTGTTGGGCTCGGCGCCGAACACCGTCGAGCACCCGCAGAACATCTTCGTCGCCGTGCCGAGCTCGACGTGCACCTCCAGCCCCATGACGGGGTCGTAGGACGCGAGAGCCTCGTCGTAGGTCAGGACTGCTTCGGTCGCCGCCATGCTCAGGCCTCCGTCACGTGGGGAAGGGTGGTCAGGTCGGGTGCCCGGTCGAGCAGTGGGCCGCCCCACCGGGCGAGGAGGGCGCGCTCGAGGGCCGAGCCCACGGCATACAGGCGCTCGTCCTTGGTGGCCGGGGCCAGGATCTGTATGCCGGTCGGCAGGCCGTCCTCCTCGGCCAGCCCGCTCGGGAGCGACATGCCGGGCACGCCGGCGAGGTTGGCCGGGATCGTGGCGATGTCGTTGAGGTACATGGCCAACGGGTCGTCGAGCTTCTCCCCGATCTTGAACGCCGTCGTGGGCGCCGTCGGTGAGACGAGGACGTCGGCCACGCCGAACGCGCGGGTGAAGTCGTCGGCGATGAGGCGCCGGACCTTCTGCGCCTGGCCGTAGTACGCGTCGTAGTAGCCGGAGGAGAGCGCGTAGGTCCCGAGGATGATCCGCCGCTTGACCTCGTCGCCGAAGCCGGCGTCCCGCGTTGCCGCCATCACCTGCTCGGCGCTCGGGTCGTCGACCCCGGCGGGCAGCACCCGCATGCCGTAACGCATCGCGTCGAACTTGGCGAGGTTGCTCGACGCCTCGCTGGGGAGGATGAGGTAGTACGTCGCGAGGGCGAAGTCGAAGCTGGGGCAGTCGACCTCGACGACCTTCGCGCCGCCGTCGACGAGCAGCTGGACCGACTCCTCGAACCGGGCCCGGACTCCCGCCTGGTAGCCCTCGCCGCCGAGCTGCCTGACGACACCGATGGTCAGCCCCGAGACGTCGCCGCGCCGGGCCGCCTCCACGACAGGCGGTACGGGCGCGTCGATCGACGTCGAGTCGAGCGGGTCGTGACCGCCGATGACCGAGTGCAGCAACGCGGCGTCGAGGACGGTCCGGGCGCACGGGCCGGCCTGGTCGAGGCTGGACGCCAGCGCGACGAGCCCGTACCGCGAAACCCCGCCGTAGGTTGGTTTCGTCCCCACCGTGCCGGTCACGGCGGCGGGCTGGCGGATCGACCCACCCGTGTCGGTGCCGATCGCCAGCGGCGCCTGGAAGGAGGCCACGACACTGGACGAGCCCCCACCCGAGCCGCCCGGGATGCGGTCGAGGTCCCACGGGTTGTGGCTGGGGCCGTAGGCGGAGTGCTCCGTCGAGGAGCCCATCGCGAACTCGTCCATGTTCGTCTTGCCGAGGATCGGCAGCCCGGCCCCGCGCAGCCTGCGGACCAGCGTCGCGTCGTAGGGAGGGATCCAGCCCTGCAGGATCCTCGAGCCGCACGTCGTCGGCAGGCCCTTGGTGGCCAGGACGTCCTTAACGGCAATCGGCACGCCCGCCAACGGGCCCAGCTCCTCGCCGGCCGCCCGGCGCTCGTCGACGGCGCGTGCCTGGGCGAGTGCCCCGTCGCCGTCGACGTGCAGGTAGGCGTGGACGAGGCCGTCCACAGCCTCGGTGCGGTCGAGGTGGGCCCGGGTCAGCTCGACCGAGCTGATCTGCATGGTGGCGAGCAGGTCGGCCAGGTGGGCGGCACTCAGTCGGGTCAGGTCGGTGGTCACGTCTCGGGGCCTCTTGGTCAGGTCAGGCGGGGGTATGCCGGGTGGCCGCGGTGAGCAGCCGGCATACCGGTGCGGTGGCTCAGTCCTCGGCCAGGATGCGGGGCACGGAGAAGCGCTGCTGGTCGCGCTGGGGTGCGCCCGACAGCGCCTCCAAGGCCGTCAGGCCGGGCCGCACCACGTCGGGCCGCGTCACGTTGGTCAGCGGCAGCGGATGGGACATCGGCTCCACCCCGTCGGTCGGGGCCTGCTGGACCTGGGCCACCGAGTCGAGGATGACCGTGAGCTCGTCGAGCATCCGGTCGAGCTCGGCATCGCTGAGGTCGATGCGGGCCAGGTCGGCCAGGTGGGCGACGTCAGCACGGGACAGGGAGGACATGGCTCGAGTCTATGGGGTGGCCCGCCGGCGGGCTTCCGTCGAGCGTCGCGATCCGGGCATCGTCAGGTCGGTGTCGACGTCAGTCCACCCTCCCGGTCTCGAGCAGCCGGCGGAAACCGGCCTCGTCGAGGACCGGCACACCGAGCTCCTCGGCCCGGGCGGCCTTGGTGCCGGCGTTCTGGCCGACGACGACGTAGTCGGTCTTCTTCGACACCGAGCCGGACGCCCTTCCCCCGCGGGACAGGACGGCCTCCTTGGCCTCGTCGCGGGAGAAGCCCTCGAGCGAGCCGGTGACGACGACCGTGCGCCCTTCGAGCGTCCGCACGACCGACTCGTCGCGGTCGTCCTTCATCCGGACGCCGTCCTGCGCCCACTTGCGGACGATCTCCTGGTGCCAGTCGACGCCGAACCACTCGGTGACCGCGTCGGCGATGATGCCGCCGACGCCCTCGGCCTCGGCGAGCTCCTCGCGGGTCGCCGCCCGGATCGTTGCCATGGACCCGAAGTGCGCTGCCAGCGCCCGGGCAGCGGTCGGCCCGACGTGCCGGATCGACAGGGCGACGAGGACCCGACAGAGTGGCTGGGTCCTGGCCTTGTCCAGGTTGTCGACGAGCTTCTGGCCGTTGGCGGACAGCACCTTCGCGTCGAGCACCGCGCCGGGAGGGTCGCTCTTCCTCGCGGCGCGGGTGAAGAGGCCGGCCCGGCTGATCGTCTCGGGGGTCAGGCGGAAGAGGTCGCCCTCGTCGGTGACCACACCGGCGTCGAGGAGGGCGGCCGCACCCTCCTCCCCCAGCGCCTCGATGTCGAAGGCGCCGCGGCCGGCCAGGCTGGACAGCCGCTCGCGCAGCTGCGCCGGGCAGGACCGCGAGTTGGGGCAGCGGATGTCCTTGTCACCCTCCTTCTGCGGGGCGAGCGGCGTGCCGCAGGACGGGCAGTGCGTCGGCATGACGAACTCACGCTCGCTGCCGTCGCGCAGCTCGACGACCGGCCCGACGATCTCGGGGATGACGTCGCCGGCCTTGCGCAGGACGACGGTGTCGCCGATGAGCACGCCCTTGCGCCGGACCTCGGAGGCGTTGTGCAGCGTCGCCATCTCGACCGTGGAACCGGCCACGACCACCGGCTTCATCACGCCGAACGGCGTCACCCGTCCCGTCCGCCCGACGTTGACCTGGATGTCGAGGAGCGTCGTGTTGACCTCCTCGGGCGGGTACTTGACCGCGATCGCCCACCGGGGTGCCCGCGAGGTCGACCCGAGCCGGCGTTGCACGGGCACCTCGTCCACCTTGACGACGACCCCGTCCAGCTCGTGCTCGACGGAGTGGCGGTGCTCGCCGTAGTAGGCGACGTAGCCCTGCACCTCCTCGATCGTGTCGACCACCCTGACGTGAGCGGAGGTGGGCAGCCCCCAGGCCCGCAGCACGGCATACGCCTCGCTCTGCCGGGCGATGTCGAAGCCGCGCCGCGCGCCGACTCCGTGCACCAGCATCCGCAGCGGCCGGGAGGCGGTGACCCTCGGGTCCTTCATCCGCAGCGACCCGGCCGCCGCGTTGCGCGGGTTGGCGAAGGGCGCCTTGCCGACCTCGACAAGTGCCGCGTTGAGCTCGGCGAAGGCCTCGACCGGGAAGAAGACCTCGCCCCGGACCTCCACCCGCTCCGGGACGGCGTCGCCCGAGAGCTGGTGCGGTATGCCGTGGATCGTGCGGACGTTGTTGGTGACGTCCTCGCCGGTGCGCCCGTCCCCTCGGGTCAGCGCCCTCGTGAGGCGCCCCCGCTCATAGAGCAGGTTGATCGCCAGTCCGTCGATCTTGGGCTCGGTGAGGAAGTGAAAACTCGTCCCGGCGTCGCGGGCGACCCGAGCGGCCCACTGGGCGAGCTCCTCGTCGGAGAACGCGTTGTCCAGGCTGAGCATCCGCTCGAGGTGGTCGACCGCGGCGAAGTCGGACGAGAAGGACGCGCCGCCGACCTGCTGCGTGGGGCTGTCGGGAGTGCGCAGCGAGGGGTGCGCCTCCTCGAGGGCGGCCAGCCGGCGCATCAGCTGGTCGTACTCGCCGTCGCTGACCGTCGGGGCGTCCTGGACGTGGTAGGCGAACTGGTGGCTCCTGGCCTGCTCCGCCAGGTGGGTCCACTCGTGCAGCACCTGGGCCGGCACCCCCGTGCCCTCCTGGGCCGGGACGCCGTCGTCGGAGCCGGTGAGGGGGCCGGGTGAGCTGGTTGCCTTCGCCACGGCCCCATCCTGCCGCACCGCCCTGACACCCCAATGGCGTGCGGCCCCAACCCGGAACGGGGCGGCCCGACACGCCGACAGCGCGGGGTGTTTGGCGCTGTCCCGGCAGGGCGCGACACTTTCTTGTGGGCCGGAGGCGCCCGCTGGTTCCTACGGGCCTCGGGAGGATATTCGTGGCGCACGCTGCTCGACCACACCCGCTCCTCACCGCGGGCGCCGCCGTGCTGACCGTCGTCGGCGCCCTCGGGGCCTGCGGCAGCCCCCGGCCCACTCCGTCGGGCACGAGCGCGGCATCTCCCACCTCACGCCAGCCGACGCCGAGCGCCACGACCACGACGACCCCGCCCCCCGTCGTCCTCACGTCCAGCGTCGAGCAGGGCTCCCGGGTCCCCGTCGACACCGTGGTGTCGGTGGCCGCCTCGAACGGCACCGTGAACGACGTCGAGCTGAGCTACCGGGACCCGAAGAAGGGCGACATCAAGGTCGAGGGCTCACTCGATCCGGACGGCAGGAAGTGGGTGGCGCGCAGCCTCCTGGAGCCGGGAACCACCTACTCGCTCATGATGACCGGCAAGAACCCCGGGGGCACCGAGGCCACCAAGCACTCGATGTTCTCCACGCAGGACCTCTCCAAGAAGCAACAGATCTTTGCGCAGGTCATCGGCGACGGCGCCACGGTCGGGGTCGCGATGCCCGTCATCGTCCACTTCGACGTCCCCGTCAAGGACAAGGCTGCGTTCGAGAGGCGGATGGCGGTGACGTCGACCCCGAGGCAGGACGGGTCCTGGAACTGGGTCAGCAGCAACGAGGCGCACTGGCGACCGGCCAGCTACTGGCAGCCCGGCTCCAAGGTCGCCGTCAACGTCGACATCAACAGCGTCGCTGCCGGCAACGGCACGTACGGCCAGGTCTCGGTCAAGGGCGGGTTCAAGGTGGGTCGTTCGGTCGTCATGCGCGCCGACCTCGCGGCGCACCAGATGAACGTCGAGGTCGACGGGGCCGTCGTCAGGACCATCCCGGTCACCGGGGGCAAGGCCGGCTTCGAGACCCGCAGCGGCACGAAGGTCATCATGGAGAAGTTCTCCACGCTCCACATGGACGCCAACACCATCGGCATCGAGCCCGGCGACCCGAACTACTACGACATTCCCGACGTCAAGTACGCCATGCGGGAGACCGGCTCCGGCGAGTTCCTCCATGCCGCCCCGTGGTCGGTGAGCAGCCAGGGCAAGGCCAACATCAGCCACGGCTGCATCGGCATGAGCGACGCCGACGCCGGCTGGCTCTTCTCCAACGTGCAGGTCGGTGACCCGGTCGTCGTCACCGGCACGAACCGCGGCCTCGAGGCCGGCAACGGCTGGACCGACTGGAACGTCAGCTTTCCCACCTACCAGAAGGGCTCCGCACTCGCCGGCTGAGCTGCGCGGGTCCGGCTGTTGCCGCTACCGACTCAGGCCCGTCCGCTCGCCTGGACCCCCGGGTCGGACCCCGCCGTCTCTTCCTCGGCCTCTCCCTCGGGCTGGGCCGCCGGACGTCCTCGGTCGGGAAGGCCCGTGACGGCTGCCGCCGTCAGGACGACGGTGGCACCGACGACCTGCGGCCACTGCAGCCGCTCGTGCAGGAAGACGATGCCCAGGAGCACGGCGACGACGGGGATGAGGTAGGTGACCGTCGCGCCCATCGTCGGCCCGACGGCACGCACGACGTCGAACTGCAGCGAGAACGCGAACCCGGTGCCGACGATGCCGAGCACGAGGACGGCCACGACCGGCCAGAGGGCCGGCCCGGATCCGGGGATGGTCGACCACGGCGCTGCCAGCGTATCCCGGTGGACGAGCCACCACCCCGTGACGAGGACCACCATCTGCAGGGCCGACATCGAGAGCTGGGCAGCCGGGAGGCTCAGGCCGCCGACGTCACCGGGCCCGAGGAACCGCTTGAGGTAGGTCCAGCCCAGGCCGTAGGAGGCGCCCGCCACGAGGGTCATGCCGAAGCCGAGCAGGTCGGGCCGTCCGAGCGACGCCCACGGCTGCATGATGACGAGCACCCCCAGGAACCCGAGCAGCACCGCCGACAGCCTCCGGGCAGACAGGCGGTCGGCGGGCATGAGCGCGAGGCCGAAGACCACTGTGGCGAGCGGGGTGGTTGCGTTGCCGATGCCGGCCAGCGCCGAGGTGACCCGCTGCTCGCCCAGGGGAAAGAGGGTGAAGGGCAGGGAGCAGAGGAAGGACCCCGACACGACGAGGTGCAGCCAGACGCGACGCTGACGGGGCAGCCGCACGCCGCTCAGCGACGCCACCAACAAGATGGTGGCCGTACCCGACAGGACCCGCAGCGTGGCAAGCTGCAGTGGCTGGAGGGACTCCAGTCCGAGCTTCATGAGCAGGAAGCTCGCGCCCCAGATCAGCGCGAGCGCACCGAACTTCGCCTGCCAGGGGACGCGGGTGCTCATCCTGCTCCGCGGTCAGTCGAGCGCACGTTCGGAGACCTCTTTGGCCGTGTCGATGGACAGCTGTTGAACGTCCCGGGCGCCCTGTGGTGTGAGCCCTGCCATCCCGCACGTCGGCGTGACGACGATCCCCCCGAGGGTGGCCGGCGACAGACCGAGCTCTCGCCACCGCGACACGAGCCCCGCGGCGACCACCTGCGCCCGCGGCGCTGACCCGTCGGTGGGCACGCACCCGGCATACAACGTCATCCCGTCCTCGATCCCGACGGCGACCTCCTCCCAGCCCTTGGAGCCCAGGAGCGAGGTGTCGGTCCCGAGACCCGCACCCGACTGGCGCAGCAACGGCAGCGGTATGCCGGGTGCGCAGCAGTGGACGAGCGTCATCCCACCGTCAGCTGCTGCGAGGACGGTCCGCAGACCGTCCAGGGCCACCTGCCGGTCGAGGGAGCGCACCATGCCGTAGCCGGAGGCGGTGGGGAGGTGACCGGCCAGCGCCGCGGGCAGGGACGGCTCGTCGAGCTGCAGGACCAGCCCGGCGCCCGGCACGAGCCGGCGGACCTCGGCCAGGTGCAGGCGCACGCCCTCGGCGAGCGAGTCGACCAGGTCCCTAGACGCCCCCTCGTCAACGACCGCGCGCTCGCCGCGGTGCAGCCACACGCTCGAGGCCAGCGTCCACGGGCCGGCGACCTGGACCTTGAGAGGCCCGGTCCACCCGTCGAAGGCCTCGGCGAGCTCGTCGAGATCCTCCTGCAGGAAGGCCGTCGTGCGGTGCGCGTCCGCGCCGGGGCGGTCGACGAAGCGCCACCCGGACGGCTGCAGGTCGACCGGCAGGTCGACGAGCAGGCCTGCGGCTCGGCCGATCACGTCGGACCCCGGCCCCCGGTCAGGGAGCTCGGGAAGGTAGGGCAACCACCCGACCCCGCCCTCCTCCGCTCCGGAGTCGCCACCGAAGGCGTCGCGGACCACGCGCAGCGTCTCGCGGACGTCGGTCCCCGGCCAGGATCCGGTCCCGCTCGCCATGGCCATTGGGGGACTCTATCTGCGCCGACGGACGTCTCTCGTCATCGAGGGGTCAGCGGCTGAACGCTGATGGGCCCTCCGGTGGCGATGGCTCCACGTCAACCGGTGCCGGCCGAGCTAGCGCTCCGCCTCGTTGGCCTTGACCAACCGGGGACCGGCGACGGTGCGCCACGCCTCGTCCACGAGGAGCTCGACGCGGTCCCAGTCGGGATGTCGGTCGATCCACATGCCGATCCACCCCCGGGCGCCGACGTAGGGCGGCCGAAAAAAGAACGTCGGCTCGTCCTCGAGCAGGTGCCGCTGGACCCCGTCCTGAGCAGCCGCCCAGAACGCCACGCGGTTGTCGTGATGGTGGTCCGCTAGGGTGAGGAACATCCGCCTGCCGCCGGCGAACCATGCCGGTTCACCGTGGCTGACGCGTTCCTGCGTCTGCGGAAACGACATGCACAGCTCGCGGATCGACTGCAAAAGCTCGCCGTCGGTTCTCGCCGACGGTCCCGTCCCCATCATGCGGCCATCCTTGATCACTCGTCCCCCGGCGCCCTGCGGCGCCACCATACCGCCGTTGAGATCGCGGTGCGAGGGGAGGGATGGCTCATGGGGTGGACGGCGCCGCCGTCTTTGGGTGGTGGGGGTCGTTGACCAACGGCGGCGCCGAATCTGTGGTGCGCGCACCCCAACGCGCTGAGAGGCTGCCGCCGCCCGCGTTGCGGCGGGCGGCCGGCCCCCTTGTCGTGCTCACGGCGTCTCCTCACGGATGACGTGCCCAGCACGAGAACTCCGCAACCGCCCCACCGCCTGCCTGAGCTCGTGTACCCATCCTCACCGATGGTAAAGGAATAGTCAAGAACACACCAAGAAATGTACAGCTGTCTCCGGCGCCAAGGGCTACCGGGGCGCTACCGGGCCGTCGAGGAGGCGCGTTGTCAGGTGCTCCTTGGCGACGGCACGCTCGACACGTCGGAGACGTCCCGCTCGAGGGACGCAGTGCTGATGGTGGCCGACCCCACGACGCGGGTGCCGTCGTAGAGGACGACCGACTGTCCGGGCGCGACGCCGCGGATACGCTCCTCGAGCCGGACGCGGACGAGTTCGCCTTCGGCCCAGGCAGTCGCGGCGATCTCCTCGCCGTGGGCCCGGATCTGCGCGCCGACGTGGACCACGCCCTCAGGGCACGAGCCGCACCAGCGCGCGTGCGAGCCGGTGATGGCGTTCACGCCGAGGAGCTCCTGCGGGCCGATGACGACGGTGTTGGTGGAGGCGTCTACGGAGACGACGTAGCGCGGCTCACCGTCGAGCCGCTCCCTGGCCAGTCCCAGGCCTCGACGCTGACCGACGGTGTAGGAGTATGCCCCTGCGTGCTGGCCGACGACCGTCCCCTCGGAGTCGACGATGTGGCCGGGGTGCTGCCCGAGCCGGTCGGTGAGCCACTGCTTCGTGTTGCCGTCCGGGATGAAGCAGATGTCGTGGCTGTCCGGCTTGCCGGCGACGAAGAAGCCTCGGGCCCTTGCCTCCTCGCGGACCTGCGGCTTGGTCGTGTCGCCGAGAGGGAAGAACGAGTGGGCCAGCTGCTCGGCGTCGAGGACCCCGAGCACATAGGACTGGTCCTTGGCGCTGTCGACCGCCCGGTGCAGCTCCCGGCGGCCGGCGCCGGTCTCGACGACCCGGGCGTAGTGTCCGGTCGCCACGGCGTCGAAGCCGAGAGCGCGCGCCTTGTCAAGGAGGGCGGCGAACTTGATCTTCTCGTTGCACCGCAGACAGGGGTTGGGGGTGCGCCCGGAGGAGTACTCCGCCACGAAGTCGTCGATGATGTCGGCCTTGAAACGGGCCGCCATGTCCCAGACGTAGAACGGGATCTGCAGCACGTCGGCGACCCGGCGGGCATCCCCGGCGTCCTCGATGGTGCAGCAGCCGCGGGCGCTCTCGCGCAGGGTTGCGGCGTTCTGGCTCAGGGCGAGGTGGACTCCGACGACCTCGTGACCGACATCGACCATCCGGGCGGCCGCGACGGCCGAGTCGACCCCGCCGCTCATCGCCGCGACGACCCGCATCAGGGAGCACCGGCGGCTCGGCGGGCCCGCTCGACGGCGGCGGGAAGGGCTGACAGGAACGCCTCGACGTCGTCGGCGGTCGAGGTGTGCCCGAGGGTCAGCCGCAGCGCACCCCGGGCGTCCGCCTCGCTGAGCCCCATGGCCAGAAGGACGTGGCTCGGCTGGGGCACGCCGGCCTGGCAGGCCGACCCGGTCGAGCACTCGATACCGGCGGCGTCGAGCAGGTAGAGCAGCGAGTCGCCCTCGCATCCGGGGACGAGGAGGTGCGCGTTGCCCGGCAACCGGTGCGCGTGGTCACCCGGTGACCACGCCCCGCCGGGGTGGATGTCGAAGCCGAGGGCCAGGGCTCCCTGGATCAAGGAGTCCCGAAGGCCGGCCAGCCGGCCGGCCTCGTCGTCGAGGTCGCCGACCGCCCTTTGCACCGCGACGGCGAAGGCCCGGATCGCGGCGACGTCGAGCGTCCCGCTGCGCACCTGCCGCTCCTGCCCACCGCCGTGGCTGGTCGGCACGAGCTGCGCGTCGCGCTTGACGACCAGTGCGCCGACGCCGACCGGTCCGCCGACCTTGTGGGCGTTGAGCGACAGCAGGTCGACACCGCTCGCGGCGAAGTCCAGGTGGAGGTGGCCGAACGCCTGGATGGCGTCGGAGTGCACCGGGATGCCGAAATCGTGGGCGACCCGGGCGATCGCGGCGACGTCCTGCACCGTGCCGACCTCGTTGTTGGCCCACATGACCGACACCAGGGCGACCGACTCGGGATCCTGCTGGATGGCCGCGCGCACGCTCTCCGGAGCGACGAACCCCAAGGCGTCGCAGTCCAGCCAGGTGACCTTGGCACCCTCGTGGGCGACGAGGAAGTCGACGCAGTCGAGCACGGCGTGGTGCTCGATCGAGCTGACGAGCAGCCGGACACGTCGAGGATCGGCGTCGCGCCGCGCCCAGAAGGTGCCCTTGATGGCGAGGTTGTCGGACTCGGTGCCGCCGCCGGTGAAGACGATCTCGGACGGGCGCGCACCGACGGCCTTGGCGATGGCCTCCCGGGACTCCTCGACCACCCGGCGCGCAGACCGTCCCGAGGTGTGCAACGACGAGGCGTTGCCGACCCTGCGCAGCTCCTCCGCCATCGCGTCGCCCGCCTCCGGGTACATCGGAGTGGTTGCCGCATGGTCGAGGTAGTGGCGCACCGGAGAAGTTTACTGGCGCCGCACGTATGGCGGGTTCACCCACCTGGCTCAGGGATGAGCGTGACCTTGGTCGACTCCGTGCTGGCGGCGACGAGGTCCAGGCCCTTCTGGAATTCCGACTTCGCTGCCCCGTGGTAGCACTTGAGGTCGCTGGCGCAGATCCCGACGGCCTCCACCCTCACCAATGCCTCACCCGGGCCGGGCGTCGGCACTGCCACCTCCTCGAGGCGGTAGTCCCGGGGACCATGACAGACCACCGCCTGCATCGTTGCCGGCACCTGCTGCGTCGTGTTCGTCATGGTCCGATCATCGCCTGTATGCCGGCCTGTTCCGCTACGGCCGGGGGTCCGTCGCGATGATGGCCATGTCGTGGACGTCGAACCACTT
>JAABUU010001986.1_pt1 | contig 31073 bp, 31 predicted proteins | sample 5559301 | NCBI WGS metagenome assembly JAABUU01 (sample SAMN10711884, study PRJNA513360) | rock metagenome | isolation source: Antarctica rocks | place: Antarctica: Victoria Land, Richard Nunatak white
AAACTATTTGTTTATTGTGATTTTAACATCAAAACACTGAATTTGAGTGTGATTTTCAAAAAAAAGTTGCAAAAAGTTCTGAGCGAACCGAGGAGCCAACATTCTAGGAATTGCTGTACCTTCTGTGTACTATTGCTTACCTGGTAGCTTGACAGCCATGATCGAGGTAGGTACTCGTCTCCATTACTGCGATAGGTAGGATACTATGCGCGTGACAGAATGGCGCAAGCTGCCGGTCAGCTTGACAGAGCTCTGTATCAATACCACACTTCGCTGCGGGCAGTCGTTCAGGTACTTCGTGCTTCCTAATCTCCTAGCCGTTGAGGATGCACTGACCACGGCTTATGCAGATGGAGGAAGTCTGGCGATAACGAGTGGTCTTGCGGCCTTCATGGTCGTATCCTGTCCCTTCGTCAGGATCCTGCACATCTCCACTACCGTGCCCTGTTCCCATTGCCCGTTGAAGCACCCCCTGAACCACCGACCGTCGAACCGCCATCTCGTGTCGAAGTTTCAGTGGATGACGACGATACGGACGGACTGGTACACCATTACTTCAACCTCGGTCCAAATCTTACGGAGTTATATGAGCAATGGTCTCTAGCAGACTTGAATTTCAGAAAGAGGGCGCCCAAGTTTACAGGTGTTCGTATATTAAAGCAAGATGCCTGGGAGGCTCTGGTTGGGTTTATTTGCAGTAGCAACAACAATATCGCAAGAATCTCTCAGATGGTTCGCAGCCTCTGCGTGCTACACTGGTGGCTTTGCTGATACGGTGCTTCGGAAGGTGGAGAAACTATGCCTCCATTACGGACCACTAATCGGTCATATCGGATCTCAGCCTTACCATGACTTTCCGTCACCATCCGCACTTACTGATCCGAGCGTCGAATCTCATCTCCGTCAGCTGGGTTTTGGTTATCGTGCGAAGTACCTCTACCAGACCGCGGTGATGGTAGCGAAGGAGCGTGACAGTGGATGGTTAAACAGTCTGAGAAATCCAGAGAGTCTGTCCATCGGTGACAAACCTACCCTGCTTGGAAACAAACTAGAAGCTGGAAAACATGGTTACCGGGAAGCCCACGAGCAGCTTCTGGAGCTGCAAGGTGTCGGTCCGAAAGTTGCGGACTGCGTTTGTCTGATGGGTCTGGGCTGGGGTGAAGCCGTGCCAGTAGATACTCATGGTAGGAGGTCAAGGGAACATATTCGCAGAGCTCTTGAAGCTGACCGCCTGAATACAGTCTGGCAGATCGCGCAGCGAGATTACAAGTTTGGCAAAGGTAAACACAAGAGTCTGACCAAGGCTACCTATGATGCTGTGGGCGATCATTTCCGGGAGCTGTGGGGCAAGGAGGCTGGATGGGCGCATAGCGTGTTGTTCACCGCTGACCTGAGAGCTTTCTCTGAGAGACTGAGTACGAAGACCGAAGTCAAGGATGAGGAAATGGTGTTGAAAGTGGAAGCGAACGGGGAAGCTGATAAAGTCTCAGCTACTATGGCAGTGTTCACGGAGCAACAAGTCAAGAGGGAGCTTGGGGAGGATGATGACAAGATGCTCGAAATACAGGAGAAAACCACGAAACGAAAGGTCAAGCGAAGAAGAATAGCTTGAATGATTTCAACTAGGACACTCCGCAAAACCTTCGAAAATTCCTCCATAACTGCATTGTACTCCGTCTGGACCACCCTCTCTTCTACAACCCGGGTTGTTACAACGAGGCCACTTTGACCACGTGAAGGAGACCTAACGCTCGTTGGCCTTGACCTCGTCCCAGGTATGTCCCTTTGCACGACTCGAGAATAGGACTGTCCGCACTCTCGGCTCCATCGTCAGACGGGGGTACCATAGTCATATACGGCCCCTTTTCTCGTGATTCCGTGTGGTGGTAGCAGCACCCTCTGTGACATGTTCATAAAATCAACAGTGACAGACCAACTGGAACTACAGATTTCCATGAGGAGATACGAATGAATTTCTCATCGACCTTAATACGCTGTGTTATAATGACATTTACACTGATTTGGCATGAACTGAGTTGATAAGTTACAAACTGATAGTGTATGATCGTCATAAATTACCTTACATACGGTACGGTACGGTACCTAAGGTAGGAGTTGGCCACTGTCACTGGATTGGATGGCAGCGACGGTGTGACTGGGTTTTCACTTAGCTTATGTACGGTAGCCCGATTAGTTTACTTGTAGCTCATCCATGCGACACTGACGCTGATTGGTACATTTCTGGATACCATGCTGGGACTGGCCAATCTCGGTTAGGTCCAGCTCATGCCCCCTGTCGACCCACGCTACCTTAATGGATTAGCGGTAAGGTAAATTAACAGGGCACCTCCACCCGCGTCGCCAGACTTTGAGTGAAAGTGGTGCTCCTCGTAGTCAACGCTCTCTCTATCGGCTGCCAGCTCCGACAAGACGTCAATTACCAGTCACTGCCATCCTGGGAAGTCCTGAAGGAGTGGAACCTCGTCGTCGAAAAGTTCTGGATATCGATCAGTCGCTCGTTAGCACAGGGGAGTCCAGGTCTTGCACATCTCGCTACGCCAGGACAAGCAGCAGACAACACTGCGACCGTGATAATTCTTCTTCGCAAGTCTGGCTTGGTATATAGTCCAGTACCGTCCGTCGTTCCGCTTGAGCGATGAGGTTATCCTCATTGCTGGGCCCAACGGCGGCTGAGTTCGCATCGATACTTCAGCTATGGCCAGTATTGATTTGCTTGGTACTGCCGACATCTGCGATCAACTTCGACACTGTTCCGTCACCGAATCTCGATCTTTCCCAGTTAGGTCGTGTCGCGCTGGCGGGAGACTTTGATGCCATATCCATCTACACCTATCAGCATCAAAATCAACATGGATTCAGCACCAACGGGAGTCAATCGCTTCTTTCGCAAATGCCAAACGGTGCCTTTGCCAGCTTGGCAGCCGCTGATGCCTCCATTCAGACAATGTGTCCGTTCGTGATGAAAGACGGTACCTTGGCTGGGGTGGTGGTCGGTGGGAACTTCACAAGTTTGGGTGGGATGGAAGCGCAAGGGGTTGCCATTTTTGATCCTAATTCATCTAAGATCACACCACTTCCGGGTCTTTCTGGACAGGTCTCGGCACTTCTTTGCGATCAGGACAGCAATACCGTCTATGTTGGAGGAGATTTTAAGGGGGCAAATTCGACGAATGCGATCGCTTGGGTGGGAATGGCGGGTTGGACCAATTTCCCTTTTGCTGGGTTCAACGGGCCGGTTACGTCAATAGCAAAAGCGCCGGATGGAAATATTATATTCGGTGGATCTTTTGATGGCCTCGGGAATACAACGACTCCAAACAAGAAGGATCAACAGGTCATCGATCTATCTTCAGCGAACATCGCCACCGGGTCGTCAACCGCGACCGCTGGCTTCGGCATTCCCTCGAACATCATCTGCAAAACCAATGGACGTGACGGTCCAAGAGATACTTGGTTGCTCGCCGACGACCAACCGGGCTTTTGGAGGGCGGACATGGAATTTGGCTATGAACCCACAAAGCTTAGAATATGGAATACGCACCAGGATGGAAGGGGCACCAAGACGTTTCGATTCACGGCCATACCTATCAAGGGTATCATGAATTTTACTTATACCGATCCAGCGACCGGTCAACTTGCAAGCTGCGATGCGCGCTGTCCATTATCCGATAACTCGACAGAGGAGTATCGCGATTTCCACTTTGTCAATGTGATTGGTATGAGCGGTTTCCAGATTGATATCTCGGAATGGTACGGTAAAGGTGGCGGTCTTGATGGCATTGAGCTATTCCAGGACGGTAAGAATGTCTTCTGCTCTTGGGTCATAACATTACATAACACTGATACTGTTCAGACATCTACGCATACGCTGTCGACGATTTCAATGAGCCTGCTTGTGCCAACGTCAACCTAAAATCCGCCTCTACAGTCACAGGCCCTTGGTCCGTCACCCCGTCGGGTTCTAGCACTTCTGAATATCTGTCTGCGAATCTCAACGGTCCCACCATTGATTCTGGCTCTGCCTCTGTCATTTTCAAACCGGACATCAAACAGTCAGGAAATTACTCAGTGACTGTGTACACCCCTGGTTGTCTGCATGATAACACCTGCAGCAATCGCGGCATCGCCAACATAACCGCGACCTTTGCATCAGGAACGCGGACAAGCCCACCACTACATACTGAGATTTATCAAACCAACAACTACGACAAGTACGACCAGATCTATTACGGCTATGTGGACGCCAATAGCGATTCCTTCCGCCCAACCGTGACGCTTACCCCAAGTTCGGGTCAAAGCAGCAATCTCAATATCGTCGCACATCGGGTTCGATTCCAGCTTATCTCGTCCACCGGAGGTCTTAACGGACTGTTTGAATTCAACCCTAACCAAGCCACTATCAATACTGACTTCCACAACTCGACCATCGATCAAACCGGCATGGACCTCAACACTGGCGCCACGATCACAAGCATGCTCGTTCACAGTGGCACCACCTACATTGGAGGTAACTTCTCAAGTTCGAGCTTTGAGAACATCTTCTCAGTCTCGGATGGAAACGCAACATCCCTCGCAAACGGCGGGCTGAACGCACAAGTGACCTCCATGTTCTCGTACGGCGACCTCCTCTATGTTGGTGGCAATTTCTCCAACGCTTCAAAGCCAGGCCCGACTGGCCTCAACCATGTTGCTGCATATTCTATTCCCAAAAAGGCCTGGCAGCCTCTCGGTGCTGGGGTCAATGGCCGCGTGAATGCCATTGTACCTCTTACGGTCAATGTAAGCCAAAATCAGCCAGAGACCTGTATCACCATCAATGGCGACTTTGATCAGATTCTGGCCACGGAAAGTAATAAATCCGTTTCTGTGCACGGGTTTGCTGTTTGGGTGCCATCTCACAACAATTGGTTGCAAAACCTCAACGTCCAGACCATGTCCATCAGTGGCCAACTCACTACTGCCACTAATTACACCAACAGTTCGTCGATTCTGGCTGGCACAGTCTCATCACAAGGCCTTGCTCTTAGTGACGTCGTATCACTCAGCACATCCAGCTCACTTGGTCTCGATACTTTACCGGTCCACATCCAACCTCAGCAACTACAACAGTCCTCAAGACACAAGCGGGCTGTCAGTGGTCAAAACGTCACTGGTGCCGTCACAGGCTACTTTTACGAAGCGGGAGACCGCAACGTGACGATAGTAGGAGGACACTTCACCGCTACAGCGACCAATGGGTCCTTGATCAACAATTTGGTTTTCATTAACGGCTCCAAGAATGACGAAGTTACCGGTGTGGGTAGTGGTCTTGATGCCAACTCGGTCTTTCTCACCCTGACCGTTCAGGGAGACACTCTTTTTGCAGGCGGTACCGTTTCCGGTACTATCGAAGGAGCACAGATTAACGGCTTAATTCTTTACGATCTCTTGCGAGCAACATATGTCGCTACCCAACCTGCGCCGTTCTCGGGAAGTGACGTTGCTGTCAATGCCATCGCCACACGACCCAACACGGGAGAGGTCTACGTTGGAGGAAACTTCGATTCTGCCGGCTCTCTCAGCTGTCCCAGTGTTTGCATGTTCCAAACATCAGCATCGCAGTGGATGCGCCCTGGCACGGGTCTGGGAGGTAGCGTGGGAGCTTTGGCGTGGTCTGGCGCGGATACTCTCATTGTCGGTGGCAACCTGACCATTAACGGTAACGCAACTTCGATGGCAACCTACGATGCGAAGAAACAGCAATGGTCCGCTCTTTCCGGGGCTGCTAGCTCTGTCCCAGGTCCTGTCACTGCTCTCTCACCCGCGAATAGCGATGCATCTCAATTCTGGGTGGCTGGTAAAAGCACCAACGGCTCGGCTTTCCTGATGAAGTATGACGGTTCCACGTGGCACGCCGTGGGAGAAACGCTCGGCAAGCAGACGGTCATCCGGGGTTTGCAGGTTCTCATGTTGACCAAGAAGCACAACAGCAACGATCTCATCGAGAAAGACCAGACGCTCCTCCTGACTGGACAGTTGGACCTGCCCAGCTTTGGCAACGCATCTGCTGCTCTGTTTAACGGTACAACGTTCTCCCCTTTCATTCTCTCCACCACCTCGGGTAATGCTCCGGGAAGCTTGTCGCAGATGTTTTCTCAGAAACGGAACTTCTTCAAGGCTGGCGGTAAGTCCAATGCACTCTTTCTCCGAAATTTAATAACCCACTAACATGCAATATCTCAGGTGGTCATATGGCCCTAGGATTAGTAATATTAATCTCCCTCATCATCGCTCTCTTCTTGACCGCCATCGTGGTGGCCATCGGCTTCTTCGCGGAACGCTACCGCAAACGGCGGGAGGGCTATTCCCCAGCTCCAGGCATGAACATGTACGACAAGAATTCGAACGTTAACCGCGTACCGCCTGAAGAACTTTTCGGCACACTACGCCAACGTCACGGGCCAGGACAGACTCCGCTCATATGACATTGCGCAGACGATTTACTTCCGTACCGTTTCCTGCTGTGCCTGGTATTCCGGCGGAAGACTTGGCCACGTTGTTATACCATCCTTTTGCTTTCATGTCGATTCTTCTTTCCGCAACCAAGCCGGAGAAGAGCATTTCCGGCGTACTGGAAAACATCGGGCGTTCCGGAGCGTACGAGCGAGCGGGCGAGCGAATGAGCTTCTTCGAAAGGAGCTTTCCGTCCTCGACGTGCTACCATACCACACCACAATGTTGGTCTAATTTTCTTTGTACATATTGTCTACATTGCGTCTCTACTATGACCATCCGTCATTACAGCACCAAAGTCCTGGAAGATTTCCTTAAATTTGTCGATAGCCGTGGGCCATGAACTCGCCCAGGGTGCGGGTCCTGTATCATATATGGGAGTCGTGAAGATGATTATTGAGATAGGCAAAGTGGTTGTCTGTACGTATGTAGTGTGCACCCAGAAATGAGAAACGTCAAATTGATCTTCTCAACACGAATTGGGCTGGGCGAAGCTGATTCGTAGGGGCTCAAGCCTCCCTTCTATCAACTTTCTCCTGCCGTGCTAAGATCAACGGACATCCTCATTGGGGCCTTCCTTCCCACCCGTCCAAAGACATTTCACAACCAGACTCGCCCTACCTCTACTCTGTAACCATCTTGACCCTCCAAACTTCAATCCACCTTCGACTCACTCCTTGGTAACGGAACGACCGTATCTGCAAAATCTGTCTGTAGTGGCCGGGAGCTTCCAATCACAATGCGGTGACCGTCACTCCCGCCATCCCTGAAGGCGACGCGGGTGTTTGCATGCTCATAGTATTCAGGATAGTGCGATGCGAGTCAGTAATCTAAGCTGGGTCACTTCTCACATCTGTTGCTCATCATATGCAACGTGATGACCAATGGTGTGTTCGAACCATTTCGCGGCTTTCTCTCCTATCTACCTTAAAGTGTCAGACATGCAGAGCTCTCATGATCAACAATTTGTATGATCACAGAGAAAGGACGGATTCCGTGTATACAATCAATACCCATCTGTCTAAGGCTACTCTTTTCTCCTTCTTTCTTCTTCTTCTTCCTCTTCTTCTTCTTCTTCTTCTTCTTCTTCTTCTTCTTGTTCTTGTTCTCCTCCTTCTCCTCCTCCTCCTTCCTCTCCTCCTTCTTCTCCTCCTCCATCTTCTCCTGAAGAAAAGTGCCAGAAAAGGCTAAGTACCTTAAGAGTCCTCACACCAGCTCGCTTCCTCACTCCCTCTCCTTTCCTTTCCTTCTTCAATCCTGTCTCCCAATGTTAATCGCCCCGCCGCCTTACACAAATTCGACCTCTGCACTCGACTCTCCCTCAACATCCCACCCTCCTCCGACGGCTCCTGCCGCTGTTGCTTCTAACGCTCCGTCCTTTTACGCCGCCACACAACGCGCAACTCCCCCGACCCCGACCCCTCCCCTTCCTGTTAACAGTCATACATCCTTCGACGGTCCGTCCTCGGAAGCCATGTATATATTACCTACCTACCTACCTACCTACCTACCTGCCTTCTCCCCCATCATCTTTCCATCCTCCGTCCCCCGACCCGAACCTACATTCCCCGTCCCCGTCCGGTCCCCGTGTTCCCCCGCGGCGAGCCGAGCCGAGCCGAGCGAGCCCAACTAAGCCCGAATGAGCAACAGCCCCGACGTTCCACCACCTCCTCGGGACCCAGGGAATCCTGAATCGTGCAGTCCTGCGATCCTGCGGTCCTGCGGTCGATGCGGGCGCTATCACTGTCACTGGCGCTGGCATTGGCGCTGTCACTGTTGCAGTGTTGCAGACAGGGGTTGCGGTTGCGGTCAGGGTCAGGTTGCGGTCAGGTTGCGGTTTAGGTTACAGTAATGGGCTGCATTTATGGCTGCAGTCACAGTCACAGTTGCAGTTCCAGTGCCCTCCCGTTCCGTTCTGTTCTCCGGATAAATATGTTTTTTTTTTGTAGGGGAGAGCGCTACTTCCCCTGACCGAAAGTGCAATGATAGAGCGACGTGTTAATTGGGGGGGGGGGTGTTTGGTCCGGCGAGCATTGTCAGGTTGAATTTCGCTGTTTGGTGAACTCTTCGGTCTTGGTCCGGGGTCTTGGAGCGCGGAGATGGATGCGAGGACGAGTCGGATGGAGTCTCCGGATTTCGTCACGTTGTTTTGTAAGGGGTGGGAGTGGGGTATGACTAGGGTAGAGTAGAGACAGGGAATCGACACGTTTCGGGATGAGGTGCCGAGTGGAGTATGCGGACAATACACGTACCGCGCTCGATACTTGTACCAAAGCATGGCTTAGATTATTGTTCGTGATCCTTGGTGGAATCCTTCGATGTCGCCTGAGGTGGAAGTAAGCCCTCCACGCGCATCAATCCCAGATATCATCCATCCAGCCAAGATGATCCGATTAATACCTAGTAAGAGTACAAAGTGCCTCCCCGATACGCCTTCCCGATGCCGTAGAGCTTCTTGAACCCAAAAGAGCCGCCAAATGGCTATCATCAGACCCATATAAACACACGACATAACATACAGAATCCCGCACCAGTCACCGGACCTCGCTATATCTTATCGGGAAACGTCGGCGGAGTTCCCCTCGCGTGCGTGCTTCTCGGATCCCATTCTCTCGCCGCCATGACTGCCGATGTCGGCGGCTTGGGACTGGAGAAGCTGAGGGTGGGGCTGGCGTATCTGGCCTCGGTGCCATAGTACTCGGTCTTGGTGATGGGGGAGAAGGTAACGGAGCTGTCGGCGGGGCTGGCGAGGAGCGGGTCGGGGGATTTAGGTAAGGTGCCATGAGTGGCGCCGATCAGCATTTCGTAAGTGCGCGGGTCTTTGGAGTAGCGGCGCGCGTCGACGGAGACGAATTCGTTGGAGCGGCTGAAGCGTTTGCGGATGAGTTCGATCCAGCCGGTGACCATGGACCACCGGCCGAAGAAGACGAAGATCCATAGGCCGTTGGCCTGGGCTTTGTTGGCTTTGCTCCCACGAGCTAATGAAGGGATGGAAGACTTACAGAGAGCATTATGAGAACGGCCAGGACGGTTGACTCCTTAAAAACGAGTCCCGTTACCTTGTCCAAACATGCGTTCTTGTCCCCGCCAGTCATCACCAAGCAGAGCAACCACGGCTCCGCGCTTGACACGTCCGAGACTGCCGCTCGCGTGGTGTTGTCCATGGACACAAAGACGATGGAGAAGAAGACCACGTCCGCGATGATGACCAACACCACGAGGATACCGCGCCATTGTAGCTCGATCACCCTTCGTACCCTCCGGTAAGCTTGTCGCGCCGAAACCGTCCGAACGCTTTCCGAATATGATGGTAGGTTGGAGCTGTTGTCCGTGGTGGTTTGATCGGACATCACCGCCTGAAGATAGACCTGGATGCAATATCCTAGCGTTCCAAACTGTAAGATCGTGGCCATGGCGGCAACAGCTAGCAACGGTCCCCAGAACACCCCCAAGGCTTTATCGTGATTGATATGGCAGGTGTCGCCGAATCTGTAAGATACCCCGGTGGTGGAAAGTGAAATGGCCAGCATGATGAATGGGATTCCCCACCCAGTCAGCAAGGCTCCGTAGAAGAACTTTCGGCCGGGTACCAGATCCCAGCATATCTGGAGATGTAATGATAGGGTCCGCAAGAATACTATGCCGAATCAGACAAGTATCCACGGTATCGATGTCTGCCAGAACTTACTCCACACAATGGCCGCCCATCCACCTGCCAGAAGGAACGCCCCGGAGAAGGCGCACGTCAGGTTGGTGAACATGTCATTCGGGGTGATGAGGTTGTGACATTGGGGCGGCGATGCACCAAGAGGGATGATGAAACCCATCTGTGCGCCTGTCAGCATCACCTCCACCCTGGACATCGTGACACAAGACTGACCTGCATCATCGCGACGCCGAGAATGAGGCATACGCTAAGATAGTGGCGGTGGGTCTTGTCCACGGGCAACGCGAAGAAAGAGATGAGTATGATCGCTGCGCACACGATGCCACCAACATTCAGCCAATTTGCTATTCGAGTGAGGCCCATGAAGTCTACGCGAAAATGTCAGCGCTTGACTCTGTGATGAGGATAGCAAATCTCTTACTGTCTGCATACACCCAATCTGTGTGCGGACAGGACAGGCAGCAACTGACATTGCCATGGAGAGTAGGGACAGGTGCGCAGAATCGGCCAGGTATGACTGCTTTCCGTCAATCCAAAACCTTCGAACGACAGAGGGCGAAGTTCGGAACATACATCCACCGGCATCAGGAAATTTTGATTCTTGCAAGAATGGGGCCGGACACGCCCCCCGAAGAGCCGTAATGTTCTCCATTGCGCTCTGGAAATTTCTCGACCTGACCTCCACGATTCTTCCACCAGGCGTCCTGTGTTTGATTATATGGATCAGTCAACCGCAGACGGGTTCGTGAAACACGAGTACCGCAGGAGTAGCCGATTGTGCGATGCATGCAGTCAAGAGAGATGCAGGCCACTTTGCAAAGGCCTTGTGTGCTTGGAAGCTCCGTTCATCGTGGCCGGATTTGAGAAAGGAGAAAAGAAGCAACGAAGAAATCGACGAAAGATGATTGAATTTCATCATCATAAACGGGGAATCAAAATCGATAAATACGACAGGCAAAAGGGAAAGGCCGGCGGCACTGCCTGGCACAGACAAGAGTGCCCGTCCAGGGTCTCATTCGGTGGAGGTACAGATTACCTATGAGGCCCGAAGAAAGGTCTTCGACCAGATAGGGCGGGCATGTGTGGAGGCAAGGTATGACAAGGGACCCATGTGGACCCGGCAAGTAATAAGCTGCATCGATGCCATCGGGTGTAACGTTTCTCGGCGGTGGAGATCAATTGGAGAAGGCATGAAAGGGCAGTTGTTGCCGCGCTTATGTGTCACCGGCGCCTGCAGCTCGATAGGTCGCGGGAGAGTCCTGGAGGGGAAGGCCGGCGTGAATGTTAACAACAATAATACTACCAGGTAATATTAATATCGGTATTACTGTGGAGAAGTGACGGATACATGAGGTGGCTTTCCTTGGCTGTCGTTCCGGCGGGGGCCGACGAGAGATTTTGGCATGTCCTCGGTCCTTTCTTCTCTGATTTGTTATCGATTATATATTATCGACAAGGGTCAATTTTCATTTGAACGAATAATAAGATCCAGAAAAGAAAAACAGTAACTTACGATTCGTACTGCAAGAGGTAAAATTTAATATTTATTAATAATAGAATAATGATTATTGGTAGGGCAGGTCTAACTATTTACCGTTACACTAACGTATATCTGGAGACACCCACCCTCCCTCATGCACGGATTACTGTATCTTCCAGATCTAAAGCCGTCAGGGCTGATACGCGAATTACAAGTTGCGATTCATTATTATTGTCCTTCGCCTTCTCCACTCCTTCTCCCTCTGCACTCCTTCACCTTCGTCGGCTGTCGCATGAATGACCCTGCACTTCTCCGCATCTCACATGTTTCGAGATCCGAATGTCAAGTTTCAAGAATTTGGGTCGCGTCGAAAGGTCGGTATGAGAGTATCGATGCTACTGCTCCATTATCATAATTATAATGGACTTGATCTACACATCTGTTGACGCCTGTGACTGACATTGAGCATGCTGGAGGCTTAGTGAGAAGTACTCAGCTTTGCAGGGATCCGTGCTTGGCGTGACTCCAGCTCGCGGCTTTTGCAGTGCAGTCAGTAGGTACCTAGTCATGCCCATGCCCATGCCCACGCCGTCTCCGTGAAGTGTCGGCACAACGTTGTAATAGTGTAGACAAGGCAGACAGAAGCTATGTGGATGTCTTGCAGGCCTTCGTATCGACGCCCCCTCCGTACAACGTCAACCCGTATGATTTGTACGCTGCCCTACCCCAAGGGTATATCTTACATGACATTCGAACGCCGACGCCTCGAAGTCGCATGAACATCTACTCCGTAACGTATTCGCAACAGTTGATCGTCCGCATAGTCTACTGTATCTCCTCTGACTGACGTCTATCTCCAGGCGTCTGGTTCAGATACACTGCGCATCAAAAAGCAAGGTATTACGGTTTCCTTGGCCTGCATACGCATAATGCGGTGAGATGGCGTAGGGCGTCGCAATCTATGCGCAGTGTTTCGAGAGGCCATTCGATCATGTTCGCTGAGATACGAGCATCTTTCTGAGCGGTGAACTGGATTTCTTCTCGATGCTATGAGCATCTTTATTGGTGTTCCTAAGGTGGGAGAGTAGAAACTCTGGCTGGAGCCCTCGCAGCGCTTTTGCTCTCTTTTTCTTTTCTTTTTTCTTTTCCTTCAATCAATGATCTTGACGAGTTTTCCGCGACGGTCTGCGGACGCTTCGCTTCTCGGCACTCCATTCTGCTGGTAATACTGCCACTTTTGTATCATTACCATTATCATGCGATCCTTTACCGCGGAATGCTCGAGAAGGAACATGCTCTCTTGGGATTACCGTGGACGAGAATGCGGGTTTGAAACATGGCTTCTGTCGATACGAACAGCGCCATCAAGACTTTCGAAGGACATACCCGTTATGGCCAAGTCAAGCCCTGAGTGCAATATTCAAATCGATATAGTCGTCCTACAAGACCGGTGTAGCCTTACACACAACGATGGTCGATTGTACTGGAAAACCGCTGTCTAAGATAGCTTGTACAACCATAGAAGAGCTCCCCGTTTGTACCCGGTCTAATTCGTACATCTAGAAACGTAAGAAAGAGTAAAATAACCCAATGTATGCTCCAAAGTGGCGACGAAATACAAGGCAAAGAGATAAACATAGACGGAAATACTCTCAGTCAAACCAAGCTGAACATCGTTGACGTCGACGCCGTGGCCAGCCACTAGTTTTATGAAAAGAATGACAACGAGACGAGAGACTTGGTCTTGTAAGACTCAAAAGGCCAAGTTGAAGCACCGAACTGGGACAGATCGTTACACGGCGTAATCGACGGTCTTGCATCGATGCATTGCCCGAGTATTGTGTACAAAGCAGGCACATCGATGATTGATCTGGTCTCTATTCTTGCGAATGTCAGTAGTTGTCCATGCATGAATCATAAAGTGACTATTTGAGATGTGCATCGAGGTAGATCAGAAGTCCATATAGATCATCGAGGCCAAACAAGGCCTCTGACATAAGAGGTACCAGAAATAATTGTGTATAGGTATGTATCATCATTGTAATGCGATGCTTGGGGTAAGGTGGAGGTGGTTGATCCGAAGAATCGATTGTGGACTCACGTCTGCGCATTGCTTGCTACCTGTCTCATTCGCTGTATCCACGAGTTTTAGCCATGAACACGGAGCCGCTATAGAGCGGATTGTTGGTAGAACATCGGCCCGTTCGAACTGTCTTCCAAGGTCGGAATCTGCAAGTTGTCAAGTTGGAGTGACCGTGGATTGTGGTGTAGAGTTTTGATTAGTGTGCCAAGAGTTTTCGTCACATGACCCACATTGACACTTCAACATTCTCGACACGAACGTCGACAAACACTACATCGGTTTTCTACCGCCCAAACTCAACAGGTCGAATACATAACCATGGGTCGACTCCACAGCAACGGCAAAGGCATATCAGCTAGTGCTATCCCATATTCTCGCACCCCTCCGGCATGGCTCAAGACCACACCGGAGCAGGTCGTTGATCAAATCTGCAAGCTTGCGAAGAAGGGCGCGACTCCTTCGCAGATTGGTGTTGTGCTCCGAGATTCGCACGGTGTCGCTCAGGTCAAGGTTGTAACTGGTATGTTGAGGTCTATCCAGTCCTTGGTGGCTTGAGGAACTAACTCGAAGTCAGGAAACAAGATCCTCCGTATCCTCAAGTCCAATGGTATGATCAACATCGTTCGAACCACCCGCCGAACCTCCAGATGAGGCAGAATAGTCGTGTTACACGGTGGACTGCAAAGCATCAACCACAATGCCTCTGCTTGGTCTTCAAGACTGACGGAGTGACTTCTACATGACAGGCCTCGCACCCGAAATCCCCGAGGACTTGTACATGTTGATCAAGAAGGTAGATATCGGAGTTGGAAATTATAGTAGGCTAGGCTAATACAGTTGCGCCAGGCCGTCGCTGTCCGCAAACATCTCGAGCGTAACCGCAAAGACAAGGACTCAAAGTTCCGGCTTATCCTGATCGAATCCCGCATCCACCGCCTGTCGAGGTATTACAAGACCGTTGGTGTGTTACCGCCCACATGGAGATACGAGAGTGCGACGGCCAGCACGCTGGTGGCATAGAACGCTGGTGGATGCGAGGTATGGGGTGCATATCCGGATAGCATCGACAACGGCTGGATGGCTCCATATGGGCGCGATCTCTTCAAGTGTACCAGCAGACTGAAAGGATTGTTACAACACCTGAATCCACAACTTGCTAAAGCTGTCAAATGCAAGCACGCAATTCCTGTCCTTGCGTGATTTGTGTAGCTACTCTGATCTTATGAAAGTACCCCCGATATCTTCCCATACTCAAGCCTAACACCAGACGCTATGCGATGCGGTTTTCAAGTTACACCATCATCTATAATAAAGCAAGCTTTGTAGTGCATTCCATGCTCATGTTCCTTCCAGGTCCTTACTTCTTTGAAGTAAATACTCGCCCAACACACGGAGGGGGTCGTTCGGTCTACTGCAGATGTAAGCTATTGTCTCCGCACGATAGACTTAACTCATGAGGAGCTTTTGATGTACTCACTGCTCAGAAGCCAACTTCTTCATACCCTCGAGTAACACCCCCGTAACCTTGTCATTCAGATATCTCCTCGCAGGAGCGCCATTAGGAGCAGCTCTATTTGGCATAGCAAGAGGCTCAGCATGACCATTGATGGCTCTGGTAGGTGTAGCAGTCCGTTGGTGTGCTGGTGTAGGAGTCGAGGATGGAGGCTGCGCCAATGGTGACGGCTGATGTCAGGGATGTCCAATTAGCCCCGTCCTAAGAAATCTGTTCTATCAACCCTCACCGCTGAGTCCGTCATAACGATGTCCGTCATCGCTGTTGGTTGTCCAGGCTGCGTTGTTGCGGGTACTGATCGCTCGCGCTGCTGGTATTTGTGAATTGACTCTTGGTACGCCTGAGCAGCGGCAGATATGCTAGTGGGACTTCCGTCCGCCATGCTGTGAATGAAATCCGGGCTGGCTTTTCATGTGTAGAATACATTGTCTAATCCCACGTTAAATTCGTTGGCTAAAGCCAAGCCCAATCTAGCGCGTGACCTCGCGTGCGCTTCGCGAAGCACGCGAGTCTGCAACCAATCTAGGTAGAATTAGTTTAGGGCATTAAATCAGTTTCTTCTAGATATTCTAGTTAAACTCGGATCTCGATATGATCCTGCACGCCCAGAGTACAGCATCTCACAACCAGATGCTTGGGCAACGGATCAGGCATCCGCCATCAACGAAATTCGATGATGATTTTGAGTCTCCCGCAGCGAAAAGGCTAAAGCGCCTGGATAGCACCGACAGCTCCTATTCACGCACTGAGTCCGAGGAAGGGAGGCCAGAACCGAAGACAAAGGCATCATCTAAAGAGATCAGAGATTCTGAAGCTGAGACCGAAGACGAGAATGACTCTCTTCCACTTCTTAAGCGACAAACGGACCTCGAGGTCGCCTTACCGCCCGTTAAAACGGATAAGGAAGCTATCGCGGAATATGAAGCATTCAAGGCCGCACAGGAAGCTATTCCACTGGACGTTGAAGGTCGCTTGGGCCAACGCAAATGGATCAAGGGCAAGAGCTCAATATACGTAGACGCCTTCAACCTGGCGTTGGAAACAGTGCTTGAGGATGAAGGCCATTTGTTTGACGAGGCTGAAATGGGAGTCTTCCAACAATGGCGTGGGATGAGCTACGAGGCACAGTACCTGTAAGACGATTTCTGGAGATCGCTATCACTCGGCAAGGTATACACTGACAACTGCACACAGATATGTGAGATTATTCCTACGAAAAACTGCTGCATGGCATCGAATCAACGGTCTTGGATATCATAGTGATATAGCCGATCTTCCCAATGCCGTCGAGGACCTATTGAGCGTGAGAGACTTGCCACCGTCAACGGCAGCTACTCAGGTCAACCCTGGCGAGCTTGAAGCTCCAGAAGGAACCACGCTTGGCGATAGGTTCAGCTTTGCCGACGGATCCGAAGCCGAGATCAAGACACTTGAAGAAGCCTCTTCTCTACTCAAGCTGGATGAGCTCAAAGCCATTGCCAAGGGTGTCAAGGTACAGGGCAAGAACAAGCGGGAGCTGCTGAAGGCCTTGAGAAAGACCAGCCAGGACCAGCGTGGCCTTGGATGGTCAGGGCTCAAGCGGTCAGATACAGAAGAGTCAATCAGGTGCGACAGCCCAGTGATGGGCCCAGAGGATTGCGAAGGCACATCAGAGTTACGAGATGGTATCGGCGTCAATAGAGATGCACACTTTCTTCGGAAGATCCTCGACAGCACTGGACCGTGCATTCGGCTTTCGCTTGCACCACTGAAACTTTTTGAACGAGTTCATCTGGTCTTCTACAGGTCGACAGAGTGGACAGAGAAATCACTCACCATCATTATCCTCGCTAGAATATCCCGCCGCAACTTCCCAGAGTATATTGTGTCCAGATCTGCAAACATCTTCTCTTCGCGTTCATCACTGCTGGAGTTCGAGGCGTCCATACGCACTCAGTTTCGAATAGACAGTGTCCTTGAGATGAACGGCATCGTGACTAAAGAAGGGTTACAGAAAGTCAGAGACATTGTTGACCAAGTATATCCGCGTTGGAGATCACTAATCGAACAGGAGCAGCGCAATGAAGAATGCGTGTACGAGACAGGGGAGGGTGCCTACCTACGGCGTTTCTCGCCCGCTTGGGTGTACACTAGGATCGTACATAAGGGCATCTATGTGCTGGGTCGGTTCAAAGAGCACGAGCGCGAACATGAATTGCTGACTGAGCTACTCAATCAACACTTGTTTCATGCCGCGAGACGTGGTGGCTGGTACCAGCGTAAGGCGCTACTCGAGGAGCACTACATGTGGGCTTTCGAACCGGCAAAAGGGCGCAGCGACGAAGTTCGGAAGAAGCATTGGAAGAGAGTCGCTTTACGAACTTGTGAGGAAGGTCTGCAGGATAGAGATTGCCATATCATCTACCATTACGACCTGCAGAAGCGTATCATGAAGCTTGAGAAGAGCCTGAAAGTCGTCAAACGAGAACAGCACGACTTCGGACACGTAAGGCTGGTAAAACCGCTTGAAAGAGTAGTCGAAGGTGTTAGGATCGAAAGGGAGGAGCAACCCATCCGAAATGGAGGCAGGGGAGGCAGCAACACAAACCCCCCTAAAAGAGGCGGTAAGACGATCTGGCTGGACGAGAGGGAGGATAGTGGGGAATGTAGCGTCGAAAGCATGTGCTTGAGTTGGTACAGGGAGCAGGGCTGGAAGGGATACCATTCGGAAGGGGGTATCGTTCGGACTTTGGTATGCAGCTGGAGTGGACCATTCTTTGCTTTATCTAACATGTATACAGTTCGGCTACCTTTTCTATGACGTTCTGTTCACATATGTCCCCAATGTCTTCCAGACGCCTTATCAGACTTGTCCGCTCGACCTACACACAGACGCGTTCTTCACGTCCCGAACATCCGAGACCAATCGCCGCCTAGTCGAGATCGGCAATGGCGCTGCCGCAGCGTTAGTGCAAGACGTCTACTCGAGAGAGAAAGATAAGCAAACCTGCATCGTCGGGATCGATTGGGCATTCGAGATCGATGACCTTCTCGAGATAGTCAAATGCTTCGAAGGGGAGGATTTGGCAACTATCTGCAAGATCATGGCGCAGGAGTATCAGCAGCGAGGCGGTGGGATTCCCGACCTGTTCTTGTGGCACCCAGACAGGAAAGAAGTCATGTTCTCCGAAGTCAAATCCGAGAATGACCGACTCGGCGATACGCAAAGGTTGTGGATACACGCCCTTACAGGCGCAGGCATCAAGGTAGAGTTGTGTCATGCTGTCGCGAAGGAGGTGAGGGTAGTGTGATGATATGAGATGTGAGACTCTGCTGTACCGTCGATCACATTGGGTCGGACACACCAATAGATACAGAGGCAGGGAAATTTATGAAATACAAAGGGAAAGAGAAAGCCTGGGAAAGAATAGAAACGGAGTGATCAGAAGCCTTGGAATCATCGCGCAAATCGAACCCGCACCTTCCATCCTCGGTGGTCAGGATGCACACCCCTCACCGCCGCTGAATACCGCTTTGTGCTTGCCCAGTCCAAACATATACCAATAGAATCCTCACCTCTAAAGCACCGAGAAGAAACCCCAAAGCCTCACAGCCTCGACTCAACAGCGACGTGCTTGCATCCAGCTGGAGCAGTGAGATAAGGAACAGGATGTTCTTTCCGACTTGTTCTGCCTTGGTTTTTCTCGAACAGACGGGCCATGCCACAGATTCTCTGAACCTCAGACTTTGATCACAGGCAGATTCTGCTTAATGGCTCTCAACCGACACACCGACAACGCTGTGGGATTAGCCCTTAATCAAGCTCGTCAAATTCATTACCGGCAGCTATCAGCTCGGTCAGTCGCGGCCGGACCTTCACTACCTTTAACCAAGATGAGGTCTTGAATTTCCCGAGTAGCTACAAGCCCCACAAGCCTACCTACATACTAACTTTCTAACTTACGGGCGTATAAACAATCATATGATAATACCTTTTAGTAGCGTACGTTATGTGTACGGTAGAAGTTGACGGGCTCTTCAGCGCGGTAGAGGCCGAACCTGTTCCGGATGGTCCATGACGACGCTCACCAAGATAATCTGTAGCTGGACCTGGACCTGTACCTGTACCTGTACACTCCGCCGAGCTCCCCGGCTACAAAAGGCGAGAGGCTTGCTGTTGGCGCACGAATCACACTGCATCGACGTTGCCGTAGCTTCAACAACCCGTGAAGTTATTGGCTCTATCATTGCGGCGAAGAGGGGGAGGATGACGTCCCTATCGGGCCTATGAGCTCCATCCTTACACTTGAAGAGAAGCCTTACCGGATCTGGGTAGAAGCTCCTCACTAGTTACAGTCTATAATGTGGGGTACTCCGTATGGGAGAATCAGATCAGTGGTAACGGCGGGGAGCATGGCAATCAAGGTTGTGATCCCGGAACTGGGAAGGGAGAAGCTGCAGGACAGCTACCTGTACATAAGAGCTCCCTTGCGTTGTTTGTAAACACTACAGACCACCACTTTCGTTTCCATCGTTGTCCTGCTTGGATACTGACGGGCATGATGCTGTTGTCCTCCCTTTTCGTCGCTGGCGCTGCCCTCGTCGCCACTGCGCAGGCTCAAAGCACCACCACTGTCGTTGTGCAGGCTTCGTCCTCCACTCCGCAGGCTCATTCTTCCACTCCGCAGGCTGGAACCACTGTCACTGTCACTGTGTTGCCTTCAGCCTCCGCTCCGCAGTCTCAATCCTCCTCCGCTTCCTATGTCGAGACTGCTGTACCCACTGGCACACCCATCCCCGGCGACTACACCGGCGCGCTGAGACCCCAGATACATTTCTCGCCGCCGCAACACTTCATGAACGATCCCAATGGCATGTTTCTAGATGCCAGTGGCACTTACCACTTGTACTACCAATGTAAAGACCCTCAACACCTCACTTCGAGCTAGCCCTAACATATGCCACCAGACAACCCCACCGGCATCGTAGCGGGCAACCAGCATTGGGGCCATGCCACCTCCAAAGACCTCTACCACTGGGTGAACCAACCGATCGCCATCTTCCCCGGCGCAGAGGGTGAAGGGATCTTCACCGGCAGCGCGGTCGTCGACGTCAACAACACCTCCGGCTTCTTCCCCAACCAGACCAACGGCGTCGTGGCCATCTACACGCTCAACACCGCACAGGAGGAGACACAACAGATCGCGTACTCGACCGACGGCGGCTACACCTTCACCAAGTACTCCGGCAACCCCGTCCTCTCCATCAACAGCACCCAATTCCGCGACCCGAAAGTGATCTGGTACGCCCCCACCTCATCCTGGGTCATGGTCGTGGCGTACGCGCAAGACTTCGTGATCGGCATCTACACCTCCCCGAACCTGAAAAACTGGACGCACGCCTCCAACTTCTCGCACCACGGCCTGCTCGGCCTGCAATACGAATGCCCCAACCTGGTCCCCATGCCCATGCTCAACGCCACTGAGCAGAACATGTTCCTCCTCATCATTAGCATCAACCCTGGCGCGCCTCTCGGCGGCAGCATCACGCAGTACTTCCCCGGCCACTTCAACGGCAGCGACTTCACCGCCGTCGACGGCGTCGCCCGCATCGCCGACTTCGGCAAGGACAACTACGCCGGCCAGTTCTTCTACGGCGTTCCCGCCGACCAGCCGCAGATCTCCATCGCCTGGGCCTCCAACTGGCAGTACTCGCAGGTCGTCCCCACCGGCCCGCTCGAGAACTGGCGCAGCAGCATGACGCTGCCGCGCCGCAACATGCTCGCCAACATCACGCGCGTCGGCTACGACCTGATCAGCATGCCTTACGACCTCGCGCCCCTGTACGACACGCAGATCGCCAAGAACGACTCCCTCGGCAACGGCACCGTCCTGGTTGACTACTCGACGCTCGACTCCGGCGCCGTCTACTTCGCCATCAACATCTCCTCCATCCCCGCCGCCAACGTCACCGGCACCGCTAACTTCACTTTCCTCTCCTCCGTCACGGGCGAGTCGGTGCGCGGCGGGTTTTTCCTCGGCGGCGACACGCCCTTCTTCATCGACCGCGGCCGCGTCCGGGGGTTCGACAACCCGTTCTTCACCGACAAGGTCTCGACAAACAACATTATCAATGCCCAGGGCACCTGGATGCTGGAGGGCGTCATCGACCGCAGCATCCTCGAGGTCTTCCTGGACGGCGGCCAGCGCTCCGGGACCATGACCTTCTTCCCCGAGGGCCAGCTGGATGTCATGTTGATCTCCACCGCCGGCTTGAATCCCGGCGTCAAGGTCAGCGTCGCGGCGTGGGGGCTCAAGAGCGCGTGGATGGCGGAGGAGAACACGAACGGGACGGTGGTGGGGAATACGACGATGACAATGGGGAATGGGACCATGGCGATGCGGAGGAGGACGAATATGTTTGGGACGATGTAGATGGATGGACAACCGAGCGGTAAAGCGTGGCGGAGAATGTGGGCAAGGGGGGTAGTGTAGATATCTCGCGGCGGCTATGCGTGATGGACGGTGTAATGAGGATATGATATCATATAATAGCAGTATATAATCGTTTTCAACCATGCGAGCTACTCGTACACTTGAAGACGAAACTAGATTCTACATGAGCTAGGCTATGCCTGCCTGGACCACCGACACTGTGAGAGCGCCATACCCTGGTCGCACATTTCAGCACCGCAGAGCGGCAAGGGATTTCGTTCTGCCCTCTCGTCATCCGCTAAAAGAAGAGGAAAACGACTTCCACCGTCAAAGACACTGGAAGATGTGAAAAGATTGTGTCGAAACCCAACCGAAGATCGCGAGATGCAACAAAGCGCAAGCGCAGAAGAAATGGAATTCGCACAGCAGGACATCGCTCAGTAGGACCGCAGCGATAGCACAAGGCAACTGGATCTTACCTTTCGTGAGAAAAGATGTCTCCAACAAATTAGGAAACAGAGATGAAAAGACTTGGCAGTCACATTAAGCCATCGATTGATGATTGGGAAAGACAAGGATAAAGACGCGATATTATCCTATTTTAAGGATGCCGACTTTGCGAGATGAAAGGTATTTTGGACCTGTTGGTCAGTGGTATAAGAGGAGGGACATGAACGCACCGTGTTCAAAATCTGCAACCATGCCCTATGGTGGCACAACGAGCGCAAGACACGCACGCAACATCCTAACGTGCGTCGCCCTAGGCTGGCTCGAAAGAGGACTTCCGCAAATCAGGACATTGGAGGCGTTAATTGCGTTTCATCAGCGATTCATTGGGCGAGTGTCGATTTACGATGGCGGTGGAGCAGTCTCAGAATGTTTGTAGGAGTGACGATTACGGGCATGAGCATGGCGAGTCAGGTTGAGAGTGCGAGCGTGTTACTGTATTATGATGCGATGGCCTTTTCTTTGCTTTGCAGGCGTTATCTTGATCGAGTCGATACCTTTTTGTTTGATGCGAAAAGCTGAAAGCCGAAAAGTCCAGAAGCTGAGCTAGCCATAGTAATACAAGGTGCTTGACGACATGACGAAGTGTACTGAAGGCGACTACTGTGGCAAGATCTTGTTTTTCGACCCGCTCGAAGCTGATTTCGATCCCGCAAGTAAAAAAGAGAACATATCCCAGCGAGACTGAAGTAGGTCGATAAGCAGACCGAGAAACAACCCGCGAACGAGCACAAGGGCGCCCTGTCCATGTGTGTCTAACCCGATACCGCCGTGCCGCCCATCCAAAGCAGGAATCGAAGACTTTTGGTGTAGAAGGAATTCCGTCTGTCGCTGGCATTGCCTGCACCCGTCGTCAATCGAGCATCTGATGAGAGCAAATCAGGGACAACGAAGTTGAGTATGAGATCACAGCAAGGATCAAGAGCAATCTGTGGTGGGCGTAGAAGTTGCAAAATTGAATGCCCAAGGCCAAGCGAGCAGAGTGACAGGATTGAGCGCATTACTTGGCTGAGCGCTCCGAACCTGAACATATCAGCTGACCGCATATCATCTACGGGAGAACCTATCATCAGAACGGGCATCAGAGATTCTACCTCCGTATGGGTCGCGAGCATCCCTAGCAGGCGCCGCGTCACCATATCCGGCATTGTGGCTCGAGCGGCCACCCTCTCGATCGTAGTAGCCACCACCACCACGTCGGTCATCCCCGCCACGGCTGCTATAGCGGTCTTCACGGCCAGACGAGGCATATCGATCGATGCCACGAGGACCGTAGTCATCACGACGCCCGTAACCGCGGTCACGGTCATCGTAACGGGAGGATGAGCCGCGATAGCTGTAATCGTCACGTCGACCACCACCACCATAGCCACCACCACGACGATCGTCGTAGCGATCAAAGCGGCCGCGTGGAGGACCGCGAACTTCATCCTCTGTTTACCCTGTTAGTGCGGTCAAGACCAGGGCGCGCAATTATACCACTAACCTCGTTTGGGCGGACCAAAATACTTTCCGGGCGTAGGTGTTCTCGGGCGAGCCCTCCTAGCTTTTTCGATGCTAAGAGTTCTACCTTCAAAAACCTCACCCTGCAGTCCCTCCTTTGCAGCGTCTGCTTGCTCAGCTGTGACCATCTTAACGAAACCAAAGCCACGGGATTCTTTGGTGTGAGGGTCCAGCATTATAGCACACTTCTCCACGTCACCGTACTTTTCAAAGAGTCGCGAAACCTCTGATTCTGACAGACGAGGGTGGATTCCGGTCACGAAAAGGTTAGAGCCAGGATTACGTGCTGAGGCATCTCGTTCCTCTTGGGTGCGATTATCAGAAGGAGGCGGTCCGCTGCAAGCAAAGTTTAGCAAACGGCTCTTATCCTGAGAGCTAGGTATTTTATCGACAACACATACCGGGAGCCTAAACGACCATTGGGAGATGCGCTCCGATCTCGACCACCGCGAGAGTTGTCATCGCGACGGGCTGGGCGAGGAGAGGCACTACGCTCACGCTCATAGCGCGGTTCATCTACGCGTTCAAGAAAAGATTATCAGCACATATACCCTTTAGTCTGAGAATGGCTAGTATCCCATAAAGGGATACAACTCTTCAAACTGGTGCAAGAAGCAGACATACCGTCATAACGACCGTTATCGTTCTCGTAGTCCATGGTGGCCATTGTTTGGTTATTCTGAAGTCCGGTTGAAGGCTTTGCAGAGGTAATGAGGCTGAAAGAAGCGAGCTTTCCAGGGAAGCGCGAAATTTAGTAATGGCTTGCGAGAATCTTCGTGGAGATGTGAAGATGATATTCGGGAAGGAAAGGGTAAAGTAAATGGACGAAGAGTTGTTGAGGGTGTATTATTGACTTGTGAGTGGAATGGAACAGTGCGATGGAAGCTTAAGTTACAGAGTGAGGTATGGTAGAGGTGCCTTACGAATGTATGGCTGAATTTACGAAGGTAAGGGTCTAGTGGCGAAGCGAAGCTCATGTAAATCTCGCTTACAGTGCGGCTCTCACCAGGATACGCAATGGAGTGAACCCGATAGAGCAGGCAGGCAACTATTACGCTGTAGTTACTATGTACTGCAGATGAGGTCCAAATTGATCGTACGAGGGACAATACCTTAGATCTACTGAATGTGAACAAAAATTGGGAAACGTGAAAGAATGAGTGATCTTCACTACATCAAGACGACAGTCCCACCAGTCCTAAGTCTGACATCCTCACCACTGGCAATCCCACCTCGCCTAGGGATTCTACTGGTGACTGACAATTTTCGTTCCTCCCTCAACTCAAGACATCACCTACCTCCTCCTGGCAATCATGGAACCATATCTTGCTTCCACTTCTCCTCCAAACCCTTCAGCTCGCTCCCTCATACTCCCTCGTCGTACACATGGATAAGACGTGGGGACTCACTTCCACCGGCTGACTTCGACTGAACAGAGAACCCCAGTCCGTCTGTGATAACGTCGTCTTCACGTACACCTCTCTATTGCACACCGAATATTGGGTGCACTCCACAAGATGCACATCAAGTGAAGAAAGACCTGAGATTCAGCCGCGAGATAGATCCCTGGTAAAAGCGTATGAATGCATTGAAAACACCAAGGAAATTTTGACGGTCTATCACCATAACCTAAGGGTAGTGATCGACCGGTGCACAACCCTATTGGAAACATTGATGATAGCAACAATGGTCCGAGTGAGCGACTGTCAGTTCGAGTGGCTCAATCTAGTGTAGGTCGTCAAATGAATGTTGAAATATCTTAGAGAGCACTATGTTTCTCGAGACATGTTATGATGCTTTGAAAAATTCAGCATATAATGTTTTCTCGTCCTCAGGTATAACTAGGTATGCCGCATTGTATTTTCAGTAGCAACTTCGTGTGGACGCTCTAAGGCTTCGCAACCATCCTAGATCACGACTACGTGTTAGCCTGCTGTGAGACCTCAGTCTAGCAAGGAAGGATGTCAATGCTAATGATAGCTCCCACAGCTCCCGGGATGACAACTCTGTTCCTTGAGCAATGCATGGCATCCAGACCAGAAGAAGCCCGAATACGTGCATGTATCCGGATATTCTGCAGCATGGTTGCTCCAGCTGATTGTGCCATGCATACTGACTTCTCCAGTAAGGGCGATTGTTTGCTTGCTTTCTCCAGCATGATCATGAGAGTCGGAATGGAACATGATAGGTTCGAAGACCGGATGGGATCACAACCAAATTCATCACAATCACAATCACAGCACTGTGCGTTGCATACTGTAAGAAGGCTTTTCCGTTATACCTATCATCGAAACCGTGTCATGCAAGCCCTGGCACTCCATGACCATCACTAAGCGCCCAACCAGCGCCTCCCTCCCATGATTCGCCGAACCCCGCAACACCACTCCGTCGCATTTTCTTCTCCCGTCCGTCAAACCCAGCGCATATATAACCGCTTCTCCTTTGCTGCCTCTGACACTCTCATTGTATCAAGCACTGGTTTTCTGCAGAATCGTTTTCTGTTCTTGTCGATTTCCTCGACGATTGGCTGGTCCAACCGTCTCGACGCCCGTCATCGCCAGTTTATTGTACCCCAGACGATCCATTTTCACTAGCCTTGTTGAACAGGGCCTAACGACCCCTCCATTGTGTTTGAAGACCCGTCGCTGCGCTCTTTGATTATATATTCCCAAAACGTCCGACAAGCTTCAGAACCCAAAGACCTAGATTAGCACCCAAAAACGGACAAGCAAAATGCTCGCCACTCGCGCCGCCAAACCCAAGCTCTCACTCAGCATCAGTGCTGCCTCCAAGCCATCGTCATCCCTCCAACCAACCTCCCTCGCTCGCACCCCGCTTTCTCCATCCCCCATCAGCCCCACGGCCCGGAACACCCGCCTGAACCAGCGCGGCTTCTCCACGGCCCAGCAGCCGTCGTATGCCTACGCTCAATCGTCCACAACAACCAAGAGCATCCTGAAGAAGGGCCAAAGATCGGGCACGGCGGGCCTTGCTCCGCGGAAGCTGCACTTCCGAGACGAGCCGGTCGTCTACAGCATCACGCCTGTCGATCAGGGGGAGGACTACTACGGCCGATACGTTCCCATGACCAGGGATGAGAAGCGATGGGGCCGGGGTTACGACGGATGAACGACCCGAGGGCAACTTCGAATGACTTCAGGACTTTCAGACACGCGTCGTGTGACGGTACAGGTCGCACGAGGTATCGAAAGCGTTGAGGGGCCGAGCACCCCTTGGATATGAGTTGAGCCGTGGTGTACCCATAATCCAATGGAAAGGAAGCCCGAATCGCGGAGCGGAGGGTCAATTCTAGATCTGAGTGGGTTAATGGCGCGGCATATGTACGCGTCATGGGCTTAGGGCTTCTGTGTCGATCACTAGATACCTACCTTACTTTACCGATATGATTTACGAAATGCAAGAAGGTATTCAACGTCTGATTGAAAGTAATATCCAGCGAATGATTACGCCCGTAAGGCAGCGTCTTGCGAGCATGCCTTGCGGCAGCTGAACACTGTACCAAGCATCTGCCGATTTGAAAGCCGTACGTGAAACTTGATCTTCAATGAACTTGATCTTGAAACAAGACTCCACATTCTAAACTCGACGCACGAGGTTCTGCGAAAGCGGGCTACCTTTTTCAGAGTTGCAGAAATGAGTTGATGAGGGTCGTTCCAAGGGGATTGGCCCGAGCCGCCTGAGAGGTATTCCAGCTTTCGGCGAAGACAGATCCGGGCGCTTGTGCGGTTTGAGGAATTCTCCGTGACGAAAGAAAAGGACGGTCGTATTGGGGCGCTGTACGTACCTGAGGTCGAGCCTCAGGTCGCTGCATCAAGGGCTAAGTATGTGTATATCTGCATAACTAAATTTGTGACCTGAACAGAAGAAGCTGGGAATAGGTCGGATGGTATGTCCTTCCTGCCTCTGCACGACCAGAGAGTGAATGTCAACCATCCGAACCTCAGTTGAGAGATATGTGCACAAATACATTTAGTGAGGCTATTTGCAAGTCAATCAGCCATCAGCCTTACGCCCGGCTATTGTGGTCAACGGGCTGCTGGTTGATGGTCTGACTTACAGCCCCAATGCTCTTGCATTGCATGGTGTTGTTACTGTAAGTTAATTGGAAGAGCGGAAGAATGTCCGTAATTCGCCGTGACTAAGCAGAGACGACCACAGAACATCCCTTTCGGAGAAATACTGCAGATGAGAAAAGAAAAATAAACCGAACTCGATCCATAAGCGCTTGATCAGGTCTATTCTCAGACCCGAACTAGGACAGTTGCGGCATTCTTCTCGAAGGACTTCTAACAAAGGTAACCGCGGGCTTGGTAGGCGCCGACCCCAACGCTCAGCTTGAGACAGCCGCTCTGTCAGGACCCATCAGCGTACCGTAAGAATAACTTCAGGTGGCCTGCGCTGCAACCCGGTGGGCCTATCGAAGTAGGCCCAGATTAGGGACGGGCCGGTTTTACATGTCTAAATTTGTGTTTCGAAGTAGTCATGATTCGCCCTCCAGAGGCCCGTTTCGGCCCTCTGGGACTGCAATCGATGGCCGAGAAAAGATTAAAACGTTTCATCGCTCTGTGCTGATTCTCTCCTGTACGACCCCAGCGTCAAATTAATCGACTACTGTGGCTTTCCTATTTTATCCCGACGTGGAGGCAGTTGTATAAAGTATAGCTGCCGGCTTCGAAGGCGTTGCCAAAATCTCGGTACCATTTGCTCAGACTTCCATGACTCTTGCGTGAATTCTCTTCTCTATTTTCTTGCAATCTCACACTCGTTCCAAAATCGGTATAACCTTCTAAATAATCCTCTTCCGCTTTCGCTTCCTATTGCTCAGAACCGTCACCCTGGCAATAGCATCCTCTCATCATACGACACAATGCCGAGAGCCTCTCGCCCTAGCATGAATCAGCGCTCGTCACCATACCCAGTTTCAGATGTGCAGAGATCCAGAAGCCCTCGCCCCTCAACTGGGGCTTGGAGCGCCGAAGATGACGAGATCCTAATGAACGCTCGAGCTCAACAACTCCGCTGGGCTCCCCTTGCGCAAAAACACTTCCCTGAAAAAACCGGTAACGCTTGCCGTAAACGGCACGAAAGACTGATGGAGAAAATTGGGGAAGAGAAGTGGGACGGCGGAAAGATCGAAATGCTAGCGAGGGAGTATACCAAGATCCGACAGGAGATGTGGCAAATTCTGGCGACTCGTGTCGGAGAGAAGTGGCAGACGGTCGAAGCCAAGGTCAGTATGCTAGACCATAACGGAACATATCGAGTAACCAAGAAAGTAGTGTATGGAGAAAGGGTTGAAGAATCTCCAATTGGCAGTACACACGAAAGGCAATAGCCTACGCGATAGCGGCTTCGCAATGGTAGAAGATGACGCAGCAGTCGACAAAGACGCGCTGTTACCCGGGGCAAGGGTACCGCTTGAAAGACCTGGGATGCCAAGCATCGCCGAAATCCTCCAAAGGACATCCAACTAGCTGAAAACAGGCGTCTGGAAGAATGGCGGTGGCGATATTCCTTATAAGCGAACTTTGTTTAGTGTCGAATTCTGCAGAGGCAAGCGGACGCTCATGACCTTTCAGAGGGTAGGGTGGAGGCGTTGGTCAACAGTCACTTCCTTCACTTCTAGATAACATATTGCTTGGTATGCTGCACATTGAGTAGTGACAATTCCGGTTGCAGTATGTCCAACCGGCGACGCCAAGGATACCTCCATCTTCGGCATTGGGGTCAACAGACCACTTGCGCAATGGCTTACACGATAGCTGACTTTCCCACCCAGCTTCATACATTTCAATGCCAGTCCATGCGATCATAGCAGCATTGTCAGTACAAAGTGAGGGTGGTGGAATTAGGACTCGCACATTGGCGAAACCCCTGATATCCAGAAAAGCCCGAAGACTGCGATCCTTGATTAGCATTCAACTAGAAGTAGTCAGAAGTACACTCACATAGTCCGCAGATAGCCATTCGCTGCCACTCCACCACTAACGACTAAGGTGTCGACGAGCTTTGCTTTCGGTAAGTTTGGGTCTACGCAGCTGTTGAGCGCTATGACGACTCTTGATGCAAGATGTTCAAAACATATGCGCATGGCCTCCCTCGCAAGATCTTTGCGCTCATCGGTACTCATTTCATGTCCGGAACCATCGACCAATCGTTTGACTGCGCTGCCCAAACCACTGAAGCTAAAGTTCATACTGTCGGATCTTGAACCAGAATGCGTCTCCGCAAAGGGTACCCCTAATACCCAGCCCCATCTACTCTTTTTCCTGGCGATCTGTTCGCCTTTGTTCGCTGGTGCGCAGTAATGATGCTCCGTAGTGGCGTCTGGAAAAACGAACCTCTCCAAACGAGAACCGTACATACTCTCCTCCGCATCTTCCAAGCTGTCTGGCGGGAGCAATAACCGTGCTATCTTGTCAATCGCGTCCCCGATGGCGATGTCTGACGTTGATGCAAGTATCTCATGCTCAGTCAGGGCCTTTGAATGGACTAACAGGGTATGGCCCCCTGATATCAATAACGACAGGAAAGGGAAAGCCGGATCCGAAGGTACGGAGACGTCCTGCGACAAGGCTGAAACGAGCCTGGGAGTCAAGGCATGCGCTTGCATATGGTTGACCGCAATCAACGGAACCTGCCAGGCAACCGCCAGCCCTTTGGCTGTATCAAGTCCTACGGATAGGCTTGATCTCATCCCGGGCCCCCGAGTAACGGTGACAATGTCAGGCTTTTGTTTTCGCACCCTTTCAAGGCCATTGCGTACAATGACTGCATCTGGCGTGCCGTTATCGTCCGCGGTCGAGGCCGCAGGAAGATTGTTGAGAGCCTTCGCGACAAGGCTTGCAACGTTTTGTTGGTGGGATTCGAGGGCGATCAGGGGATGGATGCCCCGATACTGGCTACTATCCGCTGTGATTTTCTCATGGAAATGTAACACAGCGGCCGGGACTGAGTCACGAGGAACGGTGTCTGAGGCGCTTGGCCGAACTGTCTTCTTCTCAAGAATGGCAACCGACGTATCGTCACTGCTAGTGTTCAGTTTGCAAGCAATGTATTACAGTCATGATTTGACGAACCACGAGGATTCAACGGCCAGCGTCAACAATCCTCTTCGAGGTCTTACATGCTCAATACCGGTAAAGAATGAGGGAGAGCAGCTGTGTCCGATCCTCCGTATATATGCGGGGCGTAGCATTCGGTGTCAACGCGGATCCGTGGTCAATGCAGGATGATGGGAGGTAATTGAAGCAAGGGACGGATGTTACCGGTGACCTGTACAGTTGGGGTACAGTGCCGGTGGAAATTCTGGGCCATCCACACTGTAAGCAAAAAACACACCTGTTTTTCTAGTAAAACCTGCCACCCCCATA
>JAABUU010001990.1_pt1 | contig 31040 bp, 26 predicted proteins | sample 5559301 | NCBI WGS metagenome assembly JAABUU01 (sample SAMN10711884, study PRJNA513360) | rock metagenome | isolation source: Antarctica rocks | place: Antarctica: Victoria Land, Richard Nunatak white
CGATGGGCGCCGCAGGGTGACCAGCGCATCTGCTTGCGCTTGTTCATGCGGGCACTCACCAGTTGGTTGACGGTGCCCTCGGCCCGCGAGGTCGAGATCGGCTTGCCAGCTCGATACCGCTGGCCGTAGTCGATCAACGCATCCTCGTTGTTGTCGATATAGGTTTGCAGTTCCGCGCAACGTGCGACCAGGCGTTTCGTCCTTGCTTCCATTGCGGGATCGTTCAGCACGGTGGCGTCCTTGGCCCAGCTCCTGATCCGGCCCAGAGCCTCGCACGCCTTGTCGTGATAGCCGTTCCAGAGCAGGTGCCGCAGTCGCTCGACATCGATCTGCACGTGGTCGAGCGGGACGAGCGGTAGCGGCTCGACGGCGCACAGGCCACACATGACCTGCTCGACATGGTGCACGCGCATGGAAAGGTGGAACCAGTCCAAGATGGGCTCCACCGGGCCGCCCGTGGCCGAGCGCACCAGCGCCGGCAGGGCAGGGTCGCCGTCGCTGATCGCGGTGACCGCGCCGCCCTCCCGCCAGCCCTGGTCGAGCAGCGCCGCGCGCAGCAGGGCATGAGGCTGCTCGGCCACGCTGCGCACCAAGGCGAAGCGACGGGTGGCATGGCCCTCCCGCTCCACCTTGCCGCAGATCGCCTCGAAGTTGCGAACCTGGTGACCCGGCACCGCGCGCACGTAGGCGCCATCGAGCACGACGACAGGCCGGCCCGCGTCCGCCGCCAAGGCCTTGTCCGGCTTGTGTGGGACAGCCATGACCTCCGCTGCTGCTTGCCGGTCGGTCGCCTCGAGCTGCATGGCGACGGCATGGGTGCGGCTGCGCAGGTTCTCATGGTTTGCCGGCGAGACGGGCAGCAAAGCTTCCAGAATGCGCACTCCATCCCGAAACGAGGTGCGTGCACCCAGTTCGGCCTGCATCCGCTCCAGCTCCGGCGTGCAGCGGGCCGTTAGCAGCGCGCAGACCGGCGAGACCGTCGCCCCCGTCATGGGCACAGGCTGGCGGCAGCGGCACATCCTGAACCGCGGCGCCTCGACCTCGACCGTGCCGAACAAGGTCTGCAGCCGGCGCGTGCGCCGGTCCTTGAGCGGCTGCAGTGCCCCGCAGTCCACGCAGGCCCGGTGATGGGCCGCATACTCCGCCACCTGCCCGCACAGCATGCTCGCCTGCAGCTTGGCCAAAAGCGTCTTGCTCTCGGCGAGCATCAGCCCGATCTCCGCAAGCGTGCCGACCACCCCCAGCCGGCTGAACGTCACCAGCTCCGTCGTCGTCACCTCGCCCGCGCTGGTCCGCGCCTCAAGTCGCACCGTCCACTGCATCACGCCTGCCGCCCTCGTGGTCAGACCTCAGCCAGGCCGATCAGCCCGAGACGGGCAAGTAGCTTGCCCCAAGTTTTTGACACTCCCGGGCCAGTTCACGGCGCTTCCCAGGCAGGGCTTCTTAAAGCTGAGTGCCAATGCGCCGGTCGAGCGAATAGGGACCGCCGCCGCGCAGCGCGATCGCGAAGCACACCAACCCCCAAATGAGGACATACTCGTAGCCGCGGTTGAGCCATGAGAAACCATTCGGCAGGTACATCACCATGATAAAGGCCATCTCGATGGCCGCTGCCGCAGCAAAGAAGCGCGTGAACAGGCCGAGCATGATGGCGATGCCGCCCACGAACTCGATCAAGATGTCTGCCCAGGCGAAAAGCTCGCTATGCGGTAAACTGAGCTGTGCAAGGCGGCCAGCGTACTTGGCCGGCCCGTCTGGCACCTTGGGCCACCCATGCATGAACAGGTTGAACCCAACCGCGACGCGGATGATGAGCCAGGACACCGGGTTGGTCCAGCGGTAGAAGCCTGCCAGCCCGGGCAGCAGCAGCTTCGTGGTCTCGACTTGGCTTTCCGACATCAACTTCTCTCCTTGTTCCCGCCCCTGTTCCGGTTGGCCAGCGACGTGCAGCCAGCCTGGTGAGCGGGCGGTCTATTCCGCCATCACTGTGTTGGACAACGTGCCGACACCGCTGACCTCGACCTCAAGCACGTCACCAGGCCGCAGCCAAAGAGGAGGCGTGCGCTTCGAACCGACCCCACCCGGCGTTCCCGTGGAGATCACGTCACCCGTTTGCAGCGCGGTGAAGGTGGAGCAGTAGTGCACGAGGTAGGCAATCGACCAAGCCAGTTGGCTTGTGCTTGCCTGCTGCACCACGTCGCCGTTCAAGCGGGTGGTCAGGTTTAGGGCATGTGGGTCGGCGACCTCGTCCCGCATGACGATCCAGGGGCCGAACGAGGATGAACGGTCGAAGTTCTTGCCCGCGGTGACGCTGTGTTTCTGCCAATCGCGAACGGAGCCGTCCATCAGGATCGAGTATCCAGCCACGTGCTCCATGGCCTGGCTTTCAGGGATGTGGCGACCTGGCTTGCCGATGACCACGACGAACTCGCCTTCGAAGTCGTACGAGTCCGACACCGAGGGCCGGATAATCGGTTGCTGGTGGCCGACGAGGCTTTGTGAGTGCTTGAGGAAGAAGAAGGGGAACGGGTCGGCCTTGTGCCCCGTCTCGTCCTGGTGGGACTTGTAGGCCCAGCCTAGCGCCAGAACCTTGGTGGCCAGGTTGGCGATCGGTGGCAGCAGCGTCACGCTCGACAGCGGCCAGGACGCCGCGTTGCCGACAGGCGCCGGCGGTTCGGTTGGGCTACCCAGCAGCAGGCTCTGGAATCCGCCACCTCCGTCAGCCGCGCCGAGATCGGTCACAGTGTCACCGGCCACTGACCCGAAGCGTCGGCGTGCCTCAATCTCAAAACAAGCCAGGCGCATGGACACTCTCTCCGTTAAACTTGCTTGAAGTCGGCTGACACGCTTCGGCCGGACAGCAACCAGGTCTGATCCGCCTTGTGCAACACGTCATGATAAACACCCACGAGCGCCGGCTGCTCAAGCGGAACTGGCTTCGCCCCCCCGTGGTCATGCCGATAAACCGTCACATACGACGTGCATGCAGCGGACCCGGGGCCAGCCGGCGTGACGCGCATGTTGGTTACGACATGCCGTACAAGCAGGCCCGGCGGCCTGGCATCCATCAAGGCGCGAAGCCCGTCATGGCCACGGACCGCGCCTTCCATGCGCTGCCAAACCCCGTCAAACGCGAACTCGGCCAGCATACCATTCAGGTCGGACGCATCGAAGGCAGCGGTGAAGCGCAGCACGACGCGTTCGCAATCCAGGATGTCCGCCCAGGTTAACCCGCAGCTCGCACCGCCGGGTGGCGGCGGCATAGTAGGTTCGGTCAAGCTTTCCTCTCAGAGTCCGGGCAGCGAGGCCTTGTGGTTGCACGGCGCAGCCCCAACCGCGCCGGCTGTCGCAAGGACGCAGCTAGGGGCCGCAAGCGTCACATGGCCGCCCTCGTCATGCGGTGCTGCGGAAAAAATGGGCAGCGCCGGCCGGTTGAACTGCGGCCGGGTTCCAGATTGGCTCAGCCCTGCCCCTTAGCCGGGCCTGCCGTCTCGCGATAAAGCCCGAAGGCGTCGATAATAGGCCGGTCGCTGTAGGAGAACAGCACGGCCTCGCCGCCGTCCGCCTCATGCTCATGCATGACCCAGGATGGCACGACGAACGTGTCGCCTTCCTCCCACTTGTACTCGGTCCCGCCAATCATGCTGCGGCCACCGCCCTCGGCCACGTGATAGATCGTGCTCGACGTGTGGCGGTGGGGCTGCGTGTGCTCGCCCTTGCGCAGCAGTTGCAGGAAGGCCGAGATCGTCGGCAGCGTAGGCCCTCCGGTGATCGGGTTGACGTACTGCAGCATCACCCCGTCGTGCGGGCTGCCCGGCTCGTCCCGTAACTCGTGCAGGGTGGCCCGGCAATCGGTCCAGCGGTAGTTCAGGATCGGCGAGACCGCGGGATTGCGGGGCTTTTGCCAGGTCGGCCGCAGGTTCCGCCCCCAACGGTGCGCGGCATCCTCGGGTGCCCGGAGGATGGGCTGCGTTTGACTGCCGTCCACCTCGTAGTCCTCGAAGAAATTGGCATCGAGGATGTTGACGAAGGGTAGGTCCAGCCCGTCCAGCCAAATCATCGGCGCCTCGGACTCGTTGCCATGGTCGTGCCAGCACCAGGTCGGCGTCATAACGAAGTCGCCCTTGGACATGTAGGTCCGTTCGCCCTCGACCGCCGTGTAGCCGCCGCTGCCCTCGATGATGAAGCGCTGCGCGTTGGGCGTGTGCCGGTGGCTGTCGGCGATCTCGCCCGGCATGATCAGCTGGACGCCGCCGAAGATGGTGCCGACGGTGCGGGCCGTCTTGGACTCGAAGGCCGGGTTGATGAGCATGAGCACCCGGCGCTCGGCCTCTTGTGGTGTCACTAGATCGCTCGCCCGCATGATCTTGGCGCGCACGTCCTTCCAGCGCCAGATGAAGGGGATGCTCTGCACCCGCGGCTCGTGCTGGGCCGCCGTCGCAAGCACACGCCAGAGCGCCTCCATACCTTGTCCATGGATCTCATCGTAGAACGCTTCCCGCTGCTCGACGAGGCCGTTCGGCAACTCCGTAAGCTGTGCTTGGTGGTTCAAGTCCTGCCTCCTTCGAGTGGCTGGGACACTTCGGTCCACACACCGGTATTTGTTGCGCACTGCATTGCAGGGCGGTCATTCCAACCGGACACTGTCCATGCTGCCATTATCAGTCAAGCGGAAAAGATTGCACGACGGAAAATAGATATCGCCTTACAGGTTGTATTCTCCAGCCCTTCCCCAGGAACGTATCAGCCGCATAGCAGGCTTTCAGGCCCCCCAGCGGCCCTTCCACTTCGGCGAGTTCCCAGCCGCGGTACTTGCGGGTTCGTAGCCGCTCAGCTCTCGAGCTGGGGGCGCCCCATGCCCGGCCGGCCGTTTCCGCCCGATGCCTGCGCGTCCAAGGGAGCGTGCCCGACCTCCGCCGTCTTGTGCTTCCAAGGCTGGCTGCGTCCGCACCTTGCTCTTGGGAGGAATGGCCGGGAGAGGGGCGCGCCGGCCCGGCGCCAGGGCCGGGACAGCCAGGTGCGCCTGGGACAGCAACGTCCTCATCGTGAACTCAAGATGCTTCGTCATCAGCCGGCGGGCGCGCTTGGCGTCGCGGGCCAGCGTCGCCTCCATGATGTCTTGATGTTCGCGGTTCAGGTCGCGGGCGATCCCCTTGAAGGAGACCGAAAGGCGCCGGTAGCGCTCGCTTTGGACGTAGAGCGTCTGCCGGAGCCGGAGCAGCCACGGGCTGTCGCCGCCGCTGGCCAGTGCCTCGTGGAATGCTGCATGCGCGGCGGAGCGTGCGTCGCTCATGCGCTCCGGGTCGCCCACGTCGCGCTCGGGAGTGCGGGAAAGGTGATGGAACGCAGCAACGATCTGCGCCTCCCAGTCCACGTCGCCCACGGCGATGGCGCGCTCGAGGCAAAGGCATTCGATTTCCGTGCGGACCTTTGTGAGGTCGGTCAGCTCGCTCGCCGAGACCGGGGCGACGCTGAAGCCGCGCTGCGGCTCGGCGATGACCAGGCCCTCGGAGGTGAGGCGCGACAAGGCCTCGCGAACGGCGCTCAGGCTTACGCCGTGGGCACGGCAAAGGTCATTGATCTTGAGCCGGGCGGCAGGTTCCGAATGTCCGTTCAGCAGCTCCGCTCGCAGGCGCTCATAAACATCTTGGGTGCGGCTTGTGCTGACCGGGACGCGGGACATTGCATCCATTTAGCTTATCCGCCACATACCGTCCATCATGCTAGTGCGTTTGGTGCAGGCGCGGCTCCTGCGTGACCTTGGCGGCGGCTTGCTGCCCTGCCCCGGAAAGACGGCCGACGAACGCCTATTCGCGGATTCGACTTGTTCGCCAGCGCCGCAGGGGCATCAGCTGGACCGGGAAGGCCATCCCGCTGCGACAGGGCTGCCGGCGGCAGGGCCTCCTCGCCGAGCCAGGTGCCGTTCTAGCGGTGGATGCAGAGCACCGTAAGGGCGCCGCAGCACGTCGTGCCAAGGCCGAGCACGGCCGCCGGCGCCAGCACCATTCCTAGCGTCGAAACGCGCCACGCTAGCAGTGTCCCGCCGGCCACGGGCGCCGCGAACGTGCACGCGCGCCTTGGCGCATCCGCCTATCCGACGCTGACGGAGCGGACTGGCGTCGGGAAGATCATGCCGGCTGAGGCGTTCATGCGGCAGGGCAAAGGCGCTGGCCGCCGCGATCAGGAGCCGCGGCACTCCGCGGACTAGGATGAGGGCAGGCCATCCATACGGCTGTATAGGCCCGCCGCAGCCACCCCCACAGCGCGAAGCCTGCCGGCACGCGGAACGACACCAGCACCAGGACAGCGCCGCGCATCTGCCATGGCGCAAGCTTGGCGGCAAACGCAATGGTGCTGGCATTCAGGCCGCCAAGCCTGATCCCGGTCAGGAAACGCAAGGCGACGAGCTGGGACAGCGAGCGGGCGAGCGCGGAGGCGAGCGTCAGGACGCCGAATGCTGCACAGAGACGGCAGGATCGCCTTCTGCCGGCCGAAGCGGCTGCCGATGAAGCCGAGCAGGAGCGCGCCCACCACCAGGCCGACGATTCCAGCAGAGAACATCGGCACGAAGACGGGCTGCGCGACGTGCCAGGCCTTCACCAGTTCCGGGGCGACGTAGCCCATCGCCGAAAGGTCGTGGCCCTCGCTGACTAGGGAAGGATGGCATCGACGACGGCAGCACCTGCGGGCGCGCGCAGCGTCTGACCATCAAGAAAACTGTCCAGATCCACCGTCGCGAGTTCGGCCACACGCGTCTTCTTTCAGAGCCCCGCAATCTGCGGAACAGCCCATTCAGCGCTTCTTGCCGGAATACGCCCAGGATGGCAGAGTCTATATAATCCCGGCCAGGAGCGAGATGTTGAGCGTTGATCCCGCCTCACCGCGGAGCCAGACCAGTGCGGCCTATGCGCGGCTGCGGGAGGACATCCTGGCCGGCCGCCTTCAGCCCGGCACGCGCCTAAAGATCGCCGAGATCGCCTGCGCCCTTGCGGTCAGCCCCGGAGCGATACGGGAAGCCCTGTCCCGGCTGGTGCCCGAGCAGCTCGTGGTCGTCCGCGACCAGAAGGGCTTCGTCGTGGCGCCGCTTTCCATTGAGGATTTGGAGGACCTCACGGATGTCCGTTGCGATGTCGAAACCATTGCCCTGCGCCGCTCCGTACTGCGCGGCGACATCGGCTGGGAAGGGTCGGTCCTGGCCGCGGCACATCGCCTGCGCAGGACGAAGATCTTGACGTCAGCCGACCGGTCGCTCAACCGCGAATGGGTCGAGCGCCACCGGACGTTCCACACTGCTCTCGTGAGCGCGTGCGGAAGCCCCCGGCTGCTGGACCTCCATGCCCAGCTTTACGAGCAATCGGAGCGCTACCGCAGCCTCTCTTTCCCGACCGTCGGCGAAACCGAGCGGGACAGGCAGGGCGAGCACCAGGCGCTTGCAGATGCCGCCCTTGACCGGAATGCCGACGGACTGGTCGAGTTGACCGTCAAGCACTTCCGCGAAACGACGGCACGGATCGTCAAGGCAGCCGAAGGTGGAAACATGGGGGACGTGACGCTCGCCGGCATCCTTCAAGGCAAGGTAGCCGAGCAAGCTCCTTCCTCTGCGCTTCCCGGCGGCCGCGCCCCGACTTGATAACGCCTGTTTCGTCCCGGTTACTGCTCGCTGACGTAGGGCCGTTGGCCGGCGTGGCGTAGCGCGACAATGAAGGTCTCAATGCTCAATCAGGAGGGCGGCGCACATTGATCAGGATGCCCTCACGTTCACGCCAGCGCGCTAGGCAAAGCTCCGGCTTACGAACCAGTACATCCCGACTGCCACCAGGCCCGCCGCCGCCACGTCCACTACGATTGGCCGCGGCAGCGTCAGCCGGAGCCGGCCTAGCACGAACACCAGGGACATCAGCAGAAACACGATGGAAAGCTGGCCGATCTCCACCCCAATGTTGAACCCGGCCAGCAACTCCGCCAGTCGGCCTGGCGGGATCGGCTCACTGAGCAGGTCGGCAGCGAAGCCGAAGCCGTGGATCAGCCCGAAGACCAGCGTAACGACCAAGCGGAGCCGAGCTGCGTCGCGGAGATGCCCCGAGAGCATGAGGTAGTTCGCGGCAAAGATGCCGGCGCCCAGCAGCAGCAAAGGAGGCATCAGGCCGACCCCGAATAGCCGCAGCACCGCCATCCCCACCAGTGCGCCACCCGTAGAAAGCGCCAGCAACCCCGGCCGCCGCGTGGCCACCGAGACGTTCTCTATGGCGATCAGGGTGATCGTGAGGGCGATCAGGGCATCGATGAATTCGGCATGCGGGCGGAGCACGCCCGTGAAGGCGAGCGCAAGCGTCAGGCTGTGACCCAAGGTGAAGCCGGTCACGACAAGGCCAAGGTCGCGGACGCGCCGCGAGATCAGCACCATTCCCAGCAGGAACGACTGGTGGTCTAGCCCTGTGAAGATGTGCATCATGCCCATCTTCACGAAGGTGAGGAAGCCCGCGTTCTCCAGCCCCTTGCCGTCCTGTCCCTCGACTTCGAGTTCGTGCTTGTCGGCAGTCAGCACGTTCTCAACGAAGGCGCCGGCCCCGGTCTGCACCTGCGCCAGGTTTACGTGCGTGAGCACAAGGTCGAAGAAGGCTGCCGATCGCAGGACGATGTCGTCGGATGACGGACACTGAAATAGAAACTCGAAGCGGCGATAGCCGGATGCCGAAGACACTGGGTGCGCCGGCGCTGCCAGGGCGCAGTCGGCGCCCCCCGCGGTGGCACCGACGAGGGGCTGCAAGTAAGCAACGATCTGCGCGTCGTCAGGCCGCCTCCCATCAGGGGAGAGCCGGGCCGCTTCCAAGTCAGGCATCGAGAAGTTGAGGTGGACCGAGGACCCGTCCACCAGCCAGCTCGAATGGGACTCGCTTCGCGTGTGAGCCGACACCGGCCCCACGCCAGCTAGCGTCAGCACCGCCGCCACCAGGAGGACAAGGCGCATCAACGCAGTTCCGGGGCGATCTTGATGTCGGCCCGCGTCCGCAGGAAGCGCTCGTTGCTCACCTGCAGCCGGGCCACCTTGTCGGCCAGAAAATCGCGCAGCACACGGTCTTGCGCATCCTCGTAGCGGACTGGCAGCGGCTGCTGGTTACGTTTCATGACCAGGATGTGCGCGCCATCGGGCTGGATGACGGGATCGGAGACATCGCCGTCGCGCATGGGGCGGGCCACTGCGAACAGGGCATTGCCAAGATGAAGCTTGGCGGCGAAGTAGAACTCGGCCCCGTCCGCGACGCGGCCCGACCCCTTGAGCTCAAGGTCAGCGGGCGACGAGCCATCGCGGAGCGCCGCGGCGACCTTGGCTGCGTCGCCAGCGTTGGCGCCCGGCAGCACGAATTCCTGCACCGTCATCTGCCCCTCTCCAGCGTAGGTGTCCTTATGCGCGTTATACCAGGCGCGCAGCTCCTCGTTGCTGGGACGGGCGGTCATGGCGTCCTGCGACACGGCGGCCTCGGCCCCGCCGACCAGCGCCTGGCGCACGTCGATGTCGTCGCCGGGCAGCCCGAGTTCTACCCCGCGCTGAACGTAGAGCTCTTCGCGGATCATGTCGCCCAGCACCTTGCTCCTCTGCTCCGGCGTCGCTTCCGCCAGCGAGACGTCGTATAGCGAGCGAAGCTGGCCCACGAGGTCCGCCATGAGGATTGGCACGTTGTTGACGGTGGCCGCGTCCTCCGGCGGGACAACGAAGGTCCGCGTCCCCTCGGCGGTGAACAGGCCGAAGCCCGCGACCGCCAGGCCGACAATCGCCCCAACGCCGCAGAACAGCAGCGAGCGTCGGGTGTTCGCCTGGTCCAGGCGCCAGAAGCTTGAGCGGGCACCGGTGATGGGGCGGGCTTGTTCGATCCTCGCTTGTTCGATCTTGGCTTCACTCATTGTGCTTGCGCCTGCTGGTTCGTGGCCTTCCGGAGCGATGCGACGTACACGGCGACGCTCCGCAGCTCGGTGGCGTTCAGCACCCGGCCGAAGGCCGGGCTGACCCCTGCACGACCTGCGACCAGGGTCTTGTAGATATCGTCGTGCGAGCCCTGGCCAAAGACCCACGGCCCGGCAGTGAGCGATGGCGCGCCGATGGCCGAGTCGCCTTCGCCGCTGTTGCCGTGACAATCGTAGCATCCTGCGTGGCCGTGGTAGAGGACACTGCCCTGCTTGGCCGCGGCAGGGTCGGTCTCGCGGCTTCTGAGGGCGAGGACATACTGCGTGAGACCCTCGATCTGTCCGGGGGTCAGCGACGGCAGGGGCTCGTTCTTGTAGGGGCGCGGGGTGCCGAATGCGGGCATGGAAGCCAAGCTGAAACCGCGCTTGTCTGCGGATCGGATACCGTGGCGCGCGATGTCCTCGATCTCGGCCACTCGTCCCTCGCCGTAGAGGTGCCGGGCGGCGGTCAGGTCCGGCACGCCCAGGACAGGGTCCCCAGTGCCGCTCCCGCCATGACAACTAGCGCAATGGGCCTGATACACGCGCACGCCGTGCGCGAGTGCAACCTGCCGCAGCGCGGGCTGGGACAGGATCTCCTCGGGATCGGCTTTCAGCATCGCCGCCGCTCCATCCCGGCCGGAAACCTGAACGGCGAGCACGCCCACTGCCAACAGCGCGACTGGGATGGAGAGCAACCTCCAGCGGTGACGCATCACTTACAGCTTCCTACATGCAACCGGCGCAGCAGTCCCGGAAATGCTCACAACTATTCGGTTTGCTCGAGGTACTGACACTTGCTCGAAGCGCTGACATTTGTGTCTTCGTGTTCCTTGCAACATCCCGGAAATCAGATGCGTGGCCTTGGACAGTTGTCCCGCAACCTTGTGTCAGACCTCTGCGATTACGTCATCGGACCAGATGCCTCCACCACGGAACGGCGCCGGCATTCTAGTCCCCGCTCGGCGACACTTGGGTTGCCACCAGGCCAGAGCACAGCCCTACAGCATACAACACACCTGTTGCACAAGGTCAGAAAATATATTAGCACGCACAAACTAAATTTGTTCCGTCTAGGGATGCAGCGGGAACAGTTCGCGGGCAGCCGCGGGCAACAATGAACGGTTCAGGGAGCGGAACGCGGGAGACGGCACCCATAAAGACTGAGCTTACGGTGTCCTCACGTAGCAATCAGATGACGGTCGTACCTACAGCTTTGCTGTGCCTTGCCTTTCGCTCGCAGACTTGCTGCTCAGATAACGCCGAGTGTGGCGTAGCAGCGGCCCGATGCTAGCACGACACCTATTATCGGACGTACAACATGGCAGCATCTTCCCTTCATCAGTTCTGCGAGTGGCTCTCGAGCACGCGGATCAGCAACACGATTCAAGACGTGAGCTGGATCATCCCCGCAGTCCAGACGGTCCATATCGCTTGCATCGCTGTGCTCATCGGCTCGGTCGTCATGCTCGATCTGCGTATGTTCGGCATCGCCGGCCGGGGCGACAGCGTCGCCGTGACGGCCAAACGCCTGCTTCCCTGGATATGGTGGCCGTTGCCGGTCTTCCTGACGACCGGCCTGATCCTGATCGTGGCCGAGCCCTCGCGCGAGCTGGAGAACACGACCTTCTACAACAAGATGATCTTGCTGGTGGGCGCCATCATCGTGACCGGCGTGCTGCAAGCCACGCTGCAGCGCAACCCCGCGTTCTGGGAAGGGTCGCGGGTCCGGTCGAGCGCGGCAAAGGGCCTTGCCTTCGTGTCCCTGGCCCTATTCGTCGGCATCGTGTTCGCAGGACGGCTGATCGCCTACACCGACCACCCTTGACCGGCTGCCGCCGCGTTCCGCCCGTTCCGCTTTCCTCACGGCGCCGCCGATCGCAGAAAGCTCATCATGTCGATACATAGTCTCCTCGAAGCTCTCCAGAGCACGTCCATCGCAACGGCAATCCGTGAGGATGGCCGCTCGTTCCCGTTGATTGAGTGCGTGCATGTGCTCGCCATCAGCTTTGTCGTCGGCACTGTCGCGATGGTCGATCTTCGGCTGCTTGGCGTTGCTTCCCGCATGCGCGCCGTCAGCCGGCTGACCCGGGAGATCCTTCCCTGGACGTGGGGCGGGTTCGTGATCGCCCTCATCACGGGAAGCCTGATGTTCTCGTCGGCCGCCGTGAAGTACTCCGGCAACCTCCCGTTCCGGCTCAAGTTTGTGATCATGGTTCTGGCCGGGATCAACATGGTGGTGTTCCATGCAGCGACGCAGCGGAGCGTTGAGCACTGGGACGAGCATCCTTCGCCCCCGCTGGGCGCCAAAGTCGCAGGCGGGCTGTCCATCCTGTGCTGGCTTGGGGTGATCGCGGCAGGCCGCTGGATCGGCTTCAGCGACTTCTGAGCTAGAGGAAATAGCATCCACCATGCGCCTGACCCGAAGCCGTGCCGCCTGGATTGTCGCCGGCGCGCTCGCGACCACGGCCCCGACCTGGTCGTTCGCCCAACGCACGTTGCCGTCCACTACGAAGATCGAGCCTGGCAGTCCAGAAGCAGGCTTCGCCCCGACAGCCTATGCGGAACCGCTGGCCGAGTTTCACAACGATGTGCGCGAACTTGACGCTGCGCATGTCAAGATGGCCGAGGTCGCCGAGCGCAAAGTCTCGCCGCACATCCAGGACTTCGCGAAGCAGGTTCGCCTGGAGTTCTCCGGCGGGCCGTCGAGCTTGAAGGGTGCGAGCAACGATCAGGGTGTTCCAATTGTCGGGACCAAGCCCCTGACCCGTGAACACCAGACCCTTCTTGACCAGCTACAGGTCAGCGGCGCGGACGTGGACCGCTTGTTCATCGATTACGAGATCCTCCTGCTGAAGGACTCGCTTGGCTTGGTCGAAACCTATGCGACCGGCGGCACGGACGGGCGGTTGCGCCAGGCTGCCGCGGAAGCGGTGTCGGCGCAGAAAGTCCTGCTCGCAACCGCGCGGACCCTACAAAAGCTGTGAGCGGAGGTCCCATGGACCCTTGCGGCTATACCACTGCGCTGGTTTTTTGAACACGTAAATCCGCCCGTCACGCCCTTGCCCTGCTGACCACCAGTCACCAGATAATCTCCCTTGCGAATGGCAGCGGTGTCACAAAGCGATCTGTTCCTGCACCGCACAGCTGATTGGTGGCCATTCCGTGCCATCGTGGCGTGGCCAGGTCGGCGTCTACTGCGACTGACTCTGTTGGTCCGCGCGCGCGCCCAGCATCTTTCCATCCAGCAGGACGACGGCGTGCAAGGCCCCGCCTTTTTCGCCGTTCTTCAACGGTGCGATGTAAACCGTTACTTTGTCCCCAGGCGACATTGAGCCTTTGCTGAAGCCGTCGCGCCGCAACTGGCCGGGGTTCCCGGCCTCGACGCTATACTTGTCAGGTTCGCCCTGGCCATTAGAGACCATCACGTATAACCAGGCATGCGGGCTGGTCCATTGCCAGTCGACCACCGTGGCATCCTTCAGCTCGATCTCCTTGGATTGGTCGAACATTGCGAAGGAATGGTGGGCCAGGGTTGGTGCCGACATGGCTAGGCCGGCGGCGACCGCGGCGCCGGCGAGCATTTTGTTCATCAAGTGCCTCCTGCATCTGAACAGTGCGGCGGAGCGGCTCCGAAGCGGCCCCGTGCCGATTTAGCGGACGTAAGTCTCAGGGTGGTAGTTGGTCCCCGGAGTGCAAATGAACTCCTTCGGCTCCCAGAGTGGGTCGTTGAGGGAGTTGTATGTGACGGTGGTCCTCATGGGCGCGGCGTAGGCTGTGGGGTCTGTCAGCTCAATATCAACCTTCAAGGTGTTTGCATCGATCCTGTAGTAGCGCTCGATGATCGCCAGGTCGTCGCTGTGGGGGACGCCCGTGCTGTCGATCGGCTGGTCCTTAAGGCCGATGACATTAGTGACTAGGTGCTGCCCCTCGTAGCGCCCGATGGCGTTGCCGTTGGAGAAGCTTTCCAGGTCGGCGGGCTTGGGCTGGGAACGGCCGTCCAGCCAGATGCGGCGGACCGGGTCTCCGTCGCGGTATTGCGTGACACGGCCTGGCGTCTGGACGATCAGCAACGGCGTGTTCGTGCCGCTCATGTAGCGGGGCATGCCTTGGGGCAGGCAGGCGCGCACGGGATCATCGGTGCGCTTGCCAGCCGCCGCGTCCGCCACGCGCTTCTGCCAGATTGCAGCAAACTCGGGCTTCAACGGCGGCGGCCAGGGCTGCCACCCCTCCTTGCTCCTAGAGGCCGTGCCGGAGCTTCCGCCCGTTTCGTCGGCGCGCACCCAAACGCCGCTCAGGTCCGGGGCGCCGGGATCGCCGTACCAACTCAGACGTTCGGATAAGGCGGGCGTTGGGACCTGTGCCGAAGCCGTGTCGGCAAGAGCAGGCAGGATTGCGAGGACCGTCACAGCAAGGGCGGCACGGCAGGGTTCAAGACAATGGATCACGCGATTCCTTTCTCTACGGGGTTGCAGCCGAACGGCAATCCCAGGCATCTTACGGACCTCGGTGGCGCTGCTATCCGCGCCGGCGCGGGCAGCCGTCCCCGCATGTGCCCTGAAGGCCGGCCGCTTGCAGCCTTGGGTCCTGCTTGTTCAGCCATGATCTTCGCGAACGGCAACCAGACCTTCCGGGCGGGCCTTCAAGAACAACGCCGATCCTTGTTCCATGTCCATTGCCCTCCGAAGCGGCCCCTCGCAGGGGTTTGTTCTTGTATGCGGCTGCCGGTCACGCGGCCACATCATCCAGCTTGCCCTCTCATAGATCGCGGCAAGAGGGCGCACAACGGGCACGGCGAAAAATATATATGCCGTCCGTCGATCTACTGGACGCGCTTGATGACCGATGAGGCCGCTCATCTCCGCGGGGACCATGGGCCTACGGAGACGCCGGAGCTGCGGAGACGACGGGCACTCTACACCGACGCGGCTTGAACCGGTGCAAGCCTGGGAAAGCCGGATGGGCATGAAACACTGGCTGCCATCGCGTGATGGCGAACTGCCGTCTCGTCACCTGAAACCTACCTGGCCTGCACACGGAAGCTGCGTCCACGGACGGACAGCCGGAGACAGCCCGTCCGGAGGAGACCGCGGCCTTCCAGGTGCGGACGGCACAGGGAAGGCAGCGCTTGAGACACGATCCTTGGAGGCCGCAGCAGCCGCTGGCGTGCAGCCGCGTCCTCGCGAAGCCGCTCCGTCAGGCTGCGGCGTGCGCGTGCAGCGCAGTCAAGCGTGAACCTGGTCCACGACCGGGTTGCTAAGCACGCCTAACCCTTGCAGTTCGACCTCGCAGACATCGCCGGCCTTCATCCAAAGCGGGGGCTTGCGCGCCAGGCCGACGCCGGATGGGGTGCCCGTGACGATGATGTCGCCGGGTTCCCAGCGGAACGCCTCGCTCAGGGTCGAGACCAACGTGGCGATGTCGAACACCAAGTCGTCGGTGGAGGCGGACTGCACGACCTGCCCGTTTAGGCGCGTTTCGAGCCGCAGGCCCCGGCAGCCCGGCGGAAGCTCGTCGGCCGTCACGAGATAGGGGCCGAAAGCGCCGGTGTCGTCGAAATTCTTGCCGACCGTCCATTGCGGCGCCTTGAATTGGTAGTCGCGGATGGATGCGTCGTTAAACAGGGAGTAGGCGACCACATGGTCGAGCGCCTGCTCACGGGGGATGTTGCGCCCGCCCTTGCCGATGACGGCGACAAACTCGCCCTCGTAGTCGAGCTGCTCGGAGGCGAGCGGGCGGACGATGGGGGCGTTGTGGCCGATAAGGCTGGACGCGAAGCGGCCGAAGACGGTCGGGTAATCCGGCACCTTGAAGCCGCTTTCGGCGGAATGGTCGGCGTAGTTCAGGCCCACGCAGACGATCTTCGGCGGCGACGGCAAGGGGGGCAGGAGCGTGACGGAGCCGAGGTCAACCTCCGGGCCGGACAGCAGCACCCGCCCGGCTTCCAAAAGCCCCTCCATCCCGCCTGCGACCAGGTTCGACAGGCTGCCAGGATGGCGCGCATGGCCGCTGGGCAGGCCATGGAACGCGCCGCCGAGTGAGGCGGCAAGTCCGTCATGGTCACCGTCCCGATAGGCTGCAAAACGCATCTGTATTCTCCTGAAGGTAAGTCCACGGCTGTCTGACCCACCCGTGATCCGGGAGCCAATGCCGAACAACGATGGACTATACAAGGGATAATCTATGAGCCTATATGCCCGTCACGATCAGGCGCCCGAGCGGCGGCAGGGCTACAGCGACACTGCACTATTCCGGTCGCGGTAGGTCACGCCATATTTGTCGCTGGGAATGGGCCTGTCCCATCGAAGCAACCTGGCTGGAGGAAAACGTCGTGACGCAAATCAGGAGCATCAACGTGCAGCCGCGCCGTCCCGGCGAGCTTGGCGTGCATTCCCTGGACCACTTCAACTTCGTGGTCCCCGACCTGAAGCGGGCCGCCGGGTTCTACGGCTCGTTCGGCCTGGACGTGCGCGAGGAAGGCGAAGGACTGGGCCTGTACACGTTCGGGCACGAGCACCGTTGGGGACGGGTGACCGAGGGCGCGGCCAAAAAATTCACCTATCTGTCCTTCGGCTGCTACCCCGAGGACCTCGCTCGGCTGCGTCAGCGCCTGCAGAAGGCGGGCGTGCCGGAGCTGGACCCGCCGGCTGGGTTCGAGTCAAACGGCATGTGGTTCCGCGACCCCGACGGCACGCTGGTCGAGATGCGAGTGGCGGAAAAGTCCTCGCCGAACGAGAAGGCGGTGCAGCACAACCCGTCCTCGCCGCCCGGCGTGCAGGGGTCGCACGCGCGCTCCATGGCGCCCGTTGTCAAGCCGCGGCGGCTCGCGCACATCCTGGTCTTCACGTCCGACGTGCTGCGCTCTATAGAGTTTTACGGTCGCATCTTGGGCCTGCGCTTGTCCGACCGTTCCGGCGACGGCGTCGCGTTCATGCACGGCATCCACGGCAGCGACCACCACATGGTGGCGTTCGCGAAGTCGAACGGCCCCGGCCTGCACCACCTGAGCTGGGACGTGGGCAGTATCCATGAGGTCGGGCTGGGCGCCATGCAGATGGCCGATAAGGGGTTCAGCGCGGGCTGGGGCATGGGACGGCACGTGCTGGGGTCCAACTACTTCCACTACGTGCGCGACCCCTGGGGCAGCTTCAGCGAGTACTCGTCGGACATCGACTACATCCCGGTGGACCAGGACTGGCCCGCGGCCGACCACCCGGGCCACGATGCCTTCTATGTCTGGGGGCCGACGCCGCCCGAGGACTTCATCACCAACCACGAGACGGCGGCCTGATCTGAATGTCGTCCGGTCCCAAGGCGGTTGACGTTCTCATTGCGGGCGCCGGGCCAGTCGGCTTGTCGCTCGCCATCGAGCTGGGCCGACAGGGCGTGAGCTGCCTGGCCGTGGAGCGCAACGACCGCGTAGGCTACAGCCCGCGCGCCAAGACGACCAACGTCCGTACCCGCGAGCACCTGCGGCGCTGGGGCATCGCCGACGCGTTGCGCCAGGCGTCCCCTATCCCGCCGGACTACCCGCCGAACGTCGTGTTCGCCACCCGCATGAATGGGCCGGAGCTGGCGCGGTTCGAGAATGCCTTCAACGGCAGGCGCGAGCGCAACGAGCTGTATTCCGAGGAAGCGCAGTGGGTGCCGCAGTACACCCTGGAGGAAGTGCTGCGCCGACATGCCGCTTCCCTGCCTGGCGTGGGCATCCAGTTCGGCTGCGAGCTTGCAAGCTTCGAGCAGGACGGCGACGGCGTGACGGCCGCGGTGCGCGACCTGCAAACGGGGGCGGCCGAGACCGTGCGCTGCGCCTACCTGGTCGGCGCGGACGGTGCGCGCAGCTTCGTGCGCGAGGCCATTGGTGCGCGGATGCACGGCGCCAGCACAGTTTTCAAGAATTACAGCATCATCTTCCGCGCGCCCGACCTTCCCCACCGCCAGGTGCACGGCGACGCCATCATGTATTGGCTGGTCAACGCCGACGTGCCCGCCTTACTGGGGCCGATGGACCAGCACGGGCTTTGGTTTTTCATGGCTACCAAGCTCCCCGACGACGTGGACCCGGCCACCGTTGATCCGGTCGAACTGATCCGCCGCGGCACCGGGCTGCACGACCTCGACATCGAGGTGGTCCGCACTGATCCGTGGTCCGCCTACAGCCTGATCGCGGACCGCTATGCCGACCGCCGGGTGTTCCTGGCCGGCGACGCCTGCCACTTGCACCCGCCTTTCGGCGGCTTCGGCATGAACATGGGCATCGGCGACGCCGTGGACCTCGGCTGGAAACTGGGCGCGGTGCTGAAAGGCTGGGGCGGGGCGTCCCTGCTCGACACCTACGAGGAGGAGCGCCGGCCAGTGCACCAGCGGGTAATCCAGGAGGCCGAGACGAACTACGCGACGGTCGGCAACCAACTTGTCCGCCCGCTGATCGAGGTGCCAGGGCCGGAAGGCGAGGCAACGCGGCACGAGGTAGGCGATGCGATCCTACGCACCAAGTGGCGCGAGTTCAGGACGCTCGGCGTCGTGCTTGGCTGCCACTACGCCGGCTCGCCAATTGTGGTTCCGGACGGAACGGCGCCCCCGCCCGAGCACCCTTCGGACTACGTGCCCTCGGCCGTCCCCGGCTGCTTGGCGCCGCACGCCTGGCTCGCGGACGGGTCGTCCCTGTACGACCACTTCGGGCCGGGCTACACGCTGCTGGTCACGGACGGGCACGACACGGGCGTCGACGCCCTGGCGCAGGCGGCTGCCACGCGCGGCATGCCGCTGGCCGTCGTGGCGCCAGGCGACAAGCGGCTGGCGGACGCTTACGCGGCCCGATTCGCCCTGATCCGTCCGGACCAGCACGTGGCCTGGCGCGGGGACGCCCTGCCGGACGACGCCGGACCGCTGCTGGACCGTGTGGCCGGGCGCGCCTGATCGCCCGGCTGAAGCCGGGCAATCAGGTGATGGGTGACACCCCGGGTTTTCCGATCTGGGGTCTAGAGACAACTGTCGCCTCGGAGGAGGCGGTAAAAAATAGCAGGGCGCAATCCAGCCTGACGGGGAAAGTCCACAATGACGTTCAAACGTGCAAGCCATGCGCTCGCAGCCACTCTCGCCATCGCTCTTTCTTTCGTGCTGTCGAGCCAGGCTCAGGCCACACCGGGCGACGTCCTAGTTTCCAACGCAGGCAACATCGAGCGGATTGCGCCGGACGGCACCGCGTCAGTGTTCGTCAGCACCGGGACGAGCCGCCAGCTCGGTCTTGCGTTTGATGCCGGAGGCAACCTTTATGCGGCCAACATCGGCACCAGCACCATCCAGCGGTTCGCTCTGGACGGGACAGCTTCAGTGTTCGCCAGCACTGGGACGAATGGTCCCATAGGCTTGGCATTCGACGCCGACGGCAACCTATTCGCAGCCATCAACATGGGCAACGCCATCGATCGGTTCACGCGGAGCGGCACGGTGGCAGTGTTCGCCAGCACCGGGCTGAACGGCCCATCCGGCCTTGCGTTCGATGCCAGCGGCAACCTGTACGTGTCCAACAACGCGGACAACACGATTGAGCGGTTCACGCCTGGCGGCATCGGCTCGGTATTCGCCAGCATTGGGCTAAACGCCCCGATTGGTCTCGCGTTTGATGCCAGCGGCAACCTTTATGCAGCCAATGACGGGGACAGCACCGTCGAGCGGTTCACCCCGGATGGTAGCGCATCACTGTTCGCCAGCCTCGATCTGGGCGGTCTTGCTGGCCTTGCGTTTGACGGCAACGGAACCCTGTTCGTTGTGTCTCCAGACGCCAACAACATTGTCCGGGTCGCGCCAAACGGCACCTCGTCGGTGTTCGCCAGCACCGGGCTGTCTGCCCCCTTGTTCCCCGCCTTCGAGCCGCAGCGCGCTGCGGTGCCGGAACCGGCGTCGGCGGTGATGCTCATGATCGGCTTGGCTGGGGTGAGATGGATCCGTCGGGGAACTGTTCGCCGGCGGCCGTGCGGCGGCTCCTGATGCCATAGGCGGCTCGGGAAGTAAGGTCCGCGAGCTGCCCATTGATGAACCAGAGGCGCCGCTTTGCTCGTGGAAGAGCGGTGCTGGACCCTAGCTGCACGTCAAAAGCCGCGCCGGTTCGATGTTCACGGCACCGGCGGTTGCCACGTAGGCCGTCAACTGCGCCCGCAGGTCGGCTATGAAAGCAGCGCTGGTCACGGCCGCCATGCGCCCTTCCGCCGCTTCGATGCCTTTGCGCTGCTGGTCCAGCAGCCGATGCCCGGCTTGGGTGAAGGTGACGATCTTGGCCCGTCCGTCGCCAGGGTCGGGCTGCCGTGCGACGAAGCCAAGCTCCTCGGCTTTGTCCACCAGCTCCGCCATCGCCTGCTTGGTCATCCGCGCCCGCGACGCGATCTCGGTCAAGCGCGTGCCGCCGAGGTCGAGGTTGCGGAACAGGGTTAGATGCACCTCCGCCACGGTGTCGAAGTCACCTTCGTGTATCACGCGCAGCACGTCGCGGACGAAGGCGCCGGACGCCAGGACGAGCATGCGGTTGACGCTGCGCGTCCGCCACAGGTCGTTCCTGTCCGACATCCTCAACCCATCCGCCGCCGGGGTCGCGATTGCGACATAGGCGGCGAGCCGCTCCTTCATGACGGACAGAAACTCGGCCCCCATCACCGCTGCCATGCGCCGTTCCGCCGCGGCCACGCCCTCGCGCACCCGCTCAAGCATCTCAAGCCCTGTCGGCGTGAACGCGACGATCTTGGCCCGCCGGTCGTCCGGATCGGTCCGGCGCTCGACGAACCCCAGCGCCTCGGCCTTGTCCACCAGTTCCAGCATGCTCTGCTTGGTCATGCTCGCCCGCGCTGCAATGATGGTCAGCCGCGTGCCGTGCAGGTCGAGGTTCTGGACCAGCGCCATCTGCACCTCGGTCGCGGCGCCGAACCCGCCGGCATGGACAATGTGGAGCTTTTCGCGGACGAACACGTCGGTCGCGGAAAACAGCAAGCGGCCGAGGTTGCGGGTTCGCCACGCGGCGCTTTGGCTAGGCACTGCTGACACTCCACCCTCCGCCGCAGGGCGGCATCGGGCGCTTCATACAGCAATCACCGCCGCGATCCAGGTCAGGCCAGCATCAGGCCAGCAGGGCCCCGAGAATTGTGCGGTAGTCGCCAACGGTCGGCTTGTAGGGGCTTGCGCGGTTGAACGGGCTGGCGGCCATGCCCTCCACCAGCGCGTCCGAGGAAGCAGCCCGGTAGCCCGCCTCGCGGTAGCTGGCGGGCAGCCCGAGCGCGGCGTTCAGCGCCCGCAGCGCGTCCGGGATCGCGGCGCCACTGGGCAGGCCCAGCGCCGCCGCAGCCCGGTCCGCCTTCGCCGGCGCGTGCGGCGCGACGAGGGCGACGGTGTGCGGCAGGGCTGCCGCGACCAGCATCCCGTGGTGCAAGTCCTGGTCGCCGCAGGCCAGCGCCACGGCGTGGGCGGGACCGAGGCCCTTGTGGATGGCCGCGCCGCCGGCAAAGGCGGCGGCCATCAGCGAGCCGCGCGCCGCGTCGTCGCCCTCGACGGCAGCGGCGATAGCGGCATAGGCCCGCGCGAGGCCGTCGAGCGCGAGCGCGTCAACGACCGGGTTCGCAGGCTCGGAGAAGAACCCTTCGAGGCAGTGCGACAGCGCGTCTATGCCGGTTGCCGCGATCAACCGCCGCGGCAGGGTGCGCGCGAGGTCCGGGTCGCAGACCGCGACACGCGGGACCAGGCGCGGGCTGCGAGTGCCCACCGCCGGGCTGCGCGGGTCGTCGTGCAGGGCGGCCACGGGCGAACTTTCGCTACCGGTGCCGACGGTGGTCGGGATCGCGACGAGCGGCGCCACATGAAGGCCGATCCGCTCCGGCCTGCCCTGCATATCGGCGGCGGACGCCGGGCCGCCCCCTGCGAGCGCGGCGACGAACTTGGCCGTGTCAAGCACGGAACCGCCGCCCAGGGCGACAATCCCGTCGCAGCCCTCGTCGCGGTAAGCCGCGAAGGCCGCGTCTGCGCCGGCCAGCGTCGGGTTTTCCGGGACGTCCAGGTGCTGCGTAGCATTGAGCGGCAGGACCCGTGCAGCCTGCGCCACTGCCCCGGCCCGCTCCAGCCCGCGGTCACTCAGGAGCAACGGACGCTGGACGCCGAGCAGCGACAGCTCGCCCGTTACCGACGAAAGCGCACCGGCGCCGAAGACCAGGCGCGGCAGCGGCAGCAAGGGGACCATCGAAACCTCCGAACGGGACCGTGGCCGCCCGCATCGCCTTGCGCCGGCCACGGGAATTGCTTAGTCAGGGAACCTGACAACGTCAATCAGGCGCAAGCTGCATGTTGTCCTCGGGCCGGCCTGGGAACGGCCGGCGTCAAGCTAGGGAGGAAGCTGCCATGAACGAGATCACGCCCATCCGGCTGACCGGCCGCACCACCCACTACATCGGCGGCAAATGGTCGGCCCCGGGCGGCCGGACCTTCCCCGATTACAATCCCTACAATGGCGAAGTGGTCGCCGAGGTCGCGGCCGGCGGCCGTGTGGAAGCAGAGGCGGCGGTCGCCGCAGCCCATGCCGCCTTCCCCGGCTGGGCCGCCACCCCGCCCAGCGAACGGCAGCGCTTGTTCCTCAAGACCGCCGACATCGTGGAGCGGCGGCGGCAGGACATCGTCAACGTGATGGCCGTCGAGGCCGGCACCGCCAGCGCCTTCGCGGGCTACCAAGTCAAGCTTGTGGCCGACCAGCTCCGCCACGCCTCCGGCTGGGGCTTCAAGCCCATAGGCGACGTAATCCCCAGCGACGTGCCCGGCCGCCTGGCGCTCGCGGTCCGCAAGCCGCTCGGCGTGGTGGCGGGCTTCTCGCCCTGGAACGGGGCGTTCACCCTGGGGTGGCGCACCGTGCTCTTGCCCATGGTGTTCGGCAACACGGTGGTGCTGAAGCCGTCGGAAGAGGCGCCGCTGTCAGCCGGGCTGCTGGTGGCCGAGATCATGGACGAGGCAGGCTTCCCCCCCGGCACCATCAACGTGGTGACGCACGCTCCGGGCGAGGCCGCAGCGGTCGCCGACGCGTTCTTTGAAAGCCCCGCGGTGCGGAGCATCAACTTCACCGGCTCCTCCGCCGTGGGACGGATACTGGCGGCGCGGGCCGGCCAGTCGCTCAAGCGCATCGTGCTGGAGCTTGGCGGCTACAACCCTATGCTCATCCTGCGCGACGCGGACATAGCGGGGGCGGTGGACACGACTGCGTTCAGCGCCTTCTTCCACCAGGGCCAGATTTGCATGAACGCGCGCAAGGTGCTGATCGAGCGGCCCATCCACGACGAGTTTGTGGAGCGGCTGGCGGCCAAGGTGCGCGGCTTCAAGTCCGGCGACCCGTCCGCGCCCGGGACCGTGATCGGGCCGCTGATCAACGACCGCGCGCTCCACTCGGTCAAGGAGCGGGTGCAGGATGCGATTTCGTGCGGCGCGACGCTCGTCACCGGCGGCCAGGCGGAAGGGCGGGTGTACGCGCCCACGATCCTGACACACGTGCCGGACGCCGCCCCGATCACCCGTGAAGAAACGTTCGGCCCCGTGCTCATCATCGAAGCGGTGGACAGTCCCGAGGAGGCGCTGGAGAAAGCGTCCGACACCCGCTACGGCCTGTGCGCGAGCATCCTGACGAGCGACCAGGACCGCGGTCTCGATCTGGCGCAGCGGTTCGACTGCGGCATGGTCCACATCAACGGCCCGACCATGGCCAGCGAGCCGTCAATGCCGAACGGCGGCGTGAAGGAAAGCGGCTGGGGGCGGTCCGGCCCTTATGCGGTCGAGGACTTCACCGAGATACGCCTGACCACGCTGACGCGCGGGCGCGGGCGGTATCCCATCTAGGCGACAGCTACGACACCACCTCTCACCGCAGGCAAAGCGTGGCGGTCCAGGGCAGCACGCGCGAGGTCGGTGCGTCCGCCCCGGAGTGCCGCGCCGCCAAGGGGCGCCTCGCGATGACTTGCCGGACCGTGGCCAAGCCGGGACCCGGCGCTTGCGCGTCCTTGCGGATGCCACGCGTCCATCCTAGTAAGGCTGCCTGACTAGACGGCAACCGGCGCAGACCGGTTCGTTAAACATAAGAAACTTGCCGCAACAGGGGAAACACGATGGGCAGCGGACTCGACGAAACGGCACCTTCCACTTCGATCCTTGCGGGACATGCCCTGCCTACCGGGTTGGACGCGGAGCCGGACGCGGAAGGAAGCGCTGCCGGATTCGACCGCGACTGGCTGGCCGTGGGTGCGTCCGCGGTCGGCTTAATCCTCAGCACCGGGCCGCTTGCGGTTTACTCATTTGGCGTGTTTGTCCGCCCGCTGACGGCGGAGTTCGGCTGGACCCGCACCAGCCTGTTTGCCGCGCTGTCGTTCTTCCAGTTCGGGATGGCCTTCTCCTCGCCGCTTTGGGGTGTGCTCCTCGATCGCTTCGGCCCGCGCCGGGTCCTCCTGTTCTCGACGGTCGCGCTTTCGCTGCTGGTCGCCTCGCTCGGCCTGCTCACCCCGCACCTTTGGCACCTTTACCTCGTGTTCCTCGGCATCCCCCTGCTCGGCGGCGCCGCGTCGCCGCTCGGCTACTCGGCCATTATGGTGCGGCGGTTCGACCAGAAGCTCGGCTTCGCGCTCGGCCTGGCCTTGATGGGGGTGGGGCTTGGGGGCGCGATTCTGCCGCCGCTCGCGCAGTTCCTGCTGAGCGAGTTCAGTTGGCGGACGGCCTACGTGGCCCTTGGCGTGCTGACCCTCGTGGTCTCGCTTCCCGGGGTCCTCGTGGCCAGCCGCAAGGTGCCCGGCCCGGTCCGCCGCCGAACCGGCGCCCCGTTGCAGATCGGCGCCATGCTGCGCACGCGCGCCTATATCCTGATGTCGGTTGCCTTCGTGCTGCTTGGCGTCGTCACCGTCGGCGTGCTTGCGAACTTCGTTCCGATGATGGTGGACCACGGCTTCACGCCGGCAGCAGCCGCAAGCATCGCCGGACTGTCCGGGTTGGCCGTGGTCGTGGCGCGCGGCGGCCTCGGCTGGGTGCTGGACCGGGTCCACGCGCCCTACGTGCTCGCGGTCGTCTCGGTGATTGCCGGGGGCGTCGCCTTGCTGCTGGCCTACGGGGACGGGCCTGCGGTGGGCTACATCGCGGCCGTGCTGCTGGGATCGGCCATCGGGGCGGAGGTGGATTTCGTGTCCTACCTCGTGCGCCGCTACTTCGACCAGGCTGCGTTCGGCCGGCTCTACGGGATCGCCTTCGGGCTTTACATCCTCGGCACCGCCCTTGGCCCGATCACGCTCGGGTACAGCTTCGACCACCTGGGCGGCTACCGGCCCGGGCTGCTGCTGTTCGCCGTTCTGGGCCTGGCATCGGCTGCGGCGGCGCTCGCCATGCCACGCTACGCCGCCCCGGCACGCGGGCACGCGGTGCCCGCCTAGCCGGATATGCCGACGGACCAGCCAACCACGCGCCCATCAATGACGCAGGACCAGATAGGACAGGAGACCGCAATGCGGATCGTCGCGTTGGAAGAGCACTGCACGTTCCCGGACATCGCGGCGCGGATCAGCCCCGACGCGATCCGCGCCCGCGGCCTGACGCCGGGCGGCATGCCGGTGCCCGCGGTTGATCGGCGCGAGCAGCTGCGGGACGTGGGCGCTGCCCGGCTCGCCGACATGGATGCGGCGGGCATCACGGTGCAGGTGCTGTCGGTCGCGCAGGCCGGGGCGGAACTGCTGCCAGGCGAGGAAGGGGCGTCGCTCGCCCGCGACATCAACGACCGCCTGGCCCAAACCGTCGCCGGGCACTCGGATCGCTATGCCGCCTTCACCCACTTGCCGACCTCCGCGCCGGAACTGGCCGCTGAAGAGCTGGACCGGTGCGTGACCCAGCACGGGTTCCTGGGCGGTATGGTTAATGGCACCACCGGTGGCCTGTTCCTCGACGACCCTAAGTTCGAGCCGCTGCTGGCCCGCTTTGAGCGGCTGGGCGTGCCGCTCTATATCCACCCGGCGCCCCCGCCGCCGGCCGTGCGCGAGGCTTATTACGACCGCCTGCCCGGCCATTCCAGCCTGCTGCTGTCCATCGCCGGCTGGGGCTGGCACTCGGAAACGGCCATCCACGTCCTGCGCCTGGTGCTGTCGGGCGCGTTGGACCGGCACCCGAAGCTCAAGCTCATCATCGGCCACATGGGCGAAGGGCTACCGGCCATGTTCGCCCGCTGCGACCAGGTATTCGCCGATGAGGCGCGCGACCGGCTGACCCGGACAATCAGCGGGACGATCACCGATCAGGTGTGGGTGACGACCAGCGGCTTCTTCACTCTGCCGCCCTTGATGGCGTTGCTGATGACGTTCGGGGCCGACCGGGTGTTGTTCTCGGTGGACTACCCGTTCAGCCCCAATGGCAAGGGCACCGACTTCCTCCATTCGCTGCCGATCCCGGAAGCGGACAAAGTCAAGCTGGCCCACGGCAATGCGGACCAGTTGCTGGGGATCGGCGCCGCGCAGCCTGCGCCCATAGCCGCGTCCGGCGCCTGACCGCCAGACACGGCGGTCGCGGCTGCGCGCCCTATTGCGCCGCGTACTTCATCACGAAGGCCGGGTAGCGGTCGCCCTGGATGGCACCAGAGGTGAAATGCTGGTCGAGCGCGGCCAACTCGTCGTTGTTGAAGCGGACATCGAGCACCCCGAGGTTCTCCGACAGGCGCGAACGGCGGCTCATGCCGACCAGCGGCACGATGTCGTCGCCCTGGGTCAGCAGCCAGGCGATCGCGACCTGCGCCGGCGTGCAGCCCTTTTCCCCAGCCATCCTGTTCAGGAACCCGACGACGGCTACATTATGTGCGACGTTCTGGCCTTGCAACCGCGGCGGCGTGAGGCGGTTGCCACCGCCAGCCCGCTCGCCCGTCACCGCCCCGCTGAGGAGGCCGTCGGCCAGCACGCGGTAGGCGACGATGCCTATCCCCAGCCCCCGCGCCGTTGGCAGGATGTCCCGCTCGATGAAGCGGCACGCGAGCGAGTACTCGATTTCCAGCGCGGTCACGGGATGGACCGCGTGCGCCCGCCGCAGGTTCTCGGCTCCTACCTCCGACACGCCGAGGTGGCGCACCTTGCCTTCCTTGATGAGGTCGGCGACCGCGCCGATCGTATCCTCGTATGGGACGGCCGGGTCGGGGCGGCCCGGCTGGTAGAGGTCAATCACGTCCACGCCTAGGCGCTGCAGCGAGTAGGACGCGAAGTTCTTGACCGAGTTCGGTCGCCCATCCACGCCAAGGAAGGCGCCGGTGGGCGAGAACATCGCGCCGAACTTCACACTGAGGAAGGCCTGGTCGCGTCGCCCCTTGATAGCGCGGCCGACCAGGGCTTCGTTGTGGCCCATGCCGTAGAAGTCAGCCGTGTCCAGGAAGGCGATCCCGGCGTCGAGGGCCGCGTGCAGCGTCGCCAGGCTTTCGCCGTCGTCCCGGGGCATTCGCTGCGAAATGTTGTTGCAGCCCAGGCCCAGCGCCGAAACGTGCGGTCCGTCCTTACCGAGACGCCTTGTCTGCATTGCTGCCCTCATGATGCTGGGATGATGGCTCAAGCGTGCGGGGAGGCCGGCACCGGGTCAAGGTCCATGGTCGCCCGGTTTCTTCCGCTGCCCGTGTTGGATGCCGCAAATCGATATTCGTTCCTAAAATAGCATTTTCCCATCTGGCTGCGCGCCGCAGGCTCCGCTATCCATGCGGCTGAACGAGCAGGTGCAATCTGCAACGCGGGTGACTGCGCTGCAGGCATCGTGAGGACAATGACATGCAGGACCTGAGCGGTTCCGACACGGCCATCCTTTCTGACCTAGAGCGCAAGATCGTCTGGCTTGCGACCTGGACGATTCACAACGCCAACCACCTGCGCGAAAGCGGGGACGGGCTGAAGGTGGGTGGTCACCAGGCGTCCAGCGCCTCCATCGCCACGATCATGACTGCGCTGTACCTGTCCGTGCTTCGGCCCGAGGACCGGGTGGCGGTCAAGCCGCACGCCAGCCCGGTGTTCCACGCCATCCAGTACCTGCTCGGCAACCAGGCGCTGGAGAAGCTGCAAGCCTTCCGCGGCTTCGGGGGCGCGCAGTCCTACCCGTCGCGCACCAAGGACGTGGACGACGTGGACTTCTCGACCGGCTCGGTGGGGCTGGGCGTGGCGCAAACGCTGTTCTCGTCGCTAGCGCAGGACTACGTGCGCGCCCATGGCTGGGGCCTGGACCGGCCCGAGGGCCGCATGGTCGCGCTGATCGGCGATGCCGAGATGGACGAGGGCAACATCTTTGAAGCCCTGCTGGAAGGCTGGAAGCACGGGCTTCGCAACACTTGGTGGGTGGTGGACTACAACCGCCAAAGCCTGGACGCGAACGTGCGCGAGGGGCTGTGGGCCAAGTTCGAGGCCATGTTCAGCAACTTCGGCTGGGACGTGGTGGTGCTGCGCCACGGCGGCTTGCAGGAAGCGGCCTTCCGGGAGCCGGGCGGCGAACGGCTGCGCGCCTGGATTGAGGCCTGCCCCAACCAGCTCTACTCCGCGCTCACCTTCGGCGGCGGCGCGGCCTGGCGCACACGCTTGCGGGACGAGCTGGGCGACCAGGGCGACGTGACCGCATTGCTGGACCGCCGCACCGACGAGGAGCTTGCGGCGCTGATGGGCAACCTCGGCGGGCACGACATGCCTTCGCTGCTTGAGGCGTTCGAGGCCGCGAAGGCGCATGACCGGCCCGTGTGCTTCATTTGCTATACCATCAAGGGCTTCGGCCTGCCGCTGGCCGGGCACAAAGACAATCACGCCGGGCTGATGAACCCTCAGCAGGTAGAAACGCTGCGCCAGGCGATGAACGTACGGCCCGGCCACGAGTGGGACCGCTTCGAAGGGCTGGCGACCCCGCCGGAGCGGCTGCAAGCCTTTCTGTCCGCGGTCCCGTTCAACGCGCAGGGGACGCGGCGCTTGCAGGCGCCAGCGATCCCCGTTCCCGAGGCGTTTCCCGTGCCGGCCGGCCGCGAGGTTTCGACGCAGCACGGTTTCGGGGTGCTGATGCACGACCTGGCCAAGGGCGACACCCCGCTGGCCCGGCGCATCGTCACCACCTCGCCCGATGTGACGGTCTCGACCAACCTGGGCGGTTGGGTGAACCGCCGCGGCCTGTTCGCCCGCGAGGAGATGGCGGACACGTTCAAGACTGAGCGCATCCCGTCCACCTTCCACTGGCGCTTCTCGACAGGCGGCCAGCACTTGGAACTCGGCATCGCCGAGATGAACCTGTTCACCATGCTGTCCGCGCTCGGGCTGTCGCATGCGATCACCGGCGAGCGGCTGCTGCCGGTCGGCACGCTCTATGACCCGTTCATTGAGCGCGGCTTGGACGCGCTGAATTACGCTTGCTACCAGGACGCGCGCTTCATCCTGGTCGCGACGCCTTCCGGCGTCACGCTGGCCGGGGAAGGCGGCGCGCACCAGTCCATCGCGACGCCCTTGATAGGCATGGCGCAGGACGGGCTGGCCAGCTTCGAGCCGGCCTATGTGGACGAGCTTGCGGTGCTGCTGCGATGGTCGTTCGACTACATGCAGCGGTCCAGCGGCACAGGCGACGACGCTGGCGGGTCGGTTTATCTGCGGCTGTCCACGCGCACGGTCGCCCAGCCGGTGCGGCAGTTTACCGCCGCCAACGCAGCCGACATCGTGGCGGGCGCCTACTGGGTGCGGCAGCCCGGCCCGAACGCGGAGGCGGTGGTCGCATACGCAGGCGCGGTCGCGCCGGAGGCGGTGGAGGCTGTGGGCCTGATCGCACAAGACCGGCGCGACGTGGGCCTACTGGCCGTAACCTCCGCCGACCGACTGCACGGCGGCTGGACCGCGTCGCAGCGCGCCGGGGAGGGCCGGGGTGCCGCCGCGCCCAGCCACATCGAGCGGCTGCTCGCCGACGTGCCACGCCATTGCGGTCTCGTCACCGTACTAGACGGGCATCCGGCGACGCTGGGCTGGCTCGGGTCGGTCCACGGCCACCGCACCCGCGCGCTGGGTGTCACGCGCTTTGGCCAGACCGGGACCATCGCCGATTTGTACCGGGCCGCCGGCATCGACGCCCAGGCCATCGTCGCCGCGGCCCAGGCCGTCGCGCCCGGGCGCCCGATGCGACACTTACGCGCGGTGTGAGACACGGAGGGCCGGGTTGACCAGCCTCCATTGAGTAGTCCGGGAAAAGTGTCAATCCAGCATCGGTACTGGCGGCAAGGGGAGATGTTTCGAACAAGCTTCGGTTTTCTCCGAATCAAACTTCAGCCGGCCAGGAAGCCAGTGAGCCGGCTTCCACGTAAATTGCCCTTTGGCTGATCCCCAAACCTCCAACCCAGGATGGTTAACAGATGACAGATCCCGCTCGTTCCCTTTCGGTCCGCTTGATTGCTGCCGCGGCGTTCATCTTCTTCGCCCCGGTTGTGATCAGCATCATCGTCGCTCCTGGAGCAGCGTGGGGTCGCAATTATCCTGGGATATTGTTCCACCTCGCCTTGTTTTTGCTGGTCGCCAAGCTTGAAGCCCCCGAATGGGCCAGGGCCGCAGGCTATGGCTGGCTGGTTCTCGACGTGATGACCGGAGTACTCACCCTCAACGGCGTTCCGCATGAAATTTATGACTTCGTCCGGCTTGGCGGCCACATCTTCGGCGGGATCTGGATAGCAACGGCATCGCTGTCTGGATCGCTTCCGGTGAAGATCATTGGTCTTATTTCTGGCATCTGGCTGTTCGCCTTCACTTTCGCGTCGCCATTCCTGCCGTTGACGGTGCTAGGCCCAACCTCGCCCTTGATCCTGGCTTGGCTGGCGATCCTCGCCTGGCAGAATGGCAGCAAGGCGCGTCCGCGCCTGGCGCCAGCGTCATCGGAGGCCCGCATTTGAGCCACGGAACATGGTTGACTCGCCACCATGGCGTCGGGAGTGTCAAAAACCTGGGGCGCTACACCGCGAGTTGGAGGGCTGGGTGGCCAAAGCGCCCGTCCAGCACTGCGGCCCTGACCTGAAGCACGCGATGGGCGCCGCAGGGTGACCAGCGCATCTGCTTGCGCTTGTTCATGCGGGCACTCACCAGTTGGTTGACGGTGCCCTC
>JAABUU010001991.1_pt1 | contig 31029 bp, 30 predicted proteins | sample 5559301 | NCBI WGS metagenome assembly JAABUU01 (sample SAMN10711884, study PRJNA513360) | rock metagenome | isolation source: Antarctica rocks | place: Antarctica: Victoria Land, Richard Nunatak white
GTGGATCGTCGAACCAGCCCGGCTGCTGACGGCGGACGAGATCGCGGAACGAGTCTGTGCGAGTTTCGGCTGTGTTCATGAACCGCACCTAGCCATGATCGAAGAGGTTCCCTGATTGAGCATTAATTCTCTTTTGGTGTCCTTGCAGTTCTGAAATTGGCCCTTAGGCACGCCCGCGCCGTCGGGAACGGTGCCGTCCGTCGCCGTTGCTACGTACCACACACTACGCAGGAGGGAATTGCCTTGGAGACGCCGCTCACGCCCCTTGAATTTATGCGCCGCGCCCGCCGCCTCTATCCGCACCGCGAGGCGGTCGTGGATGGCGACCGGCGGATGACCTACGCGGAGTTCTTCGCGCGCTGTAACCGCTGGTCGGCGGCGTTACGCCGGTTGGGGATCGGGCAGGGCGACCGGGTCGCGTATATCGCCCCGAACACGCACAGCAATCTCATCGGCTACTACGCCGTGCCGCAACTCGGCGCGGTGCTCGTGTCAGTCAACTATCGCCTGATCGCGGCGGATTTCGCCTACATCCTCAACCACAGCGGCGCGCGGATCGTCTGCGTTCACCCCGACTACTGCGCGATGGTAGACGGCATCCGAGGCGAGATACCGGGCGTCACGCAGTTCGTCTGCCTCGAAGGCGACGCGCCGGAGGGCTGGCTGGATTTTGAGTTGCTGCTCGCCGAAGCGCCGGAGGAGTTCACCGGCCCGGCAATCAACGAGGGCGATCTCCTGACGATCAACTACACGAGCGGCACGACCTCGCGCCCGAAGGGCGTGATGATGACGCACCGCAACGCCTACATGAACACCGTCGGCACGCTGATCCACCTTCACATGACCCCGGCGGATCGCTACCTCTGGACGCTGCCAATGTTCCATGCCAATGGCTGGACCTTTATCTGGACGGTCACGGCGGTCGGGGCCACGCACGTCTGCCTGCGCCGCGTCGAACCGCAGCGCGTCTTCGCGACGATTGCCGAGGAGGCGGTGACGATGCTCGCCGCCGCGCCGACGATCCTGATCGGCCTCGCCAATTGCCCCGCCGAGATGCGTGGTCATGTCCGCCCCGGCGTCCGTGTCGTGACGGCGGGCGCGCCCCCGGCGGCGGCGACAATCGAGCGGATCGAAGGCGCGTTCGGCTGGGAGATTACGCAGGTCTACGGCCTGACGGAGACCGCCCCCTTTATCACGATCTGCGAGCCGCTTCCTGAGCATGACGCACTTGCGCCAGAAGAGCGTGCGATCATCAAGGCGCGCACGGGCGTCGAAATGGTCACGTCGGGCGAACTGATCGTCATGGATGACGACGGCAACGAGGTGCCGCACGATGGCGCAACGATGGGCGAAATCGCCGTGCGGGGCAACGTCGTCATGGAGGGGTACTACAACGACCCGGAGGCGACGGCAACGGCGTTCCGGGGCGGCTGGTTCCACACCGGCGATGCCGCCGTCGTCCACCCCGACGGCTACGCCGAAATCCGCGACCGTCTGAAGGATGTCATCATCAGTGGCGGCGAGAACATTTCTTCCATCGAAGTCGAGGGCGTCCTGCTCCGCCATCCCGCTGTGCAGGAAGTGGCGATTGTCGGTCTGCCGGATGAGAAGTGGGGTGAGACGCCGCACGCCTTCGTCGTCCTCAAGCCGGGGATGGAGGCAACCGAGGCGGAGTTGCGCCAGTTCACGCGGGACCGGCTCGCCCACTTCAAAGCGCCGCACACCGTCCGCTTCGTCGGTGAGTTGCCGAAGACTGCAACCGGCAAGATTCAGAAGTTCGTCCTGCGCGGCGGTCGCACCGCCATCGCCCGGCAATGAGATGGGACTTTTTGAACCGCCAAGGATGCCAGGGAAGGGAGTAGCGCAGAGACCGCAGAGGACATAGAGAAGAGAAAAATAAGAAACCTTCTCTGTGATCTCTGCACTCTCTGCGGCCTCTGCGCTACTCCCTTCCCTGGTTTACGCTGTGACTGGCATCTCCCGCTCCTGCTCGTCGGCGATGGCGGAGCTGTCGCGGAAGAAGAGGAACATCGTCGCGGCGGCAACCGCGTAGCAGGCGGCGCTCATCGTGAAGGCGGGGCCGAACCCGGCATGGACCTGAATCGCGCCGCTGATCAGTGGGCCGAGCGAGAAGCCCGTTGCCCATGTCACGTTGTACAAGCCGCCGAGTGCGCCCCGCTGCCGTGCCGGGACGCGCGTCATCGCGAAGGGCGTGTAGATCGGGTCCACCGTGCCGCGTAGTCCGGTGCGGCAGACCTCGAAGAGGATCGCCAGCCAGACAAAGGGCGCGAGCGCGGTGAAGAGGATCGCGGGCGCAATCAATGCCTGCGCCGTAATCAGGGCGCGCAAGTCACCGAGCCGCCGAGCAAGCATGGGCGCGGCGAGCGACGCGACACCGCTCAGGATGCCCGTCGTCGTGAAGAGGATGCCGAGAACCCCGGCAGACAAACCGTAGCGCAACGCGAAGAAGAGCGGCAGGAAGCCGATCACCGCACCCGCGCCGAACGCTTGCAAGGCGTCCGCGCAGAGCAGTTTGCCGAACAGCCGCAGATCGCTCTTGCGGAAGCGCCAAGCGCGCGTCCGTCCCTCCGGCGCACCGTCTACCGCGCGGATACCGAGTAGGGGGATCGCCCCAATGGCGGAGATAACCGCTGTCCCACTGAGCGCGATGCGTAGTGGCATCGTCGCGCCGGAAGGTTCGTGCAGCAGATGACCGGCAATGACAGGGATCGTGCCGCCGATCACCGAGCCGAGCGCGCCGACGCCCATCAGGAGAAAAGAGTTCGCGGCGAAAACGCGCACGCGGTCTTCCGGGCGAACCGCCCCGACGAGCAGCGGCGCGTTCGTGCTCCAATAGACCGTCGCGAGGAAGTTCGCGATCATCACGCCGGGGATGATGACGGTGAGCGACGACGTGAAAGCAATCGCGAGATAGGGAAAGGGCGTCAGTGCGGCGGAAAAGACGAAGAGCCGCGCCCGCCCAACGCGATCGGCGAGTAGACCGAGCGGCACTGCGCCAACGAGCGTCGTCATTGCGCCGAGCGCGGTAACGAGGCCGATCGTGTCCTGCTTGTAGCCGAGATGGTAGAGATAGAGCGGGAAGATGAGCGCGTAGAGCGCCATCTGCAACCCCTTCGCCAGCGTATACGTCAGCAGCACATTTGCTGTGCGCCCGAAGCCGCGCGGGCGCGATTGCCGGGGAGAGGCAGATGATGGAGTAGGCTGCATCGGCGCGGCCATCGCAGTCCCTTTCAGACGGTTAAGTGCGGCAGGAACGATGCGACGCGGTGTGTAGTCGTGCATCGAGCCTAGCACAAGCCCGTCAATAAAGCAAGGCATTACTGTTTTTATTTTGCACCCACGTTGCCGATTCACGCCGGAGTTTCACGGTGTCATGCTATCATTGTCCGTATCGATGAGACGCGGAATGAGACGCGAGGTGAAAACGGATTGAGAAACCCACTAGAAGCATACGACTTTACGACGACGCGCGCGGCGCTGCTCCCCCATTTCGAGCGCTGTGCCGCCTGGCTCAACCACGAGGCGCCCCACTCGACCCATGTGGACACGAGCGATCCAAAGGCATTGACGCTCCGTGTCGGCGCGCATGCCTACTTCACCTTCCACGAGACGCCGGACGGCTCCGCGTATGCCTGGTGGTATCCCGCCAGCCCGCGCCCCGTCGGCGACCACGACATCGTCGGCGACCCCGCCCCCGTCGTTCACGAGGCGCTCCTCCAATACATGCGCCGCGCCCGCAGCGAACTGGGCTGAGAAACGAGAAACCGGGGAGAACCGCCAAGACGCAAAGAGCGCAAAGAAAAGAAGAATCGGAATGACAAAGAGACCGTATGACCGCATTATCGCTCAGTATTTCTCTTCAACTTCTTTGCGCCTTTTGTGTCCTTTGCGTCTTTGCGGTTTATGCAGTTTCGATCAGCGGAGGTGATTGGATGGGCGAACGGGGGATGGCGGTCAATGCGGGGCGGATGCTGGCGGACCTCGACGCGCTGGACCGAATCGGGCGGACGGAGGCGGGGTTGTTCCGTGTCGCGTGGTCGCCCGCCTATCGCGAGGGGTTGGCGTGGTTGCGCGAGCGGTTCACGGACGCCGGGCTGACGACGACGGAGGATGCGGCGACGAACATGTGGGGCCGCTGGCAGACGGGCAGCGGCCCGGCGCTCCTGCTCGGCTCGCACATTGATGCCGTGCCAAATGGCGGCAAATTCGATGGCGCGTTCGGTGTCCTTGCCGCTCTGGAAGTGACACGCACACTCCGCGAGGCGGGCATCACGCCGCCCTTCCCGCTCTCCGTCGTCGCCTGGGCAGACGAGGAAGGCGCGCATTTCGGCACGGGCTTCTTTGGCAGTATGGCCTTCGTTGGCACGCCGATTGTGGACGATTACGTGACGATTGCCGGGCCGAGCGCGCGGGACATTCTCATGGCGGCGGGCGTTAGACTGGATCAACTCGGCAGCGTCGCGGCGCAACGGGCGGCGATCGGCGCATACCTCGAAATGCACATCGAGCAGGGGCCGCGACTGGAAGCGGCGGGTGGGGAACTCGCGGTCGTCACCGGCATCTGCGGCATTGAGCGGCACGAATGGCAGATCGCGGGCCATCCGAGCCATGCCGGTTCGACGCCCTTCCCGATGCGGCGCGATGCCGGGATGGCGATGGCCCGCGCGATAGCAGCGCAGCGCGACGTAGCGCGGGAGACAGGGCCGGACGTTGTCGCGACCGTCGGGCGGCTTCGTGTCACACCCGATGTGCCGAACATCGTCCCCGGCACGGCGACCTTCTCCGCCGAATTCCGAGACATCAACCCAGCAATCCTCCAGGCTGCGCAGATGGAGTACACACGGCGTGTCCAGACACTCTGCGCGGAGGAACATGTCACCGCGTCGTCTCGCCCGCTGCTCATCACCCCACCGACACCGATGCATCCGGCGATGATGGAGATAATCGCGGCGGCATGTGTCGACATCGGCGTGACGCCGATGCGCTTCCCGAGCGGCCCCGGCCACGACGCGGGCATCGTGGCGCGCGTTATCCCAACGGGAATGCTCTTCGTGCCGAGCGTCAACGGTATCAGCCACGCGCCCGACGAATTCACCGACACCGCCGCGCTCGAACGCGGCGCGAACGCCCTCCTCCACGCCGTCCTTCGCCTGATGGATGCGGGACTGCCAGCGGCATAACGAACGGAAACCGTAACGCAGAGGACACAGAGGACACAGAGAGCGCAGAGAAAAATTTACGAGAGGAAAAACCAAAAAATCTCTCTCTTCTTCCCACTGTGCTCTCTGTGTTCTCTGCGTCCTCTGCGCTCGTATTTGATCTATCGAAGGAGTAGACGATGGCGAATTTTGATGCATTGACGGCGGAGTTACACGGGGCGCAGGGGAAGAACATGGACCTGCTGGAGGTGATCGCCGCGAAGTTTCAGGCGGCGGTGCCGGAATCCACGAAAGTCGTGCGAGAATGGCGTATTCTCGGCGGGCGGATCAAGGAGATTGATCTGCACCTCGGCGAGACGCGGTACCGGTTCGAGTCGCCGCGTAAGGGTGCGTATAGTGTCGTGCGGCAGCCCGTCGTGCATGGCGTGGCGGTCGGGAATATGGAAACGCTCGCGCCAACGGCGTGGGTGGATGCGCTGATCGGGGACCTCGCGCGGTACGCGGAGACGCAGGGCCGTTCTGCCGCCGCGCTCGAAAAGTTGATGTACGGATAAGGAGACCCCATCATGGCGCAGAATCCCGGCAATGTCCCGATTATCCCCGCTTCGGCGACGCAGCGGCTCCGCTCAGGGCTGTTCACGAGCGATCTGACGGTGGATGAACTCGTCTGTTTGGAGGACATCAACGTCGAGCCACTCGGTCTCGTACTCGGCAGTTCGATCTATCACGTTGGCTTGCAGGTCTCGCAGTACGGCCAGAATATGGAAATGACTGTTCTCAGCCAGGCGATGTACGGCGCGCGGTCACTGGCGATCGGCCGGATGGAGGCGGAGGCGGACGCCTTGCAGGCGGACGGGATTGTCGGCGTGCGCCTGACGATTGCGCAGTACGAATGGGGGCCGGACCTGATCGAAGTGCTCGCCATCGGCACGGCGGTGCGCACGCGGGATCGCGAGAACCACATGCGCCCGCAGCACGGGCGGCCCTTCTCCTCGGACCTCTCCGGGCAGGATTTCTGGAAACTTGTGCAGGCGGGGTATCGCCCGGTGCGGCTGGCGATGGGCACCTGCGTCTATCATGTCGCACATCAGACCTTCCGGCAGACGTGGGGCAAGGCATTCCGCAACGCGGAGATGGAGAACTTCACGCAGGCAACGTACGAGGCGCGCGAGTTGGCGATGGGCCGGATGGAAGGCGAGGGGCAGCAGGCGGGTGGCGCGGGGATCGTCGGTGTGCGGATCGAGGAGAAGAGTTGGGGCTGGGGCAGCCACATCATCGAGTTCTTCGCCGTCGGCACGTCCGTCGTCCGCGTCGAAGCCCCTCGCCGTACCCTCACCCCGACGATGACCCTCCCCCTGATCGCCCAGTAGCAAACGACAGAGAGAAACGATTTTGAACCACGAAGGCGCGAAGAGCACGAAGAAGAGAAAGAGAAGAAAAGGAAAGTCCTATTCCTGTCTTTGTGTCCCTTCGTGCTCTTCGCGCCTTCATGGTTCAAATCCCTGGATGGAGGGAATGAATGGGGATACGGGTGCGTGAGGAGCGGTGGGCGCGGGCGCGGGGGGTGGTGCTGGAAAATGAATTGTTGCGCGTCGTCGTGCTGCCGGAGCAGGGGGCGCGGATCGCGTCGCTCTTGCACCGGTCGAGCGGGCGGGAAGCGCTCTGGTCGCCACCCGGTTTTCGCGCGCTGCCGCCACCGACGTATGGGATGCCCTACGCCGATCACCCGGCGGTCGGTATTGACGAGTGCCTGCCGACTATCTGGGCGGATACCGACGCGGGGCGCGATCTGCCTGACCATGGTGAGGCGTGGTCCGTGCCATGGGATGTGACGACCGGCAAGGATCGCATCGAGACGACGGTGACGCTCCGGCAGTCGCCCTTCCGCTTGACGCGGCGCATCACCTTCGTGAACGAGACCGCTCTCGCGCTCGAGTATGCGCTGACCAATACGAGCACTGTGCCCGCGCCCTGCCTCTGGGCGCTGCACCCCTTGATGGCCTGGCAGCCGGGGATGCGGATCATCCTGCCGCCCTCCATTGCGGAGGTCGAGATCGGCTCGGTGAGTGGCATCAGCCCGCTACACGAATACGCGCCCGCGACGTGGCCGGAGACGGACGGTGTGGACCTCGCGGGGGTGCAACTGAACGCGAATGGCGCGCCCGCCGCGATCAAGGTCTACGTCGGCCCGCTCATCGAGACCGAACGCTGGGCCGCCCTGCATGACACGCTGGCGGGGTTCGTCGTCGGCTTCGCCTTCACGGTGCCGATGCTCGGCTTGTGGCTGAACCGGGGGGCGTGGGGCGGCTACACACACGTCGCCATCGAACCGGCGACGGGCATCTCGGAGCATCTCTCCACCGCCGTTGAGCGCGACAACGTCCTCACCGTCCCCGGAGGAAAAACTGCCTACTGGAGCGTCACCATCGTCGTGACGAGTGGCATCACAAACGTCACCGGCGTCACGCGGGATGGGAACGTGCGGATCTGATCCGGCATCATGCGAATGCGCGATGCGTGCGTTGTGGTATGACATATGCATGGCATGATTGTCGAAACGTGAAGTCTCCGCTCGCCGTGATTTCCGGCTTTGATTACTCCTGAAGGGCGCCATGCAAAAAAACTCACCGATCGCCACCGCGAAAAATGCAGCCCACGATGCGCACGCGAGTGCACACGACGCCGCGACGAACCCGTGGAGCGTGCGCCTGGGCCGCTGCGGATACGTGGCGAAAGGCGTTGTCTATCTGCTGATCGGCGTTCTCGCGCTGAAGGCGGCGATGGGGTCCGGCGGCAAGACGACCGGAAACGCCGGGGCAATCGAGACACTCTATCAGCAGCCGTTTGGTCGTTTCCTTGTGACCATCGTCGCGATTGGGCTGTTCGCCTATGCGCTCTGGCTCTTCGTCGCGGCGGCGCTCGATCTGGAGGGAAAGGGGATGGAGGCGAAAGGGGTGGCTGCGCGGCTGGTATTTGCCATCGTCGGTGGCTCCTATGCCGCGCTGGGAATTGGCGCCCTGCGATTGGCGCTGCATCGGAGCAGCGGCGGGAAAAGTTCCGACGCCCAAACGCAGGACTGGACCGCCCGCCTCTTGAAGCATCCCGGCGGTGTTGCGCTCGTCGTCCTGATTGGGCTGATCGTGCTCGGTGTCGCGGGGTATTTCTTTTTCCAGGCGATCACGGCCCATTTCCGCGAGAAACTGAATCTCTCTGGCGCGCATGCCGGCGAACGACGCTGGGTCGTCCCGCTGGGCAGGGTCGGGTACGCGGCCCTCGGCGTGGTCAATACGATTGTCGGCATCTTCCTCATCATCGCGGCGCTGCGCAACAATCCGGGTCAGGCGAAGGGGGTCGGCGGCGCGCTGGCTGAAATCACGCAGCGTCCGTACGGCGCGTTCCTGCTCGGCATCGTTGCCATTGGCCTGATCGCCTACGGCGCGTACACATTCGTCGAAGCGCGCTACCGCCAGCTCGTGCGTGCCTGAGCGTCGTCGCCTCAGTGCTCAGTCCTTAGTCCTCGCGCCGTGGCGCGTATGCCGCGCAGAGCATGCCGAAGTAGGTCGGCGCTTCGTAGGAGAGGAATTCGCCCTGCCAGGTATCACCAATCGCACCGGAAAGCATCAGCATCTGCCAGTAACTGTCCGCCTTCGCGCTGCTGACGAGCGCTGGATCAATCTCGATCAGGCCGGTAAGGTGATTCGCCTTGATGAGATCAACAACCCGGCCGTCATGCGCGGCGGCGGCGGGATCAAAGCCGTAGGGACCATCCGCCAGATGCGCGTGGCCGTGATCCGCACTGGCGATCATTGCCACGCGCTTGCCGGAGGCCGCCGCCATCGCCGCGAGCGCCGTACCGGCTCGGACGTGATCCGCTGGCGACATCTCCCGCGCGGGGCTGATGACGACGATCGGCACCTGTGGCTCCGCCCGACCGCCCATAAACCAGAGCGGGATCAAGACGCCCCAGTCCATCGGCGCGGTCGCGCCCGCCGCGTCATTGCCGCCGTAACTGACGCCAACCGCCGGGATGTGCACCGCGTTAAGAGCGTCAATCGCGGCGCGAGCGAGCGTGCGATCCGTTGGGCAGCGCAGTTCGATCTGCTCGTCGGACCAATCGGAGAGCGACCCCGCCAGTTTCCCGGCGACGATGACCGCCATCGCTCCCTCGACATGGACATTGTGCGGCGTGAAAATAATCGTCGCCTCCGGGCGGGCGGCGGCGAAGCGGCGGCCGAGTTCGGCCATCGCGCCTTGTGTCGCCGTGGCGAGGCCGCGTTCCTCGGCAGAACATGCTTCGGAGATCGCCAGACTGCCGTGTGGCGCGATGGCGGCAAAAACCAACCCACTCATTCTGTTTCCTCCTTCGTCGGGGAACGAACAACAATATGCGGAGTATAGCAGCGCCATAAGGAAACCGGGGAGAACCGCAAAGACGCAAAGATCATAAAGAACCCAGGGAGGAAAAAATCGAAAAATCGTGCGCAAATGGTGGCATATGCATTGCTTATAGCCTCAGTGGTGTCCGAAAAAGCGGCTTTGGATGTACGGTGAACGAAACATCGCCTATGCTGTGGCAGGGAAGTTTACGTATACGAAAGGAGCCGCTATGCGGCGGAGGATGGTATACCGCTTGCGAACGCGGTGCGAACAATGATCGGTCATAATGACGAACACGCTGATTCGCGTGTGCGCACGGTGCGCTTTGAAATTGCGCCGCGCTCCATTTTCCTGATTCTCGCCGTGATCGTCGGCATAGTGCTCGTCGCGCGCCTGTGGCAAATCATCCTCATTCTCATCGTCGCGCTCGTCCTCGCGGGTACCTTCAGCCCTGTCGTCACATGGCTCGAGCGGCACCGCGTCCCGCGTCCCCTCGCGCTTGGCATCATCCTCATTGCCTTGCTCGGCGTGATCGTTGGCTTGGGCGCGCTGATTATCCCTGCGTTTGCCCACCAGTTCGGTACTTTCTCCACCGATGCACCCCGCATCCAAGCCCGCTTGGCCGACTTCGCCGCGCATGTACCGCCTCTCGCCGGGCAGGCAAACGCCATCCGCACGGCCCATCCCGATCGCCTGCTCACGCCTATTGGGAACTACGTGCTCAAGTCGGCTGGCGCCGCCGCGCAACTGGTCGTGCTGGGATTCACCACTGTCGTCATCGCCTTCTATCTGATCGCCGACCACGAACGTGTGAAGGGCTTCCTCTTCGCCCTTCTGCCGCGTCCCTACCATGTCCGCACCGCACGGGTATTGCTCGACATGGAGACGGTCGTTGGTGGGTACATGCGTGGGCAGGCGATTACCTCGCTCTCCATCGGCGTGTTCGCCTTTATCCTCCTGCAGATCGTGGGCGTGCCGGCGGCCCTACCGCTGGGTATTCTTGCCGCCTTCGCGGACCTGATTCCTCTCGTCGGCCCTGTACTAGCGGTTGCTCCCTGCGTTCTGTTTGCGCTGACCGCCGGCCCGTTCCAAGCGGTCATCGTGCTCGTCGCCCTCGTGATCTATCATCAGTTCGAGAGTCACCTGCTGCTGCCGCGCGTCTATGGACAAAGCCTGCGCCTGTCGCCGCTGGCGGTCATTGTCGCGCTCCTGGTCGGCGAGCAACTCCTCGGCATTGTCGGTGCGCTGCTCGCGTTGCCGATGGCGGCCGGTATCCGCGTGCTGATCGAGAATTACCGGATCGAACTGCCGGGAGAACTGCCGGGCGAGCGGGAAGAGCGGGTGGAGGAGGCGGACGCGGAACTCGCCTATGCCACGCAAACACAAGGCACGTCGTCGGTGGAGTCGGCGATGATGGCGACAGAGATCGCCGAACAACTCCAGGAAGTGACCGAGGCGGAGACGGGGGAGGCTGAAGTTCCCATCGAGGAGCGGAGCGATCCGTCTCATCGCCCACCCACCGTGCCGAACCCCGCGCGGTAAACTTCGAGGTTCGACGAATCCCCTTCTCCGAACGTCGAACCTTGAACCTTTTATGGCCTCGATATGGTAACGGTAGACGGTGATCTTGCCTCCTCAGTTCGCCGTGCCGGGCAGCAAAATGCCGTGGTATGGCGCAACATAGAATTCTGCTGGGCATCACCGCAGCCATAGCTACCCTTGTCTGTCTCGACCTTGACGAGCAGCCAGTTCTTCCCCACGCCGGGATGGACGAGAAAGGTCTTCACATCCGTGACACGCATCGCACATCCCTCCATTGATACATCAGGAGACGCAAAGAGCGCGGAGGAATGACTGCAAAGTCGCCAGCACGGCCCTGAAGGCACGGGCGCTCATCCATAGGTCGCGATGGTCGCGAGCAGCAGATCCACAAAAGCAGGGACGTCCATGTCCAGCGCGACATCCGCATTCGGCGGCTGCTCGGTGACGCCTGCCAGGTCCACGACGGAGCGGCCCGCAGTGAACGCACCGTCCGTCTCGATCGTCACGGCGCAGGCGCGGGTCGTGACGATACCGGGGCGCAGCACGTCCGCGACGGCGATCGGATCGTGCAGCGGTGCGCCCGCGAAGCCGTACTGCTCGCCGTAGACGCGCATGCGGAACTCAAGCATCTCCGCGAAGGCCGTCGCGACCTTTCGCCCCGTGCCCCGCAACCACGCGGTGTGCTCCTTGGTGAAGAGCGCGCGGTGTGTGACGTTCAGTCCGACCATTGTGATTGGCACACCGCTCTCAAAGACGATGCGTGCCGCCTCAGGGTCGTTGCGGAAGTTTGCTTCGGCGGCGGGCGTCGCGTTTCCCTCGTACACACCGCCGCCCATCAGGCAGATGCGGGCGATGCGCGGCTTTAGTTCGGGATAGAGGAGCAGAAAGAGCGCAATGTTCGGCAGTGGCCCGGTCGGGATGAGCGTGATCGGCACAGCGCTCTCACGGACGACCTGGGCGATCAGGTCCACGGAGGGCAGTGGAAGCGGCATGTGACCGGAGTCCGGCAGGGTGACGCCGCCGAAGCCCGTCGCACCGTGGATGTGCGTGCCGAGATGGAACGGGCGCATCAAGGCGCGATCCGTCCCTTGCGCGACGGGAATGCCGTCAATCCCCGCGAAGGCGAGCAGATCGAGGGCGTTGCGGGTCGTGTGGACGACGCTCGTGTTCCCACCGACCGTCGTGATCGCCCGCACATCCAGTTCCGGTCGCACGCAGGCGAGCAGGATACCCGCCGCATCGTCCACACCGGGATCGCAATCGAGAATAACCGGAACCGGAACCGGAATCGCCATCGCTTCCTCCCTTTCACGTCTGATCCGGACATATCATTCATGGGAGAAACCGGGGAGAACGCAAAGAGGGAGGAGAGAATTTGAACCACGAAGACACGAAGAGCACGAAGAAAAGAGGAGAGAAAAATAGATTTCTTCTCTTTTGTCCCTCTTCGTGCTCTTCGTGTCTTCGTGGTTCAAGTCTCTTTCTCGCTGCGTCTTTGCGGTGCTCTCCGGTTTCGTATCAGAGCGTCCCCGGCGCGGTTGCCTGCTGCCGCTCCCTGTGACGGCGGGCCTTGGCCCGATTGCCGCATGTTTCCATGCTACACCAGCGACGGCTGCCGTTCTTGCTCGTGTCCAAAAAGAGCCAGCTGCAATTATGCCCCGCGCACTCGTGGACGCGATGCAACTCCTCGGCGGTCAGCAGTTCGGCAGCGGACCAGGCGATGGGCCAGAGCATCCGATCGAGCGCCGACGGATCGCGCTCCCAGTCCCAATGGAAATGCTTCCCGACCGGAGCGAGGCGCGCGTGGCCCATCGCCTCGGCAATCGCCGCATTGACCGTTGCGAGATCGTCTAACGGGGGCGCCATGCCCGCCGCTACCGCCGAGAAGACACGGTAGATCGCTTCCCGCAGCATAATGGCGCGCGCAAATGCCGCATCGGCATCAGACAGAGTGCGCTCCGCCGGTCGCACGAATGCCGTTGCTTCATCGCCGGAGATGATGCCCGCTGCCTCACCCCACGAGACGAGATCGCGATAGGAATGCAAGCCTTCCTCATGTGGCTGCGGCACGGGCCGGTCGCCGAGTGTATTGGCGAAGTCGAGGCAGAGCCACCCGGCGTCAAACGCGAAAGTGTGTGTCGTTTCCATGAACAAATCCCTCCTATCTCTCTATTATAACCCCTTACTGAGGGTTGACAAGTTACCCCTCGGCTGCTACACTGTAACCAGCAAACGCGAATAGATAGTTAGCACCGTTTGGCGGCAATGCCGCCCGGAAAGGAGCCTCGTTACCGACCAATCTCATCCGATGCGGCGGGCGGATCGCCCGGAGAAGAAAGAAGGGTCTCAATGAGCAACGTGTCGTATAACGCGATCCAACAGCACTACACGGAGGCGATGCGGTACAGCGGCCTCGAAGCGACCGGGCGGCTCTGGATCGCCGATCGGCTGGCCGATGCGACGCGCGACGCGCTGATTGCCGAGGCCGCGAGTGGGGCGCCACGCGTGCGGCCCGTATTCCTCTCGCTCGGTGGCCTGCTCGTCCGCCTCGGCGAGCGACTGGAAGCGGTTGGCACAGCGGAGCGCTGTGAGTACGCATAACGCGATATTGGTGGCGTAGGCTGGAAAGCCTACGCCACCAACGTGTGGAAAGGGAGCGAACGATGGCGACCCCGACGACGAAGGCAGAACTCCTGAAGCAAGTTCGCGCGATGTACGCCGCGCTGGACGAGGCAATTGCGCCGATCCTCCCGGAGCAGTTGTGCGTGCCGGGTGTCAACGGCGCATGGTCAGTCAAGGACGAACTCGCGCACCTGACCTTCTGGCACCGGAATCTGCTCGCACGCCTCGACGGCGTCGCTACGAGCCAGCCACCGAGCGACACCGCGATTGACGATGACACATGGAACCGGCGCTGCTTCGATGCCAACCACCATCGCTCGTCGGACGACGTATTGGCGGATCTCTGGCGCACCCAGCAGACGCTCCTGGATGCGCTGGACGCACTGCCAGAGGTAGCCTTCTTCGACGCGGAAGCGCGGGGTCGCCCGCTCCTGCACGCGACCGACGGATCAATCCTCGACCACTATCCTGAGCACATCGCACAGATCGAGCGATGGCGCGGGCAGCACGTGACACCCCCGACGACGAAATCCGATCTCCTGTACCGCATCACGGACAGCTACGCTGCATGGGCGATGACGATTGATGCCGCGCCCCCGCGTGAGGTGGCGCTGCCGGTTCTGCACGGCGGCTGGTCCGTCAAGGACGAGGTAGCGCATGTGACGTTTTGGGAGGCGCGCGTCCTCGCTGCCGTGCGCGCCGCTCTGGGCGGTGAGAATCCGCCACACCCGCCGCTCGTCGGCGACGCGGGGAAGATTGACGCGATCAACGCCGACGTCGTCGAAGCGAATCGGCATCGTCCGATAGACGACGTGCTGGTCGACATGGATCGCACGCACGCCGCACTGGTCCAGGCGGTTGGGGAACTGCCGGAGGACGATCTCTTCGCCGCGCGCCGCTTCCCGTGGATGGGCGGCGAATCGCTCGCGGTCGCTGTTGCCGGGGACACATACGAGCACTACCCGGAGCACACTCGCAACATCCAGCGATGGCGTGCCATCCAGAGCGTGCGGGAAGTCGCCCGATGATTGCCCGTATCTGGCGCGGCGAAACGACTGCCGCGCATGCGGACGCCTCTCTCGATACCTGCGCCGAACGAGCGTCGCGGAGACACCGGCGATCCCCGGCAACCGCGGCATGCAAATCCTCCGGCGCATCACGGATGAGCGCGCCGAATTCATGACGATTATCCTCTGGGAATCGCTCGACGCCATCCGCGCCTTCGCGGGCGAGGAGATCGAGAAGGCGGTCTTCTATCATGAAGACGACATCTACCCCATCAGCAAAGAACTGACCGTGACGCATTACGAGGTGTTCGGCACGGCATAATCAGTAGCGTAGGCTTCAGCCTGCACTACCATTTTCTGCCACGATCGCCTTTGTATCCGGCGTTTCGTTTGACATCTCTCACGATCACACCCTATACTCCGCGCGAGCCTGGAACGGTTTGCACAGGATGGGGCATTCCCCAAGAGAATGGGAAGCGCGCCTCGTTCGCTGTGTCCGGGCGGACGTTTCTCTTGAAGCAGAAATCCCCGGGAGCGCAAGGAGGATCACCGTGAGGTATGACGGCAACAATCCACTCGATCTGGTTGACGCGCTGCGCGGCGCCACTCCGGCAGAGCGGCGTGAGTTCTCGCGCCGCGCCGCACTCCTCGGCATGTCCGGTTCCGCCGTTGCCGCGTTGCTCGCCGCCTGTGGCGGCACGTCGAGCGCCCCGACGAACACTCCCGCCGCCAGTGGGACGCAGGCAGCGCCGACCAAAGGGACGATCCCAACCGTCGCCGTGAACCAGTCAACCGCGCCCGCTGCCAGTAGTGCCGCATCCACGAGCAGCACCGCCCCGGCAGCGAGCGCCGCAACGGGTGGCAGCCCGACGACGAGCGCGGCGTCCACGTCCGGCAAGAAGCCGAAGCGGGGCGGCACGTTCGTGACGGTCGGCCATCAGGATGTCTCGAGTCTCAGCCCGGACGACGCCGGACCGACCGTCTGGTACGTCCTGATCTATAACATCCACGAGGCATTACTCAAGGTGGACGAGAATTTCAAACTCGTACCCGTCCTCGCCGAGAGTTATCAGGTCTCGCCGGACGGCATGGCGTGGACGTTCAAATTGCGCAAGGGCGTCAAGTGGCACGACGGCCAGCCCTTCACCTCGGCGGATGTCAAGTATTACTACGACTGGATCCGCGATCCGAAAAATGCCGCCATCAACCAGCCGAACTTCCAAGATGTCGCGAATGTCGAGGCACCCGACGACTCCACCGTTATCGTCACCCTGTCGCGCGTCTATGTCCCTTTCGGGGCGCTGAGCGCGACGATCGCGATTGTGCCCCAGCATGTGCATGCGAAGATCGGCGAGAAGGAGTACAAGAAAGCGCCCGTCGGCACTGGCCCGTACAAGTTCATGGAGCAGAAACTCGGCGATCATGTCACGCTCGCGGCTTTTGACGATTACTGGGGCGGCCGACCCTTTATTGACTTCTGGCGTGAAAATATCGTGCCGGAAACGTCCGTGCGCGCCATCGCTCTCCAGACGGGCGACGCGGACTCCTCCACCTGGCCAATTGCGCCGGAGGATACACTGAAATTCATCGCGGACCCGAAGTTCCAGACCTTCCGCGCGCCGGGCGTGGCCGTCAACCACTTCCCGCTCAATGTCACGCGCCCGCTCCTCAGCGACAAGCGCGTCCGACAGGCCATGATGTACGCCATGGACCGCGACTCGATGGTCAAAGACCTGCTAAAGGGGCTGGCAGTCAAAGCGACCGGCAACCTCTCGCCCGCGCTCGAATTCTATTATGAACCGAATGTCACGCTCTACCCACGCGATCTCGACAAGGCGAAGGCGCTCCTCAAGGATGCGGGCTGGACACCAGGGCCGGACGGTGTTCTCGCCAACGCACAGGGACAGAAGTTCTCCGTCGTCTGCACTGTCTTCAGCGGCGATGCACTGCGCAAGAGCGAGGCGGAGGTCGCGCAACGCAACTTCAAAGACGTCGGCATTGATATGCAATTGAAGGAATTGGAAGCTTCCGCCGCGCTCGTCGCCGAGCGCGAGGGCAATTACGATATCGGCCTGTTCAACTGGACGTATGGCGGTGGCAACGGCGACCCGGACGGTAAGGCCCTCTACAAGGGCAACACGAACAACTGGGCACACTGGGATAACCCGGACGCGCAGAAACTCCTCGACGCCGGCGTCGCTGAACTCGATTCCGAGAAGCGCAAGAAGACCTACAGCGATCTGCAAAAACTGATCACCGAGGAAGTCCCCTTCCTCTACGTGATGTATTGGGAGACGGTGCTCTTCTTCAATAAGCGCATCAAGGGCATGCCGGACAAGGCGACCAACCCCTACTGGCTCTACCAGAACTTCGCCAAGTATTGGATCGAAGAGCAGTAGGAGTGAAAACGAAGCAAGGGAGGGCGGTCACGCCGAGGGACAACCGCCCCCACAAAAGATTTGCCCCCCCTCTCCTTTGCTGCTAAGCAAAGGAGAGGGGGCTGGGGGTGAGGTTCATTGGCCCGCTACGCTGTTCTGCGCCTCTTGCAAGGAATTATCGTCATCTGGATCGTCACGCTGATGGTCTTCACGATCCTTCATCTCACGCCGGGCGATCCGGTAGATCTGATCGTTGGCGAGGCGAACATGACGACCCAGCAGCGCGATCAGATTCGCCACTTCTGGGGGCTGGACAAACCGATCTACGTCCAGTATTTCACCTGGTTGAAGAATATCGTGCATGGCGACTTTGGCGAGTCCGTCACCTTCGGCGGGCGACCCGTCAGCGATTTGCTGCGGGCCGCCGCGCCGAATACGCTCAAACTGAATGCCCTCGCGCTCTCCATCTCCATCCTCGTCGCGATTCCGGCGGGGGTCTTCGCGGCGGTAAAGCAGTACTCATTCTTCGATGGCGCTTCGATCTTCCTCTCGACCCTCGGTATCTCGATTCCCAATTTCTGGCTCGGGCTGATGCTTATCATCCTCTTCTCGCTCAAACTCGGCTGGCTGCCGCCTTTCGGCAGCAACGGGTGGAAGGCGTATATCCTGCCCGTCTTCGTCCTGTCATCCGAACAGATGGCGCTCTTCGCGCGGCTCACCCGCGCGACGACGCTTGAAGTGATGAATCAGGAATATGTTGCGACGGCCCGCGCGAAAGGGCTTGCGGAGCGCATCGTGCTCTTTCGGCATATCGTCCGCAACGCCTTGCTGCCGATCATCACCGTCGTCGGTTTCCGGATCGGCGTCCTTCTCAGCGGCACGATCGTCATCGAGACGGTCTTCGCATGGCCAGGGATCGGGCGACTCCTCTTTCAGGCAATCAGTCGGCGCGATTATCTCGTCGTCCAGTCCATCGTCACGATTGGCGCCGCGATTGTCATCCTGGCGACACTCCTGACCGACATCATCTATGCCTACGTAGATCCGCGGATTCGCTATCGCTAGCCGGAGGAATGATGCTGCCAAGCAGAGCGGTTGAACCGACGCAGACCATCGCGCCCATGCAGGCGGCCTTTCGGCGGCAGAGTGAGTGGCGGCGCGCGTGGCGGCGGTTTCTCCGGTTCAAACCGGCGGTCGCCGGACTCATAATGATCGCATTTATCGCCCTGCTGGCGATCTTTGCGCCGCTCGTTTCACCGTACGATCCCTATGACATCAATACGGCGACGCGCGGCGCCGCCCCGTCGCTCGCTCACCCCTTCGGCATGGACGAAGTCGGGCGCGACATGTTGAGCCGGACGATCTACGGCTCGCGCGTCGCGATGCTCGTCGGCCTCTCGGCGACGGGGATCTCGCTTATCATCGGCGTGCTCGTTGGGGCGTCCGCAGGGTATTTCGGCGGCTTCGTGGACGCGATTCTGTCGCGGATCGTGGATGCGCTGATTGCTTTCCCGCTCCTCGTCCTGCTGATCGCGATGGCTGCCGCGCTTGGGCCGAGCCTGCGCAATGTCATCATCATTATCGGCGTAACGGTCTGGGGGCAGTACGCGCGCGTCGTGCGGGCAGAGGTGCTCAGCCTGCGCGAGCGAGAATTTGTCACCGCCGCGCGGACGGTCGGTGCAACGGATGGCCGCATTATCATCCGGCACATCATCCCGAATGTACTCGGCCCGATCATCGTGCTGGCGAGTCTTTCGGTGGCAGGCATCATTCTGTTGGAAGCGGCGCTCAGTTTCCTCGGGCTGGGGGTGCAGCCGCCGACGCCGTCGTGGGGTTCGATGCTCTCGGCGGGGCGCACGTATATTCTCACCTACCCGCACATCGCCTTCTTCCCCGGCTTGGCGATCGTCGTCACTGTGCTCGGCTTCAACCTGCTCGGTGACGGCCTGCGCGACGCGCTCGACCCACGGGGGAGCAGGGGGTAAAAAGTTCGGAGTTCGCAGTTCGGAGAAAGGGACCAATCCTACTTCGAACATCGAACTCTGAACTCCGAACTTCAGGAGGAACCATGCGCATCGCAATCGGCGGCGTCTCGCACGAGACAAATACCTTCTCGAACATCAGAACGACAATGGGCCTCTTTCAGCAGTGCGAGGGGCAGGCGATCCTCGATACCTTCAGCGGCACGCAGAGCAGCCTCGGCGGCTTCATCGAGATTGCCGCGCGAGAGGGATTTACCGTCGTCCCAACGTTTTTCGGCCGCGCAACGCCTTCCGGTATCGTCGCGGCAGACGCGATCGAGGCGATCGAGCAACGCATCCTCGACGGCATCGCCACCGCGCGTGCGGACGGCGGCCTCGATGGCGTGCTGCTCGCCCTACACGGCGCGATGGTCACGGAGGTGGATGACGATGGCGAAGGGCATATCCTCCATCGTGTCCGCGCGCTCGTCGGGCCGAATCTGCCGGTCGTTGCGACGCTCGACTGGCACTGTTACATCAGCGAGACGATGGTGCGTGATGCCGATGTGCTCGTTACATACGATACCTATCCGCATGTGGATAACTGGGAGCGGGCCATCGAAGCGGGCGAAATCCTCATGCGCATGCTGCGCGATGGCCTGAAACCGACCGCCGCACACTCCCACCCGCCAATGCTCATCTTCGGACCAAAGACGTACAGCGAGCAACCACCAATGCAGACCGTCGTGCGGAAGGCGCATGAGATCGAACGCGATCCACGTGTCGTCACCGTGACAGTCGCGCCCGGCTTTCCGTACAGCGACATTCCCGGCGCCGGGCAATACTTCTACGTTGTCACAGAGAACGACCCCGCACTGGCGCGCCACTATGCCGATGAACTGGCCCTGTTTATGTGGGAGATGCGCCAGGAGTTCATCCCCGATCTCCCCACTCCCCAAGAGGCGGTGCGACGGGCAATGGTCGCGCTGCAGGGTCCGGTCGTGCTCTCCGATCAGGGGGATAATCCCGGTGGTGGCGCGCCCGAGGACGGCACGATCCTCCTCAAAGCTCTGCTGGATGCCGGAGCAACCAATGCTGCCGTCGCGGTGATCGCTGACCCGGACGCCGCCGCGCAGGCGATCGCGGCGGGCACGGGCGCGGAAATCACTCTGACAATCGGCGGCAAGCGGGATACCCTGCATGGCGCGCCAATCACCGTGACGGGCGTCGTACGCAACGTCACCGACGGCTTCTACCACAACAAGGGGCCGATGGGCACCGGCGTGCGGATGGATATGGGGCCGACGGCGGTCTTCGACGTTCATGGCGTGGAAATCCTACTCACGACGAAGCGGACCCAACCGACCGACCTGGAAATCTTCCGCTCGCAGGGGATCGAGCCGACCGCGAAGCAAATTCTGATGGTCAAGTCCAACGTCCATTTCCGTGCTGCCTTCACACCAATTGCCGCTGAGATCATTGACGTGGACACGCCGGGACTGACGACGAACCACCTCGATCAGATTCCGTACCGGCGGCTTCAGCGGCCCATCTTCCCCTTCGATGCGTTCGAGTGGGGCGGGGAAAGTCGGCAGTAGACGAGAGAATCTGGATCACTGCCGACTACTGACCGCCGACTGCCGACTGCCGACTGAGGAGGATGTATGGCGAAGCGAATGCGACTGACGGCTACCGGCGATGCCCTGATTACCCGCCGGATGCCGCTCTACGACGATCCCGCTTTCATGGGGATGGTCGCGTTGATCCGCGCCTGCGACGTGGCATTCACGAACACCGAGGTGACGCTGTCGCGCTTCCGCGGCTGGCCGGTCGTCGAGAGCGGCGGGATGGCGCTCTCGGTTGACCCGCGCTGCGCTCACGACCTGCGCCAACTCGGCTTCAACTGCACCGCCTTCGCCAACAACCACACCCTCAACTACGGTGAGGAAGGCGTGCTGCGTACTCTCGACGCGTTGCGCGATGCCGACATTGTCTGCGCGGGCGCGGGCGCGAACCTCGGCGAGGCACGGCTGCCCGCCTATCTCGAAACGATCAATGGCAGGCTCGGTTTGGTCGGCTGCGCGTCGTCGTTCGCGAAGGGGCAGCGGGCGGGCGATCAGACCGCATTGCTGCCGGGCCGCGCGGGCCTCAACCCGCTCCGATTCAAAGCGACGATCATGGTGGATGCGGACGCGATGGCGGCAATCAAGCGGATTGCTGAGGCTACCGGGCTGGAGCAGCAGCGGCAGTTCGGCGAGTGGATGAACTTCTACCCCCCGACGACGAAAGAAGGTGAATACTCCTTCCTCAACCAGACGTATGCCGTCACCGATGGTGCGATGGGCGTGGCGACGGAGCCGAACGAGCAGGATCTCGCCGAGATCGCGCGATGGACAGCGGAGGCGAAACGGCAAGCCGGATTCGCGATGGTCAGCATCCACGCGCACGAGCAGGGGGGCGAGCGATGGTTGCCAGCGGATTTCCTCCCCACCTTCGCCCATGCCATGATTGATGCGGGCGCGGACATCGTGGTCGGTCACGGGCCACATCTGCTACGCGGGTTAGAGTTCTACAGGGGCAAGCCAATCTTCTACTCGCTCGGCAACTTCATCTTTGAGCACGAGACGCTGGAACGGATGGCCGCCGACGACTACGATACCCTGAAGCGCGATCCGACCTGGACACCAGGGCAAGTGTTGCACGATCTCCACCGAAACCTGGAGCAATCCTTCCCCGCCGACGATCGCTACTGGGAGAGCGTGCTACCGATCTGCGAGTTCGAGGGCGATCAGGTTCGCGCGATCACACTCTACCCACTCACGCTGGGCTTTCAACGGCCGGTGTGGGAGCGCGGCATCCCACGTCTCGCCTCGGGCGAGCAGGCGGATGCGACGCTGCGACGCTTCGCCGACCTCTCCGCGCCTTTCGGCGCCGACATCGCCATCGCGGACGGCGTCGGTCATGTCTGCATCCCCGGATGACGCGCATGGTACAGATACTGCGGTGCGAAGAGAACGGATTCGCTTCCAACCGTGCGGTAGCTGGGAGGATACTACATGAACACCCACTGCCCCGCGAGACGATCCGGCAGCGCATCGCCGCGAACGAGATCGCCGAGCGCGTGCGGGGAATGCAGGAACGGACGCGCCCGCTCGGTCATTTTCTGGGGAGGAACCGGCCCAATGATCGTACGACTGCGGTACTCTTGCGGCTGATACAAGAGCGCATCGCCCCGGTGCGAGAGAGGTGAGCGCATGCATATCGTTCTGGCGAGCCTCGGCTTCCCCGTCTGGCTGCGAGTCACGCACTATATCAATCTCCTCTTCGTCGGCCTCCTGATCCGCAGCGGCGTCGAGATCCTCGGCGCGCACCCGCGCTTTTACTGGAACGACGGCTGCACGCCCGGATCGGAGTGGATCAAGTTCACGAAGAAGACGGTGCCGACCGATCCCGACGTCATCTATACCGCGCGCGACGACGAGATCGCCATTTCCCCACTGCTCGCCCTCCCCGGCAAAAAGAATCTCGGCCTGGGTCGCCACTGGCACGGCGTTTCCAATCTCTTCTGGCTACTCAATGGCATCATCTACGTCGTCTTGCTCTTCGCCACCGGCGAGTGGGCGCGCCTGATCCCGACCTCCTGGTCCATTTTTCCGGGTGCATGGCATTCGCTTGTGACGTACCTTCATTTCCAGATCCCGCCGCTCGCCGACTTCCGCCCCTACGATCCGCTCCAGCAACTGACGTACGCCTTTGTCGTCTTCGTACTGGGGCCAGCGATGCTGCTCACCGGTATCGCGATGTCCCCCGCGATTGCCGCCAGCGCGCCTTGGTACATCAAACTGTTCGGCGGGCGGCAGGTGGCGCGCAGCCTGCACTTCCTCTGCATGACGGTGTTCGCGCTCTTCGTGGTACTGCACGTCACGCTCGTGCTGGTGGTCCACTTTCACGAGAACATCGGCAATATTGTCCTTGGCACGCCGAATGGGCACTTCCGCCTCGCCGTCGTCATCGGGATCGTCGCCCTGCTGCTCGTTCTGGCTGTCTACATCTGGACTGCCTGGTATTCCCTCCATCACAAGCGCCGGGTGCAGGTCGCCCTTGACCACATCGAAGCGCCGATCAGAAAGATCGCGCTGCACAACATGGCCTCAGGGCAGCACTATCAGGAGTCTGACATCTCGCCCTACCTCTGGGTCAACGGCGCACCGCCGGTGGATGAGGAAAGCCCGGAGTTCGTCGCGCTGGCAAAGAATGATTACCGAGATTGGCGCCTCACGGTGGGCGGACTGGTGGCGCATCCGCTTATCCTCTCGCTGGATGACGTGCGCGCGATGTCGAGTCAGGTGCAAATCACCAAGCACAACTGCGTGCAGGGATGGTCGGGCGTCGGCAAATGGCAGGGGGTGAACGTGGCCGACATCCTCGATCTGTGCCAACCGCTGCCCGAGGCGCGCTATCTCACATTCACCTCCTATGGCCTCGATCAGTTCACGTATGGTGGCAAACCCCGTCGGCCATTCTACGAGGTGATTGATCTGCTCCTGGCGACGCACCCGCAGACAATTCTCGCCTACGCGTTCAATAACGGGCCGCTGCCGCTACCGCATGGAGCGCCGCTCCGCCTGCGGGTAGAGACGCAGTTAGGCTACAAGATGGTCAAGTATCTGCGCTCCATCGAACTCGTCGCCGACTATCAAGACATCGGCGATGGTCAGGGCGGCTCGCGCGAGGACACGATGTTCTACGGCCGCGGGGCGGAGATTTGAGAGGCGGCGATTGCTCCGACGCGGGGAGGAGAAACGGGGAATTGTCCGTCACCGATTCGTCTATTCGCTCAGTCAGTAGTGGTAGGAGGAAAACATGGGCATCGAACACCGATCCGAGCCACATCCGCCCGGTGAAACGACCGGGACCAGCGAGCGCCCGCCACAGCGGATGGCCAGCCCGGTGCTCGCCTTCGACCTCGCGCATGAAGTGGCGCAGTTGCAGGAGCAAACGGCGTGGCGGCAGGGCGACCGGAACGCCAAGACGCTGGTCAAGGAGGCCGATTTCCGGGTTGTGCTGATCGCGCTGCGGGCGGGCGCTCGGATGGAGGAACACCGGGCGGCGGGGCGAATCAGTGTCCAGACACTGGTCGGGCATCTGCGACTGCACACCGCCGGGACCAATGTGGACTTGCCAGTCGGGCGGCTGGTGAGCCTGGAGCGCGATGTGCCGCACGCTGTCGAGGCGCTGGAAGAGAGCGCCTTCCTGCTGACGATCGCCTGGCAGGGGGAGCACGCATCAGAGGTGTGAGTGAACTCCCCTGCCCCCTCCCTACGTGCGAGGGGGTTCGGGGATGAGGTTTACAGGCTCTTCTGAATTGCCTTGATACCCGCGCCGAGTCGGTCGAGGTCTTCTTCGGTGTTGTAGAAGCCCGTGGCGACCCGGAGCGCGTTCGGGTTGTTGATGTACTTGTTCACGTCACGGATTGTCACGCCATGCTCAGCGAGCAGGCGGTTCTTCAGTTCGACAGGCTCGATCCCGTCCATTGTGAAGGCGACGAGGCCCGCCATGTGCTCCTCGGGTGTGACGGCGGTAATGCCTTTGATGGCGGAGAGCATCGTGTGGGCGTACTCGCCGAGGCGCTTGATCCGCGTGTATGCCCAGTCCAGCCCGACCTCATCGCGAATCCACTCGGTGGAGACTTTCTGGCCGACGAGGAGCGGCAGGTTATAGCCGCCGACATCGAAGCGACCCGCGCCCGCCGCCGGGGTGAACGACGCGCCATAGTAATCGAGCGAACCCCAGACCATACCACCGCCGAACGTCTGCTCGATCTCGCCGATGCTGCTCGGGCGGACATAGAGCGAGCCCGTGCCTTCCGGCCCGCAAATCCACTTCTGACCGGGGCAGGCGTAGAAGTCCGCGCCGAGGTCATCCATATCGAGCGGCAGGGAACCGAACGACTGCGCCGCATCTACCGCGACAAGCACGTCGTGGCTGTGCGCCATCGCGGTGATCTCCTTGACGGGCAGGACCGCGCCGGTCGTGTAGGAGATGTGCGAGATGACGATCATCCGTGTGCGCGGGTTGATGAGTTGCTCAAACTGGCGGACGGTGTCGCTCTTCTTCATCTCGCCGACGCCAATGTCCGCGACGCGGACGCGCGTGCCGTAGCGCCGCTTGGTGAGGAAGGCCGGCATCAGGCCACCGGGGTGCTCGATGTTCGAGGTGATGATCTCATCGCCGCGCTGCCAGCGATAGCCGGCGATGGCAATGTTCATACCGTCCGTCGTCCGCCCCGCGATGGCGACATCATCCGGCGTGCAGCCGAGGACGCCCGCGACCGCCTCTTTCGCCCCGTTCCGCGCCGCCATGATACCGGGGTAGTGATTCGGCGCGATCCGCCCCTGCTCGAATTCCTCCATCATCACGTCCTGCATCGCCGTCACCGTTCGACGCGGCAGCGGGCCGCAGGTGCCAGTGTTCAGGTAGACCGTATTTGTTACTGACGGCATCTCCTGCCGGATTCGCTCAACCTTTGCCTCAACCGCAACACTCATGATGCACTCCGTTCGGTCGTCGTAGACAGTGGACAGTAGTCGGTAGTCGGGTGCATTCGCCCGATCCTTCCTTTCTGTCTACTATCTACCGTCAACTGACTACTGCACCGAAGTATCTCACGAAGCGCGCCCGGCAGGAATAGCCTGCTTGACGGCAACCAACGCCTGATCGAGGTCCGCGACGATGTCGTCCACGGCTTCGATGCCGATGGAGAGGCGGATCAGCCCGTCACCGATGCCGATGACGGCGCGCTGCTCCGGCGTCAGGCTGCGATGCGAGGACATCGGCGGGTAGAGGACGATCGAGTAGACATCGCCCAATGTCGTCGCGGGAATGCAGAGGCGCAGCGATTCCATGAAGCGGAAGGCAGCCGCTTTATCCGCGCCCGCAATATCGAAGGAGATCATGCCGCCGTACTGCCCGGTGAGCGAGAGCCGTTCCATCAGCGCGTGCTGCGGATGATCGGCGAGGCCGGGGTAGTTGACGTGCGCGATGGCGGGATGCGTGCCGAGCCAATCCGCCACTTTCGCGGCGCTCGCGCATTGCCGCTCGACGCGCAACGAGAGGGTCTTTATCCCACGGAGCACGAGCCACGCCTCAAATGGGCCGAGGATGCCGCCGATCGCTTTGTTCACCTCGTACATCTGATGGCGAAGCGCCGCTGTCGTCGCGACAACGCCCGCCGTCACGTCGCCGTGTCCGCCGAGATATTTCGTGGAGGAATGGACGACCATATCCGCGCCCCATTGGGCGGGGCGCATCAGCACCGGCGTCGTGAAGGTATTGTCCACGACGACGAGCGCGCCCGCGCGGTGGGCAATCTCCGTAATCGCCGGCCCGTCCGCGACATGCAGGAGCGGGTTGGAGACCGTCTCGAAGGTGACGAAGCGGGGCCGCTCCCGCTGCACCGCCTCCTCGACAGCGGTGAGATCGAGGATGTCCACGAACGTCGTGCGCACGCCGAGGCGGGCGAAATATCCTTGCAGCAGCGTCGTCGTCGCACCATAGCACTCGCGGGAGGCGATCACCGTGTCTCCCGAACACACACCGGCGCCCATGAACGCGCCATGCAACGCGGCCATGCCGGAGCCGAAACCGATTGCCGCCTCGGTGCCTTCGAGTGCGGCGACAGCGGCCTCCATCGCCGTGTTCGTCGGATTGCCATAGCGGGTGTATGCATATCCGTCGCGCGTTGCGGCGAATATCTCGTCCACGATCTGCATGTCGTCGTAGGCAAACGACGAGCCGGGGTAGATCGGGGTGACGACGGGCGTGTAATCGGGGTGCGGTGGCCGCTCGCCCGCATGCACCGCGCGCGTCGCGAACGCCATCCCATCGAGGGGTCGCATGGCTTCCTCTGTCATATCTCGGGTTCTCCTGGCAGGGGACCGCCGACGGTGCCACTGCGTACTGCGTACTCCGTGACCATCCATGTGGACGCGGCATGCGCAGTCTAACACGCGCATCGTCATACCCGCATATGACGCGACGCACGAATCGTCCGCGTGAAATCTGTCGGGCCGCACAGCCGTGCGCCCGATTTCCGCAAAGAAAGGCTGTCTCGCACAAGGCGAACCCTTTCGTCACGGTAGTTATCACCCGTTGGGGTTAGGGGTGGTACCGCTCGGCGCTCGCAAGCGAGAGATGCATCGTGCTGTCGCTCATCTCACCGCCCACCGCAAGCACCTGCCCGTCCGCGAGCACGGTGGCCGTGTGGGAGAAGCGGGGGGTGACCATGCTTCCCGTCGTGGCCCATCTATCTGCTGCAGGATCGTACAGCGCCGCGTCCGTCACTGCCTGATCGCCCTTCATAAACACCGCACCCCCCGCGACGAGCACCTTGCCACTCGCGAGGAGCGTCGCGGTGTAGCGCGTGCGCGGGTTGGGCATCGTCGCAGTCGCGGACCAGCCGTTCGAGACCGGATCATAGCGCTCCAGTGTCGTGTTGCCAGCGATGAGCACGCTACCGTCCGTGAGCCGGACCGCAGCGAGATTCCAGACGAACGCACCGAGCGGCACGGTCATCGTTCCGGCGGCGGACCAGGTAGTGCTCATAGGATCATACCGCTCGGCAGAGGCAAGGAGCGCAGGGGTACTGTCGAGGCCGCGAGCGGTAATGCCTCCCGCGACGAGCTACCGTTCCGTCGTTCAGGAGCGTCGCCGCGTGGCCGTAGCGCGGCGTGGCGACGCTTGCTACAGTCGTCCATGTGTTGGCGGCGGGGTTATATCGCTCGACACTGGCGGTCGCGGCATACGTTCCATCTGTCCCGCTCGCGGTGCTCCCACCCACGACGAGGACCTGGCCATCGGGCAGGAGCGTGACCGTGCAGTCGTGACGTTGCACATTCATCGACGCGGCGGCGATCCATACGTTCGCGACCGGATCATAGATCTCCGCCGTCTTGAGGGCGATCAAGCACCGCCCGCTGTTCGTACAGGCGCTCCCCGTGCCACCGAGGAGGAGTACACGGCCATCGGCGAGCAGGGTCGCAACGAAGCCGTCGCCGTGATTCGTCGGTGGGACGGTCACGGCGGACCACACGTTCCGCGCGGGATTGTATCGCTCCGCAACCTGCCCGCCGGTGTTGCCGCCAATCACGAGCACAGCGCCATCTTTGAGCGGGACTGATACCGTCGCGCGGGTAGCGGTCACGAGGCTGGCGGCGGCAGTCCACATGCCTGGGCCTGTGGATGGGGCCGTTGTCGGTACGGGCGATGGTATGGATGATGTACCGCTCGCGTGTCGCCACTGGTAGTAGTGCTGCCCGATGTTGCCCATCTCCACCTTGTACGGGTCGGAATTCTCCGCCGTGTAGGTGAGCACCCGCCGCTCGAAGACCTGAACCATCACGAGACGCCCCGCACCCGCGACCTTCACCTTCGCGAGGAACGGCTCGCTGAGCGCGTACCCAATGGCGGCGAGGCCGACCTGGTCGCGATACTGCGCGAAACTGCCGGGAACATTGTGCTGCGTGGTGGCATCGAAGGCGGCGATGGTCGTCGCGCTGTTGACGCTGTTGCCGCCGGGGATAATCGCGCCGCCCGCATCAACGGTCGTCGTCACTGTGAAACCTACCGGCTTCGAGGCGGCAGCGACAAAGAGCGCGGCGCCCGCTGTGGCGAGGCCCGCGTAGGTGGGGCCAGGATTGTCTGGATCGCCGGCGACAGGGATGGCAGGCGGCGCTTGCGGCTGGAAGGTGGCATCGCCGACCTGCACCTGCCCGCGAAACATCTCTGTCGCGAGCAGTCCATTCGTGAGGACGCCGTTGGTCAGTTCCATTCGGCCCTTGTCGAAATACTGCACGAGGCGCGTGCCGCCTTGCGCCTCCTTGTACGACTCCTGCCGACCCTCTGTGGCAGTGGGGAGCGGCCCCCAAAAGTTCGGGGCGAGCGTCTCTCCCTGCTGCCATTGCGCCTGAAATGCGGGATTAGCGAAGGCGGACGCCGCGTCGCCGGGAGCGGCAAGCAGAAGGAGACTGAGGAAGGGAAGAAAAGCCATCCACACACGCCAGCGTCGCATCGTCACCCCTCCCGCTCTCTTCGAGGACCATCAATGATAAGACTGGACGCGCGGACACGGCGGTTCCGGTCGGTACGTTCGGTGTCATACTGCGTAACCACCCATCTGGACGCGGCGCGCTCAGTCTAACACGCGCATTCCATACCCGCATATGGGGCAGATACACACGAAACAGCCGCGCGACGAGCAAGACAAAGATTGCCTCACAGATGTGTGGCGACACGCCCCATGCAGTTAGCCGATTTCCTGGACGCATACCTGGCGATCGTTCGCGCTGCGCGGCAGGACGAATGTGCGAATCGCCGAGCGCAGCGTCCCAACGACCACGACAGCGCCAAGCACGAAAGCGACGGAACGGAGGAGAAGCATCGCTCCTACTGCTGCTGTTCGTCGTCAAGTTCGCGGATGATCTGCTGGCAATAGGCGAGGCTGCGGCCATCGTTGTACAACTGATCGCCGAGCGGGACGCCCTCGATGGCAAGAGAACCGTCGTAGCCCGCACGCGCCATCGCCACAATCGCGAAGCGGTAATCTATCTCACCCTCCGGCAGCGGCACACGTCGGAAATAGGCCCGGTTGTGATCCGGGATATGCGTGCGTGCGAGCGACTTGCAGTGCCAGTAGTTCGCATGCGGCGCGAGGGCGACGATGCAGGACTCCAGACTCTCCTCCGGCTCATCGTAGGTCCAGTAGAGGTTGCCGAGATCGGGGTTGATGCCGACATTCGGACGATCTATGAGTTCCAGCAGATGCAGGCAGCTCCATGAATTATCCGCGATGGAACGCTGATGCATCTCGATGGCGATTGCCACGCCGAGGTCGGCAGCGAGCGCGGCGGCTTCCTGCAAATACCGGGCCGTGATCGCGAAATCGGCCTCCGTCGCGGTGCGGCTGCCGCCCTGACAGATGCGCTCCCCGGTGCCCTGCGCGCCGATGCTATGCGGATTGGTCGGCGGGGTGAGGACGGTCATGTTGACGAGGTTCGAGCCGATCCACGCCGCCATGCGGATCGCGTCCGCCACCCGCTGCTGATTCTGCGCCGCGACACCGGGGTGCGCGAACCCGCCGCCACCACGAACAGCGACACAGGCGACGCCCGCCGCCGCCAAGTCCTCGCGCAATGCTCGGATTTCCGCCTCACTCTTCCCGACACCTTGGCCGAGGCCGATTTCGATCCCTGTGAAGCCGAGATCATGCACCTTGCGAAGATATGCCTGTCGGACTTCCTTAGGCGGGACTTCCCAGCCGGTGCCGCCATCGTAGGGGTAAAACGCCGCCCGCCTCGGTGCGTAACTGATCTTCACTGCTTCCCCACTCTCACTGAACACGGATATGCATTGTGTCAGTGTACCGCAGCGGTAGAGATCGAGAGCAAGGAGAACTGGTTGCACAACCCATATCGAGACGCCGAAAGCGCCAAGGAGATGCAAAGAACGATGGGTAGATGAGTAAGCGCCCACGCCCTTCTTCCTGGCGCTCTCGCGATCGCCCTCTGAGCAGTAATAGCGGTTCCGAAACCTCGAACCTGTTGAAAAATCCAGAGATAAGCCGGATCTGGGTACCGAACCCCCTAGCCTGCATATTCATAAAGCCATCGGACGACGTGACCGGAGGCCATCTGCTACCCCGTGACGGTTTTTCTGTGGCGCGATGCAGGGAGGGGAGTACCGTTCCCATGTCACGATCACGGGTTATGAATAATGCAGGCTAGAAACAGCCCGAATCGTGCCATTTGCGGGCTCATTATGCGCTCGAATCGATGGAGTTTGATCCTTAGTGTCCCTTCAGACGAGGTAATCGAGCATGTGGTATACTCTCATCCATGCAAGCCCCCCTTTTGGTCCGTCCACTGACGGCCACCGAACGCGATACGTTGATGGCGGGATTGCACTC
>JAABUU010001992.1_pt1 | contig 31029 bp, 28 predicted proteins | sample 5559301 | NCBI WGS metagenome assembly JAABUU01 (sample SAMN10711884, study PRJNA513360) | rock metagenome | isolation source: Antarctica rocks | place: Antarctica: Victoria Land, Richard Nunatak white
TCGAGCCGACTCCCGCGGCGGTCGAGCCGACTCCCGCGGCGGTCGAGCCGACTCCCGCGGCGGTCGAGCCGACTCCCGCGGCGGTCGAGCCGACTCCCGCTACGGTCGAGGCCGTTGCGGCTTCGGTCCGGCGGGATCCGCGTATCGCGGCATTGCCGGATATTCACGGCCATGCCAAGGGCGAGCATAAGGCGTTTGCCGAGGAGCGCCCCATTCCGTATACCGCTCGCATGCTTTTCTTGTGGTTTTTTCACGCCTGCCGACGGTCGTCGCCGCGTTTTTTGATGGTCGCGGACCATATGAATTACTTGACCTTTGAAGATCCGGCGGCCGTGAATCTCGTACGCCGCGCACTCAAACTGGCGCAAGCCGGCGACCTGTATGGTGCGGCCGAAACGGCGGGGGTCGAACTCGGCCACGCGGCCGTCGTTTCCGAAGGTCTTCGCCGCGGCATGCGCTACTCGATCGGCGCTGAGATCGACAACGATCCGCGCTGTCGTCCGGACGCGCAAAACATCGTCGATGCGATGAAGCCCGACGGCATGATCCGGTCGATCCATTTTTTGGCGATCACGCACCCGCAACACGGCGAACATTGGATGTGGGCGTTCGATAATCCGGAATTCAAAGATCTTTACGATGTCGTCGGAGCGGCAAGCGTCTGGGAAACGTATATGACGACGCTGCTCGAAGCGATCGACAAGCTTCCCGGCAATATCGTCGGCCATTTCTACGTGCCGGCAAAATTCGGCCATTGGCCCGAGGAGGACGTCCTCGAATCGTACGAGGACCGCTTCGTCGCCGCGTGCGCCGAACGCGGCATGGCGATCGAAGTCAACTCGCGTTACTTCTACAAATATTACGTCGGCGACGATGCCCAAGTCGCGCGCTATCGGAGCGCGCACGTGCGTTTGCTACGCAAAGCGAAGGCGGCGAACGTGATGATCGCCGTGGGTTCGGACGCACATAGCCCCAAAGACCAGGGCCGAGCCTTCGAGACCGTGCTGGAGCTTCTGGACGAAGCCGAGATTAACGAGATCGCGTTCCCCATTGCCGGCCGCCTCGCACGCGTAGCACTCCGTGCGACGGAAGAAACGCTGCGGCAGCACGCCGTACCCGCACCCGCACCCGCACCCGAAGCGGTAGCGGCGGCGCCGAAAATCGCCGTGCCGGCAGTGGAGGCGCCGTCCGTCGCGCAGCGCGATACGAGCGCGCCCCGCCCGACTCGAGCTCGCCCGAAGCCTCCGGTCTCACCGTCCGCAGCAGCCGGCCCGGCGGCCGCCTCGGACCCGGTGGCCGCAGACGGCACGGGTGGGCCGGCGCCGAAAAAGCGCTCGCACAAGAAGGGCGCCGCAGGGCATGCGCCGCTCGAGGCGGTCGGCACACCGGCGGAGACCGTGACGGCGGTGACCGCAAAGGCCGTTGCGGCGGCCGTCGCCGAAGCGCTTACGGCGGCCGATACGGAGCTGGCCGATACGGAGCCGGCCGATACGGAGCCGGCCGGCGAGGAGCCGGCCAACTTGAAGCCGGACGAAGCGACGCGCGACGCACGAAAGCCCGAAGCACGGAAGCGGCCCGGGGCGCGACGCTCGGCGCCGGCCGCGACTCCGGCGAAAAGTAACCCGTCGGCCCGCGCGACGGGGGCGAAGCCCGCGAACGGGGGCCGAATCGCTGCGCCCCAAGGCAAGACGACCGCGAAAGCGACACCAACAAAAGCGGCGGCGACGAAGAGCAGTCCAAAAAGTCGCACCGCGAAGGCGGCCGCCGCGAAAGCGTCACGCTCGCAACCGTCGGCGAAGAAATCTGCGAAGAGGTCGCCCGCGAAGACCGCCGTTCGCCCCGCCGCGGCGAAAAAGCCGGCGTCGAAATCGGCACCGCGCAGCGCGAAGAAAGCACCGGCAAAGCGTGCGGCGCCGGTAAAGAAGGCGCTTGCGAAACCGGCGAAACGTCCTGCCCCGGCAAAGGCGGCGGCGAGTAAGAAAAGTAGCGCAAAAAAAACCGCCACAAAGAAAAAAACTGCGCGCGCCCGCCGATGAGATTTCGGACGTACCTCGCCTGCGCGCTCGCATGCATCGTTAGCGCCGCATGCACGAAAATCGGAACGACCGATGCGACGACCGGGCCGGGGGAGAGCGGGGCCCGTCATGCCTGGACGAAACCCGGTATCTTACGCGTCGGACTGCAAACGGCTCCAAACACCCTCGATCCGCTCTTAGCGGCTAACACGACAGAAGGGATGGTCGACCGCCTGCTGTTCGACGTTCTGGTGTCGATCGACGAAACCGGAAAGAAGCAGGTTCCGATCCTCGCGGAAACCGTTCCGACGCTCGCCAACGGCGGCATCAGCAAAGACGGTTTGACGATCACCTACCACCTTCGCAAGAACGTCAAGTGGCACGACGGCGTACCGTTCAGCAGTAAAGACGTAAAGTTTTCGTGGAGTGCGATCCTCAATAAAAGCAATAACGTCATCACGCACACGGGGTACGAGCTGGTCCGCAGCGTCGATACCCCCGATGCCGGCACCGCCGTCTTCCATATGAAGAAACGCTTCTCGCCGGCCGTCGATACGCTCTTCGGAGAAAGCGACGATCCGTACGAGGTCGTGCCGGAACACATTCTGGGGAAACTGCACGATATCAATGCGATACCGTTCAACTCCTCGCCGATCGGAACCGGACCGTTCAAATTCAAAGAGTGGGCTCACGGCGATCACATCACGCTCGTCCGCAACGACGATTATTTTCTCGGTAAACCGAAACTCGATCAGATCGTGCTGCGCACCGTTCCCGACGAAAATACGGAGCTGAACCAACTGAAGACGCACGATCTCGATTGGCAATTCGAGGCGTCGCCGCAGCAGTATAAAGAGCTCAAAACGATGCACGACATCGTGCCGCTCCTCCAGGACAAGAACGACTACGAGCGCATTCAATTCAATACCAAACACCCGCCGCTGAACGACGTGCGCGTGCGTCAGGCGATCGCGTATGCGATCGACCGGCAGAAACTCGTCGCGACGCTGACGTTCGGTTCGGCGGCCGTCGCAGATCAAGACCATCCGCCGTTCATGTGGGCGTACGCCAAGGACGTGACGCGCTATCCGCACGATATCGCCAAAGCGAAGGCCTTGCTGGCGGCGGCCGGCTACACGCCCGGAGCCGACGGCGACGTCGCCAAAGGCGGTCGAAAGCTCACTCTGCAGATGGTGACCAACAGCACGAATTCGACGCGTCGTGCGGCCGTCGTTCAGGTCCAATCGATGCTCAAAGCGGTCGGTATCGATGTCGAGGTGAAGACCTATCTCGGCTCGATGCTTTTCGCAACGATGGGTCAGAACGGCATCCTGCAGAACGGCAAGTTCGATCTTTCGTGGACCGCATGGGTCGCGGGCATCGATCCCGATCAATCGTCGATCTATACGTGCTCCGCGCAGCCGCCGAACGGGAACAACGAAACGCACTACTGCAATCCGGCGATGGATGCCGCGGAGAACGACGCGCTCGCCAGTTTCGATCGGACTGCGCGCTCCGCCGCCTACGCGAAAATCGAAGCGCTTCTGACGCGCGACCTCCCGGAGATCCCGGTGTGGTGGCCGCGCCAGATTCAACCGATCAATCCCGATTTCAAGCATTTCACGCCCAACCCCGTCACGGAGTCTTGGAACGCGTACACATGGGATATTTAGAACCCGAAGGCAGCCGGCTCGGCCGCATACCCGAAATTAAGTGGCTGGTCAACACGATCATGGAGCGCGCGCTCACGCGCGGCGAGTATCTGCTCGCCGGTGGAAATCGCAGCGACTTCTACATCGATAAATTTCGCCTTTTCTCAGATCCGGGCGTCCTGCGGCGGATCGCGCGGCTGTTCGCGCCGATCGTCTCGGAAATCAACCCGCATCTTATCGCGGGAACCGAACTCGGCGGCGTCATCCTCGCGACGGCCGTCTCGCAGATGGCCAACATTCCGATGATCGTCGTGCGCAAAGCGCCGAAAGCCTATGGTGCGTTCACCGATAAATTCGTCGAAGGGCCGTACGTCGAAGGCCAGCGCGTGCTGCTCCTCGAGGACGTCGTGAGCAACGGTCGCGAAGTGATGGCGGCCAAAGCGCGGCTCGAAGAACTCAATCTCCAAGTGACGGTGTATGCCGTCATCAATCGCGGTCTCGCGCCGATTAAATCGCTCGTGCAATTTTCGCTGCCGCGCGGTGACGCGAAGACCGATAACTAGCGCGAAATCTCGAAACCGTCGTCGGCGACGATAACGTCGCCGGAGTACGCCGCGCGTGCGCGCGCCGACAGGTCGTGGCGATCGGCTGATGCCGGATAATGCGTGAGGACGAGCGCCGCCACGTCTGCGCGCTCCGCGAGCAATGCGGCCTCGCGCGCGGAGAGGTGCCCGCGCGGGAGCGCCGCTTCTTCCTCGGGCGCGAGGGTCGCCTCGCAGAGAAACACCGAGGCATCGCGCGCGAGCTCGGCGACGCCGTCGTCCGGCGCGGTATCCGCGCTATACGTGACGCTCGCGTTTCCCGCATCGCACCGGATCGCATACGTCGGAATGTAATGCGACGTCGGCGCGAATCGAACGATCGCATCGCCGATCGGCAGCGCGCGCTTCGGCTCGTACGTGCGCACGTCGAACACCTCGCCGATGAAATCGTGATGCGATTCCCGTGCGAACGCACTCACGAGCGTCCGCAGCGTCGCGTCGCCGTCCGGCGGAAGATAGAGCGCCACGCGCCGGTCGTTCGAACGCGCGCCGTATTTGAGCGCGTAGCGCATCGCGATGACGTCGATGAAGTGATCCGCGTGCATGTGGCTGATCACGATCGCGTCGATCGACTCCGCCGCACGATACTGTAAGAGCTTCGAAAATGCACCCGTACCGAGATCCGCCACGATGGCCCGTCCGGCCCCTTCGAAGAGGTACGAACTGCAGGCGCTACCGGGCCGGGGAATCGAGCAGCTCGACCCGACGACCGTGACGCGAAGCTCCGGCGCTACAGCTTCGACAGGACGTCCTCGGCGTGGCCCTCGACGGTCACTTTCGGCCACACCTCGGTCAGCTTTCCAGCGGGATCGAACAGAAACGTGGAACGTTGAACGCCCATGCTTTTTTTACCGTACGCGTTCTTTTCGACGACGACGCCGAACGCATCGCACAGCGCCGAATCGACATCGGCCAGCAGCCGGAACGGAATGCCGAATTTCGCTTTGAACCGTTGATGCGAGGCCACAGAATCCCGGCTAACGCCGACGACGTCGGCGTTCTTCTGTGCGAACGCCGGGCTCAAATCCGCAAATTGCGTCGCCTCGTTGGTGCAGCCGGGCGTATCGTCCTTGGGGTAGAAATACAGCACCAGATGTTTTCCGAGCAGATCTCCCGTGGAGAGTTCCGTGCCGCTATCGTCGGCGAGCGTGACCGTCGGCAACGTCGCGCCGGTTTGAAGCATACGAGTGAACCCCTTGTCCCTTAAAGGCGAGCGCAGTGGTGACGTTACTCCGGGTGCCAGCGGGGTGCCTTCGCCGCATCCGTTCGCAATCGAAATCGGCGAGCGCGTGCTCTCGCCTGCGCGCGTCTTATTGCTCGGAGTCGGCAGCGGCCGCAACGTGCCGCCGCTCCTTGCGGCCGGGCTGCGCGTGGACGCCGTGGAGTCCGATCCCGCCCGCGCTGCGGCCGCCGCGACGCGCTTCGCAGCGGAAAGCCGCGTCCGCGTCGTGCGTAGTCGATACGAAGGCCCGCTGCCCTTCGCCGGGGGTCACGCTGCGGCTCTGAGCACGCACGCCTTGCTGCACGGCACGCGCCACACGATCGCAGCGACGGTGCGGGCCGCCCGCGACCGGCTCGGCGCGGGCGGACCGTTCTACGCAACGCTCGGGTCTCAGAACGACCCGCGGTTCGGTACCGGTACGCGCATCGACGACGACACGTTCGCTCCGCTGACCGGCGCCGAGCGCGGCGTCGCACATACCTACGTCACGGCCGCGGACGCACTCGCCTTGTTCGTAGATTTCGTCGTCGAATCGCTCGAGGAAGTCGCCGGCGGGGAGAGCGTCGGGCGCTGGGCACACGACGATGCCGACGCAGCGACGATCGTTCATTGGTACGTGCGTGCGCGCCGAGCCGGCTAATAGAGCGGCACGCCCGCGTCGATCTCGTGCGACCACGCATCGATGCCGCCCGCCAAATTCGCGACACTAGAAAAACCGTTCTCGCGCAGGTACCGGGCGACGCGATCGCTGCGCACGCCGGCGTGACACATGACGACGATATTTCCGTCGCGAGGAAGTTCGGCGATGCGATCCGGAATCGTCTGCATCGGAACGTGCTTCGCCCATACGATCCGCGCGATTGCGAGTTCGTCGTCCTCGCGTACGTCCACCAGCACGAACGCGCGGCCTGCATCGTGCATGCGTTTGAGTTCTGAAACGGAGATCTCCTCGGCGAGAACCGCGTCGCTCAACGCCGGCTAGCGATCAGACCCGCGACGGGGCTCGACGCATTGGCATATAGTTTTTTCTCCATGCGTCCGGCGGTCCAGGCGAGCCGGCCGGCCTCGACGCCGAACCGCATCGCGTGCGCCATCGCGACCGGATCGCGCGCGGCGGCGATCCCGGTATTCATCAGAACGGCATCGACGCCGAGCTCCATCGCAAGCGCCGCGTCGGATGCCGTTCCGACGCCGGCATCGACGATGACGGGAACGTTGGCACGCTCTTTGATGATCGCGATCGAATACGGATTGCAGATGCCGAGGCCGCTGCCGATCGGTGCGCCCAGAGGCATGACCGCCGCACAGCCGACGTGTTCCAAGCGGCTGCATGCCGTCGGATCGTCGACGATATACGGCAACACCGTGAAGCCGTCGGCAACGAGTTCTTTCGCGGCAGCGATCGTCTCCACCGTATCGGGATAGAGCGTCTGTGCGTCGCCGATCACTTCGAGTTTGATGAGATCGGTCTCCAGCAATTCGCGGGCGAGCTGCGCGGTGAGCACCGCGTCCTTGGCGGTGTAGCAGCCGGCGGTATTCGGCAGGATCGTGTAGCGGGATCGATCGACGTAATCCAGCATCGTCTTTCCCGTCGGGTCGTCGAGATTGATGCGCCGGATCGCGACCGTCACCATCGACGTACCGCTCGCGGCGTGCGCCGCTTGCATGATCTCCAGCGACGGATATTTGCCGGTGCCGACGATGAGACGCGACGTGAGTTCGTACCTGCCGATCCGTAAGGGTGTATCCATGTTGACCTCGCTATCCGCCCGCGACGGCGCGGATGATTTCGACGGCATCGCCGTCTCGTAAGGCATGCGTCTCGAACGCGCTGCGACGCACGACGCGCTCGTTGACGGCGACAGCGATGCCTCGCTCCGCGAGACCGATGTCGCGCAGGAGCGCGCCGAGCGTCGTACCGGAGGGCAGCGTCTTGCCCTCGCCATTGATCGTAGCGTTCACGATGCTCCCTTAGTTCGCGGTCGCGGCGAAGGCCCCATGTTCGCGCCGCGGCGAGAATGCGGCGAGGCGTCCGGCGGCGCCCGGCCGCGCTTCGAGTATATCGGCAATCGCCGCGGCGGTCGCGGGCGCGAGCAGGATGCCGTTGCGGTAATGCCCGGTCGCGACGACGTATCCGCCGAGCTCGGTCTCACCGAGGTAAGGCAAGCCGTCGGGCGTTCCGGGGCGCAGACCCGCCCAGGTCTCCGCGACCGTGAAATCGCCGAGCGCCGGCAACGCCTGCAAGGCCGCATCCAAGAGCGAGGCGATGCCGCGCGCCGTCACGCGCACGTCGTCGCGGCCCGGTTCGACCGTCGCACCGATCAGCAGCCGGCCGTCGTCGCGCGGAACGAGATAGGCGCCCGGCACCCAGAGCACGCGTCGCACGAACCCAAGCGGCATGGCCAGTGCGAGCATCTGCCCCTTGACCGGCACGACCGCAACGCGCGCGCGCTCCGGCACGCCGGCGAGGCGCGCGCTCCAAGCGCCCGTCGCATTGACGACCGCCGTCGCGGGCACGAAACCGCTCGGCCCCCGCACGCCGAGCACGCGTCGCGCATCCGCTTCGAGCGTCACCTCGCCCGCGTCGGCCTCGATGCGCACGCCTAGCGCCACGCAGGCGGCGTGCAACGCGCGGCCGAGACGCCGGTTATCGACGTGGCCTTCGCTCGCGCTGTACGCGGCGCCGAGCACGCGCGCACCGAGCGCCGGTTCGAACATGTGCGCTTCGCCGGCCTCGAGCCAGCGCGCGTCGACGTCGCGCGCGCGTAACGCGGCCACGTGTGCGCGTAAGCGCTTGACCCCCGCTGCATCGTACGCCGCTTCTACGATGCCGTCGAGATGCAGCCGGGCATCGACGCCGCCGCACTCGCGCAATGCTGCGACGAATGCGGGATAGCGCGCGAGCGAATCGGCGCAAAACGTCGCAAACGATTGCGACGGGATGGCCTCGGTATACGGCGCGAGCATTCCCGCACCGGCCCACGACGCGCCCGCGCCCGGCCGGCGCGCGTCGATCACGCGCACCGCCGCACCGCGCGTCGCGAGTTCGAATGCGATGCCGAGGCCGATGAGCCCCGCGCCAACGACCACGATCATAGGCGGCCGGCTTACATTCCCGTGTAGACGGGGCCTTCGCCCCCGTGCGGCGGGACCCACGTGATGATCTGGTAGGGGTCCATAATGTCGCACGTCTTGCAGTGCACGCAATTGGAAAAATTGATTTGCAGCCGCCCGTCGACTTTCGTTTCGCCGTTCGAACCCGTCACGGTGAACAGCGGCTCGTAGACTTTAGCGGGGCAGAAATACTGGCACGGATTGCCGTATTCGGTCGTGCACTTGTCGGCACAGATCGACGTATCGGCTACGTGCAGGTGGGGCACTTGATCTTCGTCGTGCATCGTGCCGCTGTTGAAGACGTCGGTAAGTTTGTCGAACGTGATGACGTTATCGATCTTGGCGCGATTCCGTATCGCCTTGGGCGCGCGCTCGGTGATCTTCTTCATCTGCGCGTAGCCCTGTTCGCCGTGCAGTTTATCGATGACGCCGAACGCGCGGCCGCCGGCATACATCGCGGCGCCCGCGTTAAGCATGCCGGAGAAGAGGCCGCCTTTGAAGCCTTGGTGGAAGTTGCGCGCGACCTTGAGTTCGTCGTAAGCCCACGAGCGCTCGAACGCGGCCGCGTACGACGAGAGCCCCGCGGCATCTATCGTTCCCTGCGCGATCGCGTCGAATGCCGCTTCGGCGGCCATGATCCCAGACTTGATCGCGAGGTGGATGCCTTTGAGACGCATGCCGTTGAGGAAGCCGCCGGAGTCGCCCGCGAGCAGCAGTCCGCCCGCATAGAGCCGCGGCATCGCGAAGAGCCCGCCTTCGGGAATCGCTTTAGCACCGTAGCGAACGAGTTTGCCGCCCCCGATCATCTTTGCGATGACCGGATGCTGCTTGTAGCGCTGCATGTTGTCGTGTGGATCGGTCGTGGGATCCGAGTAGTCGAGCCCGGTCACCATACCGATATCGAGGATGTCGTCCTTCATCCCGTAGAGGAAGCCGCCCCCGAACGTCTCGTTCGGCAACGGGAACCCGAAGGTGTGGATGACGCTACCGGGCGTGACGGTGTCGGGCTTGCACTGCCACAGCTCTTTGACGCCAACCGCGTATACCTGGGGATCGCGGCCCGCGTCTAAGCCGAGCTTCGCGACGGCCTGCTTGGCGAGCGTTCCGCGCACGCCCTCGGCGAGCACGACGACTTTCGCGAGCAGATCGGGACCTTGCTCGTAATTGCTCTTGGGCTTCCCCGCACGATCTACGCCCTTATCGCCGACGCGCACGCCGATGCACCGGTCGCCGTCCCAAAGCAATTCCTGACCGGCAAACTCCGGCAAAACGTTGACGCCGAGTTCTTCGGCGATGCCGCCGAGCCACTTCGTGAGCTTTTGCAGGCTCGCGACGTATTTGCCGTGATTTTTCATCATCGGGTGCATCGCGATCGCCGGAACGCCGATTTTCCCGGTGTCGCCCAGATACCACATCTGGTCGGTTGCAACGGCCGCTTCGATTGGCGCCGAATCGCGCCAATCCGGAAGCAGCTCGTCGAGACCTTTGGGATCGAGCACCGCGCCGGAGATGCCGTGCGCGCCGATCTCGCGACCCTTATCGACGAGATACACTTCGAAATCTTCGCGGCCGCGCTCGAGCGCGATGAGCCGCAGCTTGATTGCGGCCGCAAGACCGGCCGGGCCGCCGCCCACGATGAGGACGTCGGCTTCGAGTTGATCGCGTTGCGCCATACGTCTCCCCTTCGGCGACGGTATGGATTTTCTTGTCAGGACGCGGCGTCGCCACCGGGACGACGCAGTTCGCACGCAAGCACGCCCAAAATCGTCGTTACCGCCGTGCGATGCATGGCGATGCGGTCGTCCCACGGCCGCGAGCGCGGCGTTTCGAGCGTCAGCGCGAAGCGCGCGGCACGCTTGAGCAGATAGATGCTGTACGGCGTGACGTCGTAAAACGCGCGTTCGGCTGCGGGGTCGTTGAGAATACGTCCGCGTTGCAGCGCGCGCAGATGGTGCGCTTCGGGCTCGTACCCGATGTCGAATGCGTCGTCGAACTCTTGCACCGGAAAGGCCGCATCGTCGAGCGCCGCGATCGCGGCCGCTCCGAAGGGCGTGACGCCGCGCATAACCGGTTCGTAACAGTAGTATCCCTCCGCTTCGAAATCTTCGTGCAGGTCGAGGGAGAGTGCGAACTGCCGGTCGCGATTGGCGGTGACGATCGCCCGCGCTTCGGGCGTCGTGCCTCCACGCTGGAAGCTCCGGTTGATGTCGTCGCCCTCGGCGTTTTCCCGGGTGCCCAGCGCGTAGCCGGTCGGATTCGTGCACGGCCAAATGCGATACGTGAAACGCCGGTCGAGCAGACCGTCGCGAACGATCGAAAGCAGCGACCACGGTCCCGCAGGCTCGTCACCATGCACGCCCGCCGACAGCGTCACGACGGCCGAACCCGGCTCGCCGACGATCTCCGCCACCAGGAGCGTACGGCTCGCGCCGACGCAGGCGACTTCGCGCACGCTCGCGTCGTGCGTCGCGCGCAGGGCGCGCCAAGCAGCGACGAGCGCCGCGTACGGCGGGTTCACATCCGCCCGCTACGGCTCCAGGCCCGAATGACGCGCTCGAATTCGTTTGCCGGTAAAGCTTTTGAGAAATAGAACCGTTGCAACTCATCGCAACCGAGCTTACGAACGAGCGCGGCCTGCTCGGGCGTTTCGACGCCCTCCGCCAGTACGCTGAGGCCCAGCGCATGCCCGAGCGCCACGACGGCGGATACGATCGCCGCATCGCCGCGCTCCTCGGGCAGATCCATCACGAATGCGCGATCGATTTTGAGTGCGGCGACGCGGAACTGCTTGAGATACGCAAGCGAACTGTACCCGGTTCCGAAGTCGTCGAGGGCGATGCGCAGGCCGAGCGCATTGAGTTCGCCGATCGCGCGGTGCGCGACGCGCAGGTCCTCGATGATCGCACCTTCGTCAGCTCGAGCTCGAGCTCGACCCGACCCGGCGCGATCCCCGTCGCGCGCAGCGCCCGCGCGATACCCGGGCCAACTTCGCGTCACCGAGCTGGCGGCTCGAGATATTTAGTGCTAAACGGAGAGCCGGAAGCCCGGCCGCATCCCAACGCGCGAGCTGCGCGAGCGCTTCGCCCACGATCCAGCGCCCCAAACGACCCATCAACCCGAGGTCTTCACAGAGCGCGACGCAGCGTTCCGGCGCTATCGAGCCGAAGCGCTCGTCCGTCCAACGCAGCAACGCTTCGACGGCGACCGGGCGTTCCGTGCGATCGACGATCGGCTGATAGTGCAACGTCATCGCCTCGGTATCCAACGCATGGCGTAGGCGATGCTCGAACTCGAGCTGTTCGATGGCCGTCGCGTGCGTGGCGGCGGCATAAAATTGAAACGCGCCGCTGCCGTCGCCGGTGCTGCGCGCGTGCTGTTGCGCTGAGCTGGCGCTCCGCAACAGCTCTTCGGGCGTCTCGCCGTCGTCGGGAGAGAGCGCGATCCCGACGCTCGCCGTCGCATGAATCTCGAGACCATCGATATCGAAGGGTGTCGCAAACGCTGCGACGATACGCTTCGCCGCACGCGCCGCCTCGTCGACCGATCCGAGGTCGCCCAAGACGACGGCGAATGCGTCGGCACCGCAGCGCGCGATCGTGCGCCCTTCGCCCACCGACGCCGTCAAACGCGGAACGCTGGCGCTCAGGAGCGCGTCGCCGACCGCGCGCCCGAGTGTTTCGCCGATGCTCTTGCAGCGCCCGAGATCGACGAACAGCACGGCCAGCGGCGAACCGTTATGATGTGCCGCCAGCAACATCTGCTGCATGCGGTCGACGAGCAGCTTGCGGTTCGGCAATCCCGTAACGTCGTCGTCGTAGTGTGCGTGACGGACGAGCCGGGCTTCGGCCGCCTTGCGCCCTTCGATATCGAAAACGGTTCCGACGACGCGGAGGGCACCCGCCGGATCGAGCGCTACGAATCCGCGATGCCGCACCCAGCTTTGCGAGCCGTCTGCGCGAACGAGCCGCGTATCGAGCGAATACGTCGCGAGTTCCTCACACGCAAAATCGAGCGCGACTTCGAGTGCGAGCCGGTCGTCGGGGTGCACGAAGCGCAACAGGAGGTCCATCGTTGCTGGCGTCGCGCCGACCGGGAGACCGCAGAGCTTATAGAGCTCGTCGGACCAGGTAACGCGGGCGTCGTGACCTTCGCACGTCCAACTCCCCAGATGCGCGGCCTCCTGCACGAGCGCGAGCGTCTCTTCGGTACGCCGGAGGGACCGAAACATCTCGACCTCTGCGGTCGCATCGATCGCAAAGCCGCTCGCGCCGACGATGCGGCCGGCACCGTCGAGCAGCGGCCGGACGGACGAGCGGTAGTGCCGGGCATCGTGTTCGATGTCGTACGAGACCACTTCGCCGCCGAGAGCGCGCAGATGCGCGTCGATTACGACGTGCGCGGGATCGTCGGTCGCAAACACGTCGAAGAGCGTCGACCCTTCGTAGCGACGAGTGAGTCCGGCGAACACGCTCGAGTTCCCGCCCGCGACCGCTCGCAGACGCAAGGCGGCATCGACGTTCCAATAAAGCTCGTCGCGAACTCGGGAAACGCCGGCGAGCAACTGGACGTTATCGACCGGCTTCGTTACTTGCACGTGAAGGGTTACCCCAACCTCAATGAACCTGGAGTGGGTCTTCGCCAGCTTCGCGCGCCGGCCGTAGCGCCTAACTCCTCCCTTTATACTCTTATTGCTAGGTATTACGCAACTACGGTCGGGTTGGAGAGCCGCCGTAGCGTTCGGCCGTTCGTCGATATTCGTTAACGTCTTTACTTCAGCGCGCCGCCTGTCCGACCACGCGAGCCCGGTGAACCGAAGAGCCGGGCTGCTAGTCGGCTGTCCAATCGAGCATCGGCTCCCGCGCCGTGGGTGCAAATTCGGTTTTCGTCTTGATCGCATCGAGATAACGGCGTTTGCCGGCGCGATTGCCCTTACCGATCATTACGCAGCCGGCCAAGCGGTTCTTCCAAAAGAAAAGCGCACGGTAATGCTTCTTCTCGCGATCGATCTTGCGGACGGTCTCGAGATCGTCACGGTACTCGGGCGAGATGCCGAATTGGGTGATCGTCTGCTGCGTGAAGAGCTTCGAGGAATATTCGGGCACGTCGTGATAGCGCTCGTCTCCCCCCGCCATGTTGATCGCTACGACTTTGCCGTGGGCGCCGGCGTTATTCCACGTCCCCATGCGGTAATTAATTTCGGCGATAGGGTCGTAGAATTCGGCGATATCGCCGGCGGCGAAGATGCCTTTGACGTCGGTCTCGAGGCGGTCGTCGCACACGATGCCGGTCTTCGTTTTCACGCCCGTGCCCGCGACGACTTCGACGTTCATCGTTAGCCCGAGACCGATGCCGACGAGATCGGCCGCAATCTCGGTGCCGCTCTTGGTGACGATCTTCGTGACCGCGCCGTTGGAACGCACGTATTCGCGCACTTCTTCTTCATAATGCACGTGCACCTTATCTTCGCGTGCCGCATCGTCGATCATCTCACCCGCGATCTCATCGAGGAGCCGGCGCAAAAAGCGGGGTCCGCGCACGAGCCAATGCGTCTCGACGCCGCGTGCTGCGAACGCCTCGGCGAGTTCGTACGCGATGAACGAGCCGCCGACCGCGACCGCGCTCTTGGCGGTTTCCAATTGGCGCGACAGTTCCAGCGTCTCGTCCATGTACTGAAAATTGAGCACATTATGCGCGCCCGATGCGCCGGGCACATCGGCCTTATTCGGGCGGCCGCCCGTCGCGACCAGCAGTGCGTCGTAGGGATAGCCCAGACCGTTCGCATACGCGACGCGGCCCTGCGCGTCGATTTTATCGACTCGCGTACTCAGATGCAGCTCGATGGCGTGCTTTTCGTGCCACGCCAAATCGCGCATGATGACTTTGGCCTGTGCGACCTGCTTACGCAAGAGCGGCGGTAGAGCGATGCGGTTGTAGAGCGTATACGGCTCGTCGGCGAACATCACGATCGAACATGCCGGATCGAGTTTGCGCAGCTGCTCCGCGCACGTCGTCCCGGCGAATCCGTTGCCGACGATCACGTATCTACGCTGGTCCGTACTCTGCATGACTTCTTTCTTGGACGCCCGCAGTGGGTGAGAACTGCGGACTTATTGAAATGGGACCTATGGAAGTGCGGCTCGTGCAACTCTTGGGGTCGTTCATCACGACGACGAGTGCGTATACGCTCGCGCGCCTGGATTTCGCTATGCAGCACCCGGACAACGTGGCGCCGCCGCTGATCGACCGCCTCTCCGACGCCTCAGAAGCGACGCTTGGGATGGAGTGGGAGCGGGTCGAACGCCAGCTCGAAGCCGCTCGCCGTTACGTAAAAGAGCACGACGACTCGCGCGGCAAACGGGCCGTATACGATAAAGCCTTCGGCTGGCTGCAGCGTACGACGCGCGAACTCGAACAGTATGCGCGCGCCGTACGCTGGGTAATGACGGTCGACGAAGGGCGCTAACGGCGCCTCGCCGACCGAATCTGCCGAAAGCGGCTATGGCGAGGATACGAGCGAGGCGCCGCGAGCGGTTGGCTCGCTTACCGGCGGCGCATCGCCGATCACCGGGGCCGCGAGCTTCGCGAACCGCTCGACGGCACGGGGCCAGTCAGCCAGCAGGCGTGCGACCCGCGGAGAGCCCGTAGCCGCCGCATAGCGTTCGAGTAGCGCGCGCAACGTGGCGACGTCTGGATCGTCCATGGTCGCTGCCGTCAACTGGCAGTTCGTCGGGCCCTTCGAAAGCGTCGTGACGCCATGTTCGAAACGGTCGCCGAGGGCCACGAACACCACGCCGCCCGACATACCGCTTGCGAAGTTCTTCCCAACAGGGCCAAGCACGGCCGCGAAGCCGGCGGTCATATACTCGCACGCGTGGTCGCCCGCGCCTTCGACGACGAGCTGGCCGCCGCTATTGCGGACGCCGAAACGTTCGCCCGCCCCGCCGCGGACGAACCCTTCACCACCGCGAGCTCCGTAGAAACACGCGTTTCCGACGACGGGCTCCGCCGCCGCGCCGGCATCGGCAGCCGCGGCGCGATTCGAAGCGAAGCCGCGGACGACGATGCGGCCCCCTTCGATGCTCTTGCCGACGTAGTCGTTCGCGTCGCCAGCCAGGTCGAGCGTGAGCCCGGACGTAAGGAAGGCGCCGAAGCTCTGGCCAGCCGAGCCATGGTAGCGGACCTCGAGCGTCCCCGTGTCTTGCCCCTTCGAACGGCGCTGCGCGAATTCGTGCGCGAGGCGCGAACCGACGGCGCGATCGGCGGGCGTGATGGCGAGCTCGGGCGTCGCGTGCCAGGGTTTGCGCGACGTCGTCCACGGGCGGGGTACGAGATCGTCGAGATGCGTCGGCTCGAGAACCGCTTTGCGCGGTTCTTGCGGACGCTCCGGAAGCCGCAAGATCTCCGAGAGGTCGACGTCGTGCAGGCGCTCGTCGGCGAGCGTACGGCGTCGTACTAAATCGCTACGGCCGCGCAGTTCGGCAAGCGACGTCGCGCCGAGCGCGGCGAGCCGCCGCCGCACGTCGTTCGCCACGAATTCGAGATAGGCGATCGCCTCGTCTTCGGTACCTGCGAACTTTTTGCGCAACTCGGGATCCTGCGTCGCGATGCCGACGGGACACGTGTTTTTATGACACTGCCTGGCATAGATGCAACCGAGCGCGACGAGTAACGCGCTGCCGAAGCCGTATTCGTCGGCGCCGAGCAAGGTCGCGATGATGACGTCGCGCCCGCTTTTGAAGCCGCCGTCGACGCGCAGCTTCACGCGCGAACGCAATCCGTTCGCGAGCAAGGCGTGATGCGTCTCGACGAGCCCGATCTCCCATGGCAGCCCGGCGTGCTTGATCGACGACAGCGGCGAGGCGCCCGTCCCGCCGTCGTGGCCGCTGATGTGGATCGCATCGGCGTCGGCCTTCGCGACGCCGCTGGCTACGTAGCCGATACCCGACTGCGCGACCAGTTTGACGGCGACCCGCGCGTGCGGTGCGGCGCGGCGCAAATCGTAGATGAGCTGTGCGAGATCTTCGATCGAGTAGATGTCGTGGTGCGGCGGCGGCGAGATCAGCGATTGCCCGATCTGGGCGCCGCGTAGCAGTGCGATCTCTTCGCTGACCTTGTGGCCGGGAATCTGCCCGCCTTCGCCCGGCTTCGAACCTTGCGCCATTTTTATTTCGATTTCGTCGGCGCTCGCGAGATAGGTTACGCCGAGGCCGAAGCGGCCCGACGCGACTTGCTTGATCTTGCTGCGGCCGCGATCGACGATACGGTCGTAACGCTCCGCATGCTCCCCGCCTTCGCCCGAGTTACTCTTGGCACCGATGCGATTGGCCGCTCGCGCGATGACCGAGTGCACTTCCGATGCGATCGCACCGAGCGACATCGCCGCAGTCGCGAAATGAGCGACGATCGACGAAACCGGCTCCACGTCCTCGAGCGGCACGGGATCGCGCAACGGTACGGTCGTTAACAGATCGCGCAGTGCGACCGGCTCGCGCGCTTCCATGAGATTGGAGAGCTGCTCGAAGGCCGCGTAATCGCCGCGCATCGCCGTGGCGCGCAGATTCTTGATGACGCCGGGATCGAACGCGTGCCGCACGCCATCTCGCCGGAAACGGAACGTGCCGCGATCCGGCAATGCGGCGGCAGCGTCGCGCGACGTTGCGAACCACGCGCGGACGTCACCTTCGATATCGCCGAAGGTCACCGCCGGCACGTGTGCTTTAACGCCCGGAAAACACATCTCCACGATGTCGCCGTGCAGGCCGATGGATTCGAACGTTTGCGCGCCGACGTACGACCGCAACGTGCAGATGCCGAGCTTCGCCATGATTTTGAGCAAGCCGGCGCGCAAGCCGGTGAGGTACGCCACGCCGCTTTTGGCTTCGCTCGCGGCGCGCAGCCCCAGCCACGGCGTGACGACGTTGGCACCGACGCCGACGAGCGCCGCCAGCGCATGCGAATCGCGCGCGTGACCGTCGGCGACGGCGAGCGACGCCTGCATGCGTAACCCGCGCTGCACGAGCCGCTGATGGATCGCGCCCGCCGCGAGCAGCGCGGGAACGCTCGCGACATCGGGCCGGTCGTCGAGCACGAGCAACGACGCGCCACCGCGGACGGCACGTTCCGCTTCCTCGCAGATCCCGAGCAAACGCGCGTGCAGCGACGCTTCGCCGAAGCCCAAGGGCACGACGTGCTGCAGCATGCGCGCGTCGAAGCGCAGTGCGTCGAAATCGCGTTCGGAGAGCACCGCGCTCTCGAGGGCGACGATGGACCCGGCGGCGGGAATATCACCGTTGATGTCGCCCGAACCGACCCACGCGCGCAAATCGAATACGAGCTTTTCGCGCAGCGGATCGATCGGCGGATTGGTGACTTGGGCGAATCGTTCGCGCAGATATTCCGCCACGGGCGTGCGCCGTTCGAAGAATGCAAGCGCCGCATCGTCGCCCATCGACGACGTCGGCTCGTTGGAGGACGCGAGCACGCCGACCACGTCTTTGAGCTCTTCGCGCGTGCAGCCGAAACGATTGAGTTGGGCGTTCGTCGTGCCGGTCTGCGGCGGCTCGACGGTATTGGCGAGCGGGAATTCCCAGCTGCGTACCACGTCGCGAAAATCGGCGCGGTCGCGGCGTTCCCGACGGAAGGTGTCGGTATCGACCACCTGTCCCGAGGCGAAGCGCACGATGAGCCGCCCGCCCGGGCCCAAGCGCCCGCGGCTAACGATCGCATCGTCGCCGAAATCGACGATACCGGCTTCGGAGGCACAGAGAACCTTGTTGCTCGCGGTCCGGCACCAGCGTAGCGGCCGCAAACCCGTTCGATCGAGCGCGGCGCCGACGGTATCGCCATCGGCAAAGACGATCGCCGCGGGACCGTCCCACGGCTCGACCGTCGGCACGTGGGCGTCGTAATAGGCCTTTAGGCGCGTATCGCTCGCTTCGATGGCGGGTGCGAGCAGCATATCGACGCCTTCGTCGACGCGATACCCGGAGCCGACCATCGTATCGACGGCGGTATTGAAGTCGTACGAATCGCTGGCACCCGGAGTCGACTTGATTCCGCGCGCTTCGAGCCAGGCACGGTTGCCCGTGATCGTATTGATCTCGCCGTTATGTGCGATGTGCCGGAAGGGCTGCACCAAGCGCCAAGCCGGAGCGCTATTGGTGGAGAAGCGCTGATGGAAGAGCGCGAAGCGCGAGGCGAACGCTTCATCGCGCAGATCGTCGAAATACGCGCCGAGCTCGTCCGAGGACAGCAGCGCCTTGTAGACAACCGACGTCGCCGAACACGACAGCAGCGCGGCGCTCGGGCCGAACTCGCGCAATGCTTTTTCGATCGTACGAGCGGCAGAGCGCATCCGCTCCCGCACGTTGCCCGGTCCCATATCGACGATCAGCTGCTCGAACGACGGACGCGTGGACCGTGCCTGAGCTCCGAGAATCTCCTCGTGCGTGCCGGGCGTCCGCCACCGCAGCGGCGTGATGTCGACGGAGTGGATGCGCGCTTCGATCGCCGCGCGCGCGGCTGCCGCGGCATCGGGCTCGCGCGGCAAGAAGAGACAAATGGCGGCAAGATGATTTTGCGACGCGTGCAGATCAACGCGCGCCAGCTCGCGTGCCAGCAGCTTACGCGGCGTCTCGCAGAGGATGCCCGCGCCGTCGCCGGTTCGGCCGTCGGCACCGCGGGCACCGCGATGCATCATCGCAGCCGCGGCTTGCAGAGCGAGCGTAACGACGCCGTGCGTCGCCGGACCGCCGAGATCCGCAAGGAAGCCGACGCCACAGGCATCGTGTTCTTCGAGCGGATACGGCTCGGGAGCAAACGTGATGGGAACGCCGGCGTCGTGCGAGATAGCCCGACCTCGCTATAGAGAGAAGTGTGGAGTCTTAAACCTTACGGCCAATTCGATGACGCGTCATTGTGCTTTTGTCGAACGCGCACCGACAGATGTTCAACGTCGCGCCGGAGCACTAACCCAATGTCGGTATACCTGGAGCAACTTGTCAATGCCAAGTCCGGGCTGCGAAAACGAGTTCCAGGCTATTTCGCGCAGCGAAACGGCGCGCCATCCTTAGCCGTGCAAGCCGAGCGCGACCATCATCCGGTATCCGACTTCGAGCGCGCGTTCGTCGATATCGAAGCGGGCGTTGTGGTGCGGCACGCCGGTCGCCTCGCCGCCGCGCGCGCCGACGATAAAGTAGGCGCCGGGCCGCAGCTCTTGCATGAACGACATGTCTTCGGCCCACATGACGATTTCGTGTTCCACGAGCCGGTCGGCTCCGAGCGTTTCGCGCACGACGCCGCGGACGAGGTCGTTCATACTCTTATTATTGACCGTCGGCGGATACGACCAGCGGTATTCGAGTTCGTAGACGACGCGCATCGCCTCGCACAGGCCCTTGAGAATGCGCTCCATCCGCTTCGGCATCGACGCGCGGACCTCCGCATCGAAACAGCGCACGGTGCCCATGAGCGTCGCTTCGTCCGGAATCACGTTAAAGGTGGTGCCCGCTGAAAACTTGCCGACGGTAAAGACGGCCGGATCCTTCGGTGCGATCTCGCGGCTGACGATCGTCTGCAGCATCGTCACGAAATAGGAGCCCGCGACGATCGGATCGATCGAGTTCTGCGGCATCGCACCGTGCCCGCCGCGACCGCCCAGCTTGATGATGAACTCGTCGGCCGAGGCGAAGAAGGCGCCATCGCGCACGCCGACGTTCCCCACATCGAGACCGGTATAGAGGTGCAGCGCGAACGTCCGATCGACGTGCGGACTTTCCAGCGCGCCGTCTTCGATCATCAACCGGTTGCCCGCGCTGCCTTCTTCGCCCGGCTGAAAGCAGAAAACGATCGTTCCGGGCACGTCGGCGCGCCGTTCCGCGAGCGTCTTCGCCGCGGCCAGCAAGATCGACACGTGCCCGTCATGGCCGCAGGCGTGCATGACGCCCGGCCGCTCGGAACGGTACTCCGCGGTGACGAGCTCCGCGATCGGCAAGGCGTCCATATCGGCTCGCAGCAGCGTAACCGGCCCCGGCTTGCCCCCCACGAGCGTTCCGAGGACCCCCGTCTGCCCGACGCCGGTCCGCAGCTCGGTGAGGTCGAGCTTCCCGAGTTCGGCGGCGACGAATGCGGCAGTATCGTGCTCGACCATCGAGAGCTCGGGACGGCGATGGAGGTAGCGCCGGATGCGGCTTAGGTCGGCGGTCGGCACGGAAGTCGAAGCGAGCATGGCGCGTCGTTCGACACCGCGGAGCTCCAGTTTTTTCACATCCTGAAAGGAAACGGGTCGGCGTCTCTGCGATACCTCTCCCCTCGGGCATTTAAATTCGAAGGAGAGACGAAGGTGGCAAAGGTGGTTTCGATGCCCGCATTCGAGCGCTACGGACTCGGCGACGACCAGCTCCGCTGGATGTTGCGAAATATGATCCTGCAGCGAACGCTGGACAATCGCGGCTTCCAACTTAACCGGCAAGGCAAGATTCCGTTCGCGACCGGCAGCGAAGGCCACGAAGGGATCCACGCCGGGGCGGCACTTGCATTTCAGCGCGGCCGGGACGTTCTCGTCCCGTACTATCGCGACATGGGCTTGTGCGTCGGCGTCGGCATGGACCCGATCCACGTGTTGCTTTCGATGTTCGCGCGCGCCGAAGACGTCTCGGGCGGGCGGCAGTTTCCCAACCACTACTCGCACCGGGCGCTGGGCTTGCTTTCGATCAGCTCGATCATCGCGGCGCATTGCTCGCACGCGGTCGGCGTCGCGTATGCGATGAAGCTGCGTAAGGAGACGGACCGCGCTGTACTCTGCACCTTCGGCGATGGCGCGACGAGTTCGGGCGAATGGCACGAAGCGGTAAACTTCGCAGCGGTCCATCGCCTGCCGATCGTTTTTCTCTGTGAAAACAACGAGTGGGCCATCTCCACACCGCGCGGGCAGCAGATGGCGATCGAGCACATCATCGACAAGGCGCCGGGGTACGGCCTGCCGGGCGTCATGGTCGACGGGTCCGACCCGCTCGCGACCTATAAGACCGTCAAGGACGCCCTCGATTCGGCACGCAGCGGCGGCGGACCCACGCTAGTCGAGGCGACGTGTTATCGCTTTCTCTCGCATACGACCGACGACGACGACCGCACGTATCGCACGCGCGACGAGATCGAATCCCATCGCCACCTGGATCCGGTTCCGCTTTTCGAGCGACTGCTCGTCGATGGGCGCGTCCTCTCGACCGATGACGTTTCGGCAATGAAGAAAGACGTGCTGGCCCACGTCAACGAGCTCACCGATCGCGCCGAAGCGCTCCCCTATCCGGTCGCCTCCGAACTCTACACGCACGTCTACGAAGGGGCGTACGAACCATGGCTGTAGCCGCGCCGAGCACCGTGATGAACAACGTCGAAGCGGTCCGCAATACGCTCTACGAAGCGCTCAAAAATGACGACCGGACGCTGATTCTCGGCGAAGACGTCGGCGCGCGCGGTAACGTATTTCTCATCACCAAAGGCTTCATCGAAGAATTCGGACCCGAGCGCGTGATCGATACGCCGCTCGCCGAAGCGTCGATCGTGGGCGTCGCGATCGGCATGGCGATGGAAGGCTTACGGCCGATCGCCGAGATTCAATTCGCCGATTTCATCTATCCCGCGTTCAATCAGATCGTCGGCGAAGCGGCGAAAACGCGCTATCGCAGCAACGGCGATTACACGTGCCCGCTCGTCATCCGCACGCCGTACGGCGGCGGCGTGCGCGGCGCGCTCTCGCACTCGGTTTCCATCGAGGCGCTCTTCTATCACGTCCCCGGACTCAAAATCGTCGCGCCCTCGTTCCCGGCCGACATCAAAGGCTTGCTCAACGCGGCCATCGACGATCCCGACCCCGTGCTGTTCCTCGAACATAAGAAGACGTACCGGCTCGTGAAAGGCGACGTGCCGGCGGGTCATTACACGATTCCGCTCGGCAAGGCCGATGTCAAACACCCTGGCGACCGGCTGACGGTCGTGTCGTACGGCCTCTACGTGCATCAGGCGATCGAAGCGGCGAAACGGCTCGCGAGCGAAGGCATGTCGGTCGAAGTGATCGATCTGCGCTCGATCCGGCCGATGGATCGCACGACGATCCTCGCAAGCGTGAAGAAAACGCGCAAGCTGCTGATCGTACACGAAGACAACAAGTTCGGCGGGATCGGTGCGGAGATCAGCGCCATGGTGGTCGAGGAGGCGTTCTTCGACCTCGACGCGCCGATCCGGCGCCTCTGCGGCCCCGACGTGCCGGCGATGGGCTACGCGGCGCCGCTCGAGGAAGAGTTCATGATCTCGACCGAGCGCATGGCCGACGCCATGCGGGATATGGTTCGGTTCTAAAGCGATGGCGACGACGATTACGATGCCGCAGCTCGGCGAAACCGTCACCGAAGGGACCGTCGCGCAATGGCTCAAGGCGCCCGGCGACGCGATCGAAAAATACGAAGCGTTCGTGGAAGTTTCGACGGACAAGGTCAACGCCGAAGTGCCGTCCCCCGTCACGGGCGTGCTTCGAGAAATCATCTGCAAGGAAGGCGAAACCGTCGCGATCGGCGCGCCGCTCGCGATCATCGATGAAGTCGGGGCCGCGGTCGCGCCCAGTCCAACTGTAAGCGCGACGGGTCCGACGCCTTCGAGCTACGGCGCGCCGGGCGCGCCGGGGGCGCCGGGCGCGCCGGGCGCGACGAATGGGACACCGAGCGCGTCCAACGGGGCACCGCGCCTCGGCGGCGGAAAAACGGCTGCCAACGCCGCGAGCGTGCTGCGCGGCGTCTCACCCGCAGTCCGCCGGCTCGCCCGCGAGCACGACGTCGATCTCGCGACGATCGTCGGCACGGGCAGCAACGGCCGCGTGACCGCGGACGACGTCATCGCGGCCACGGCTCACGAACGTCCCGCTGTCGCCGGAGCGGCGACGGTCGTACAGCCGCCGGCCGCGGCTCAAACGGCGCCGCGAATCACCCTGCCGCTCGGCGGCGTGCCGGGCACCTCGACCTACGCGGCTCCGCAGCGCGGGACGACCGTGCCGCTTTCGCAAGCTCGCAAAATCATCGCGCAACGCATGGTCGAATCGCTCGAGACGGCGCCGCACGCGTGGACGATGGTCGAAGTGGACGTCACGAATCTCTGGGCGTGGCGCTCGCGCGAAAAAGAGCGCTTCGCGCGCGAAAAAGGGTACGCGCTCACGCTGCTGCCCTTCTTCATCTTCGCAGTCGCCCGCGCACTCGAAGGGCAGCCGCTGCTCAACGCACGCTTTACCGATGACGGCATTCTCGTACATCGCGAGATCAACGTCGGCATCGCGATCGGTCTCGAAAGCAACCTCATGGTTCCCGTCATTCGCGATGCCGATGCCCTGACGATCGGCGGCCTCGCCGTCGCAGCCGGCAAGATCATCGAACGCGCGCGCGGCGGAAAATTAGGCGCTGACGAACTCGGCGGCGGCACGTTTACGGTCAACAATACGGGTGCGAACGGGTCCGTGCTCTCCAAGCCGATCATCAACGGCGGCCAAGCCGGGATCGTCACGATGGAAGCGGTGGTCAAGCGACCCGTCGTCATCGCAGATGCGATCGCGATCCGTTCGATGATGAACGTCTGCCTTTCATTGGATCATCGCGTCATCGACGGGACGATCGCAAACGCATTCCTTTCCGACCTCAAGAAGCGCTTGGAAGCGATGGGCCCCAAGGGCGATCTCTAGTGGCGGCTAAGGCGTAGAGAGAGTACGATAGCGGCATGTCGTTCCGTCGTACCGTCGTCCTTGCCGCGAGCGCATCGCTCGCATTGTGGTCATGCGGCGTGGCTTTCGCGCAGAGTCCGAGCCCCTCGCCCGCACCAAGCGCCAGCCCAACTGCCGCACCCAGTTCCGCCCCAAGCGCCGTGCCGAGCGCCGCGTCCTTGCAAATCGACCGGGCGCGCCGCGTCCATCTCGGCATCGTGACGTGCGAAGGCGCTCCGTTCTACAGCTGGCCCGACCGCTCGGTCATCCCATTCGGCACGACGTATCCGCCCGCGCGCGCGGCCGAGGCGATCAACGTGATCGGAGACGGCACCCTCGCTACCAACGGCATGACGCTCTACGAGACGACGATCGACGTCGTCCAGCCCTACGGCGTGGGCAAGCACTACTACATTTCGGCCTACTGCGTGAACGCCGGCTAGGCGCCGGTTCTCCCAAGGAAGCGCCCGGCACGACGACGCCGAAGAGATGCCGGTCGTGCAAATCCGCAAACAATTCCGGTTCGAAGCGGCGCACGTGCTCCCGTACCATCCCGGAAAATGCGCGCGGATGCACGGGCACTCGTACCGCTTCGACGTCACTCTCGCCGGTTCGCTTGAGCCGAGCGGTCCAGCGCAGGGCATGGTCGTCGATTTCGATGCGATCTCCGCGGTCGTAAAGCCGCGCGTCGTCGACCGGCTCGATCATACGACGCTCAACGATCTCATCGAGAATCCCACGGCCGAGCGCATCGCCCTGTGGATCTGGGAAGCGCTCGCGGCTGACTTGCCGCAACTCGTCGAGGTGGTCGTCTGGGAAACCGCGACGGCGTGCGCGATCGCGCGGGGCGACGATGCTCGCGCTCGCTGAAATGTTTTACAGCGTCCAAGGTGAGGGCGCGTGGACCGGGACGCCCGCCGTCTTCGTGCGGCTCGCCGGCTGCAATCTCAATTGCCGGTTTTGCGACACCGACTATGCGACGAAGGCGTTCGCGTCGGTCGAAGCCGTGGTAGCGCGCGTGCGCGAACTGGGCGGCTCCTGCCCGATGGTCGTTCTCACCGGCGGCGAGCCGTTCGCGCAGAGCGAGAGTTCCGCGCTGATCGCCGCGCTGCGCGCCGACGGCCGGCGCGTGCACGTCGAATCCAACGGCAGTATCGCCGTCGAGATCCCAAGCGACGTGTGGCTGACCGTTTCGCCCAAAGAACGGCTCACCGACGCCATGGCGGCGCGAGCGGACGAAGTGAAATTGATCGTGGACGGTCGCGTACCCGAGGAGTGGTACGCGCGTTTCGCGGCGCGCACGGTGCCGACGTTCCTCCAGCCCGAGGGTAACAAACCCGCCAACATCGCGCTCGCCCTCGCCGCCGCGCAGGCCGAGCCCCAGCGTCTTCGGTTGGGCTTGCAGACGCATAAGTTCATCGGTATCCGCTGACGGATGATTCTCGTCGTATGCGCGCTGCGCGAAGAATTACGGTACTATAGCGACCGTGCCGGCGTGGACGTGCTCGCGTGCGGCGTCGGTCCCGTCGAAGCGGCGAGTTCGGTCGCGCGGACGCTGGCGCTCACGCCGTACCGGTGCGTCGTCAACGCTGGAATCGGCGGCGCGTTCCCCGGCAGCGCGCGGGTCGGCGAGGCGCGGCTCGTTACGAGCGAACGTTTTGCGGATTTGGGACTCGAAAACGGCGAACCCCTGGCCTTACCGGACGGCACGCATCCGATCGAGCGGGCCGATGCCGATGCGGGTCTGCTCGAGCGTTGCGGCCGGCTCGCGCCGCCCGCGCTCGGCTTGACGGTATCGCAGGTGACGACGAGCGCGTCGACCGGCGAACGCTTGCGCGCACGATACGGTGCCGATATAGAGAACATGGAAGGTTTTGCTATTTTCCGCTCCGCTGCACGCGCAGGCATACCCGCCCTCGAAGTCCGGGGCATCTCGAATCTCGTGGGCGACCGCGCGAGCAGCGGCTGGGATTTTCCCGCCGGCGCCCGCGCGGCCGCGAGGATCCTTGAGGCCGTCCTCGCGCGGCTCGTCTAGGATGCGCTCGATGCAGCGCTCCGGCGCGATTGCGCTTGCGACGCTGGCCTTTGCGATCGCGGGTTGCCCTACGGATGCCGCCGCCCGCTCGGGACGGCTTCCCGCGTCCGCTGCAACGGCAACGCCGGCGCCATCCGGCAGTACGTGGCCGTCACCCGTGCTGCCGCCCCCGGCCACGCCGCCTCCGGGCGCCATGCCGAACGCCACGCCGACGGGCGACCCGACCGCCGTTCCGACAGCGCCGTCGAGCGCGCTGCCGACCGCATCGCCACTGCCGACGCGTAGACGCAGCTTCGGCCGCAACCGGGCGGCCCCGTCGCCGGCACCGACCCAAACGCCGGCTCCGACGCCGCTGCCGACCGAGACGCCGACCCTCGTCCCGACCGAGTCGCCGACCGAGCCGCCCTCGGCGCCGCCGTCACCCGGACCGTCGCCGAGCGCGAAGCCGGCTCTCGCTCCACTCCCGGCCGATCAGCCGACGATTCCCGATTCCATCGACGACCCGGCGGTGCAGCGCGCCGTCACGCGTCCGATTCGCGAGCTGTCGCAAATCGGCTGGATGACCGGAACGTGGCACGCGCGCAGTCTGGAACGGCATGGCGACGGAACGTCGCACGTGCTCGGCGGGGCGACGTACGTGTTCAGCGCGACGATGAAAGGCCGCTATTTCTTCGGCGCCGATAGCGCGGCACGCGACTATATGTATCTGACGTTCGATCCGTTGTCCAAGCGCTGGGCGCTCATGCGCTTGGCGAACAACCCGTCTTACGGCATGTGGTTGTCGGAAAGCGGCTGGAAGGGAAATCACATCGAGTTCCTCAGCGGTTTCGCCGTCGCAAACGGACGGCAGTATCGCCGGCGCACGACGATCGTGCACAAAGATTCGCGTTCGTTCGGCATCTACGACGACGAGCAGCTTGCCGACGGAACGTGGACGCCCGACGGCGCCGTCGAATTGACGAAACAATGACGCGGCCTCTCTCGCTTGCGTATTCACCGTGTCCCAACGATACGTACATCTTTGCAGCGTGGACGCGCGGCTTACTGGCGGACGCGCCGCCGGTCAACGTCGTTCTCGGCGATGTCGAAGCGCTCAACGAAGCGGCACGCGGCGCGCGCTTCGAACTCACCAAAGTGAGTTACGGCGCGATTCCCTATCTGCTGGACTCGTACCGCATCTTGCGCGCGGGCGGCGCGCTCGGGCGCGGCTGCGGGCCGCTTTTGATCGCGAAGCCCGATGCGACGGGCTGCGTCCCGCAACTGGCCGGCCTGCCGGCGAACGCCCGCATCGCGATTCCCGGCGCGCTGACGACGGCATACCTCTTGCTGCGCCTCGCGCTGGGACGCGCGATCGATGCCGTACCGATGCGTTTCGATCGTATCGTCGATGCCGTCGCGCGCGGCGACGTCGCGGCCGGCCTTATCATTCACGAGTCGCGCTTCACGTACGCGCGGGCCGGGCTCGCCCGCATCGCCGACCTCGGCGAATGGTGGGAAGCGCAAACCGGCCGGCCCATTCCCCTGGGCGCGATCCTCGCGCGGCGCGACCTCGACACACGCGCGGCCGAAAAAATCGACGCGACGATCCGCGCGAGCCTCGCGTTCGCTCGAGACGACGACGCCGCGATCGAGCCCTACGTAAGAGAACACGCTTTCGAAATGGACGGCGACGTCATGCGCGCGCACATCGCCCTGTACGTCAACGAGTATTGCGACGATCTCGGAGCCGACGGAACCGCCGCCATCGCCGCCCTCTTCGAACGCGCCTCCGAAGCGGGCCTCATTCCCCGCGGCGTCCGGCCGGAATTCGTCTAAACCTAGATCTGCGCCGTCTCGAGCCACTGCGGGTTTTGCACCGTGCTATCGAAAATATGCGAGGTCTTGTAGAGTTCGGTTTGTCCGGTAGCCGCTGCGGTAGCCGTTTTAGCGAGCATCGCGGCGACGCGTTGCGCGGAGAGCGGCTTAAACGACGTCGCGGCTAGCACCGCCTGAGCGAGGATCGCCGGCGTGTCGATGCCGGTTACGACGACGCTCGTGGGAAGATTCATGCCGTAGTGCAGCATCTCGACCGGCGGCAGCAGACGCGTCTCAAGAATATGCGCGTCGCCGAAGGTCTTCATGCCGATGACGCCCATATCCAGAGCCGTCGCGACCGGGAGCACGCGCTTCTCGAAGCTTTCATAATGCGCGTCCATCACATTGAGCGGCATCTGCACGGTATCGAACGTGAAGCCGTGCTGTTTGGCAACCTCGATCATGTGCATGTGATACGCCGGACTCTTATGGCCGGTGAAGCCGATGAAGCGGATCTTGCCGGCCTTCTTCGCCGCGAGGGCGGCATCGATCGCGCCGCCCGGCGCGAAAATCCGATCCGCGTCGTCGGGCCGGATGTTTTCATGAAACTGTAGGAGATCGATGCGGTCGGTGAGCAGTCGCGAGAGGGATTGCTCGATCTGTTTTTGTGCCGACTCTTTCGTCCGGCCGTCGATCTTCGTCATCAGGAAGACGCGGTCGCGATAGCCGCCCTGACCGAGCGCGCGCCCCATGCGCAATTCGCTGTTGCCGCGGTTATAATCCCAGCAATTGTCCAAGAACGTAATGCCGCGATCGATACCGGTGTGTACCAGCTTGATGGCGTCCGCGTCGGCGATATCGGGCTTTCCGATGTGAAAGCCGCCGAGGCCCACGAGCGACACGCGTTCGTTCGTACGCCCGAGTCGCCGCTTGGGGATTTCGCGGGTGAGGGCTCCCGCCGTCTCGGCAGCTGCCGCGGGAGCGCCCGCAAGCGATTGTGCGCTCGCGAGAGCGGCCGCACTTGCAATGAAGCGTTGACGATCGATAAACATCCAATTTTCGTACCAACCTGTCGCCGAAAACTGTCATGCTTGGTCTCTCGGGGCACGTTGCCGGGAATTGGGAGCCGCCAAGCGCTATAGCAGATATCGATGCGCCGTTCCGAACTGCTGTTCTCAACACTAGCCGCGTATGTCGCGGGCGGGCTGCGCTCGCCCCCGCTCGCGGCCGCTCCACTGCCGCACGCGACCGTGACGCTCGGTAACGAGACGTTTCTGCGCGAAGCGTGGCGCGATTTACGCGGCCGCAGCGTCGGGGTGGTCACCAATCAGACGGGCGTGACCGCAACGCTCGAAACGATCGTCGATGCGATCCGGCACAATCCCGAGATCGCGCTCAAAGCGATCTACTCGCCCGAACACGGCTTGCGCGGCGATCAGTCCGCGGGCGCGTACGTCGCATCGTACGTCGACGAACGTAGCGCGCTGCCCGTCTATAGTCTCTACGGCACGACCCGCCGCCCCAGTGCCGCGATGCTCGCGGGAGTCGACGTTCTGCTCTTCGATATCCAAGACGTCGGCGACCGCGCCTACACCTACATTTCGACGCTGGCCTACGTGATGCAGGCGGCCAAAGAACACGGGAAAGCCGTCTGGGTGCTCGATCGGCCCAATCCCCTGGGTGGAAGTATCGTCGAAGGTCCCGTGCTCGACCCGAAATTCGCATCGTTCATCGGCCTCTATCCGCTACCGGTCCGCCACGGTCTGACGATCGGCGAACTCGCGAAACTCTACAACGAACGCTTCGAGATCGGCTGTACGCTGCGCGTCGTCCCGATGAAGAATTACACGCGCTCGATGCTCTGGCCCGAGACGGGACTGCAGTGGGTGCAAACATCGCCGAATATTCCCGAATGGACGACGACGCTCGTGTATCCGGCAACGGGCCTCATCGACGGCGCCGGCGTGAACAACGGCACGAGCTACACCAAGCCGTTCAAGTACGCGGGCGCTTATAAAATCGACGGTTTGCGCCTGGCGGGATATCTCAACGACCGTCCGATTCCGGGCGTTCATTTTCGCGCGGCCTCGTGGACGCCGCTGGCCGGTTTCTGGGCGGGCAAATCGCTTTCGGGCGTCGAGCTCGTCGTCACGGATGCGCGCGCGTTTCGGGCCGTGCGTACGGCCGTCGAAATTTTGGTCGCCGTCCGAAAAATCAGCCCGGCGACGATCTCGATTCATAACGCCGCCGGGCTGGATAAGGACTGGGGCACCGATACGCTGCGCAAAGGTCTCGAAGACGGGCTCGATGCCAAGAGCATTCTGCGCCAATGGGAACCGGCGACGCGCGCGTTCGTCGAAATGCGCGAGCGCTTTTTACTCTACGCGTAGGTTACGCGCTTCGCGGAGCCGCGAGTCGCGGCGCGACGGCGGCGTAGGCGAGCGCGGCGAAGAGCGGCATCACGCTGACGCCCTCGAGCGCGAGCGCCGGCCCGCCGCCGGCGACGACGAGTCCGACCGCGGCGACGGCCGCCGAACCGAAGCCGAAGGCGACGCCGTTCATCAGTCCAAGGGCCATCCCGAGATTTCTCGGGAGCATCGCCTGGACGATCGCCACGCCCGGGGCGTTCTGCACGGCGAGCAGCATGCTCGCGACGAGTAAGAGCGGCACGCCGAGCACCGCGGGCGTCAAGAAAAAGGCGTAGAGAAACGGCACCGCGCTCACGAGCGCCACGACTGAAACGCGTACGGCACCGAAGCGATCCGACAGCGAGCCGCCGGCGAGCAATCCCACGGACGAAATCAGCAAGAACGCCGTCACGATCTGACCGGCTTCGGGAATCGACGAACCGCGCGCCAC
>JAABUU010001993.1_pt1 | contig 31028 bp, 31 predicted proteins | sample 5559301 | NCBI WGS metagenome assembly JAABUU01 (sample SAMN10711884, study PRJNA513360) | rock metagenome | isolation source: Antarctica rocks | place: Antarctica: Victoria Land, Richard Nunatak white
GCTTTAGCCTGCCTCTCTGTGGCAGGCTAAAGCCCGCCACCACCGGGAACATCTGCCATCCACGAAAACGCCTGCCACGCCCGTTCATTCGGTTGTGGAGACACGTTGCGCGGCTGGCTCGCTCCTCAAGTACGCCACGCCACAGGAAAGGAACTATCTGATGATGGAGAACATGGTGAGCGAGGTCGCCCGTGCGATACAGGATGATCGCCGCGCACAGGCGGCGAAGCGGGCGCGGATCATCGAGGCGGCAGAGGCACATCGCCCGCACGCACAGGGCGCACGGCTGCGCGCACGCCGCGCGGCAATCGCGAAGGCATTGATGGCGCTCGCGCCTCGCCTCGCACCGTCCGCGCCGACGGAAGCGCCGCACTCCGGCATGGAGACACGAGCGACGCAGTAAATCGGCAACACGCCGCGCCACCAAACGGCGCGACGTGTTCGCGTTACCCGAGAGAAGAGGGATAGGCCATGATTGAGCAACGAAACGACCGCCTCGACCCAATGGCACCTTATGGATTTCCGCGCTCGGAGCGGGAAAACTGGCAACCAGGCACTTCGTCTACCGAGGTCGCAGTCCCGCCAGTCGGGACACTTACGCCATATGACCGCACCCTCACTTGGTGCGTCCTCACCTTGCTCAGCACCGGCGGCACACCGCCGTCCGAACGGCCTCGACAAACCGGAAGCATACCGAACCGTTCAGCGGCGGCGTTATCGGGCCGTCGCCGCCTGACGACGCGGGAAACCGAAGTCATTGGCCTCGTCACGCTGGGATTGACGAACGCGCAGATCGCCGCGCGTCTCTTCCTCAGCCGCCGCACGATAGACCAGCACCTCTCGTCCATCTACAACCGGCTCGGCGTCTCCTCCCGCGCGGCGGCGACCCGCTTCGCGATCTTGAACAACTTGTGCTGACGGGGGAAACGCGCCCGGAATTCCGCCGCGTGCGGCCTCACGACCCGCGCAGCCGTGGGTCCAGCGCGTCCCGCAGCGCGTCACCGAGCAGATTGAAGCCGAGGACGGTCATCATGATCGCCACACCGGGAAAGATGGCGACCCAAGGCGCGAGCTCCACGAACTTGCGGCCCGTGCCGAGCATCGTTCCCCAACTCGGCGTCGGTGGCTGCGTGCCCAGCCCCAGGAACGAGAGTGTCGCTTCGGCGAGGATCGCCGTCGAGAGCGCGAGCGTCGTCTGCACGATCAATGGGGCAACGATGTTCGGCAGAATATGGTGCGCGATAATCCGCCCGTTGCTCGCGCCGACCGCCCGTGCCGCCTGAACGAACTCCTGCTCCTTGACGGAGAGAACCGGGCCGCGCGTCACCCGCGCGAAGGTAGGGGCGTAGACGATACCGATGGCCATCATCGCGTGGGTCAGGCTCGGCCCTAGGATGCCCGTAATGGCGATGGCGAGCACGACCGACGGGAACGCGAAGAGGATATCCGCGACGCGCATAATCACCGAGTCCGTCCAGCCACCGTAATATCCCGCGATCAGGCCGAGCGACGCGCCGATCAGTAGGGCAATCGCGACGGAGACGACCCCGACGTAGAGCGAGATGCGCGTGCCGAAGATGATCCGGCTGAGCACATCGCGTCCGAACTCATCGGTGCCGAAGAGATACGTGCCGTTCGGATGGGTGAGCCGTTTCGTCACCTGTGCGGCCGGCTGGAAGGGCGCGATCTGACCGGCGAAGATCGCCAGCAGGATGACGACGAGCAGGATGACCAGGCCGACGACGCCGATGCTGTTCCGCCGCGCGAGTAGCGTGAGGCGCGCCGCCATCGTGCGCGTCGGGCGCGCGGCGAGGGTGGTTCTCGTGGCGGTCTCTGTCGGGATGCCGGCCATCGTCTCGCTTCCTGCCTTTATTGATATTGAATGCGCGGATCGAGAAAGCCATAGAGCACGTCAACGATCAGGTTGGCGAAGACAAAGACTAGCGCGAGCACGAGCACGCCCGCCTGCACCGTCGGATAATCCCGCTGATAGATGCCATTGAGCAGGAGCGACCCCATCCCCGGCAGCCCGAAAATCTGCTCGACGACGACCGCACCACCGAGCAGATTGCCGATCTGAATACCGACGATGGTGACAATCGGCAAGAGCGCAGTCCGCAGGGCGTGACGAAAGAGCACCGCGCGCTCGCCCAATCCCTTGGCGCGGGCCGTCTTGATGTAGTCCTGCGAGAGGACTTCCAGCATCGAGGAGCGTGTCATCCGCATCACAACGGCGCTCAGGGCGAGGGCGAGCGAGAGCGCGGGGAGGAACATCTGGGAGAGGTTCTCGATGGGGTTGGTGAAGAAACTGACGAAGATCAGCGAGGCGCTCCAATGGAAGTAGACCGAGGCGACGAGAATGAGCATCGTCGCGAGCCAGAAGTTCGGCAGGCTGAGTCCGAAGAGCCCGAAGAGCCGGACAACGAAGTCCGTCCAGCTATTCCGCCGGAGCGCGGAGATCATCCCGAGGGGCACGGAAAAGAGCAGCGAGAGGAGGGTCGCGAGCAGCGTCAACTCAAAGGTGATTGGCAGCCGGTGGAGCAGGTTGGCCATCACCGGCTGGCCGGTGCGTAGCGAGCGCCCTAGATCGCCATGCAGCACACCGCCCAACCAGGTGAGGTACTGGAGGTAGAGGGGCTGGTCAATGCCGAGCGTTTTGCGCAGTTGCTCGCGCGCGGCGGGCGAGAGCGCCGTCTCGGACCCGAGGAGCACATCAATAATGTCGCCGGGGATCAGCCGGACGAGGAGAAAGATGACGACCGAAATGCCGAACAGCACGGGAACGGCAACCAGGAGCCGCTTCGCGATATACCTACCCACTCGTCGCTACGCTCCTCAATGGGCAGTGAGCAGTGGACAGTGGGGAGTAGTCGGAAAAAGACCCTGCGTCACTGCTCACTGCCCACTTCCCTACTTGTCCAGCCACGTCTTCTTGAGGAAGATGCGTCGGCCGGTATAACTTTGCACGTAGCCCTTGTTGGCGTTATTGAGCGCCTCGATGTTATTGCCGACGTACCAGAAGATCGCCGGCGATTCGTCCAGAAGAATCTGTTGCGCCTGGTTGTACAGATCGTGCCGCTTCGGGCTGTCGAGCGTGGAGCGTGCCTGCGTGACGATGTCGTCGAACTTCCTGTTGGAGTACGTGTAGTTGGAGTTCGAGTCGGTGTGCCACGAGTTGTAGAGGTAGCCATCCGGGTCCGGGTAGAAGGTCATGGCGGTGATCTTGATGTCGTACTTCCAGCCGCCCGCCTTCGATGTGTCCTTCGAGAAGTTCCCCCACTCCATCTGGATCACTTCGGCGTCAATACCGACCTGCTTCAGTTGTTGCTGCAAGACAACGGAGGCCGAGACAAATTCGGGGTATTGCGGCGAGCAGGTGATCGTCGTCTTGAACCCGTTCGGGAACCCCGCTTGCGCCAGCAACTCCTTCGCCTTGGCGAGGTCCTGCTTATAGGGTAGTTTCTCCGGCGGGATGAACCAATCGCCGTGGCCGGTCGGCATCGGGCCGGAGAGCGTCCCCGCGCCGCCGACCGCTTTGTCAATTACTTCCTGCCGGTTGACGGCGAGGCTGATCGCCTGGCGGACGCGGACATCATCGAAGGGCTTGCGGAAGGTATTCATGAAGTGGGCAACGAGCCACGCTTTCTTGCCTTGATTGACCGTGATGCTCTTCTCGCTCGTGAGGCGTTGCGCACCCTCGGTGGAAACGTAGGCGTACTGAATCTGCCCGGAGCGCAGCCCCGCGACGCGCGCGTCCTCATCAACGAGCACTTTGAAGGTGACGTCATCGAGGTAGGGCAGCCCCTTGTCCCAATAGTTCTTGTTCTTCGACAGGGTGAAGTGGCTCTCCGGCATGTATTCCTTGAGCACGAACGGCCCGGTGCCGATGGCCTGCAACTGGAGGTTGGATTTCGTGGCCGCGTCCTTCGGGATGATCGCCGAGCCACGCATCGCCGCGAAGTTCGCCACGAGTGGGGCGAAGGGCGCTTTGAGGTTCATCTTGACCGTTTGCTTGTCCGGCGTCTCGATGCTGGTGATGGCATCGAACCAACTCTTGAAGGGCGCGGCGGTCGCCTGATCGAAGAGCCGTTCGAGGCTATATTTGACGTCGTCCGCCGTGAAATCGCTGCCGTCATGGAACTTGACGCCCGGCCGCAGTTTGAAGAGATAGGTCTTCTCGTCCGGGTTCTGCCAGGATTCGGCGAGGCCGGGAATGACCGTCAACTTCTCGTCGTACATTGTCAGGCTCTCGTAAAAGTGCTCGAACGCCTGAAGAGCCGAGAAATTGGAGGTCTTGTGCGGGTCGAGGGAGACGGGATCGAGTTCCTGCGCCCAGACGACCGCACCGCCCAATTTCGGCGTGCCACTCGCCGCGCTCCCGGTAACGGTCGCGCCACCAGCGGCCGTCGCGCCACCCGTGGTCGGTTTAACCGCCGCTGTCGCGCCGCCGCTGCTCGCCGGGGCAGTAGCTGGCGATGATGAACCGCATGCTGCCAGCAAACTGCTGGCGGCGATCCCGCCGGCAATCAGGCCGGAGTGGCGGAGGAATGCGCGGCGACTGACATCGCTCATACCGCGCGGGCTGTCAGAAAGCGAGTGAAACCGATCTTCAGACATGGCTCCATTCTCCCTTTTTACCGGACGTTCGCGGCGGCGACGACCACCTGCATGCGTCCAGATGCAGGAAGATACCGCGCGATGCGAATGCCGGGGCCTCCGATTGACGAACGTACGATGCATGACTACCACACGCCCGCACGCATGTCAACCGTGATTGCTAGTAGACAGAGCGATGCAAGACAGCTTCTTCTGCGGACCAGGAATCAAGTGCATCACAGTCACGCACAAGGTGTCGCAACTTCACGATTACTTCACGGACGCAGTCAGATAGGACCCGAATGCGTCATATAGGATCGGACGCGAGGGAGGGGTTTTTGCTTACAGGGCCTACAAATCTCCGATCAAATCATACAGGTTCAGACCTCCCTAAGGGACTTGGTAAGAATGAGGTCATCGGTTCAAGTCCGATTCAGGGCTCCACCCCTTTCACAAAAAGCAAAAATCATGCTTGCACGGTTGATGGCTCATGTGACAGCGCTCGTTCAGGCGATAACTGAACGATTCGCATGAGGAGCCAACATCTATGCAGATTGAAGTCGTTCGCAGAAACTCCTTGCACCGCAACGTGGTTCGGGCGTTACCATTGCTCCCAATGCACCATCGTATCCAAGGACGCGCGTGGCCCTGCTTTGAAGTCGGTACCGAGCGTATATGCGACGGGGATAAGCGCGGTCTGCATCATCTCGGCATAGGGAATACCGAGAATGTCTGCCGCCTCGCGCTCGTAGGTGAGGTGCAGGGTCGTCCAGCAGGTACCGAGGCCACGGGCGCGGGCGGCGAGCATGAAGCTCCAGACAGCGGGCAGGATCGAACCCCACACGCCAGCCTGTTCGACACTGGATTTCCCCTCGGTGCGCCCCGTGATGCAGGGGATGACGAGGACTGGCGCCTCTTGCATGTGGTCCGCAAGGTATTGCGCGGACGAGACAACACGCGCCTGCGTCGCCTGCCGCTCGGCAGTCTGGGCAGCCACGCGCCGCGCACTGTAGGGGTACCAGCTTTTTCGGTACAGATCGCCGAGCGCAGCCCGCTTCGCGTCGTCGGTCACAACGAGAAAATGCCAGCCCTGCATGTTCGATCCGGTGGGGGCCTGCTGCGCGAGGGCGAGGCATTCTTCCAACACTTCCCGCTCAACGGGCCGGGTAAAGTCGAGCCGCTTGCGCACGGAACGCGTGGTTTCGAGCAGTTCATCAGGGGTCAGCGTGAGCATGGGCATCGGAATCATCCTCCTGGTGAGCTGCGAGACGGGGTTACATCATTGTATTCGTTGTCCCACTCATGATAGGGGCAAGACGCCCGCGCCGCAAGGACATCAAAAGCCCCGCTGTACACGTCGCTGTATGAGGGATTCACTCCAACCCTCCGTAGGAACGAAGCGCTTTAGTCGCCACACCTCTTCCTGGCATTTTTCGTCTATACTGCTTCCATGATTACGTACGAGGATTTCACGAACGTTGATATTCGGGTGGGTAGGATTGTGACGGTCGAGGACTTCCCGGAGGCGCGGAAGCCAGCCTACAAACTGACTATTGACTTCGGCGCGGTGATCGGCGTCAAGCGGTCGAGCGCGCAGATCACGGTGCTGTATACGAAGGACGATTTGCTCGGCACGCTCGTCCTCGCTGTCGTCAACTTCCCGGTCAAGCAGATCGGCCCGTTCCTCTCGGAGTGCCTCACGCTCGGTGTCCCGAACGAGGCGGGGGACGTCGTCCTGGTCCGTCCGGATCGCACGGCGACGATCGGCGGCAGGCTCTTTTGACCGCGACGCGCGCCCGGAGGGAAACCGAACGGTCGCGGGTCGTGGTCGCGGTCGCACTGCTCTACATTCTGCTGTGGAGTTCAGCGTTTATCGCCACGAAAGTCGGTGTGACGCACAGCCCGCCGCTGACGCTGCTCTCCGTCCGCTTCCTCTGCGCCGCCACGATCCTTGCCGTGATCGCGCGGGTGCGTGGCTTGCCTGCGCCGCAGGGCCGGGCCGCGTGGCTGCGGCTGACGCTTTTCGGCCTGCTCAACTGCACGCTCTATCTCGGCTTCGTCTACGAGTCGTTGCGGCATCTTTCGGCGGGCATGGGCGCGATCCTCGCCGCCACGAACCCGCTCATGCTGGCGCTCGTTGCGCCGCGACTGCTCGGCGAGCGACTCACCCCGACGCGCGTGGTCGGATTGATCCTCGGCTTCGGCGGTGTCATCTTCGTGATGGACGCGCGCCTCGGCGAAGGTGGCAAGGCGGACACGGCGATGGGCATGGCGCTCCAACTGGCGGGTGTCGTCTGCCTCGTCGGCGCGACGGTCGTCTACAAACGCCGCCCACCGCAAGAGCACCCGCTTGTCATCAACGCAGTGCAACTCGGCACGGCGGGACTCGCACTTGTGCTTCCCGCGCTGCTCGCGGAGGACCCCATCCACGCACGAGTGGACGCCCCACTTGCATGGTCGTTCCTCTACCTCGTTTTTGTCATCAGCATCGGCGCGTCGCTGCTTTGGTTCTGGCTTTTGGCGCGGGGCGAGGCGAGCGTGGCGAGCGCGTATTACTTTCTGACGCCGATCTTCGGCCTCGGCCTCGCCGCCATCCTCCTCGGCGAACCGTTCGGCCCGCGCGATATCATTGGCCTGGCCGCTGTCGCGGTCGGCATCGCCCTGATTGGCCGACCAACCGCGTCCGCTCATGTATCCATCGGAATCACCTCCCTGAGTAGCGAGGAGTGATCTGAGGTATCGCTTGGGAGATCGCGAAAACGGCTGATTTTGCTCATCTCATCCAGACGCGCCAGTCATCGCTGCGGCGGGGTGTTCGGATGGACAATATGCGCGTGGAGCGGCGGCTCGTTTTCCGCCGGCTCGTCGCCCGCTCGCTCGACCTCGATAGTGCAATGTGTGACTGCGGCGGCGATCCCCGCGACTGCGGCGGCGCGGTCGAGCAGCGCCGTCGCAACTCCCGCTTTCACGCCCGGCTTCAGCGGAATGTCGAGCAGGACGCGGTCGCCCTGCCGCAACGTAATGCGCCGCACATCCCCATCGGCGACGAGACGATTTATCCGCTCGACCAGGTCCCGCGCCTCGACCCGTGTCACTTCCTTCAGCGACCTTCCCGCCACGGCACCCCTCCTTCACCATCATCAACGTGTACCGATTCGCGGCGAACTGGTGTCGCAACGCGCTCGGTATTCCACGTCACGCCCTTGCGGAAATGGACTTCGCTCGTCACGGTCGCCACCGTCCGCATCACAAGCGTCTGCTCGCGCAAGAGTATCTCGTTCACCCGCACGGTTGCAGGCGCCGCGCCATACCAGGCGTCGCCCTCGGCGGGCACGTCCGCGCGCGCTATCGCCTCAGCCTCGCCCTTCGTCGTGGTGAGATAGACGCCCGTTTCGTCAACCTGCGCGACGGCGCGCATCGGCAGGTACATATTCCGAATCGTGAACAGACCATCCTGCACGAGGAAATAGCCACGACCGAGATCTGCGACCGTGCCGACCCGCTCGCCCTCCGTGTCGAAGACCTCCATGCCAGCGCGCAACCGCTCCCTATCGTCTTCCCGCGACACGGTCCCGTCGTACCCCAGCGGCGTTGTTACCATCGCGTCCGCTCCTTTCGCGCTTCGTACACGCTCTTGTCCGTATGCGTCGGGCGGGAGCAGGCGCTTCCGCGTTGGAATCCCGTAAAGCAGGATGGGTGCCATTCGCATTGTAGATCAGTCGAGGGCGCGGCGGGTGTATCATCCACACATGATCGTGCTGCGTATCGCGCTGGACCACAATCTCCACACCTTGCTGCGCGCGCCCGCCCTGCCGCTGATCGCATTCATCGTCTTCTTCGAGGAGTTGGGCCTCCCCAGTCCCCTGCCCGGCGAACTGATGATGCTGCTCGCCGGGGTGCAGGCGGCGCAGGGCACCTACCCGCTCTGGCTCGTCCTGCTCGTGCAGGAGGTTGCCGCCCTGCTCGGCGGGAGTGGCCTGTATGCCGCCTGCCGTCGCGTCGGTCGCCCGCTCGTGCTGCGCTACGGGCGCTACCTGCATCTCCGGGCGGAGACGCTCGACCGTGCCGAGGAGTTGATTCGCCGCCGGGGTTTCGGGGCGATCGCCGTGGGGCGCGTCATCCCCGGCGTTTGCATCGTCGTGCCGATTGCGGCGGGTGTCCTCGACATGCCGTATCGCCTCTTCCTGCCCGCCTTCGCCGTTGGGGTGTTGGGGTATATCAGCGCGCTGACCGTGACGGGCTACATCGTCGGCCCGTTCGCCCTGACGCTCTTCGAGCGCATCACGCTGCCCATCGGGGCATTGGTCTCCGTGGGCGTCCTCGTCGTCCTGCTCGTGGCCGCGCACCGGCTGGCGGTACGGATTCCCGCGTCGCCGCGCACTCCCCATGAAGAGACGGGCATCGCGCTTCTCGCGGGCGTCTTCGCGGGGTTAGTGGGGCTGCTGGCGGCAAACGGCGTCGTTGATCTCATCCGCTGGGCAAATCACTTGATCGTAGGAGCATCACCGCTCGCCGCCACGGGCGTCGGGAGCGGGTGGCGGTTGCTGCTCGGCTGGCCGCTCTTCCTGTTTATCGCCTGCGGCATTGCGGCGATAGACGACCGGCTGATTCGGCACGGCATCCCCTTCGCGGTCCGTACGGCGCTCCTCGCTATCGTGCCGCTGCTGCTGACGGTGCTGATCGTCTATCCGGTCGCGGAAGGGCATCCGGTGCGGTGGTCGTTGCTGCGAGATGGCCTGCTCCTCGGCGTGGAGGCGGCACGCTGGGCGGGATTTGGCATCGCCCTGCATCTCGTCCTCCCGCGTCTTGCGGCTGGGAGATCGAGGCACGCGCCACAGCAGCCGGAAGAGCAGACAGAGATGCCGCCGCCACAACCCCTCGGAGAGACGCGAAGCCAATAGAGGACGTACCCACCCCCTGCCCCCTCCCGACACGGGCAGGGGGTTCACTCCGGCTCCCCTCTCCGCCTCGGGGTGGGGTTTGGGGGTGGGGTTTCCACACGCTTGCGCACCCGCCATCTCGTCGCGTGCTATCATGCCAACGAGCGAGATGTCTGTCACCATCCCGCTTTGTTTCCGTTCGGGGGATGGGTTTGGAGAGGAAGAAATGGGGAACGACGGGAGTGCGACGGAGATGGGGGCGCCGCGCCTGACCGCTGAGGAGTTGCACGGCTCGCTCGGCTATCTGTCTGCCTTTCTCCAATCGGTCGGCGACGGCATCCTCGTGCAAGACCGGGGCGGCGCTATCGTCTTCGTCAACGACGCGGGCGCACACCTCTGTGGCTTCGCATCAGCGGCAGAGATGCAGGCCACACCGATTGGCGAAGTGCTCGACAGATTCGCCCTGTTTGATGCGAATGGGCAGCCATTCCCCGCCGCCGACCTTCCCGCCCAGCGCGTTCTTAGCGGGATGCCTGCCGCCGAGACGGTGCTGCGCTCGCGGGTGCGCGGGAATCGTGACGAGCGGTGGTCAATGGTCAACGCCACGCCCGTCCTGGATGCGCAGGGAACGGTCCAGTTCGCTGTGAGCGTCTTCCGGGACCTCACCGAGCAGCGGCGGGCCGAAATAACCAGTCGGTTCCTCGCCGACGCGAGCGCCACTCTCGCCGAGTCGCTCGACTATGAGACGACGCTTCAGCGGGTCGCCCGGCTGGCGGTACCCCGCGTCGCGGATTGGTGCTCGGTCGAAATTGCCGATGCGGACGGTATGCCGCAGCTGCTCGCCCTCGCGCACGTTGACCCGGAGAAGGTCTCCCTCGCCCACGCGCATCGCCGCCGCTATCCCGCCGACCCCGATGCGCCCTACGGGGCCGCTACGGCTATCCGGACCGGACAATCGCAACTGCTGCACGAGATTCCTGACGCCGCACTGGTCGCCAGCGCCCAGGACGCCGCGCATCTCGCCATGCTGCGCGCCCTCGGTCTCGCCTCCTCGATGCTCGTCCCATTGATTGCCCGCGGGCGGGTGCTGGGCACGATTACCTTCGTCTCGTCGTCGCACCAATGGCTCTACGGGCCGGACGACCTCGCCTTCGCGGAGGAACTGGGGCGACGGGCGGCGATCGCGATTGATAACGCCCGGCTCTATCGAGACGCGCAGGCCGCCGAGGCCCGCTTCCGTAGTCTCTTCGAGTACGTCCCCGACACGATTCTGCTCGCCGACGCCGAGGGGCGCTACCTCGACGTGAACCCCGCCGCCACGCTCCTCCTGGGCTACGACCGAGACGAACTGCTGCGTCTGTCCGTTCCCGACGTGGTCGCGGAAGAACGGGAATGGACCGAGGCGGAGTACGAGAGATTCAAGGAGACGGGCCTTTGGCAGGGTGAGTTGCACCTGCGCCGCAAGGATGGTGCGCTCATTCCCGTTGAGGTGCGGGCAACGGTGGTGGGCCTGCTAACAGGGAACGTCTTCATCTCGGTGGCACGAGACATCTCCGAGCGGCGCGAGCGCGAGCAGCAGCAGCAAGACTTCCTCGCAATGGTCGCCCACGACCTGCGCACGCCGCTGACCGCTCTAAAGGGGTACGCCAGCCTGATGCAACGACGCAGGGCGTACAACGAACGATCCATGGCGGTCATGGTCGCGCAGGCGGAGCGGCTCGATCGTCTTGTGAGCGACGTGCTGGAAGTATCGCGGCTGGACGCTCACCGGCTCGAACTGCGGCGAAGCGAGGTCGAACTGACCGATATGGTGCGTCAGTGCGTTGCTGAGGCGGAGGACGTCGCTGAGCACCATCCGGTCCGCGTCGAACTACCCGACCGTCCGATCATCGGCTGGTGGGACTCCGACCGCATCTGCCAGGTCATCCAGAACCTCGTGAGCAACGCCATCAAGTATTCCCCGAATGGTGAGGAGGTCGTCGTGCGTGCCGAAGAGAGCGGCGACCGGGTGCGGGTGTCGGTGAGCGACCGGGGTATCGGCATCCCGGCGGAGGCATTGCCCCACCTCTTCGACCGCTTCTACCGGGCAGAGAACGTGCAGACGGGGAGCAAGGGACTGGGACTGGGGTTGTATATCGCCAAGTCGCTGGTGGAGGCGCACGGGGGTACGATGACCGTGGAATCTATGCTCGGCGAGGGCAGCACCTTCGTCTTCACGCTGCTATTATGTACTATCGCCGACCTAAACGCCAAGGGAGGAACCGCGTGACTGATCTCCGCTTCGGCATCGCCCTCTGGCCGCAACAAACCGCGTGGCGATCGCTTCTCGATGCCGCCCGTCTCGTGGACACGCTCGGCTACGACACACTATGGACGTGGGATCATCTCTACGCAGACACGGGGCGACCCGACCAGCCGATCTTTGAGGGTTGGACAACCCTCGGCGCATGGACCACCGCCACCGAACATGTCCATCTCGGCCTGATGACCGGCGCGAATACCTTCCGCAACCCCGGCCTCGTCGCCAAGTCCGCGATCACACTCGATCATGCGTCCGGCGGGCGGGCGATCCTCGGCATGGGTGGCGGCTGGTTCCAGTTGGAGCACGAGGCGTACGGCATCGCCTTCGGCGGGAGCGCAGGTGAGCGACTCGCCTGGTTGGACGAATCGGTCGGCATCATGCGCCGCCTGCTGGACGGCGAGACGGTTAACCACGACGGTCTCCACTACCGCACCAGCGATCTCGCCCTGCACCCAGGCCCGGTGCAGCCCCGTCTGCCCATCCTGATCGGTGGTCTCGGCGAGCGCAAGACCCTGCGAACGGTGGCTATGTACGCCGACATGTGGAACGCGATTCGCCGCCCGGTGGACGAACTACGCCACAAGATCGCGGTGCTTGAGGCGTACGGGGAGGCGGTTGGGCGGGACACGTCCAGCATCGAGCGGACACTGTATCTCGCCGTTCTTATCCGCGATGACGCCCGGGAAGCGCAGCGTGTCTATGCGGAGGCGATGGCGACGAATGGTGCGGCAGCGGCACGGGTGGAGCGGGCATGGTGCGGACCGCCGGAGATGATCGCACACGAAATGCGTGCCTATAGCGAGATCGGGTTCCGGCACTTTATCGTGGACGTGCCCGCGCCGTACGATCACGAAACAATTGAGCGGCTGATCGGTGAGGTTAAACCGCTCCTCAATGGCTAGTCGGTTATGACACGGATCATCGCGTCGGAGGGAGTCAACGCATGCAGCACACACGACCGCCTCGTATCATCGCCCTCGCCATCATTACCGCCCTGATGACCGTAGCGATAGTCGCCCTGGTCGGTGTTGTCTCCGCTGCTCCACCGTCATCCCTGGTCGCACAGGCTGCCACCGCTGGGCCGACCGGCTCAGTTGCCGCTCCTGTCCCGACAACAGTGTCCGGCAGTGTCGTGCCCGGTGCATCGTCGGTCTCCATCCCGACGATTCCCGCCACCGCAGCGACGGCTCCTGATGTCGCTGCGCCGCCGGCCCTCCCGCCCGTGAACACGGGTGGAAGCACGGATCGGCGGGCAATCATCGAGTCGCTGATCGGTATCGCGGTTGCGGTGGTAATCGTGCCGCTCGGCGCGTTAGGGTTGATCCGGCTCATCGCGAACGCGGGGCGACCGTAGCGGACGCGTTGTGGCAACGTCCGTGCTGTTGGTTCTTCCGTCGCACAATTATGCTGGCAGCAAGATTGCATAGCGAAAGGTTGATCGCCTATTCGGGAGCCAGAAGGTAGTGTTGGTATGGATGAGCCTGAGAGAGCAGAAACATTTCGCGCGCTACGCGCTATGCGGCGCCATCTTACGGTCGCGTTCCTCGCCGTCGAGCAATTGTGCCGAAAGGTCGGATCATTCCCGCCCGCGCAGCGTCTCTGTTCGATTGCAACGGACGCGCTCGGCAGGATCAGGGATGAGGTTGTGGGCATCGAAGCGCGGATCATGCGAGACGAGCGGCGGCATACGCATCTGCCGGAGCAGTTTCCCGAGCATCCGCCCGAACCCTGATGTCACGCATGATGCGACATGTATCGCGAGAGTCCCGTATCAGCGTCGGTACGGGTAAGAAAGGAAATCATGCCGAGACAACGGATCGCCATCGTCAACGATGACGCCACATACATGGAACTGATGAAAGACCTGCTCGACGAAGAGGGCTATAAGACAACGACCTGGGATCGCAACGACAATCCATATCACGTCATCAAGCGGGAGCGTCCGCACCTCGTTATCCTCGATATCCGCTTGCAAAACGCGGATGAAGGCTGGAAAGTGCTCGAACAGATTCGGCTCGACCCGATGACGACGAACATCCCCGTCATCGTGTGCTCGGCGGATACGCAGTTCTTGCGCTGGAAACGCCGCCAGTTACGCCAGATGGATTGCGAAGTGCTCGAAAAGCCGTTCCGGCTGGACGACCTCCTGCGTGATGTACGGAAAATGATTGGCGACGCCGAGTAGCGCGATTGCCTCGCAAAGCCCTTCCTTCTCAGTAGCCAGTCGTCGTACGACGCGGTATTCTTGCGCTCCTGATACTTACAGGATGCGGCGGCGCGCCACACGCCACGACACTTCGCGAAGGATAATGCTGCCATGCAACTCGAAACGAGCCTGCACGATGTCCCGTGGAGGGAGATTCCGGCGTATGCGCGTACCATCGAAGCGCTCGGCTTCGACAGTATCGCCCAACCGGAACTGCGGCGCGATCCCTTTCTGCCGCTCACACTCGCAAGCACGGCAACCGAGCGCGCTCGCCTTGTCACGTCGGTTGCCATCGCCTTTCCGCGCAGCCCAATGGCGAACGCGTACACTGCATGGAATCTACAGGAAATGTCGAACGGGCGGTTCGTTCTCGGCTTGGGTACGCAGGTCAAGGGGCATATCGAACGCCGATTCAGTACTGTCTGGGGTTCGCCGGGGCCGCGCCTGCGCGAATACGTCCTCAGTCTCCGTGCCATTTGGGAGACGTGGCAGCACAAGACGCCGCTCGATTTCAAGGGCGAGTTCTATGCGATGGACCTGATGACGCCGGAGTTCAGTCCCGCGCCCCTCACGGTGCCGCCGCCGGGCATCCAGATCGCCGCCGTCAACACCTACAACATCCAACTCGCCGGTGAACTCTGCGACGGCTTGCGCATCCATCCCTTCTCGACACCCGCGTACACGCGCGACATCATCTGGCCGAATGTCGCGATCGGCGCGAAGAAGTCGGGCCGCTCACTCGACACGTTCGAGATGATCGGCGGCGGCTTCATTGCCACCGGCGCAACGGACGAGGAAGTTCAGACCGCGCGGGAGCAGGCGCGCTACCGCATCGCCTTCTACGCCTCGACCCGTACCTATCTACCCGTCCTCGAACACCACGGGTGGGAAGCGATGAACGGCGAACTGCGTCGCCTGATCGCCCAGCAACGCTGGAGCGACCTCGCGACCGTCATTCCCGATGATGTGCTCGACGAATTCTGCGTCTCCGGCACGTACGACACCATTGTTCCGGGCATCAAGGCCCGCTCCGAAGGTGTTGTTGATTGCATCGGCTTCCCGCTCCCGCAAAATCTGGACGCACCGGGCGACGACTATCTCTACGCACTCGATGCCCTTAGAGCAATCACCTCAGCATCGCACGCGCGCTGAAACTGGAAGATTCTGAACCACGAAGGCACGAAGAGCACAAAGGAGGGATGAGTCCTTTCTTTGCGCTCTTCGTGCCTTCGTGGTTCAAACGTATCGCTCTACGCCGATACGGGGCGGAACTTCGGCAGGGTGATTTCGTCCGTCACGTCGTCGTAGACGAGTTCGACGGGCATGCCAATTGTGACATGCTCCGGGTCGGGCTGCACGTCAATCAGATTCGACATCATCCGCACGCCTTCGTCCAGTTCGATCAGCGCGACGACGTAGGGCAGTTCTTCCGCGAAACCCGGCGCGCGATTGGCGTAGACAATTGTGAAGGCGTGAAGGACGCCCTTGCCGGAGACCGGCTCCCACGAGAGGTTGTCGGAGAGCGTGTACGGGCTCATACCACGCGGGTAGAAGAAGAATTTGCCGGTATCGTTGCACCGCTGAATCTTCATCGCGTGCGCCTTCAGGCTCTCCCAATACGGCGCCGTGACCGGATCGGCCTGCGGCAGCGGTTTCTTATAGTCGGCCATCAGTTATGCCCTCCCCAAAATCGCGGTGCCGGCAGACGAAAGCACGCCGCCCGTGCCATGGACAACGGCGAGTTTGGCGTCCTTGACCTGGCGGATGCCTTGATCCTGGTAGTCGTGGCGCAGTTGGCGCACCGCTTCAATGATCGCGAACATACCGTACATGCCGGGGTGGTTGTAGGAGAGGCCGCCGCCGTTCGTGTTCATCGGGAAGTCACCGCCCGGCGCGGTGCGCTGGCCGCTGACAAATGCGCCGCCCTCGCCCTTGGCGCAGAAGCCGAGTTCTTCCAACGAGAGCAGCACCGTGTAGGTGAACGAGTCGTAGATCATCGCGAGATCGAGGTCGGCATGCTTCACGCCTGCCATCTCGAAGGCGCGCCGCCCGGAATGCCGCGCCGCGAAGGCGGTCAGACTCGGCATCTGTGAGATCATCGCGTGGTCATGCCCCTCGCCGACGCCGAGTACGGCAATCGGCGTCTGCTTCAGGTCGCGCGCCCGCTCCATCGAGGTCATCACATATGCGCCACCCGCGTCGGTGACAAGGCAGCAATCGAGCAGGTTGAATGGCCACGCGATCGGGCGGGAGTTTAACACGTCCTCGATCGTGATCGGGTCGCGCATCATCGCCTTGGGGTTGAGCATCGCCCACTTGCGGGTGGCGACGGCAATCTCCGCCAGTTGCTCCTTTGTCGTTCCGTATTCATACATGTGACGCGAGCAGGCCATCGCGTACGCGCCGACGGGCTGCGGCAGGCCGAACGGCGCTTCGAACTGGTTACGCAGCGAGTCGCGCGACGATGGATACCCCGGCATGCCGACCCGCGAGCGGCCGCTCTCGCCATGTGTGACGAGCGCCACCTCGCAGCGCCCGGTCGCAATTGCCGTTGCGGCATGGGCGATGTGAATGACGAATGACGATCCACCGACTGCCGTTGTGTCCGTTACCTTCGGTTCGATGCCGAGGTACTCGCCGAGTTCGAGCGTCGAAATCCCGGCAGTAAAGAGGCCGTCCACATCGTCTTTGGTTAACCCCGCCTCTGCCAACGCGGATCGCGCCGCCTCAGCATGCAGCATGATCGCCGGTTTATCCGGCACCCTGCCGATCTGATCTGACTCCGCCACCCCAACGATGGCCGTCTTCCCCGAAAGACTCTCCATAGCCTCCACCCTTCCTAACCGCCGAATCGAAATACATTGAACCGCGAAGGCGCGAAGGACGCGAAGAAAGAAATAGGAGATTTTCTCTTTCCTTCTTCTCGTTCTTCGTTTTCCTTCGTGTTCTTCGCGCCTTCGCGGTTCAAGTCGGTCTCTTCTTTCGCTAGACCCAGGTCAACTCGTGGTACGGTTCGATTTTCGTGCCCCAGAAACTGAGGCCGTTGCCGACATCCACCCAATCACCCGGCGGGATCGCCTCGATCTCCTTGCCGAAGTCTGACCGGTTCTTCTGCTCCTCCAAATCGGAGCCGAGAGCCTGCGGTATGACTGTACACAGTTCCTCAACCGTCCAGCGATGGTCGGCGCGCAGCGTCTTGATGATCTTGGGCTGTGCCATCAGGGCGACGTTATAGCCGAATGAGCCGAAGATATGCCCATTGATCTCCTGTGCGGCGTCGCTCGCAAGGAAGGCGATCAGCGGCGCGACGTTGTCCGGGTCGCGTTCGGTCCCCTTTGCCAGTTCGCTCGGCATTTTGCCGGTATGCGCGACCGCTTGCACCGCGCGCGGGATCGAGTCAATCATCCGGGTGTGGCCGGTCGGCAGGATGGCATTCGCGGTCACACCGTACCGCCCGAGGCCGTTGGCGCAACTGAGCGTCAGGCCGATGATGCCCGCCTTCGCCGCCGCGTAGTTTGGTTGGCCCGGCGCGCCGAACGCCGAGGTGGATGAGAAATTGATGATCCGGCCCGACCGCTGCTCGCGGAAACGGACCGAGGCGTGGCGGCAGGTGTTGAACGTCCCCTTCAGATGGACGTTGATAACCGCCAGCCATTCCTCCTCGCTCATATTGAAGATCATCCGGTCACGCAGAATGCCCGCGACATTGACGACGATGTCTATCGTGCCGAAAGTACTCACCGCCTGCTCGATCATTCCCTCGGCAGCCGCGTAGTCGGTGACGGAATCCGTGTTCGCGACCGCGTTGCCGCCCGCCGCCTGAATCTCCGCCGCTGTCGTCGCGGCGGGGCCGCTGTCCACGCCGTGCCCGTCGAGGCTCGCACCAAGATCGTTGACGACGACCGACGCGCCCTCTTGCGCGAGCAGGAGCGCAACGCCCCGGCCAATCCCCCGGCCTGCCCCCGTGACGAGGGCGACTTTTCCATCAAGGAGTCCCATTACCCGTTCCCCCTTACTTCTTCTTGCTCTCGCTCTTCGCGTCGTAGTACGCACGGCGCTCCCACAGTTCCACGCCGGGCGCGATCTCCTCCCAACTCGCCGGGTCCGCCTGCATGGCAGCCGTCCCACGCGCCGGTCGCTCCATCCCCGGCAGTTGCACCGGCTCGGGCAACGTCACCATGTCGGCAATGTGTTTGGGAACGATGTCCGCCAGTTCGGACGGCTTCCACCGCCGCTCGGCCTGAAAGACGTCCGCGAGTTCCCAGTGGGAGTACATCTGGATGACGTTCCCGCGCACGCCGAAGAACTGCCCATTGACGGTTGCTGCATCGTCGGTCGCGAGATAGGCGACCATCGGGGCGACATTCGCCGGGTCCCCCTCAGTTCCCTCCGCCAATTCGCTTGGCGCTTTGCCTTCGTGCTCGTTCGCGAACTGCTGACCGCGCGGTGTCGAATCAATCATCCGCGTTGTCGCGCCGGGGAGAATCGCGTTAGCCGTCACGCCATACTTAGCGAGGCTGTTCGCGAGGACGGCGGTGAGGCCGAGGATGCCGTATTTCGCCGCGCCGTAGTTCGGCTGACCTGGGCTGCCCCACGCCGAGACGCTGGAGAAGTTGATGATCCGGCCGCTCCCCTGCTCACGAAAATGCGTTGAGGCGTGGCGGCAGGTGTTGAACGTGCCGTTCAAGTGGACCGCGACAACGATGTCCCATTCCGCTTCGCTCATGTTGAAGATCATCCGGTCGCGCAGGATGCCTGCGACATTGACGACGATGTCCAGCCGACCGAAGGAATCAATTGCCTGTTGCACCATCTCGCCCGCCGCCGCGTAGTCCGCGACCGAGCCGGTGTTGGCGACGGCCTTACCGCCAGCCGCCGTGATCTCATTGACGAGTTGCTGCGCGACGGACTCATCTGTCCCCTCGCCGCCAAGTCCGGTACCGAGATCGTTGACGACGACCGATGCGCCCTCGTTCGCGAGAAGGTGCGCGATCCCCCGCCCGATCCCCCGCCCTGCCCCGGTAACGAGCGCCACTTTCCCTTCCAGTTTACCCATACGTCCTCCTTCTGAAGCCAATGTCGAAACCGAATCAACACAGAGATCGCAAAGGCGCAAAGGATGCAAAGAAGGGGCGCGCCCGAGAAATTGTGTAGACTCCTCCATGCCGCTTAGATAATAGCAGGTGCATCAACAGGTTCAGCCATTGCTCACCTGTTCTATCGCCCTGTACCCCGATGCGACCGCGCCTATCCCTCAGCCATCGCACTCTCCACGTCGTACCTCCAAATCCAGTCGAACCGGGCGACGGGCGCTTCCGGGTCGGCGCTCAGGCGCGCATTCCGTGCCTCGACCTCCGCCGGGTCCGTGAGTTGTACCAGCCGCGCGGCATCCCGCGACGCGGCCTGGACAGCGGCAGTGCGCTCCCGGCGACGAGCAGCGTATGCCTCGATCGCGCCTCGCGGATCGTCGCTGTCTGCGGCGAGACAGCGCGCCAACACGAACGCGTCCTCGATGCTCTGGCTGGCGCCCTGCGCCATGTACGGCAGCATCGGGTGGGCGGCGTCGCCCAGGAGCGTCACGCGCCCGCGCGTCCACGTCTTCAGCGGCGGCCGGTCGAACAGCGCCCACTTGAACACCCGCTCAGTGCCCGCAATCAGCGCGCGCACCTCGGGATGCCACCCCGCGTAGAGCGCCAGCGCCGCGTCGCGGTCGCCGCGCGCCGACCATGACTCCTCCTGCCAGTCGTCGTCGCTCTGCGTGTTCCCAACCCAATTCACCAACCGCCCCCCCGCGACGTAGAAACACACGAACTGCTGGCGCGGCCCCCAGAAGGAGTGATGGCGCACCTCCAGACCGATCTCGTGCCCAACAGCCGCAGGCGCCAAGCCGCGCCAGGAGATCTGGCGAGCCCAGGTCGTGCGATCGGGGCCCGCGATGTGCTCGCGCACGACCGAGTGGAAGCCATCGGCGCCGATCAGCAGATCGCCCGTCGCGTCGCGCCCGTCGGCGAAGTGGACCGTCACGGCGGTGTCGTGCTGTTCGACGGAAACGCAGTGGGCGCCGAGGGTGATGTGGTCGTCGCCGAAGGCACCGTGCAGCACATCGTGGAGGTCCGCGCGATGCAGATGGTAGAAGGGCGCGCCCCAGCGGCTCACTGCCTCCTCAGCGAGCGGCACCCGACCCAGGAGCGCGCCGCTCTGCCAGTCGCGCGAGTCCATCGTGAGGGAGACGACGCCGACAGCGTGGAGCGCCTCGGCGAGACCGAGTCCGTGCAGGACCTTGATGGCGTTGGGGCTGATCGCGACACCGGCGCCGACCTCGCGCAGGGCGTCGGCCTGTTCGTAGACGTGGGCGTCGAACCCGGCCCGACGCAAGGCGAGGGCAGCGGTCAGGCCACCGATCCCGGCGCCGATGATGAGGATGCGCATGGTGTTCTCCTCCTCGCGCGGTGGATTCGCGCACCGATTCTCAGCAGACTCCTCCATTTACGCAGTGAGTAGGGGCTGTTTCTCCTTCGCCAGCCACCCGAGCAACTCCACCGCATATTCCGGCCCCGGCAACGCTGCCATCTCGTCGCGCACCCGTTCCGCTGCTCCGCGATAGGACGGCTCCCGCAGCACGCGCCGCGCCACTTCCCGGATTGTCCCCGCCGTCCGGTCGTCCGGCCCGATCACTTCGCCTACGCCCAATGCGGTGCAGCTGCGCGCGTTGTACGGCTGGTCCGCTCCGAGCGGGATCGTCAGCATGGGCAGCCCGTTCAGCAGCGTCGTCACAACCGTGCTGAAGCCGGCGTGATGGACGACCAGGTCGCAGTGCGGCAGCAGCAACGACAGCGGGATGTACCGCTCGATATGCACGTTCTCCGGCTGTGGCCCGAACTGTGCGGGGTCGATGTCCCGCCCAACGGCGAGGATGAGATTGATCTCCTCGTCGCGCAGCCCCTCCAGGATGGCGGCGAAGACGTCGGTAGAGCGATTCATGAACGTGCCGAGGGTGGCACACACCGTCGGCACGGGCGGCAGCGACGCGACCCACGGCAGCAACCCCTCCCCGCCCGAGCGGTCGAAGACCACCGGGCGCAGCAGATGGTACGTCGGCGCGAGCGGCTCGTCGGCGGGCCAGAAGCCGGGCGGCTCGAAGGCGAGGTGCAGGTAGCGGAAGGGGGAAACGCCGTCGAGGTCGGGCGGCAGCCCATGGTCGGCGCGCAGGACGTTGAGCGCGTCGACGATGACATGCCGCAGCCCGTACGAGGAGGTCGTGTAAGAGGAGCGCACGCTGGCGTGCGGGATGCCAAGCGCCTCCGCCGCGATACACCCGCCGTACTCGGCGGACTCGCGGACGATGAGGTCAGGCGCCCACTCACCGGCGATCCGCAGCAGGTCGGGCACCATCTGCCGCGCCTCGGTGTTGATCCGTATCTCGACCCCAACGAACGTCCCCAGCTCCGACCCGCTGAGGGCGCGCATCTGAGGGAACAACACGTCGACCGGGACGCCTCGACGGTCGTGACCCGCCGGGAGGAAGCGCAGCCTCGCCGCCTCGACGGAGTGCCGAAGGGAGGAGCTCGCGGCGCACGCGACCGCGTGTCCCGCGGCGACCGCCGCTTGGGCGAGGGGGACGAGCGGATGGAAATGGCCGCTACCTGCCGTGGTCGTGAACAGGATGCGCATGGCGATGCCTCTTCCTGTATCAGGGGCTTCCCTCACTGCACGCCATAGCCCTATCAGATACCGATACACGGAAAGAGAATGATCCGCATGGTACCGATCCGCCGTGGCGAATGCAAATATAGCCCGGGCGCTAATCCCTCAGTACTTACTCCTCTGCGCTGTTCGTATGGGAATCGTTTTTCATCCCTTTCCTTCCTTTGCGTCCTCTGTGCTCTTTGCGTCTTTGCGGTTCAATCGGCTTCCTCTGCACTAGACCTGCCGGAACTCGATTACCTGTGTCGTGCGGTTCCAGATGGCGAACTGGCCGATCGCCAGCGCGCCGGGGTTGATGAGATAGCGGCGGCGCGGATCGAGCGTCAATTTGCCCCGCGCGATGTCAATCGGGCCGCGTTCATCGCGGGCGCTCCGGTAATGGGTGTGCCCGGAGAAGGTGAGCCGTGCGCCGCCGCGCTCCGAAGATTCCGGCGCGCCCAGTACGCGCAAAAGCGGATTCACCTGGCCCCACGCATCCCCCTCATGCGTGAGGCAGACGTCTTCGATAACGACACGCTCGCGCAGATCGCTGAGCAACCGAGTTGTTTCATCGCGCAAGCCCACCTCCTGACGCGCCGCCGCGAGCGCGATCTCCCGCTCGTGATTGCCGTAGACGCCGACGACATGCCACGCCGCGAGCGCCAGCGCACAGGCATCCGCCTGCTCGGTGCGGTCTATCAAATCACCGAGGAGCGCAATCGTCGTCACTCCTTCGGCGCAGCATTCGTCTAACGCCCGGCTGAGTGTCCCGTGCGCGCCATGGACATCCGCGAACAGCCCGACGACCGCGCCAAGTTTCATCCTGCCCCGTTCGTTCCCGGCACGATCAGACAATCCACCACCCGTGCGCCCGCGCCCCGGTCGAAGACGAGCAGCGGGTTGATGTCTATCTCGCTGACCACATCACGCAGATCGAGGCAGAGTTGCGAGAACTTGCCGAGAATGTCCACCACGGCATCCGTATCGGCGGGCGCCGCGCCGCGTGTCCCTTCGAGGATCGCCACGCCGCGCAACCGACCAAGCATCGCCCGGCTGTCATGCTCCGTCAGCGGCGGGACGCCGAGCGCGACATCCTTCAGCACCTCGACGAAGATGCCGCCCAATCCGACCGCCACTGCCGGTCCATACACCGGGTCCCGCGTCATGCCGAGGATCAATTCGCGCCCGCCGGAAACCATCTCCTGGACGAGCACGCCGCCGAGTTGCGCCTCCGGCTTGTACTTCCACGCGTTCGCGATCACCGTCTCGAAGCCCGTACGCACCGCGCCATCGTCCGCGATGTTGAGCAGGACGCCACCTGCCTCGGTCTTGTGTGCGATGTCGGGCGACTCGATCTTGAGAACAACCGGGTAGCCAATCGCCTGTGCCGCCATAACCGCCTCATCGGCGTTTGTCGCCAGCCGCTCTCGCGTGACCGGGATGCCATAGAGCGTGAGGAGGTCTTTGGCGGCGCGTTCCACGAGTGGCTTCCCATTCGCCGCAGCAACCAGCGCGCGGGCCTGCTCCGCCATCTCACTTTCCGCGCCGCTCGGTCGTGTGCCGACTTGCCGTGTCCGCTGGAAGTCGGCGTAGCGGATCAACGAGCGCACGGCACGGAGGCTGTTTTCCGTACCTTGCAAGAACGGGATGCCGTCCCATTTCATCGTCGGCTCGACCGGGTCTTGATCGTACCGGCGGCCCTCCTGGACGCGGCCGGTGACGAGGGACATGATGAAAAAGTTCTTGTCCGGGTAGCGCTCCGGCATCGTCCGCAACACTTCACCGACCGGCGTCGTCAGGTCAACACGGCTCGGATATGCCTGGCCGTAGATCACCGTGTGGATGTTCGGGTCCTCGGCCATTGCGACGAGCGATCCTTCCACAATCTCCGGTTGCGTCGCTGCCTGCCCGGTCGTGTCGAGCGGGTTGCCGACCGTGCCGTACTCCGGGATCACCGGCATCAGTTTCGCGACCGTTTCCGGCGCGAGTGACGGCAGTGAAATTCCAAGGTCCTGGCTGAGGTCCGCGACGAGACCGCACGCACCACCGGAGACGAAGATCGTCCCGACACCGGGGCCTTTCGGCAGCCGCTTCGCATGGAAGACAGCCAGCGTCTCGATCATCTCGTCGAGATTGTAGACGCGGACGATGCCGTACTGCCGCATGATCGCGTCCACGATGGCATCGGAGCCGACGAGCGAACCGGTATGCGCCTGCGCGGCCCGCTTGCCCGCGTCGGATCGCCCGATTTTGAGGATGACGAGCGCCTTCTGCCGCTCCGCCGCCATCTCCGCCACGTGGAGCAGTTTTTGCGGATCGCGAAACTGCTCGATGAAGCAGCCGACGACCTTCGTCTCCTCATCCTCGACGCAGTAGCGCATGAAGTCGGTCGCGTCGAGGTCTGCCTCATTGCCCGTCGTCACGACGTAGGTATAGCCGAACTCGCGCTCCATCGGCGGGATGACGGCGCTGTAAGCGAGCAGGCCGCTTTGGAAGACAATGCCTATCGGGCCGCGCCGCACGTTGGTATACGCGCCGGATTTCGCGACCATTTTCGCGGGCGTGCTGATGATGCCGAGACAGTTCGGCCCAACGACGCGGATGCCGGTGCGCCGCGCGAAGGCGCGAATCTCTTCCTGCCGCCGGTGCGCTTCGTCGTCGCTCTGCTCACCGAAGCCGCTGGTGATGATATTGACGGCTCCAACCCCGGCGCGCTCTGCCTGCCCGAGCACATCGAGTACGAGATTACTCGGCACGACGACCATCGCGAGGTCCACGCTACCGGGAATCGCGTCCAGCGTTGGATAACACGGGCAGCCGAGCACTTCCTGATGCCGCGGCGTGACACCGAAGACCTCGCCCTCGTAGCCATTCATGAGCAATAAACGATGGATGTTATACGCGAACCCCGGTCGCGGCGTCGCGCCGACAATCGCGATTCGTTTAGGATGAAAGAGCGCATTCATCGCGCCGGTGAACCGCTCCTGTTCACTCCCCGTTCCATCTACTTTCGTCGCGGCACTGCTCTCGTGTGCCTGCGGTGTCGTCGTCATCCCCACATCCCCTCTGGCGAGTTCGGAGTTCAGAGTTCGAAGAAGTGACGGAGCAATCTACTTCGAACTCTGAACTCCGAACTTCGAACTCCCTAGAAGTACGTCCGCCCCAGCGTCTCCGCGATGCAGGCAGGTTTCTCTTCCCCCTCCACCTCGATAGTCTGCTCGCTGGTCATCTGCACGGCACGGTCGCCGATCTCCTCGACATTCACCAACTTCGAGCGCATGCGGATCCGCTTGCCAACGCGCACGGGCGAGACGAAACGCACGCGGTTGAGGCCATAATTGACGCCCATCCGCCCGCCGAGGCTGATCTTGATACCGGAGGCGCGTTTACTAGCGAGGTATGGGATGAGCGAGAGCGTCAGGTAGCCGTGCGCCACCGTGCCGCCGAAGAAGGTCGTCTTCGCGCGCTCCGGGTCTATATGGATGTACTGATGATCGCCGGTCGCGTCCGCGAATTCATTGACGCGCTCCTGCGTGATCTCCAGCCACTCGCTGACGCCGATCTCCTGCCCGATCAGTTCCTTCAACTCCGCAACCGTCGTCACCGTCCGCTCCGCATTCGAAGTACTCATTCTACCCTCCATCAATCAACCAAACCGATTGAACCGCAAAGACGCGGAGAGAAAGAGGATTGAACCACGAAGGACATGAAGAAGAGCACGAAGGGGGGGGGAAGTTCTCTCCTTCTCTTCACTTCTTCATGTCCTTCGTGTCTTCGTGGTTCAAATCCCCTTCCCTTCTCTGCGTTCTTTGCGCCTCTGCGGTTCTCCCCGGCCTCGTCCGCTATCCAGAGATGTGACCGGCGAGGACTTCCTGCAGGACGCGCTCGCGGTGCTCTTCGAGATCGCCGTACAACGGCTCGAAGTACTTGGCGCGTTTGAAGTAGAGATGCAGGTCGTACTCCCAGGTGAAGCCAATACCGCCATGCACCTGGATCGCCTCACCGCAGACCTTGCGGGACGCGCCGTTGACAAACGACTTGGCGACCGAGGCGGCGAGCGCAGCATCCGCCGCATCCGCGTCCTGTGCCCAGGCAGCGTAGTAGACGGCGGCATGCGCGTTCTCGACCGCGACGAGCATTTCGGACAACTTGTGCTTGACGGCCTGGAACTGACCGATGAACTGGCCGAACTGCTTGCGCACTTTGGCGTAGTCGGTGGACATTTCGAGCGACTTGCGCGATGCGCCAAGCATCTCCGCGCTCGCCCCGACTGCCGCATGCTGGAGTGTCGTCTGGACAGTGGGCCATGCAGCGCCTTCAGCGCCAAGCAGGTTTTCGGCGGGAATGCGCACATTGTCAAAATGGAGCGTCGCGCTCTTCTCCGTCAGATCGGCGATAACATCTCCATCAATGCGCAGCCCTTCGGCATCGCGCGGGACGGCGATCAGCGACACACCTTCCGCGCCGTTGCCGCTGCCAGTGCGCGCCGCGACGAGGATGACGTCCGCCGTCTGGCCGAAGGGAACGAATCGCTTGATGCCATTGAGGAGATAGGCATCGCCGTCCTTCTTCGCGGCGAGCGTGATTTCGTTCGGCCCCCAGCCAATCGAGTCTTCGAGAAAGGCGAGCGTCATGGTCAGGTCGCCATTGCAGACATCAGGGAGATAGCGCGCCATCGCCTTTTCATCACCGGAAGCGATGATTGCGCTCCCAGCGAGGATCACCGTGGCGAAGTAGGGGCCGGGATAGGGGATGCGCCCCATTTCTTCGAGGATGATCGCCTGTTCGACCATGCCAAGCCCCGCGCCACCGTAGGTTTCCGGGAACGGGAGCATACCCAATTGCACGAACCGGCGGTACAGGTCGGGGTCATAACCCCGCTCGTCATCCATCATCGCCCGCACATGCGCGACGGGCGACTGTTCGGTCAGGAATTCCCGCACCAGCCCACGCAGCATCACCTGATCTTCCGTGAAATCAAAATCCATTATGAGATGCCTTTCTAACCGCGAAGGCGCGAAGGACGCGAAGGAGGGAAGAGAAAGAGAAAAGAATGATGAGTGCGACATCATGTGCATCTCCCATCAGCCTTTCTTCTTCGCTTCGTCCCTCCTTCGTGTCCTTCGCGCCTTCGCGGTTCAATCTTTTCCTAATCGCCTGCGGCCGCTTTTTGGGCGAGGGCGATGCGGTCTTCGCGCACTTCCTTCGGGAGGCCGAGCACGCGCTCGCCGAGAATGTTCTTCTGGATTTCCGACGAACCGGCGTAGATCGTCCCGGCACGCGACCAGAAGAAGGAGTAGGCCCAACTGCCCGCCTCGCCGAAGTCGGAGTCGGCATGCAGCGCGTATTCCGGTGGCAGTCCACTCGTCTGCAAACCGTACGGGCCGAGGATGTCGAGGAAGAGTTCCTGGACGTGCTTGTCAAGTTCCGAGTAGTGCAACTTGGAAATGGACGCCTCGGGGCCGGGCCGCTGGCCTTTTTCGAGGCGACTGAGGAGGCGGAGGGCAGAGTAGCGCAGCACTTCGACCTCGGCATAGATTTCGCCGAGTTTCTGCCGGACGTTCGAGTCCTCGATTGCGGGCTTGCCGTTGCGCTTCAACGACCGACAGACCTCAATCATGCGTTCGTACATCTCTTGCAGGCGCACGACGCGAGAGAGAACGTTGCCGCCGCGCTCGTAAGAGAGCGTCGTCTGCGCGATCCGCCACCCGGCATTCATCTCGCCGACGAGGTTATCCGCGACGACGCGCACATTCGTAAAGAAGACTTCGCAGAACTCACTGCTGCCACTGATCTGCTTCAGAGGGCGCACTTCGACGCCTGGCTGGTGCATGTCAATCATGATGCACGAGATGCCCTGATGCTTCGGCGCGCTGCGGTCCGTCCGGGCGAGCAGGATGCCCCAATCGGCGTTGATCGCGCCGCTCGTCCAGATTTTTTGCCCATTGATGACGAACTCGTCGCCGTCCCGGTCGGCGCGGCATTGGAGGCTGGCGAGGTCGGACCCGGAGTTCGGCTCGGAGTACAACTGGCACCAGAGTTCTTCGGCAGTGAGGATTTTCGAGACATGATCGCGCTTCTGATGCTCGGTGCCGTGGTGGATAAGCGTTGGCGCGACAATGCCGATGCCGAGGCCGTTAAGTGAGGCCGGGGCGTTCGCACGCGCCAGTTCCTCACCGACGATGGCTTGCTCCATCGGGCGCGCTTCCTGCCCACCGTATTCCTTCGGCCAGCCCATGCCGAGGTAGCCCGCCTCGTAAAGTGTGCGATGCCACACGCGCCGCTCGTCCAGCGTTTCGGGCCGCTTCTTCGGGATATTCTCTTCCAGCCAGTGGCGTACCTGCTGCCGAAAGGCCTTATCCTCCGCTGTGTAGTTGAGATCCATGTGGAGAAACCTCCCTGTCCGTTGATGCGGCCCTTCTGTGAAGCCACATCGCTGTACGAACGATCCCGCGAATGCGCCCATTACCCGCCGCACCCCTACCTTTGTACAAGACTACAAGGATACGCTACCTGCTTCCGGCAAATGCGTCAACAGTTTGTGTTGAAAAACGGCGGTGGGTTCTCTATCATTGCTTGCGTTCGTACCGCATGGTTACAGCAGCGCGTGAGAATCGCAATCAAAGGAAAACAAAAGCGCTGTGGCCCGGTAATGTGCTGATCCACTATGATATGTCAGGCATCTTTAAGGAGCGGAAGATATGAAGATTTGCGTCTGTGTCAAGCATGTGCCGGACCCGAACCTGGCGATGCGGGTTGATCCCACAACAAAACGGTTGATCCGCGACAGCGCGAAATCCATTCTCGATCCCGCCGATGAGTATGGCCTCGAAGCCGCGCTACGCCTCGTCGAGCAGCACGGCGGCGAAACCGTCGCCGTGACGATGGGGCCGCCCGCCGCCGAGGACGCCCTGCGCCGCGCGATGGCGATGGGCGCGGATCGCTCCATCCACATCAGCGATGACGCGCTCGCCGGTTCGGATGTGCTCGGTACGGCCCGGACGCTCGCTGCCGCGCTCGCCGCCGAATCTCCCGACCTCATTATCTGTTCCACCGAGAGCACGGACGCCTACAGCGGCATGCTCCCCGGCGCGCTCGCCGCACTGCTCGGCATGCCGCAGGTGACGTTCGCCCGCTCCGTTACCGTCGAAGGGATGATGATCACTGTGCAGCGCGACACCGAAACGGGCTATCAGACGATCCAGACCGCGCTCCCCGCCCTGCTCACTGTCACCGCGAGCATTGCCGAACCGCGCTACCCGTCCTTTAAGGGGATGATGGCGGCAAAGAAGAAGACCATAGACAAGCGCGATGTCGCCACACTTGGACTCGATGCCGCGACGGTTGGCGAGTCCGGCGCACGGGAGCGCGTCCTTGCCATCGTACCTGTCAGTCAAGCCAAGCAAACGCGCACGATCACCGACGATGGCAGCGGCGAGAGCGTCCCGGAAATCGTCGCCTTTCTCAAGCAAATCCAGGTAATCTAAGGATGATTAATCGAACCGCTAAGACGCCAAGGACGCCAAGAGGGAAAAGAGCAAAGACCAAGAATCTCTCCTCTCCTCTCTTTTTGGCGTCCTTGGCGTCTTGGCGGTTCATTCTCCGGAGGTATTAATGGCAGATCGGCGGATTTGGGTTTGGACAGATGTAGTGGAGGGCGAGCCGCACCGGTTGTCGCTCGAATTGCTCGTGCCGGCACGGAAACTGGGGACTGCGGAGGCGGTCGTCCTCCATCCGGCGGGCGGGGATGCGGTGGTGGCGCTCGGCGCGCACGGCGCATCGGTCGTCCATCTCGGCGATGATGCGGCGTACAGCGACTTCCTCGCGGAGCCACAGGCGGCGACGCTCGCCGCACTGATCCAGCAGGAATCGCCCGATCTCATCCTCTTCCCCAGTACGTTTATGGCGCGCGATGTCGCGGCGCGGCTGGTCGGGCAACTCGGCGCGGGCGTGATCGCCAATGCGGTGGATGTCGCATACGAGGGAGACCAACTGACCGTCACCGTCCCCTACGGCGCGGAAACGATTGGCACGCTGACGATTGATGGCCCCGGACCACATCTCATCCAGTTGCGGCCCAAGGCATTCGCGGCGGAGGAAGTCGGCGGCGAAGCCGAAGTGCGGCCCGTCGCCATTCCGGTTGACCCATTGGCCTGCCGCGTCAAGGTACTCGAAACCGTCACGCAGGCGTCTGAAGGGCCGAATCTGGAAGAGGCGGGCATTATCGTCTCGGGCGGGCGCGGCATGGGCAAGGCGGAGAACTTCTCGCTGCTCGATGCGCTCGCGGCCAAACTCGGTGGGGCGGTCGGCGCGAGTCGTGCGGTCGTGGATGCCGGGTGGGTGCCCTATTCGTACCAGGTCGGGCAGACAGGCAAGACAGTCAAGCCGACGCTCTACGTCGCCTGTGGTATCTCCGGTGCGATCCAGCACATCGCCGGGATGGGCGGCAGCAAGTACATCATCGCTATCAACAACGACCCCGACGCGCCGATCTTCGAACTCGCCGATCTCGGCATCGTTGGCGATGCGCTTACCATCGTGCCGAAGTTGACGGAATCAATCGGGTAAGGGCATGAAAGAAGGTGGTAGCAGGCTTTCCAGCCTGCTACCACCAATCTGAGAGGAGCAATGTGACGAGGCGCGCGGTGATCTGGTCCGATGATGCAGCGCAGCAACGCCGTTTGATCTACGCGTCGAGCGCGGCCGTTGCGGTCGGTGTCCTGCTGATCGTTGTCGGTGCGATTGCGGGCTGGGGCTGGACACGGATCGTTGGGGCGACGCTGATTACCGTCGGCGGTAGTGTGCTCGGCGTGCTCGTCGCCTTCGTCGAATCGCGCCGCCAGCGGTTGCATGCAATGGTTCGCGCGCAACGCACGACCATCGCGATCGTCGCCGCCGTAATTCTTATTCTCCCGGTCGTGCTCGCGCTCGTCGCGGCGCTGATCGGATTATTCGCGGGCGGGAGTAATCGGAGCGGTGGGCTGCTGACCGCAGGCGCGATTATCGGCGTCTTTCTCCTCGCGGCAACGATCTTCTGCACCGTGATCGCCATTCGCGCTACGCAACGCGCCAGCCTAACGCTCCGGGAATCGCCCACCACACAGACAGAGGAGCAAGCGTAATGCCGACGCGGCAGATCGAATGGAATGTCCACACGCTCGGGCAGATCGCGGTCTACGCGCTTCTGATTATCCCAGTCGGTTTCCTCGCCTACGGCCTCGCACGCCGGGTGCGGATGTGGCGCATCGGGCAGCCGGAAGACCGCTTCAACCAGTGGGGCACGCGGCTCCGGGGCGCGGTCACGCAGAGTATCCTGCATGGCCGGATCGTCCGGCGACGCAACCGCTACGGCGGGCTGATG
>JAABUU010001997.1_pt1 | contig 31005 bp, 27 predicted proteins | sample 5559301 | NCBI WGS metagenome assembly JAABUU01 (sample SAMN10711884, study PRJNA513360) | rock metagenome | isolation source: Antarctica rocks | place: Antarctica: Victoria Land, Richard Nunatak white
AGTCCATCGGGTGCCTCCTGTGAGTATCTAAGCAACTTCACAGTACCCGTGGACTTGGATACTTTATCAGATCAACGAAACCTGCACATGGGGTTAGCTTGGAAAGTTCTATGCTTGATTTTAAACAAGGGGCCGTCGTCAATCGCCGCATTCTTCTGCGCTCCCGGCCCGACGGCGAGCCGTCTGCTGCCAATTTTCAGCTGGATAAGACGCCCTTGCCCGAAGTCGGCGAAGGGGACGTCCTGCGCCGCACCCTTTATCTTTCGCTTGACCCCTATATGCGCGGGCGCATGTCCGATGCGCACTCGTATGCTGCTCCGGTGGAGATAAACCAGCCTATGGTCGGCGGCACTGTCAGCCAAATCGTGCAAAGCCGCAATCCCAAGTTCGCGGTCGGCGATTATGTGGCGGGTTATGACGGCTGGATGGAGTACGGCTTGTCCGATGGCAGCGATTTACGCGCCCTTGACCCCACCGATGCCCCGCTTTCTTATGCGCTCGGCGTGCTGGGAATGCCCGGATTGACCGCGTATGCCGCTTTGCTTGACATTGGCAAGCCAAAGCCGGGCGAAACTGTGGTTGTTTCCGCTGCGGCGGGAGCGGTCGGCTCGGTGGCTGGGCAGATTGCCAAAATCAAAGGCTGCCACGTGGTGGGAATTGCAGGAACCGACGCTAAATGCCGCTTTGTCACCCAAACTCTGGGCTTTGATAGCTGCATTAACTACCGCGAAGACAATCTTGCCGATGCCCTGCAAGCCGCCTGCCCGCGCGGCATAGACATTTACTTTGACAATGTCGCTGGCAGGATTATGGAGATTGTGCTGGGGCAGATCAATGTCGGGGCGCGCATTCCCTTGGTGGGCCTCATCTCGCAATACAACGCGTCCAAGCTGCCGCCCGGCCCTAATCTGATGCCTCTTCTCGCCAAGCGCGCGATAATCCAAGGCTTTTTGGTGGGCGATTATGCCGCGCGCAAGTATGCCTTTCTCGCGGACATGTGGGGCTGGCTGCAAAGCGGGCAGGTTGTCTCTCAGGAGCAGATTGTGGACGGGCTGGAAAACGCCCCCGAAGCGTTTCTCGGCCTGTTTACAGGGCAAAACCTGGGCAAGCTACTGGTGCGTGTCAGCCCCGACCCCACCGCAGCGGACAGCCTGCCCCACGCAAAGGCTGCCTAACTTGCGCTGCCGCGTGAAGTGTTCTTTCTGCGGCGCGTCAGCGAGAACAAGCCGTGCGTGGACGAGAAAATTGCCAATAATCTCCGTCCACAAGCGACGTAGGGACGAACACAAGCGGCTTGGGGACAAATGCCGCCGCCACGGTTTACTTCTAACATTGACAAACAAGCCTGAAACTTCTATACTAGGGCAACATATTTTGCGCTCCCCCGCAGCGCGCACCCAAGGAGATCAAATGGCACATAATGTAACGCTGATAAGGGGCGACGGCACCGGCCCCGAGCTTGTGGAAGCCACCCGCCGCGTCCTGGAAGGCACCGGAGTCGCGTTCAATTGGGACGTTGTTGAGGCGGGCGTGGACATCATGGAGACGGCAGGAACGCCCCTGCCAAACAATGTTTTAGAATCCATTCGCAAGAATCGTGTCGCCCTCAAAGGCCCTATCACCACGCCGATTGGGACAGGATTTCGCAGCGTCAATGTCGCTCTGCGCAAAGAATTAGACCTGTACGCCTGCATCCGCCCCTGCAAAACCTACGCGGGCGTGCGCTCCCGCTACGACCATGTTGACCTTGTTATCGTCCGCGAGAACACCGAAGACCTGTATGCCGGAGTGGAATACCCCGTGGACAGCGAAGACGCGGGCAAGATTATCGCAATGGCGGGCGGCAAGATACGCCAAGACTCCGCCATCTCCATCAAGCCGATTTCCCGCACCGGCTCGCGCCAAATTGTCAAAGCCGCCTTTGACTATGCGATTGAAAACGGGCGCAAGAAAGTGACCGCTGTCGCCAAAGCCAACATTATGAAGTACACGGACGGCCTTTTTTACGAAGTCGCCCGCGAGGTCGCCAAAGAGTACGAAGGCCGGGTGGAGTATGACGAATGGCTTGTGGACGCCATGTGCATGCAGCTTGTCCAGCGCCCCGAAAACTACGACATCATGGTGATGGAGAACCTATACGGAGACATCCTCAGCGACCTGTGCGCCGGACTTGTCGGCGGCTTGGGAGTAGCGCCGGGCGCAAACATCGGTGTTGACTGCGCCTTGTTTGAAGCCACGCACGGCTCGGCCCCCAAGTATAAGAACCAAAACAAAGTCAACCCCACTGCGCTAATTCTTTCCGGCCTTCTCATGCTCAAGTATCTGAAAGAAGACGACGCCGCCGCCAAACTAGAGCGCGCCGTGTCCGCTGTCATCGCCGAAGGCAAAGATGTCACCTACGACATGAAAGCCGACCGCAACGACCCCACCGCTGTCGGCACCGCCGAGATGGCCGATGCCATTATCGCCAAAATGAACCGCTAACCGCGAGGGGACATGATGGAAACCGCCGAACGCACCGCCACTCAGCCGCGCCCTTACCTCTGGACCAAGCCCCAATACCACGCCCTCGGCGATATGGGCTGGTTTCAGGACGCGCGCGTGGAGCTTGTTGACGGAGAGATTATCCAAATGTCCCCAATCAGCGCCCCCCATTGGACGGCGGTTGCCCTAGCCAGCGAAACCTTGCGCACAATCTTCGCCGACGGTTATCTTGTCATGGTGCAGAACGCCTTTGACGGCGGCCCGCGCTCCGAGCCTGAGCCGGATATTGCTGTTCTTCGGGGCAAGCCGCGCGATTTTGCCCAGTCTCTCCCCTCAGCCGCCGCCTTGATTGTGGAAGTTTCGCTAACTACCCTCGCTTATGACAGAACCCGCAAAGCCGCGCTCTACGCCCGCGCCGAAATTGCCGACTACTGGATTATCAATCTGAGCGTTGGTCAAGTGGAAGTGCATCGCAATCCCGTGACCCTAGCCGAGGACGCGTTCGGCTACGCAGACCTCACCGTTTGCCACTCAGGACAAACTATCTCGCCGCTGGCAATGCCGAACGCCGTTGTTGCCGTCGCCGATTTGCTGCCCTGACCCCCTAAGAAAGAAGGAATTATGGCCGCTGGAAAGAAGAAAGTCGCCGTGATTGGCGCGGGCAATGTCGGGGCGACTGTTGCCTTCCATGTCGCGCAGCAGGGGTACGCCGATGTTGCCCTGCTGGACTTGCCCGATGACCTCACCTTAGAAAAGCCCCGCAAGACAGGGTCTATGGCGCAGGGCAAGGCACTGGACCTAAACCAAGTTTCGCCCATTGTCGGCTACGATGGACGGCTCCGGGGCACTTCCGACTACGCAGATACCGCGAACAGCGATGTTGTCGTGATTACATCAGGCCGTCCCCGCACGCCCGGCATGTCCCGCGAAGACTTGCTTGCCGTCAATGCCGACATTGTGGCCTCGGTGGCCGGGCAGGCCGCCCTGCACAGCCCGGACGCCGTTTACATTGTCGTTTCCAACCCCTTAGACGCCATGTGCCATGTCGCACTCAAAGAAACTGGCCTGCCTTCCTCCAAAGTGATTGGGCAGGCGGGCGTTTTGGACAGCACGCGCTACCGCAATTACATTGCCCAGGCCGTCGGCGTGTCCGTGGAAGACGTGCAGGCGTATGTCCTCGGCGGGCATGGCGACCAGATGGTTCCCGTGCGCTCGCTCACCACGGTCGGCGGTATCCCCGTGCAGAAGTGGGTGGACATGGGCAAGCTTACCAGCGATCAATTGCAGAAGATTGAGGACGACACGCGGCAGGGCGGGGGCATTCTCACCAGTCTGATCGGCACCAGCGCGTGGTACGCCCCCGGCGTTGCTACTGCCGAGATGGTGGAAGCCGTGCTACTCGACCGCAAGCGCATTTTGGCCTGCACCGTGCTGCTCAGCGGGCAGTACGGCGTCAGCGATTTGTACTTTGGCGTGCCGACCTTGCTGGGCAAAGACGGCGTGGAGGCCGTGTACGATTTGGCCGCTCTTGCTCCGCTTACTGAAACAGAGCGGGCAGGGATTACCGAGTCCGCAGGCAAGGTACGCGCCACTGTGGACAGCCTCAAAGCCTTGGGCAAGCTGTAAAGATGAGCCGCCGCTTTAAGGCCATTGCCCGCGCGTTCCTTCGGCTGTTCTTTCGCAGAATAAGCGCATACCAACGACGGACGGTTTTCTTCCGTCGTTGGTACATGCTCCAAACACCGAGAAAAAGCCGAAGGAACGCGCAAGGAACAGGATAAAAAAGAAGCCGACGGCGAAGCAAAGGGCATTCCAAAGCCTCGGCGCGCGGTTTCCAGGGAAGCAGGAACACTCATGGCGGTCACCCTTAAAGACATTGCCGAAAAGACGGGCGTGTCGCCAAGCGTCGTTTCCACCGTGCTGAGCGGGCGGGACAACGGCACCTTTGTCAGCGAAACCACGCGGCGCAAAGTGCTGCAAGTCGCCGAGCTGCTCAACTACACGCCGGTGCGCTCGGGTCGTCCGCGCGGCAGCCGCCGCCTGCGCCGCCAGCGCACCGAGCAGTTTATCGGCGTGTGGGATGCCGACTATTCGCCGTCCACAGCGTTTGTGCTCCAAAACTTGCAGGCCGCGCTGAGCCAGTATGCCCTTGAGTCCGAGGCGGAAGCGGAAGATGATTACGGCCTGCGCCTGCTGACCCCGGACGACCTGCCCCGCCTGGACGCGCTGGGCATTATGGGCATGATCCTGCTGACGCCCGCCCTGCTGCCGCGCGAAGCCGCTGCCGCCTCCATTCCCTGCGTGATGATCGGCGAGGTGGACAATGCCCCGCGCGAGTGGGTGCAGGTGCATGTGGATAATTTCGCAAGCGGCAAGATGGCTGGCGACCATTTGTGGGAGCTGGGGCACCGGCGCATCGCATTTGTCGCGCCGCAAGTGTACCCGCGCGTCACCCGTCAGCAGTTTCAGGGGATGCAGGCATCATGGGCGGCGAAAGGCGGCAACATTCACAATATCCTGCCCGCGCCGTATGACACGGTGCGTACGCTCGGCGAGCGCGAGCAGGTGCGGCGCGTCGTGCAGACTTTGCTGGGGCCGGAGGTGGGCCAGCCCGGCCACCCCACAGCGCTCGCGTGCTCCGATGAAAGCGTGGCCGCAGTGGCCGCGCAGACGCTGGCTGAGCTGGGTGTGCGCGTGCCGCAGGACGTGTCGCTGGTGTCTTTTACGGATACGCCGAAGCTGGGCGAAGCGCTGACGCCGCCCCTGACCGCCCTGCGTCATCCGCTGGCTTTGCTTGCCAAAGCCGCCGTGGACCAGCTTTACGCGCTGCACGATGCCGAAGTCTCCGACCCGGATGCCGTGCGCGACTTCGCCTTCCCCGGCGAGCTGATTGTGCGCGCGTCCTCCGGCTCGCCTCGCCAGAACTGACCTGCCCCGCCAGAAACTGACCTGCCCATGCCGCCCTCGCCTTTGCTGCGCCCCCAAGATACGCTGCTGGTTGTCATAGACATGCAGGAAGCGCTGCTGCGCGTCATGCACAACCCCGATGCGCTGCTGGCGAACGTGCTTTTGCTCATGCGCTCGGCGTCCATTTTAGGCGTTCCCCTCATCGCGACCACGCAGAACGCAGCCCGGCTCGGCGGCCTTGCCCCCGCTGTTGCCGACGCGCTTGGCCCCGACACTCCTGCCTTGATAGACAAGCTCACGTTCTCCTGCACAGGCAGCGGAGCATTCATGGCCGCGCTGGCGCAGAGCGGGCGGCAGCAGATTGTGCTGTGCGGGCTGGAAACGCATATCTGTGTCGCCCAGACCGCATTGGAATTGGTGCGGCTGGGCTGCCAAGCGCACATCGCCGCCGATGCCGTGTCTGCCCGCACATTAGAAAAGCACAAGCTGGGCATGGAGCGAGTGCGGGACGGCGGCGTGCTGCCGTGCGCCGCCGAGGCTGCCGTGTTTGAGCTGCTGGGCGCGGCGGGCACGCCCGCGTTCAGGCAAATCCTGCCCCTGGTAAAATAGCAAACTTCGCCTGGAAAAACAACAAACTTCGCCTGGTAAAATAACGGATTAGCTCTTGAGTTTTCCCTGCCGCCTGCCGATAATCAGCCTAGCACTACCCCTTATGGATGAGGACACGCTTTGGCAACGATTGTGGAAACCAAGCTCAAGCAGGAGCGCCTGCTGCGTATTATTGAGGACGAATTGCAGGACTTGCCGCCCCTGCCCGCTGTCGTCATGCGCGTGATGCAGACCATCAACGACCCAACCACTTCGGCTGCCGACCTGAACCGCCTGATTTCAGGCGACCAGGCCCTGGCGTCCAAGGTGCTGAGGCTGGTCAACTCGTCCTACTATGGCTTTCCGCGCAAGATCGCCACGATTACCCACGCCGTAGTAATCCTGGGCTTCAACACCGTGCGCAACTTGACAACATCGCTGGGCGTCTTTAATGCGTTTGATGCACGGGGGCGGCAAACCGCCTTGGATCGCGAAAAGTTCTGGGCGCACTCGCTGGCTGTGGCCGCAGCGGCAGGCGTGATTGCCCGCCGCAAGAACGTGCCAGCCAGGTCTGTGGAGGAAGTGTTTGTCGGGGGCCTGATGCACGACATCGGCAAGCTGTTCCTAGACTTGTACTTTCCCGACCAGTACGCCATTGCAATTAAGCTGGCGCAGGCCGCTAAAATCTCTATCTGGGATGCCGAGAAGACTGCGCTGGGCGTCGGCCATGCCCTTGTGGGCAAGCGCATCGCGGAAAAGTGGAACCTGCCGCCATCACTCACTTCTATGATTATGCTGCACCATCAGCCTGCCTTTGCCAAAGAGCACTTTGAGATTGTCGCCATTATCCATGCCGCCGATCATGCTGCCCGCAAGGTGCATCTCGGCAGCGGCGGCGACTCGCTTGTCCCGGCCATTGCACCGGAAGTGCAGCAGTGGCTTTCGTTCTCCGCGCCCACTTGGGAAGCGATTGAGGCCGAGACTTGCGCCAAGTTTGAGGATGCGAAAGACTTCCTTAAGGTCACCAGCGGCTAGAAAGCCACGCGCGGCTAGCGTTTATCCCACTCGTTTTTGGCGGCGCGGCCCTGCACAAAGAATGCTTCTATCGCTGCGCCGTCCTCTGCCGACAGCGCTGCTTCCAGACTGTCCAGTTGTGCCCGGAAGTCGTGCAGGGCGGCAAGCAGTGCGTCTTTGTTGGAAAGGCACACGTCGCGCCATATCTCCGGGGGCGAGGCGGCAACACGTGTGGCGCCCGCAAAGCTGCCTGCGCTGAGGTTAACCGCTTGGGGATACGTCTCGCGCAGGGCGGCAGCCTGACGCATCAGCGATGACGCCAGGGCATGCGGCAGGTGGCTGGTCACGGCTGTCATGGCGTCGTGCGCTTCTGCTGTCAATACCAATGTTTTGGCTCCCAGTGTGTGCGCCAGGCGTTCCACCAAGGCCAGCGCTTGGGCGTCGGTGTGCGGGGTGGGGGTCAGCGCCCAGGTTGCTCCCTCAAACAAGTCGGCGCGGGCCGCTTCCACGCCCGCTCGCTCCGAGCCGGTCATGGGATGCCCGCCCACAAAGAACGCGTTTGCCCCCGCTTTTTGGACGATAGCCGACTTGGTGCTGCCGACATCCGTCACCACTGCGCCCGGCTTGACCCACGTCATCAACTCGCCGATAATCTCTACAATAGACCCAACCGGCGTGCTGATAACAACGAGGTCTGCGTCCGCTGTGGCTTTGCCCCAATCTGTGACAAGATAGTCAATCGCGCCTGCGTCACGCGCGGCCCAGATACGCGAGCGCTCCGGTTCCACGCCAAGGACGGTTTGCGCCAGGCCGGAGCGCCGCAAGGCCATGCCGACCGAGCCGCCAATCAGCCCGACCCCGATAATCGCCACCGTTCCAAACGGCTTGTCGCCTGCTTCGCTCACGCCTCGCCTGCCGCCTTTCCGCTCTTTGCCTCTGCTGCGCCTTGCCGCCCAAAGAAAAATCCCCCTCGCACGCACTTGTCAAACGCGGCGAAGGGGAAGCTATCGTTCTCGGCAGAGGGTTGTGCGATGCCTACATCCTGCGCCCGACAGCCTGCGCGATAGGCTTGATGTCTTCCATCAAACAATCAAATGCCTGCGGCAGCAACGACTGCGCGCCGTCTTTGAGAGCTTTTTCCGGGTTAGGGTGTACTTCAATAATCAGTCCGTCTGCGCCTGCCGCGACGCCTGCCCGCGAGACCGCATTGACCAGGCTGGCTTTGCCGGTGCCGTGCGACGGGTCGGCGATAATGGGCAGATGCGATAGCTCCTTGACCGCGGGGATGGCGTTGATGTCAAACGTGTTGCGCGTGTACGTTTCAAATGTCCGTATGCCCCGCTCGCACAGCATCACGTTTTTGTTCCCCTGCGCCAGGATATACTCGGCGGCTTGCAGCCATTCTTCAATAGTCGCGGACATGCCGCGCTTGAGCATGACGGGCGTCTGCGTTTTGCCTACTTCAGTCAGCAACGGGAAATTGGTGGCGTTGCGCGTTCCAATTTGCAGAATGTCGGCGTACCCGCAGACCAGCTCCACATCCCGCACGTCCAGCACTTCGGTGATAATCGGCATGCCTAGCTCTTCGCGCGCTTCGGCCAGCATCTTCAGGGAAGGCTCGCCGTGTCCGTGGAACGAATACGGCGACGTGGACGGCTTGAATGCCCCGCCGCGCAGGATATGCGCTCCGGCAGCCTTGACCGCGCGCGCCGACGCCATCAGTTGTTCCTGAGTTTCCACGGTGCATGGCCCCGCCATCATTACCAGGAATGTCGGGTCACCGATAGGGATGCCGCCCACGTTGATAACCGTGGGTTCGGGATGGAACGGCTTGTTGACCAGCTTGTAGGGCTTGGAGATTGCGACAACTTTTTCCACATACGGCAGCGCTTCAAACTGCTCCATGACGCTGGACTTCTGCCCTGGATCATTGGGCACGCCCACGGCCCCAACGATTGTCCGCTCCACGCCCTCGGAAAGATGGACGCCATAGCCTCGTTCTTCCAGCATGCCCGTTACGTGCTCCAAGTTCTCTTTCGTCGCCCCTGACGAGAGTACGATAATCATAAATCCCCCTGCAAACTCCCGCTGTTCGGCGGATTTTCGTGCCCTTGACGCGCTAAAAACCGGCACCGTAACGCACAGTCTACCTTTCAGGGGTCTCTTTGTCAAGGCAAACCCCGCGTGAGCAGTCCCTTCCCCGCCTCTTCGGAGTTTCTCTCAAAGCCTTTGCAAACCCATTGCCCTCGCGTTTCCAGCCCGAACCAACGACGGAACAAATCCGTCCGTCGTTGCTATGCGCTGACGACACCGAAAAAATGCCTGCGCAGCACCCTTGCACCGCGTCCAAATCAATCCCAGGCCCCGAATGCGCCCCAGGGGTTGACACGTCCCCGGTGATTTGCTACACTATGCAAGAAAGTACGCGTACGCGTAAACGGGAAACAGCAATGGCGGCGGCAAAAACCACAGTCGGGTATGTGCTTTCCATGGCGGTCGCCGACAACGTTTTTATGGGCGGGGCGATGGTCACGGACACGCAGGGCTTGCCGCTGGAGTTTCGCTACACCGAGCCGGTGCGGGCGACCAAATTGCAGCGCGTCTTGTACGGCGATGTGCTGGAACGATACATTCACGGCGATGTCGTGGCGGCAAACCTGATCAGCCGCTTGGAGCAAAAGCCGGAGTTGTTTTTAGTCGGCGACACGGCTCTGCTGCCCGCGCTGGCGGCAAGCGGCAAAAAAGCCGCGCTGCTGATGCCCACCCGCCTGCCCGCCTTGAAGGAATGGGGCGCGGAACAGGTCGTCGCCGACGATGAGCTGCTGCTGCAAGTGTCCGAGACAGGTTCGCCTCTCCGGGTGCGTTTCGCCACCGACGTGGATGGCGCGCGCAAAGCCGACCTAGTCCGCGCGCTGTCTGAGATTAGCCGCAGCATGGATGCGTTGGAGCCGCTGGCGCGATTGGAGGCTGCCGTGCGCATGCTGTGGGAAGACGTGCCGGAAACGCCCGTCGCGGCTGCTGTATGAAGCCTCGCCTGCCGGATGCTTCGCCCGCCTGGTGGAGCCAAACCCGCGCCCTCCTCGCCCGCGCGTTCGGGCCTGTGCAGGTGCGGCAGATCGGGCTGGAGGCGCCCGCTTCGGCAGTCGCCGACCACCATGCTTCGGAGGCGACCTGTTGGCCCGCCCCCGCAAGCGGAACAGGAGAACAGGGCTGGCGTCTTGAGGCGGGCACGCACTTCTGGCAGCCGCCGAGCGCGGCAGGGGGCGGCGGGGATTTGGATGCCGCTGTTCTGCCGTGCGCAGTCAGCGGCAATGCAGCGGTCTTTTTGGCAAGCAGTGGCGTCCGTGGCGGCAAGGCGGATGTGCTTGTCCCCAACGTGCAGGCGCTAGAAATTGGGCAAAACGAGATTGGGCACAACAACAGCGAGGCCGGGACAACTCTGCCGCTTTCGGTCTGCCTCGCGGGAGGGCAGGCGCGCGTGCTGCCGGTGTCTTTTCCCGTGCCGCCGGTACGCGCGGTCCCCCTAACGCTCTTGGGCGGCAGCCCCGCCGCGCGTGCGCGTGACGGGCGCGGCGGCATTCCCGCCTTTGCCGCGCCGCGCACAGGCTCGCAGCTCGCGCGCCTGACGCGCGTGCCGCGGCTTTGCCGCCGAACGCATGCGCCGTTGGGGGCGGACAGGGCCAAACACTTCGCCGCCGAAACGCAGGCACTCGCGTCTGCCTGCGGAGCCAAGGCGGAAGAGGTTGTTTTTGTCGCGTCGTTTGCGCAGGTGCCGCTCGCCCTGGTGCAGCAAATGGCGGTCACGCCGGACGGGGATGCCCTGCGGCTTTGGCTGCGCGCCGATGCGCTGGCGTCCGGGGCGGGATGGACAGCCGCGCGGGTGACGATTGTGCTGGGACGGCGGCGAGAAACCGGCGAAGCCATTCGGGCTGTGCTGCCCGAAGCGCGGGCGGCGGGGAGGAAGCAGTAACCTATGGCATTGACATTGCAGTTTTTGGTGCTGGCCGCCACCGCTGTGTTCTGGTGGCTGGCGCGGCGTGATCTGACAGTCAAAGCCGCCGACGCGCGCGCTCCGGCGGTGGAAGACTGGGCAAAGCTGCGCATGACTGTGGAGCAGCTTATGGTGGAGCTTGAGCGGCGTGCTGTGGTCGCCGAGCAGCGCATTTACGAGGCGGAGCAGCGCCTGCGCCTGGTCGAGCAGCGGCTCCAAGCAGCGTTTGAGCGTGCCGACCTCGCGCCTGCGCTCGCCGCCGCGCCTGCCTCGCCCGCCCCGCTTGTGCTTCTCACCGAAACCGCTGTGCCTGTTCCCGAGCACGGCGCGCTTGCCGCCGGGCGCAATGGGCAGGGCCGGGGAGCGCCCGCCGATGCAAGCGCGGGCATCTTGGGGGAAGTGCCGCCTGCCGTGCCGCCGGTTCCGGGTACAGTTCCGCAAGTGTTAATCACGGCTCCACTGACCGGCGCGCAGGTGCCAAGCACGGTTCCATTGACCGCGCCCCTGCTGCTGCCCGGTGCAGCGGCACCGCCCTTGGCCGTAGACATGTCGCTCCGGGGAGCCGCCTTTGTGGACGCGGAGCCTGCCGCGCCTGCCCTGTCCGCCGCCGAGAGGCTGGACGCGCCTGCCTCGTTCGCCGCGCCGCCGCCCTTTCATTTGACGCCCGAAGAGGCGCGCTACCGGCCTGTCTATGCGCTCGCCGATGCTGGGGAGGCCGACCCTGCCGAGATCGCCCGCCAAACCGGTCTGCCGCGCGGCGAGGTTGAACTGGTGCTGAGCCTGCGCGCCCGCCGTTCGGTTTAAACAACGGTGTTTAGGCCAGCGGCTTGTTTTTCACGCTGTTATTCGTCCAAAGGAGAGACACACAGACCATGCAACTTTCACGACGCAGAGCGGGGCTTGCCGCCGCGCTGGCCGTATGCGCGACCTTCGGGGCCGGCTGCGCGAGCAAGCCGGGCGGCGTGGCCGCGCTCGCCCCCATGAATGCCAACGACACGGTTGCCAGTGTCGGCGGCCAATCTGTCAGCCAGGCGGAGTTCTTCACGCAGCTGCAGAACTACGCGCCCAATCCGCAAAGCCCCCTCGCGGGCCAGCCTGCCGGTCGTGCCGTTTTGCAGCAGATCATCGGCAACTTGTCCCTGGAAGGACTGGCGCAGCAGCAAGGGGCTGCCCCCACCGATGCCGAAGTGAACACGCAGTACAACAATGTCAAACTGCTGCAGGACGCGCAAAATATCCAGCCGTTAGAAGACCGACTGCGGGAAAACGGCCTGACCCCACAGGATGTTAAAGACCTGCAAATCCGCCCGCAGCTCGCGCAAATCAAGCTGCTGACCAAGGGCCAGCCCGCGCCCACCGATGCCGAAGTCAAAGCCTACTACGATACCAACAAAGCTTCGCAGTTTACCAAGCCCGACCGTGCCCATGTGCGCGGCATCGCCCTTGCCAACCAGGCCGATGCGCAGCAGGTTTACAAGCAAATCCAAAGCGGCCAGAAGTTTGACACATTCCTGCCCCGCTCGCTGAACAAGCAGCTTGTTAATGGCGAGTTTTTGCAGTGGGTGCCTTTGGATGCCGGCAAGAACCCCCTGCTCGCTCCCTTGATTAAAAGCGTGAGCGGCACGGCCGCCGGGCAGACCACGCCCCCGCTCTCGTTCCAGGGAGCGTGGTGGCTTATTCAGGTCGTGGAGAAAAAGCCCAAGGAAGTGGTGTCGTTTGACAGCGTTAAGACATTAATCCCCTTTATCCTGACTGAGCAGAATGCTGCCAAGAACCCGCAGGCCTTCGCCGCTTTGCAGCAGCAGGAGCGCGACTACCAGACCAAGCTTGCTACAGATGGCAAGATTATCATTGCCCTCCCCGGCACGCAGTACACGCAGCTGCTCAGCGACCTCAAGAACCCGCCGCCCCCGCAGCCTGCCATTCCCGGCGGCGCTCCTCAGTTTCCGCCGCAAGGCGCACCGGCTCCCCCGCGCTAAACATGGCCCTTTTGGCCCCCTCTTGCCCAAAGAGGGGGCCGAAGAGCAGGGCCAAAGCACCGGGTACAATAGCGGCATGAGTTCTCCCTTCCCCATTGCCCTGTCCCCGGAAGACTATGCGTTCTGCGCCGCCCAGAGCGCCGACCCCAGCGAGTATGTGCAGGGCTTAATTGCACAAGCCCGCGCCCAGTCCGATGCCTCCAACCCGTCCAATGCCCCCGACCCGAACGGCGGACTTCATGCTCTGGTTCAAGTCATGGCACGCCTGCGCGACCCGCAGGGCGGCTGCCCGTGGGACCTAGAGCAAACACATCAGACGCTCAAAAAGTACGTGATTGAAGAAGCCTACGAAGTCGTGGAAGCGGTAGACGTGGGCAGTGCGGAAAAGCTGTGCGAGGAGCTGGGTGACCTGGTGCTGCAAGCGGTCTTCCATGCCCAGCTTGCCGCCGAGGCTGCACAGTTCACGATAGATGATGTCACGCGCGGCATTACAAACAAGCTTATCCGCCGCCACCCGCATGTCTTTGGCGACGTGCAGGTAGACGATGCCGAGCATGTCTTGCGCAACTGGGAGCAGATCAAGCGCGCCGAGCATGGCAACCGCGAGCGCGAAAGCCTCTTAGATGGCATCCCGCCCGCCTTGCCCGCCCTGATGCGCGCCTTTGAAGTGTCCAAGCGCGTGGTGAAGGTTGGCTTTGAGTGGCCCGACACCAATCAAGTGCTGGACAAGGTGCAGGAGGAGATAGGCGAACTCAGGGCCGAGATCGCGCAGGGCGATACGGCACGGGCCGCCGATGAGCTGGGCGACTTGCTGTTTACACTCGTCAATGTCGCCCGCAAGCTGGGCATAGACCCGGAAGAAGCTTTGCGCCGCATGACCGTGCGCTTTGCCGCGCGCTTTCGCGTCATAGAGAAGCACGCCGAGGCGCAGGGCCGTGCGCTGGGCGACTTGTCTTTGGATGAAATGGAGACGGTTTGGCAGGCGGCGAAACGGGAACACTGTTAACAACCCTTGTTCAGCACTGCCTGCTTTGGAGACGACCCCATGAAACCCGCGTTTGCCCCTCTTGCCGTTTGCCTCACTGCCCTGTCCCTGCCTGCTTTTGCCCAAACCGGGGCGGGCACGCCGTCTATTTCCACCCCCTCGGCGCAGAGTTCGCCGATCCCGCTGAAGCTTGTCTTGCCGACCACCGACCAAAGCGGCATTTTGCTGGTCAACACGGCTCGGCTCAGGCCCGGCCAGCCTATTGCCTTGTCGTTTATTGTCACCAACAAGACCAACAAGCCGGTGGTTTATAATTTTCCCACCGGCCAGCAGTTTGACATCACCGCCAACGACGCCAAAGGCAGCTTGGTGTGGACCTGGTCCAAAGGGCAGCAGTTTACGCAGAGCATCAGCCGTCTCAGCCTGGCACCGAATGCGCGCCAAGTTTTTACAGCGGTCTGGAACGGGCGCACTTCTACGGGCCTGCCCGTGCCTGCGGGCGATTACACGCTGAACGCCCGCATGACTTCCAGCACAGGCACGGCCATTACCGGCAGCATTGTGGTCAACAATGACCCCGACCCGATGAATGTCGGCAGGCCGACACGGACGCCCGCCGACCTCGGCGCGGTTCGGCAAGTGGATGTCACGCCCCCGATTACTGCCTCCAAAACTATCACCATCGGCACGCCTGCTCCCGCCTCCGCCGCCAAATAAACCAACACACGGACGCATGTGGCATAATAAGCCATGAGCAACACCTATGACGTGATCGTGTGCGGGGCAGGCCCGGCGGGAGCCTGCGCCGCTTATGCGACTGCTTCGCGCGGCCTGCGTACGCTGATCCTTGAACGCAAAACCCTGCCGCGCTACAAAACCTGCGGCGGCGGCGTGCCGTTGTCCCTGTCCCAAGACCTCCCCAAGCTTGTCCCCAAAGCGTTTGTAGAAGCCACTGTCACCCACCTGCGCCATACATGGAACTTCGCTGATGCCCATGTGGCCCCGCTGAACCCTGACCCCAATGAACCCTCGGTGAGCCTGTGGATGGTGCAGCGCAGCGTGTTTGACAATGCTTTAACACAGCGCGCGGCCTCGGCAGGCTGCGATGTGCGCGATGGCATGGCAGTGCAGTCTATCACGCCCGACGGCGAAACGCGCGTGCGGGTTGTCACTGCCAATGGCGAGACTTACTTCGCCTCGCACGTTGTCGGCGCGGACGGCGCGAACGGCATTGTGTCCCGCCTCGCGGATTTGCGCAAAGACCGGCTTCTTGCTATCGCCTTGGAGGCCGAAATCCCGCACGAATGGGGGCAGGGCCACGCGACACTGACGCCCGAAATCGCCCATTTAGAGTACGCGGTCAAGGAAGGCTATGCCTGGGTCTTCCCGAAAGCCGGGCATTTGTCGGTGGGCGCGGGCATGTTCGGACGACGCTCTTCAGAAGGGCGCGGCGCGGCGCGCAAGGAAGACCTGGCACGGTGGGTCACAGGCTACCTGCAATCTTTGGGCGTGCCAAAGCCCAAAGAAGCCATTGAGTTCCACGGGGCGCCCCTGCCCATCTGGAACGGCTCCGAGCCGGTGGATGCGTGGAACGGGCGCGTACTGCTCGCGGGCGACGCGGCGGGCATGGTCAACCCGCTCTTTGGCGACGGCATCTCCTATGCCTGCCGCAGCGGTGCCCTGGCGGGCCAAGCCATTGCCCAGGGTCAAGCCGCGCAGTGGACGGGGCTTTTGTACCAGGAGTTTGGCCGCAGCCACGATGCGGCTTTGACTATCGCGAAGTTCTTTTACCAGTTTCCCAAAGCATGCTACAACATGGGGGTCAAAAGTCCGCGCGGCACGCGCACGGCGGGCCGACTAATTTCCGGCGACCTGCCTTTTGACGTGGTCTTGGATCGCGTGCCCTGGAAAAAGATGATGCCTCAGTCCACTCTTTCCTGGCGCTAGCAGGCGCAGTCTCAAAAATCGCTCCTTCCACGCTCAAAACAAACCCTCAACACACGTAAAACAAGCCGCAAACACGCGCAAACCAAGCCGCAAACACGCGCAAACCAAGAAGGAATACCCTTATGGCAGGGCGAACTGCCCCCTGTTGCGCAACCTGACCTAAGAGAGGACATCCGAGATGGCTTTCAGCGTTAAAAGCAAGAAAAACGACGTGGAGTATTATCTGCACGCCAGCACCGCCGCCAATGGCAAGACCAAGCTTTTCTTTTTCTCCAAAGAAGTCAAGCCTGACAAAGCCCTAGACGCTTTGCCGGAAGGCTATGAAGTGTCTGAGAACTCCGCCACTGGCCTGCCGATCCTCAAGAAGAAAAAGTAACTTCCTGCCCTTATGCTTCTCCTTTGGCCGCTGCTCTTCTTGGAGCAGCGGCTTTTTGCCGCCCGCGCTTTGCGTGCAAGTTAAGCTGTTTTATGCTGCGTCTTCCGCTCAAAACGCTGCCTGTGTTTGGACTGTGCGCCCTCCCCCAAAGCGTCTTTAGCGGCCCCCGCGCGCAGCCCCCTCTGTAGATGCCATGCCCATGCGCCGCGAGGAGATGTGCCATCAGGGTCGCTGACAGCCTTGCGACTTGGCATAGGTGCAGCCTTGTTTGGGCATGGCAAGCGTGCTGCCAAGGTGTTCTGCGCTTGTTTCCACGGCAAACCAACGACGGACGGTTTTGTTCCGTCGTTGGTACAGGCTGGGAAAAAGAGGGGAATGCGCGTGCTAAGGCTTTGGGAGTCCCTCCCCACACGAAACAGGGACTTTCTACTCGGCGCTGCCCCGCAGCACGCGCAGAACGTCGCGGCGGTTTTGACGCCAGGAGAGCGGGGGAGCCTGCATCTCGCCGGGCGCGCAGACACGCGAAATGTCTAATGTGTCCAGGGTGGCGAGCAGGGAAGGCGCAGGTGTCCCGGCGAGGGCGCAGCCTTGCAAAAGGCCCGCGCAAGCCGCGAGCCGCGTGTCCAGGCGCGCGCGCCGGGGCACGGCCTGCACCGTCACCACATTGGTGCCGCTTTGCACATGGAACTCGCGCCCTGTCCAGACCAGCACGACAAATGGGTCATCAGGCGCGCTGGGGCTGGAAGCGCCGGGCTGCATTTGTCCCAGCAGGCGGGCCGTGCGGTGATGCCCCCAGTCCTGCGGGGTCAACCTCGGCGCGGGGTAGAGGAGGCAAGACTGGCGCAGGGCGAGTGTCAGCAAGCGCGCAAAGCGGGCGGCGTTCTCCAAATCGCCCTGCACCAAAATGGTCTTGACCGACAGGCAGCCGCCCTGCGCGTACACCAAGATGTCGCGGGCAAAGCCATTTGCCGCAGTGTCCCAGTCCGCGCCAGCGAGCAAAAGGCCCAGCGAGAGGGCGTGCCCATACCCCACAAACGGCGTGGCGGGCGGCGTGCGGGCGCGCAGGGCGGCAATGGCCTGGTCACCGCCTTGGCACATCACCAAATCAGCATGGGCGCAAAGGGCGTTGTCCAGCAAAGCCGTGCCGCCGGGCCATTCGGCCAGGGCGATGGTGGAGGCGAGGGCAGGCGAGACACTTGCCAGCGAGCGCACGAACAAGCCTGCCCACTGCGCGGCAGGGCCGGACGGCAATTTGGCAAACGACGCGGAGCGCATCAGCAGGGCGCGCAGCAGAGAAACCCAGGACAGCAGGGGCGTATTGCCGGCGATCACATGCGCCACGAGGGGAACGCCAAAGCTCCCGCGCACGGCTTCGGCATCTAGGAGCGCGTTAATCGCGGGGGCCGTGAGGGACGGCAGCAGGCCGTCCAGGCTCACCTGCACATGGGAAAACGGAAACGGGGCGTTCAATCTCTCGGCCTCGCGCCGGAACGAAAAGCCCGCATCTTGCCACAGCGCGGCCCACTGTGCTAGGGTGTCTACGATTTGGCTTTGGGGCATCGGGACCAGAAGGTCGGCCTGCGTGCGCCGCAGACGGGCCATTGTTTCGGTGACTTGGGCGGGCGTGTCCATACTGCTCACTGGTTATCGCTCCCACAGTTCTTCCACCGACAGCGAGCAGCCGCGAATGTCCGCGCCGGGCGCGCGCCCGTGCAGCAGAAAGCCACCCTCCGCCAGTGTGCCCCAATCGGCGGTTTGCAGGCACAAGGCGCTGTTGAAGTTGGCTAAATCCAGGTGACGCAATGCCCCCGGCTGCCCTGTTGGCGCGGGCAGGCCGTCGCCGGGATGGATTGACTGGGTGCGCACCCAATGCGGGCCACGCTTGTGCGTGCTCAGCCCCTGCCCATAAAACTGCGACGCCATCTCGCTCATGCCGTACTCGCTCCAAATGTAGGGCAGGGGCACGCCTAGGCGGCTGTGCAGGAGGGCATAAAACTCATCGCGCGGGACTTCGCGGGTGCGCCCCTTGAAGCCGCCGGTTTCTATCAAGACGCTGCCGGGCGGAAGCTGCCATGTCTGCGGGATGCTGTCCAATAATTGCACCAGGGCAAAGGCAGTGCCAAACAGCGTGATGGGTTCATCCAGAGTGGAAAGAGCGTCAGCCAGGGCCGTGTCATTGTCCCAAAAGTAGTGTTCCGCCCCCAGCGCCCCCAGCATGTGCGAGAGCGATGAATGCGGGGACTGAGCAGGCGGCGGCATCAGCGCCCAAAGCTTGGCAGGGCGACTAGCCAGGGCAAGGGCAAAGCCGCGCCGCAGGCTTGATTCATACAGCAAAAGAGCGTCCCGGCCCAAATAGTGGCGGCTGGACAGCCGCCCGGTCGTGCCCGACGAGTAAAACACCGCCGAGGCCCGCCCCGGCGCGATGCACGACAGGTCAAAGTCTTTGAAGCCGTCCGTGGGCATGGCGGGGATATTGTGCCAACTGTCAACAGCGGCGGGCGGGCGCTCGGCGGCATCCCCTAATCGTCTCACCCAGACGTTATGCTGATATTGGTAGGCGTAAAGCTCTCGCGCTAATTGGTCAAAGTGGTCTTCGGTGGCGAGTTCAGGGGGCTGCGCGATAAACGCAGCAATGCGCCGCGCAAGCGGATGGCGAAAAGTCATGGTATGTGTATTGTACCTTCGGGCAGGAAAAGCGGGGATAGGGTATGATAAGCGGCGATGAACGCTTCCTTGTCCAAACGCTCCCTAGAGGCCCTGCTGCTGCTTGCCGTGCTCCTGGTGACAGTGTGTGGCCTGCTGCTGGTTTACAGCGGCAAGGCCGCCACAACCCCGTACCCTGCGGGGGCGGTGAATGTCAACACGGCCACGGCGGAGACATTGATCAACACGCTGGGCATTGACGCTCAAACTGCGCAAGCTCTGGTGCAGGAGCGGGGCGCACGCGGCGGCTTCGGGTCGGTCAATGCCCTGCGCCATGCCCGTGCCTTGCGCGGCGTCGCCCTGCCGCCCGCCGACCTGCGCCTGGTGGCGCGGTCGCAAAGCAATGTTGCGCGCGTGTTCTTCGGCGGGCTGGCGGGCTTTGTGCTGGCCTTCGCGCTGGCGCATATCCTGGTGCGACGCTTCGCTTCCCGCGCCGACCCGTTCCTGCTGCCGCTAACCGCCCTGCTGTCCGGCCTGGGATTGATGATGACCTACAGCGTCAAAGACCCCTGGCGCGATACGCTGGTCTTTGGCGGGCAGGTGCGCGGCATTGTGTTCTGGGGCCTGCTTGCGCTGTTAATCCCGCTCACGCCTCCTTTTGCGCGGCTCAACCTGCGCCGCTATGAATATGTGTATGCCCTGGCGGGCGTGGGGCTGATGGTCTTGCTGCTGGTGGCAGGCCACGGGCCGGGCGGCGTGCGTATTCAGGTGTTCGGCTTTGAACCCATTGAGATTATCAAAGTGCTGCTGGCATTGTTCGCTGCCGCGTTTCTGGCCGCGCGCCGGGGCATGGGCAGCGGGGAGGAGGCGCTGGCTTCTCGGCCCCCGTCAGCGCAAGAGGCCCTCACCCCCCAGCCCCCTCTCCCGCAAGCGGGCGGAGGGGAGCATGAAAGACTTATTCCTAACCCTCGCCCGCTTGCGGGAGAGGGACAGGCGCGCGGCGCCAGGGTGAGGGCCGTTTCCGACACGAAAGCCCCTCTGCTGCGCCCCGCCGACTTTGCGCCGATGGCCCTGCTGTACGGCTTTGCCCTGCTGCTGTTCGCTATTGTGCGCGACCTCGGGCCTGCGGTGCTGCTGCTGGGCCTGCTCATCGCCCTGCTGTATATGACCACTCAGCGTGTGCTGTACCCCCTGGTCGGGGCAGCGCTCCTCGCCGTGAGCGCCGTTGTGGGGTACAAGCTGCACTTCGGCTTCTTTGCGACACGCGTGGTGATGTGGCTGCACCCGTTCAGCAACACAGACCGGCACGGCGAGCAATTGGGGCAGGCCTTGTGGGGATTTGCCACCGGCGGCTTGACCGGCAGCGGGCTGGGCCTGGGCGATGCGGGTGTGATGCCACGGGCGGGGTCAGACTTGGTCTTTGCCAGCGTGGGAGAACAGCTCGGCCTTGTCGGAACACTGGCGACACTCGTGGTCTACACGCTGCTGCTGGCGCGGGGCATGCAGGTCGCTCGGCTCGCCGTGACTGAGTTTAACCGCATGCTCGCCTCGGGGCTGACGGTGCTGCTGACATTGCAGGCGATGATTATCACGGGAGGCGTCACTGGGCTGGTTCCGCTGACGGGCATCACGCTGCCGTTTGTCTCATTTGGCACATCGTCGCTGGTCGCCAACTTCTTCTGCGTGGGCCTCTTACTGCAGCTTTCCGGCAAGCGCCTGCCCCCTGAGGCCGCCGACCTCGCCACCCCAGGGTGGACGCGGGCTGCCCGGCGCGTGTCTTTAGGCGCAGCCACTTATCTGCTGCTCGGCGTGGGCGTGGCACGACTGATGTCTGTGCAGGGCGTCGCCGCCGACGCTTTGGCTGTCCGGGCCGTCCGTACCCCGGATGCGGACGGGGTGGTGCGTCCGCATGTCAATCCGCGCCTGCTCTTGTTTGCGCAGGGCATCTCGCGTGGGCGCATTTTAGACCGCAATGGGCTGGTGCTGGCACAGGATGCCCCGCGCGGCGATGCCGACGGCGTGCCGTTTCTGTGCCCCGACTGGCGGGCGCGCTTGTACGCCGGCGGGCCGTCGTGCGGCCATCTGCTGCTCGCCGCCGAGGGCATCCGCACCGACGCGAACCCATTGGGCCAGAATGCCCGGCTGCGCGGCTACTCGTCCCTGGCGGGCCTGCTGCCTGCGTACCGCGCGCGCTTCCGGCCCTTTGCGCATACTCCGCAGGGGCAGGATGTTTCGCTCACGGTTGACGTGAAGCTGCAAAAGGCAAGTCTTGCGGCCCTCACCAAGTATGCCGCCCTGGTTCGTGACCGGCGCACGGGCCTGCCCAAGCACAAAGGGGCGGCTGTGCTGCTGGATGTGGCGACCGGCGACACGCTTGCCATTGTCTCGCTGCCCGCGTTTGACCCTGCCCGCCTGACCGCCCCGCAGTGGGAGCGACTGCATACGGCCCTAGACAAAGACAACCCTCTGCTCAACCGTGCCCTGGCAGGATTGTATCCCCCCGGCAGCGTGTTCAAGATGGTCACGGCGACCGCCGCCCTGCGTCAAGGCTTAGACGGCGTTGTTGTCAACTGCCCGCACACCGAGCACAACGTGACGTGGCGCTTTGAAGGCAAAGCGTATGCGCGTCGTCAAATCACCGATGAAGAAGGGTTTGTGCCGCACGGGCGCACCGACATGGCAAAGGCGTTGCGTGTTTCGTGCAATGTGTACTTTGCGCACATGGCGATTGACCTCGGCCCCCTTAGTTTGTTGCAGTCTGCCCAAGGAGGCTTTGGCTTGTCGCATATGCCGAGTGTCGCCAAAGTGGGGGAAGACCTGCCTGATTGCGGCTACGGACAGGGCGCGATCCTCACCACGCCTCTTGAGATGGCGCGCGTCGCGCAGGCGGTTGCAAACAACGGCCTGGAATTGCCGGTTCGCTTTGCCGCCGATGGTGCGGGCGTGGGGCATCGCGCGCTTGCCCTCTCGCCCGCCCAAGCCGCGCGGCTGCAAGCCATGCTTGGCGCGGTGACCCAGCGCGGCGGCACGGCGCAGGGGGTCTTTGATAACCTGCCTGTGCGCGTGGCGGGCAAGACAGGCAGCGCGCAAAACAACCAGGGCGATGGCGTAACGCACTCGTGGTTCGCGGGCTTTGCGCCTGCCCAGAACCCAACTTTTGCCTTTGCCTGCGTGGTGGAGAACGGCGGCTTTGGACGCAGCGCCGCCGCCCCGGTCTGCCGCGACATGCTGCGCGTGGCTTTGTGATTTAGACCACAAGATATGGACGCCTGCCCGCCCCGGCCCCTTCCCAAATCAGGACAACCTGTGGTAAGATGCAGTGGCTTTTGTTTCCATACTCCACTTTTCACTATTCACCGCTATGCTTAACCGACCCCGAAGGACACACACGTTGACGCGCCGCCGCTGGACCAAGGCGCTGGCGGGCCTGCTGGCCGTGGGACTGCTCGCTGGGACGCAAGGGCAGGGAACCCAGGCCGAAGACCGGCCATTGACCCCCCAGGCCCAGGCCGCCTGGACACTGCACCTCTTGGAGCAGGCGCGCTACGGCGAAGCTATCCCCGCCGCGCAGGCACTCGTCAGCATCGCCCCCAATGATCCCTTTTCTTATCAGGTGCGCGGGGCGCTGGAGCTTTACACCGGCAGCGCTGGCCCCGCCCAGGATGACTTCCGCACTGCCTCCAGCTTGTCCCCGCATCTGCCCGCCACCGACTACGGCCTTGCCCTGTGCGCGATGTTTGCCAACCACCTGGATAATGCGCAGGCGCAGATGACTGGGCTGCGCAATAATCCCACGCTTTCGCCGTCCCAAACCAACGATGCCGACACGGTTTTGGCTTACCTGCGCTACCTGCACGGCGATGTGCCCGGCGCTATTCGCATGGCGCAGATGCCCCTGCACGCACCCCAGGCCCAATCTTCCCAGCCTCCTTTCTCGCAAGCGTCGCTGCCTGACCCCATTCGCCAAGAATTGATTGCTTTAGCCGTGGCTCGCTTGCAGCCGCAGCAGGGCATGGCGCTGCTGGCCGATTACCTCAGTACGCCAAGTGGCGTGCCCCGCGTCCGCGAAGCCGAGGGCCTGCGCGCCCGATTTGAAACTGCCCCGATGATGGTGGAACCCGCCGTCATGGACTTGCCTATGCAGCAGATGTACCAGGCCAGCCTGTCGGAAAAGCGCTCTTTGGAGACACGCTCCGCGCGAGGCGCGGCCCAGGTTAGCGGCGATGTCACCCTGGATGCCCAGCTTTCCAGCGCCAAGACGCCGACCTTTGTCGCCTTTTACGTAGATGGGCAGATGACCGGCATGGTCAACACGTCGCCTTATCGCTATGAATGGCACTCGGAAGATGTCGCTAATGGCTGGCACATTATCCGCACGGATGCTTTAGACAGCGGCGGTAGCGTCATCACATCCCAGTCGCGGCGCGTGCAGGTGCGCAATGCGGGCACGCCTGCCGCCGTGCCCATCCCCAGCGCGGGCCTAGAAGCGCGCGTTTGGTCTTTGCTGAAACTGCGCCCGGCCCGCAAAGCCGCCGAATGGGCCGAAGCTGGGCTGGCTGAGCAGCGCGGCGACCGCGAAGATGCCCAGGCCCACCGCGCCGTCGCCGCCGCCTTAGACCCCAACTACAAAGACGCCCGCTGGGTCGCCCGCACCCTGTTCAGCGAAAGCGCCGCCCGCGTGACTGCGCCTGCCCCGCATGCCCTGTCGCCCGCCGTGCGCATTGTGTCGGCCCGCCCGGAAGGCTTGTGGATTGGGGACACGACACGCAAAGAAATCGCGATTACCTTTGACGATGGCCCCAACCCCGACAAGACCCCGGCCCTTTTGAATGCCCTGGACTCTGTCCACGCCCCCGCGACGTTCTTTGTGGTCGGCGCGCGGGCCGAAGCCGCCCCCGACCTGGTGCGGCGCATGACTGCGATGGGCGATGATGTGGAAGACCACTCTTATACCCACCCGAACATGGCCCAGACTCCCGCCACCATGGCCGAGACTGAAATCCTGCGCGCCAGTGTTGTCATCCGCGCCCTGACCGGCCATCAGCCGCACTTTTTTCGCCCGCCGGGGGGAAACATCAGCCCCGCCGTCATCAGCCTTTCCCATGCCTACGGCCAGCAGGTCGCGTACTGGACTGTGGATGCCCTGCACGCCGAAGACATTGGCTCCCGCCAGGGCCTAATAGATTATGTGATGGCCCACATTCACCCCGGCGCGATTGTTTTGATGCACAACGGGACGGATGTCACCACGGCGGCTGTGCCGGGCCTGGTCAAAGCCATGCGGGCCAAAGGCTACCAGCTTGTCACCCTGTCCAACATGACCGCTAAAACCAGTCCCGTCAAGAACCTGCCCTTGAAAGAATAGCGCTCCGAGAATGAAGCAATAGCGTTCCGAGCAACTGTTTATGCCTGACCCACTCCTTCGCATCACCGTTAATCCCCGGCAGTGTGCCGGACGTCCTTGCATTCGCGGCATGCGCATCCGCGTCACCGACGTGCTGGATTTATTTGCTGCCGGGCTGACCTCCGACCAAATTCTTGCTGAAATGCCCGACCTTGAGCTTGACGACCTGCATGCCGCCCTCGCCTATGCCGCCCGCCGGCTTGATCACCCCCGGCTGGCCGCATGATTGTTTGGGTGGACGCGCAGTTTTCCCCGGCCATCGCCGCCTGGCTGGCCGAGACATTCTCCCTGGAGGCGCACGCCTTGCAAGGCAAATGCCGGGGGTGTAAAACCCCCGGCAGAGACGCGGCCCGGCCCTCGCGGGCGTAAGACAACACTCCTTGCCTGCGGGACAATATTTCCTATTCCTCTCTTATGCCCGCGAGGGCATGGCTTCGGCCTTGCCGGGGGTTTTACACCCCCGGTGCGTTTTCTGCGCGATGTACCGGCATCGCCCACTCGTTCCCAGCGCGTTCCCAGCGCGTTCCCAGCGCGTTCCCAGCGCGTTCCCAGCGCGTTCCCAGCGCGTTCCCAGCGCGTTCCCAGCGCGTTCCCAGCGCGAACCAACGACGGCCTAATTTCTTCCGTCGCTGCAACGCGCTCCAAACGCCTGTAATCAGCCATAACCACATGCTTGGCGCGCCACAGAAAAGCCGCCGGAACGCTGTCAATGCGCTCCGGCGGCGAGGCAAAACAAACGGCACATCTGCGCCGCTACAAGGCCAGTTCTTGTTTAACTTCGGCGAACTTCGCCAGCGCAAATGCCAAATCTTCCCGGGAGTGCGCGGCGGAAATCTGCGTGCGGATGCGGGCCTTTCCCTGCGGCACGACCGGGTAAAAAAAGCCGATTACATACACGCCCTTGCCGAGCATGGCTTCCGAAACACGGCCCGCGAGCGCGGCATCGCCGAGCATAATCGGCACAATGGGGTGTTCGCCGGGCAGCACATGGTAGCCAATCTGAGTGATCCCCTCGCGAAAAAAGCGCGTGTTGTCTTCTAACTGATCGCGCAGAGCGGTGGAGGCGCGCAGCATCTCCAAGACCTTCAAGGACGCGGCGGCAATCGGCGGCGCGAGCGAGTTGGAAAACAAGTAGGGGCGCGAACGCTGGCGCAAAAGGTCAACAATCTCGCGCCGCGCGCTTGTAAAGCCGCCGGAGGCTCCGCCCAGGGCTTTGCCCAAGGTGCCGGTGATGATGTCCACCCGGCCCATCACATGGCGATATTCGTGGGTGCCCCGGCCCGTGCGGCCCAGAAAGCCGGTGGCATGGCAGTCGTCCATCATCACCAGAGCATCGTGACGCTCGGCCAGGCCGCAGATGGCCCCCAAATTGGCAATAGTGCCATCCATGGAAAACACGCCGTCGGTGGCGATCAGGCGGGTGCGGGCGCTTCCGGCCTTTTTCAATTGAGCCTCTAAATCGTCCATGTCATTGTGTGCAAAGCGAAGACGCTCGGCTTTGCACAAACGAATGCCGTCAATGATGCTGGCATGGTTCAGGGCATCCGAGATGATGGCGTCGTCCGGGCCGAGCAGTGTTTCAAACAGGCCGCCGTTGGCATCAAAGCACGACGAATAGAGAATGGTGTCCTCCATGCCCAGAAACTCCGACAGCGCGGCTTCAAGCTGCTTATGAATGCCCTGCGTGCCGCAGATAAAGCGCACCGAGGCCAAACCATAGCCCCAGCGATCCAGGGCATCGCGGGCCGCGCCCAGAACGTCGGGGTGCTCGGCAAGCCCGAGGTAATTGTTGGCGCACAAATTGAGCACCGGCGCGTCGCCGTCGCCGACCCGCACATAGGCATCCTGGGGCGTAGAGATGACGCGCTCGCTTTTGTACAAGCCCGCGTCGCGAATGCCGCTCAGTTCCTGCGCCAGCCGCTCTTGGATTGCTCCGTACATAGATTAGTCTTTCTAGAAGGGAAGATGGAAGGGGAAGCGTGTCAGTGCCAGTCCAGGATCACTTTGCCCGACCGGCCCGAACTCATGGCCTCAAAGCCGCGCTCAAACTCCTGGCAGGGAAAGCGGTGGGTAATCACGGGGCGTATGTCCAGGCCGCTTTGCAGCATCACCGACATCATGTACCAGGTTTCGTACATCTCGCGCCCATAGATGCCCTTGATGGTCAGCATGTTAAAAACGACCTTGTTCCAGTCCACGTCAATGCGTCCCGCAGGAATGCCCAGCATGGCAATCTTGCCGCCGTGGCACAACGCCCCGATCATGCTCTCCAAAGCCTGGGGGTTGCCGGACATTTCCAGGCCGACATCAAAGCCTTCCTGCATGCCAAGCTCGGCCTGCACCGAGGCTAGGTCCCGCTCTCGGATATTGACCGCCAGGGTCGCCCCCATCGTGCGGGCCAGGTCTAAGCGATACTCATTAACATCAGTAACCACGACATGCCGCGCACCCGCATGGCGCGCGACGGCCACTGCCATAATGCCAATCGGCCCTGCGCCGGTCACCAGCACGTCCTCGCCGAGTATAGGAAACGAGAGGGCCGTATGCACCGCATTGCCGAAGGGGTCAAAGATGGCGGCTGTGTCTAAGTCAACATTGGGGCGATGGTGCCAGACATTCGTCATAGGCAGGCTGATATACTCGGCAAACGCGCCCGCGCGGTTGACGCCCACCCCCTGCGTGTCCTTGCACAGGTGGCGGCGCCCCGCCAGGCAGTTGCGGCAGCGTCCGCAGACCACATGGCCTTCGCCACTCACCACCTCGCCGGGAAAGAAGTCGGTGACGTTGTCGCCGACTTGGACAATGCGGCCCACAAACTCATGCCCAATGACAAGCGGCGTGGGGACAGTCTTTGCCGCCCACGCGTCCCATTCGTAGATGTGCAGGTCGGTGCCGCAGATGCCCGTGCGCTCCACCTGGATCAGCACGTCGTTAATGCCAACTATAGGCATCGGCACGTCTTTCAATTCTAAGCCCCTCGCTGGGGTGCTTTTCACCAATGCTTTCATGCGTGTTCTTGAAACTCCGTTTGCGCAGGCGGGCTGCTGGCTTGATGGGGCACAATCAAGGCTTTCACTACCCGCCGCGCTTCCACATCGCGCAGGGCCTGTCCCGCTTCTTCCAACGCATAACGGCGCGTGATAGTTTCCATCCAGGGGTACTTAGCCCCATGCCGGGCCAGAATGTCCATCGCCCGCCACAGGTGCGCCATCTCAATGCCCCAGCAGCCGCGTACGTCCAGGTGCTTTTTGTTAATATCTAAATGAGGGTTGATGCTGACCGGGCCGTTGTCGGAATACTGGCCGACAACCACGTAGCGCCCGCCGTCGCGGCAGAGCGCCATCCCTTGCGGCACAGCGAGAGGCGAGCCGCTCGCCTCAATAGCGATGTCTGCGCCCCGGCCTCCCGTCTGCTGCCGGATTTGGGCCAGCACGGGGGCAAAGCCTTCTTCGCCCAAGAGGAACACGCTGTCCGCGCCCATCGCTGCGGCGGCACGCAATCGCTGCGCCGACGTGTCTACGACGCCCACCCAGCCTGCCCCACTCGCCCGCGCTAGGGCGCACGCGCTTAAACCCACCGGCCCCGCCCCCTGCACCACCACGCTGTCGCCGAGCTTAATCTCGGCGCGGTCAATGGCATGCAGGGCGGTGGGCAGTCCGCACCCGCCCGCAATCCACAAATCCGGCGTGACATTGCCCCGCAAGCGCACAATCTGCGTGCCGGGCTTCAGATACATGTATTCGCTCCAGCCGCCCAATAGCCCGTCGCCTGCTCCATAAGTGATGCCGTAAACACGCCGGTGCGGGCAGCGCGTGGGCTGACGCGCCACCAGGCACTGCCAGCAATGATAGCACGTTCCATGCACGTCCAGAAACGTCACCGTCTCGCCGGTCTTGATTGGCGTTCCCTCAATATCCGCGACTGGCCCATTGGTCTGCGCCACCCTGCCGACGCTGATATGGCCGGGAATGAGCGGGTAGGGGACGCCTGCAAGCCGTCCATGCCACAAATGCACATCAGTCCCGCACACCTCCGAGGCCAGTGTTTGGAGCAAAACCGCGCCTGGCTCTAATGTCGGTTCGGGGTACTCACGGACTTCTAGGGGCGCAAGGGGGGCGGGAATGACTGCCGCGCGTATCATAGGGAGCGTGTTCTTTCTTTGCCGTCTGCGTGCTTTGCCGTCTGCGTGCTTTGCCGTCTGCGTGCTTTGCCGTCTGCGTGTGCAGATACCATACCCGGCCCGGCGCGGCAAAGCAACCTATCGCTGATGAGCGCGGCGCGGCTAGCGTGCCTTGACGCCCTGCGTGACAAGGAAAACCAAAGAGAACTGAGAAGAGCTAAAGCGTGGGCAGCTTAGGCTGCCAGAAACAGGGGATAGTCTGTAGCAGGCGCGGGCAGAGTGGTCAGCAATAAAAACGCTTCCACCACCTGCGGGTCAAAGTGGGTGCCCGCACCCGCCTGAATATGGGCGCGGACGCGCTCCAGGGGCCAGCCTTCCCGGTAGGGGCGGTCGGACAGCAATGCATCCCACACATCCACGACCGCAAACAGGCGCGCGGCGAGCGGGATGCGGTCTCCTGCCAGCCCGTGCGGGTAGCCGGTTCCGTCCCACTTTTCATGGTGGAAGTGCGGAATATCCAGTGCGGGCCGCAGAAAGGCGATGGGGGCCAGCATTTCATAGGCGAGGGCCGGGTGGCGGCGCATGATAGCCCACTCATCGCTTGTCAACGGGCCGGGCTTGAGCAGAATGCTGTCGGGAATGCCCACTTTGCCGATGTCGTGGAGCAAGGCCCCGCGCCGCACGTGCAGCAATTCCTCCGAAGGCAGGCCCAGGGCGCGCGCGAGGCTGAGTGTCAGGTCGGTGACCCGGCGGCAGTGGCCCTCGGTTTCCTTGTCGCGCATGTCCAGGGCACGGCTCCAGCCTTCAATTGTGGCGTCATAAGCCTGCGTCAGCTCGGCGTTCAGCGCGATAATCTCGCGCGTGCGGACTGCCACCCGGTCTTCCAGCTCTTCATGCGAGCGCTGCAAGGCCTCCTGGATTATTCTGGTCTGCGTGATGTCTAGCAGCAGGCCATCCCAAACAACGTCGCCATCCGGCTGAAGCTCGGGCCGGGATGCCCCCTTGATCCACTTGAGGCTGCCGCAGGGCAAGACAATTCGGCCTTCCCAGTGCCAGGGCTGCCCGGTCTGGGCGGATACGGCCAGCGATGACTCAAAGCCTGCCCTATCGGCGGGGTGGATCATGCGCACGACCACGTCCGGGTCAGCTTGTATCTGCTCGGGCGAGAGGCCATAAATGTCCCGGCAGCCGCTGCTGATATAGGGGAACGCTGTTGCCCCGTTCGGGTGCAGCGTAAACTGATACACCATGCCGGGCACATTGGCGGCATTGCGCGCAAACCGCGCCTCGCTGCGGCGCAGGGCCGTCTCGGCCTCCTCGCGCGCAGTGACATCTTCCGCCGAGCCTTCATAAAACAGCGGCGTGCCGTCCGGCCCGCGCACAAGCTGCGCATTCTCGCGCACAAAGATTCTGCCCCCGTCTTTGCGCACCCAGACCGCTTCCAGCCCGCGCACAAACCCGTCTGTTTCAATTCGGCGGCGAAACTCTTCCCGCGCATAATCCGATTCTGTGCCCCCGGTTTCCAGGTTGCGGGCGGCCAGCTCTTCCAGGGAGGCAAAGCCGAGCATTTCCAGCAGGGCCGGGTTTGCCAGCAGAATGCGCCCGTCGGGCGTGGTGCGGTAAATGCCGTGGGTGGCATGGTCAAAGACCATTCGGTACTGCTCGGCCTGCGCGCGCAGCTCCTGTTCAATGCCCCGGCTGGCTTGCTCCCGCCGCGCACTGCTATGCTTCGCCCAGGCGGCGACGACTGCCGCCAGAAGGCTGCCGCAAGCCAGGGTGGCGATGTGCGACTGATGCGCGCTCAGGTGAGGCTGGCACAGCTCTTGAAGCCAGTCGGCAGCAGTCAGGCCCAGCACCATCAGCACAAAAGCGCGAATCGGGCAGCACGTTCCCCAACTAGACGAGGACATGCGAACGGCAGACGAGCGCGTGTTGGAGGGGGGGCCTTGCATACCCTTTTGTTTTCGGCAGAAACCCGTGTTTTCTTCAGGGCCAAAACGCGAGGCACGCTTTCCCGCGCGTCTCCCCCAAGACTGTGTGCGGCCTGCGCGCCCGCGTGCGGCAAAGGCTTGCCCCAGGCGTTCCGTTCGCATTGCAAGCCCCTCCCAACGACGGCCTAATTTCTTCCATCGTTGGTACGCGCTCGCCAAGCCGTAGAAACCCCGTCGCGGCGCCTGCAACACGCCGAAAGGCCGCGCCTGCCCGCGCGGGGCGGCTTGCTGATTGGCAGTGGCTGCCTTCGCAGAAAAACTTCTTGACAGAGTTCCCGTGATCTGTTGGAATAATCAAGCAAGCGCCTATGATTGCCTGCTTCCCTTTACGGTTCTGCGGTACGTTGATGGATGGCTTTGCATGACATAGGAGAGGGCTGAAATGCAAGTTCGTTCCCGCCGGACGGCTTCGGCCTCTGCTTGTTCCGCCGGAGTGCCTGGCATGAGGTGCAGCCCCGTTGCATACTTAACAAAGATTTAATACATAAACCTCTTGACAGAACTGATGACCCATGTTATGATAAGAGTGCGCTGCTGGTAAAGAGACCGGCTGCGCCATAACAGCAGAGGCTTTCC
>JAABUU010002005.1_pt1 | contig 30959 bp, 26 predicted proteins | sample 5559301 | NCBI WGS metagenome assembly JAABUU01 (sample SAMN10711884, study PRJNA513360) | rock metagenome | isolation source: Antarctica rocks | place: Antarctica: Victoria Land, Richard Nunatak white
CCCCGCGCTCCTCCCACCATACCGCAGCACCAGCACGGCAATAACAACGTTCTGCGCCGCGATGAGCGCCGTCTCGCCATACGTACTCAACGGAAAGCCCTGCCGCACGTTGTACGCCAGCGAGATCAGGTAGCTGCCCGTCTCGAGCACGTACGCGAGGAAGGAGACGCCGTGCGCGGAGCGCGAGCGCGTGAGTTTGAGGATCTGGGGGATCTTGACGATCGAGGAGGCCAGGATGATGGTGATGCCGAGCGTTTTGGAGATGGCGAGTTTGAGGCAGGCGGTGTGGGTGGGGTCGAGGTCGTGGATGAGGTGCTGGTAGCAGGTCGGGCCGAGGAGGGAGGTTGCGGCGGCGCGGAGGGGGGCGGGAAGGTTGTGGGTGAGGGGTTGGAGGGGTTGGAGGGCGGAGCGGAGGGTGTCCATTGTGGAGGTTGGGTGGGTGTGCTGGGAGTTCTGAGGGGTGTTGCTGTTGTTGTGTTGGAAGTAGAGAGCAACGTTTCTGAGTAGATTTGTTTGCGGTTACGTCTCCAGATCGGCGCTTTAACGCGCTTAATCAGCCGCGGCCTTATCAGTGGAGAGGGATTTTATAAAGAGTCAGGAGTGATGCCCTGTTCTCCCCAGCTATAGCATGATGTATATCCAATTCATTCATTCATTCATGTACAAGCCTTGTTAACCCAAAACGCCACAGAAAGGCGCTCGCAGATCGCTAGAAAGATGCGCGTCCGTAATCAAGGAGCCTATCTACCTACCTTGTGTTCCGACACAACATATTTCCAATCCCACGAGCCGCCATGAAAAAGGATATGTATAACTGATTCCACCTTTCACCTCACCGTCACCGCTCCCTCCCTCCCCAGTCACCACCCCTTTCATCCCTCGCTGTGACAGGCGTAGGCGCCACTGAATTCGAAGGGGTTGACCTCGTGACTTCAATAGCCGGTAATGTCTGTAAAGGCGGTAATTGAGGCGCGCGACTACGGATGGGGCTTTCGTAGGGTGGGGCCTCTTCCTCTTCACTTGCCCCATTCTGATCCCCATGGAAGCCTATATATTCATACCTAGGCGGGTCCGAATGCGGGATTCCTACATCACCAACATCGATGTCACCAACAGCAGAAGGCGTGTGTTGGAAAGAAGCGGAAGGTGTATGAATTGGGTCGCTGCCGCTACCACTTCTGCCGTGCGTGGTTGAGGTATGAGGTGTATGGCCGTTATCGTCGTCGGATGCGTTTGTGGACACGGACAAGACGCTCGAGGCGGAGCGGTCGCGTGTAAGTCGAGGGACCATGAAGAACGACCCTCGCGCTGATCCGGCCATGGATGCGGCGGAGTCGAGTAAAGGGCGATGGTCCGATTCGACGGAGTCGGCGCGCAGCCGGGTGCCGTCGTGCCGGGCGAGGCCCAGTTCGGCGTAGCTGACGCTCGACACTCTCCTTTCCCGTTCGCGGGCGGTGTGCTCTGCGATCATCGACGCAGTACCTAGACTGGTCGTACTCGCTCCTGCTGCTGCGGCGCTCTCGGCTCGGAGACGACTCTCCAGGCGGAGTTCCTCAAGCGTGACCATATCCCCGCGGTCTCGGGCTTCTCTCCTCAATCGTCGCCGTTCTTCGCGATTGGCGGTCTCCTGCCGTCGGGCTACGCGGATCTGATACAGTGACTCCATTTCACCTTCCCTCCGTGCCTCCTCTTCCGTCGCGGTCTCCGGGAACTCGACAACGACGTCCATCCCGGCTCTTTCGCCCTCCCTGCCGATCACTCGCTCTGTAGGCCGAGGGGCAGGCGCATACGCTGGCAATGTCATCACGGAGCGGACAGAAGTGTTTCTATCCACTCCAACGTCTGCTGTGGGCGTATCTCTCTCCATCGAGGCGTGCTCGTAAGCCGTTTGCTCCTCTAGCTGACTGGACCCTGGCTCTGGAATGGCGTTGGACATGCGACCGTACTTAGTCCTGGGCGTCCAGTCCCGCCATTTTCGCTTCAAGTAGCCCGTTGGTTTGAAACCGGGTTTCTGCCGTGCCCTGCGAAAGCGACGAATAAGAAGGAGGAGGGTAATTGCGAAGACAGTGATTATTACAACAACCTAAGTGAAGGGTATCAATAGAGGCATGCCGAAAATTCCACATAGGAGGTAGACCTACTATGATATACGTGGTGCTGCGAGTAGTCTTGCTCGAAGACGAACTAGTGCTTGTGGACCCAATCTGCGATTGCCGACTCTTAAGCTCATGTATCTGGCTCTCTGACCGCATTGTGAGGGTAGGAGGGTTCGAGATAGGCGGACGAAGCCCGGGACGAGGGAATTTGCCAACAGACACTCCACCAGCCACAAGTCGGTCCTCAGGCGGCGACTAGTTGTTGGAAGAAATGTTCAGGAAGCTGTATGACGGCGTCAACTGTTCCGAGCGTCCTCTCAGCAAGCGAGTAGTTATGATAAGGAGGATGCGGTCGGAGAGTTGAACTGAGGATGAATGGCCGGTCAAAGGCATAGGCTGCTACCATACATATACACCAAGGCCCAAGGCTTTGCTTGAAAATGGGAATCGCCTCGTAAGCAGGGTCCCGGAGCGCAGGAAGGATTCGCGCAGCCGGCAGGGCAGGTCGTCGACGGTTGTCAGCCTCGTCTCGGTGTGGCTGGTGCGACCTGCAGCATCGAATGCATGAATTTCTCCGAGTGGATATCGTCCGAGGATTCTATAGTTTGTGTGTCGTAAGGAAGAGTGCAAATTGGTGATTGGCGTCCTCAATGATACCCAATGTGATGATATGGAGGATTATTTTCCAGGTATCACTCTCGCTGACGCCCGCGGCTGGGCAAATAGAAGCCGCGTGTTTCACCAGGCGGGAGCTCTAAGTTTAAGCGCAAAGCCACGCACCTCCACGTGATAGAACGGTGAAGCTTACAGGCACCGAAGGTAGAGCTCGGACGTAGATGATTGTACCAGCACCATAGAGACTAAAAGCTAGGATACATGCAAATCCTGATACAGATATGGTACAAATATCGGGGGTACAGATATGGTACAGACAGTGAAACACATCAGAAACGACCCGCCAATGGAAATCAAACCGTTGCGCCACTATAATACAGCCTTTCAATTATACACCATATCTGCCCTCGAGGACCGTCTTCTATTCTTCTTCCACCATGCCCAGCCACTCCCCTCCGCTCACCAGCTTCCGAAACTCACCACCCCGCTTTAGCAATTCCGCAAACGGCCCTTGCTCCGCGACCCTGCCCTTTTTGAGAACAATAATGTGCTCGGCCATCTCCATCATCTCTTGACTGTGCGTGATGATGATGACAGTCATTCCTCGGATGCTGGTGACCAGACTCCGCACGCTCTCTCGCACCACCTCCGCGCTCTCGGCGTCGAGGGCACTGGTCGCTTCGTCGAGGATCAGAACCTCAGGTTTTCGGACTAGTGCCCGCGCGATGGCCAGGCGTTGCGCTTGGCCCCCCGACAGACCGAAGCCGCCGTCGCCGACTCGGGTCTGGTAGCCCTTGGGCAATGACTCTATGAATTCGTCGATTCCGGCAGCTTGAGCGGCTGCTTGGATGTTGCTTAAGGCGTTCAGCGGCGATCCCTCTGGGAGGCCGTATGTGATGTTGGCCGCGATGCTGGTCGCGAACAGGGTCGGCTGCTGGGCCACAAGGGCGACGAGGCTGCGCAGGGTGGGTATGTGTAGAGTCCTTATATCCCGTCCTTCGATCAACAATGTCGATGGCGTGAGCATGTCGGGTGTGGATGGCGGATATAGTCCGAGGATCAGAGAGGCAACGGTAGATTTGCCGGATCCGGAGGAGCCAACAATAGCCGTGCAGGTGTTTGGCGGTATGGTGAGATGGAGGTTCTGGAGAATAGTGGTATCAGGGCGGGACGGGTAGGTGAAGGAAAGATCTCTGAAGTCAATCCTGGCCACATGAGAGATACGAAGGTGACCGGTGCTTTCGTGCGATTTGTGATAGGGAAGCGACGAGAGACGGAGAAGACGGGTGGCGGTATCGCGAGATGAGTTGATTTGTGGGACTAGCAACGTCAGCATTACAGAGCTTCCCACCTAAGACAAGAAAATCCTTACCGAAGGCGATGATTGCATTAGCGTTCGCGATACTGAAGAGAAGCATGGTGAAGACCGTGAGTATGTCCTGGGTTGAATTCTGTCGGGTTGAAGCTAGAATCGCGCCGTAATAGAAGATGAGAGCTAATCTAGGTTAACAAGGTCAAACTTCTGCCTCTGTAGATGTGCCTTACCAGTTACGAAGATGATCCCAGAGTCCGATAGGCCAAAGAAAAGCCCCGAAAGTGCCGACCTCCTGAGACCTACTTTGATAGCCTTGTCTGTGGCCTTGGCGTACTTCTTGTGAAAGTATCCCTCTAATGTCAATGCCCTGACCGTTCTGATGTTGATAAATGTCTCCGTGAAGATTGAACTCGCAACTTCACCGGCATCGTTACTTTTCCCTTCCCACTTTCCGCTGACTGCTTCGAATTCCCGGGTAAGTGCATACAAAAGAGGGGCGCTTGCCAGGCCAACAAGAGTAAGCTTCCAACTTAGAGCCAGACTCCAGATCACTGCCATGAGCATCATCGTGACTGCGACGAAGACAAAGGCTGCGAATCGACCGAGTAGATTACGCATCTCTTCAGCATTGCGATCTAAACACTCGGTGAGACGCGATATGCTGTTCTTGTCTCTTTCGAACCACGATCGAGGTTGGTCCAGGATGCGTTTCAAGGCCTCGATGCGCAATGTATCAACCCAGGCTTGGCCGCAGACTTCCAAGAGGTAGTGCATCAAGTAAGAGGCCAGTGCGTCGCCTATCGCCACTCCGAGCACTGACAGAGACCAGGTCAAGGCTTCCGACCGTCCATTTGACACAAAGAATGTTGCGAGCAGTTTCGAGAACACCCAGGAGAAGGTAGGCGTTGCAGCTGCGTGGATGAAGGCGCAAATGAAACCAAAGATAAGACAGATGCGCTTCGGCCAAGGAAGCGTCGGCCACACCGTTGCGAGTATCTTGCCGATTGGTGAAATACGCCGATCTTTCTCTGCTTTGGTCAGCTGTCGTTTGCGCTTCGGAAGGATAGCTCTGATCCTTTCTCGTCTTGAAGCCGTACTTGGGGCGGGAAACGAAGTGTCAGGGACTCTGTGTACCTGTCTCGCAGTGTTTGAGCGCTTGAGAGCTGCCGTTCTCCCCGTCAATTCGACCATCTCCATTTCCTTGGTCGGAGACAGAAGGGCAGGCTCAAATGGCCTTATTGGTCCAGTACGACGAGAAACGCTCAAAAGTGAACTTCGACCATGGGATGTCAAACTACCCGGATAAATTACAGGCGAAAGGGGTGATATCAAGCCGAACGATGCCCTTCGTTGCGTGCCCAGTGATGGTCTTCGAGCGTCCTCTTCGGCCGCACCAAATACCCTGGGAATGAAGCGCAACCTCGGCTCAAAACTGAAGTCCATGGAGTCATGGGAGATAGTGGAGTTTCGCGACGAAGACCCCAGGCTATCAACAGAAAGAGTTTGCGATATTGGAAGCTCCGTAGGCTCAGGTTGAGAGATGAAAGTGTCAAATTTCCGAGGTAAGAATGATGTGAAAGGCCCCCCATCACTGCTTTCCAAGGCGTACCTATAGCCTTCCTGCACGATTACCCCCCTACTCAAGACATAGACGTAGTCATCCTTGAGAATTCGGGAGATGTCGTGAGTAATGATGATGGTGGTCTTCCCGGTACGCCACTCCCGGATAGCATCCATGACCAACGACCTTGTCATAGGGTCCAGAGCGCTAGTCGCCTCGTCAAGTATCAGTATTGGAGTGTCCCGAAGACGAGCTCTTGCGATCGCAACTCTTTGCCGCTGCCCCCCACTCATGGAGTTGCCTCCATTGCCGACAAGAGTATCAAGGCCGTCAGGCATGTCCGCTATCGTATGCTGTAGTAACGCCATCTCTATCGACTTCTCCACCTCCTTTTTCCTTACCCTCCCATGGTCCTTGCGACCAAAAGCTATGTTTTTGAAAATGGTCTCGTTGAAGAGTACACTCTGCTGCTGGACCAAAGTGATGTTGTTGCGCAGCCAGTTGATATCTAGAGTGGATAACGAATTGCCGTCGATGGAGATGTCGCCCGATCTCGGCGCATAGAATTGCATGAGCAGGTTACCAAGCGTACTTTTTCCGGATCCACTTTTGCCGATTACAAAGGTAGTTTCACCAGCAGGAAAGAAAAACGTTGCGCTGTCGAGGACGTTCTGGTCTGGTCTCACGGGATACGCAAAAGACACCTATGGCTAGTTAACATACATGCGCACAGGGGCATGACTCGAGTTAGCTTACATTTCTGACTTCGATATCCCCGTCGCAATATCTCGGAGTTTTGCGCCCAATCATTTTGACAACTCTTCGACCTCTCTCGATTTGGACCAAGGTTGCCTTCAATGTGGCGCCAGCGGCTCTTCCTTTTTCGAGGACAATCATCTGTGGGAGTATTTGCTCAATTGCCTGCGTTGCCAAGAGACAGGCCCAGAAGGCGGTCAAAATCTGTCCGGCAGATCGTTGACCGGATCGCACTAACGTGCTGCCATACCAAAAGCCTTGGACAAACATGCCAAGAGTAGCAACGCGAACGAATCCAATTTGTAAAGCGTTTGCTTGGGCCTGCTTGAGGTAGCACCTTGCAGCTTTCCTGACAGACTTGGCATACTGCCATACCTCCCAGTCTTGGCCGTTGAAGCATTTCACGGTGTCGATGGACGTGATAGCATTATTGGCAAGCTTCGACGCCTGTGTAAGTTGTTCCTGCTGCGCTTCGATGCTAGGTTGCATCTTCGCAGAGATGTACGCAAGTACCACGGCAGTGACCGGCACCGTTGCGAGGGTAACAAGGGTAAGATTCCATGAGGTGTAAAAAGCCAGACCAAGCGCAGCCAGTGCCGTGACCACGTACTGAACTACGAATCCGAGCGGTTGCGATGTCGCTATTTGAAGTTCTCTTATTTGTCTATGAGAACTGGTTAGTTGCAATTTCACGACAGCGCGGGCAGTTACTTACGTCTGGAATCGAGGGAGTAATGCTCCGATACCATTCTTCCGCATATCGTACCACTCCATATCCTTCTCTAACATACCATCGAAAAGCTTGTCCCGGACGCTCTTCGCCTGGAGCTCTCCAAAGGCCAACCAAAGCATGAAGTATCCACCGTTCAGCAGCCAACTGGCTGACCCAAGCCCAACGAGTGCAAGGCCGTCCCAAGAAACTTTCTTTACCAGTGCAGACGAGCTAAGCGTCCCGGCGCCGAAATTCGTGAACGAATCAAAGACGCCGCCCAGAAAGACGGCTAGCGCTGGGATGACAATACCTGATGCTATTGAAAAGATAATCGCAAATAGTAGAGGAAATCCGTGCCGCTTCGTGGTAAAGCTAAAGAGAGCCCTCCATCCAGCACGTAGTACTTGATCCCCGTTCCGGTCATCATCCCGCTCTCCTTGGTCTTCGACGTCTTGGTCCATCTTTAGTCCCTTGGACTCGTAAGACCTATTAAGGATAGGATTGAAATCTTCAGATGTCTGGTGTCTTGACATGACGTTAGTATAAGGTAAGGCATAGGACAGTTCAAAGCATCGCTGAGCAAAGGATACACGATAGGACTATATTTGGATACATCTCGAGATGAGATGTACAAGGGCTAAGTAACAAGTAAGAATAATACGAGAGGGAATGCATACGCCAAATGCGTACTTTGTCTTCTACAATGACCTCAGGCGCCGGTAGGTGTGGGCCCCTTAGTATTGTTCTTCGCCGACAAAGGAATTTCGCCAAAGCAGTGAGATATGTCAACCACGAAACTGAGAATCCCGGTAATGATAAACAAGTAGTAGTAATGTATAGTAATTCCTAGAAACACACCACATGCCTCGGAGCAAGTCATCTGATGGGTAAGGTCATTCGGCTGGTTTATCTTGGTTCAATGTGAGAAACTGCACCGTCTGAACGACAACGGGACAAATCATGGGAGAAACAGGAACATTAGTTGATGGAGCATAGAACGCCGTGAATGTTTAACACTTCCAGTAATGACGGGTTTCATCTCGTGACAGGCTACTTCACTGACTCAGCCCAGGTGTCGTCCACAGTAGACATAATCAAGGCGATGCAACGTAAGGGAGCCGATGCTTACGTAGCGTTTGACTCGCTTGATCGCAATGTATCGTTCACAGAAAGGCGGGCACCAGAGGCACTCTTCGTTGCAGCAGCCGCCTTGAAGGCCCCGTTCGCTCTGGATTGCTACAGTGCACTTGCACTGATTTCTGATGGTCGATGAGAGTCGAGACTTCCGGATCATGTTGCTGTAAAGGCCCAATGGATCATGAGGAACCATGCTTCTCTTCCGGATGCTCTCGTTCGTATATCCAGTCGTTGAGCCCTTCCCGATTCCTACCTCTACTCAGTAAAAGGCGGCCGTGTCACGGCGGATATTCACCTACCTTGCAATCTCCACAGCGTAGAATTGCATTCTCATAGCTACGACGAAAGGATGGAATCAGTGTCATATCGTCTATTCCCAAGCAAGAGCGGCGTACCAAAAATAGTCTCCTTCTCACCATACTCGAAAGTAGGGTTCGCTCTCAACATCGTGCCGAAGTTGTAGTCGTCTATCTTTTTTTCATATGCCGTTATGAAATTCCGCCACCGTTCCTTGCCCTCTTTGCTCTTCATTTTATTTTCGTCGATCGTGGCTTTAGTATCGAACTCGGGGAAATCCCTCTTGAAGTGGTCATAGATTTCGTCATCAATCTTGGTCAGTCGAAGCTTCGAGCCTCTCATTTTCTCCAGTATTGCCCAATAAGTCGTCATGTGTTGTACGGCTATGGTGGTGTAGGTTTCCAGGTCAGTTGGAACTTCTGCCCCAATGCTGTGTAGGGAGCCGGCGTATGCCTAGCACCGCAAACTCGAGGCTAAGCGGCGCAGGCGCAGGCAAGGTACCTTTAACAGCAAATTGCTTTTCCATCTATGTCGAGGTTCAGCTGAGTGAATGTTTCCCCCGATCCAAGATGTAACTTACATCCTCAAAATTTTCTGCCTGCTCAGGGTCAAGGCTTGCGCCTGCTGGTCCTAGTGACATCGTTTCTGGTGACTCTGTAGGGTCTCAATGTATCTCAAGAAGTCAAGTTGAAAAGTTAGCAGAACTTGTGTTGGAGGATTGCAATTGCACACAATACCACCGTGTAAGATTGTGGTCTACGATCTGCCTCGGCAATTACCGTGAGCAGATAAGCTCAGCCCTACCTGTAAGGTTACTAGACATCACTTTAGTCTCTCGACCCTACATTCAGCATCTCATACCATCTTTACACACATATTTATCCAGTAGGAGATCATACTGTACTGAATGAATGAACTATTGAATGCGTCCAACAGACATACGAAAGGTCAGAGGGATGTGCAGAGCGGTACTGCGCAGGACGAGTCCGTAGACTCAGTTGCAGCAAGACCGATAGAAATACCACTGACTCTGAACAGCTGCGGCGGATATATGGAAATAGAAACAGTAAGAACGTTGAGACAATTTGTAGACTCTGGTTGACGCAACCTCGAAAACCAACACATCTGTGCCAGGAGGTGGCCTACCACCCTAGATATATGCACGTTTAGTCGCCTCTGCCCGAGCGGGCGCAGCAGCATCCTGCAGCTTTTCCATCGTCTTCTTCGCCTTAGTTATTGTCTTCTCCATTAAGTCCAGGAAAGCTGGGTCCTCTTCCATAAGCGTCGCCTTAGAGCCACGCAAGACAGCGAGATCGGCGCCGATCTGCTCGCAGACTTGTACGAGCTGTTCCAACAAACTCGAAGCCCGCTGCTCGAAAAGAGCCTTGACCTCTTTTTCGACCCGGCAACGGATATTGGTGAAGATATCCCCGGTGCGCATCTTTTTGGCCATGATGTCCAGCATACGGATTTTCATCTCTGGGCCAGATTCCCGGGCGCAGCTGCGGTAGGTGCTAAACATCTGTTCGACGATATAGGAATTGTGATCATCTTCGGTTGCGTCGCGTGTGATGGAGCTGCGCTTGGTAGTTAGCATGCTGACTATTCTTCCGGCAGAGAGTGGCCTGGGGCGCTTGCCCTAATTGCTTTAGCATGCTTTCCGCTTCCTCCGCGAGAATGTATTTCACGGCAGCTTCCTTTGTTTGCATGATCTTCACGAATAAGGCGGAACCTTTGAGCTCTAACAACAGAGTTAGTACACTGTTGACAGAGACATAATTTGCTACTTACTCCGAATGTTGTTCGTGAGCTTTTCGACATGGCTCTGGATAGTAGCTGCGGAGGCCCTCATAACATCATCGCAGTTGCTCTCAAGAAGTGGCCATTCCGCCCCCATAGTCTCGGTCATAGTGGCGAGGAGTTCTTCATTCCAGCGTGCGGTGCCGACGGTCTTTGTGCGGTAAGTCCCATTTCTGCGGCAGAATGCTTGATAAGATGCTGTGTACTGTGTCAACGAAGTGTCGAAACGGACAGCGACTAAAGACCTAAGTACCCTGGTTCCACTGCGTTTCTGTTATATTAGCCCTGTCTCTCGGCACGGCAGCATCTGGAGCACTTACACTTCTCCATTCATTGCTAGCATCCAGAGCCCCTCTGTCGAAGGTCGCCTTATATGTCTCTAGGAGTCGTCAGCGTTTGATTGGATCAACAGACAAGATGCTAGCGTGCCCATCTGCTGGGAGACGCGCTCCTTCAGTACTGATCTTAGTTCAATCGTAGAGCGCTCAATGCTATCTTGAATATCCTGATCAGGTCAGCTAGGGCATCCTTCACGGAATGGCACATGCCCACATCGAAAAGCTGTTCGCTAAAGTTGATCAAGGGCAGTTGTAGACTATTGTTGCGACCACCAGCGCTGAGCCACAACTCAAGGGACTGCACTAGGCCTTTGAGCTGAACTTCTAAGAAGTGGTTCGTGGCGCGAAATTGTGCCCTTGCGGGAATAGAATGGCAGAAGCGTCGAAGTTCAGGTATCCCGCTGCCCTGAATAGCCAACTTATGGGCTTCTTCTCCTTGCCCATAACGACCTTGATAGTCTTGGTTGGCGACGCAGAATACATCTAGGTTACCTGCAGGAGAGAAGTCGCAGTACGCTTTCACGAGCTGTTCCCGAATATCGTCGTTCCTGGCCGCAACGAAGAGGTACTTGTGTCTGCCTCCATCAGAAAGAGGGATACAACGGTGTCTCCCCATCGCTCACCTGACTTTAGCCTTTTCACTTTCGTCAGCACCCAACAACTTCCGAGCGTCCTTCATCTGCTGTCTTGCAGCTTGGACCGTCTCAAGTGATATCCGTTTCTGCGGGCCACAATACGTTTTCTCGGCTTCGGCAATTTCTATAATCTGAATGTTCGTTAGCGTGCTGGGAGCACGTGTGTCTTGGAAAGCTCACCTCTGAATGGGTGCAAATGATTGCAAAGTTGCCATTTGTTTCGCTATTGCCATTTGTTTTGCTATTGCCTTTCGTTTTGCCATTGCATTTTCCGCGGTACTCGGACACTATAGATTTCACGCTTTGGTCGGACACAACTCGGTTGATGTTGGCAACAACGAATACTTCGTCACAATCGAACAAATATCGTTGCGCCGCTTTCATTCGAGCAAAGTTGACATCGCGATAGCCTATCAATCCATGAGGCGGTACCTCGAGTGTGAAATTGAAAGAACAACATACCAGGAAGGTCAGCGAGGATAACTCCTGTTTTAAGTACTTGAGCGCTAAGGTAAATGCTATCGATCGCTCGAATCAGTGACGCATGGCAGTGTGGTTTGCTCCACCGATGTGATCTACTTACCGGACGATCTTAGTGAATGGCCAGAGGCCCTCTTTCATGAATGCCCCGGTCTGATCATGGCATTGCCCTGCGGTTTCCGCGGTTGACGACCACTTGCCATCTTTTGCACCCTCAGGCCATTGAATCGCGCGTGCTAAATCTTTCAAGTGGCAAAGGATCGAGTCGAAGGCGTTCTTGGCTCGGAGAAACTCTGGTTCTGTCTCAGGGCGACTCCCAAAAACTCCTCTGAGCGTAGCTAGGGCTAAAGCTGATTCCCCCTCCATTTGCTCGTAGTCGCGGGCCTTGACATCTGTCTCATCTTCGATGGTGAATAATTGCCGGTAACTCCATAAGAGCTCGTGAAGCTGCTCGTTCATTTCCGTCTCGTTGAAATACTCAACCTCCATGGTAAACGCAGGCTTTTGTTGTTTCGAACGATGTCGGTACTCGGTCACAAACGAAGTGACTGCAGATCCTTGATCTCCCTGTGTGCTTGATATCAGTATGATAGTTGCGCATAGAGTATCTAAGACATACCTTGTGAGCAAGGTTTGGATAGTCCAAAAGAGAATTGATCAGACTACTCTTGCCTATCATGCCGAGAGCTTTAGCAACACCCCCATGCTTTCTTCTGAACAAGCATTACCTGTTGCAGAATCGCCCGCAATGCCGATGGTTCTTGTCGCAGGGCTCTCAAAGCTCTTCAGCTGTCTTGCGGAGCTCCAGAGCTTGTGAAGGTCTGAATCCTCCTTGTGGGCCAGGTCGCATTGCTGGAGACAGGCAGCAATCTTACCAGCGAGTTGAAGGCCGTCCTTTAATGCCTCCTGGAAGGCTGGATCGAAATAAGGTTCTTGAGGGGGTACCTCATCCTTTACGTCGTATGAGGCTTCCTCTCCTGACTGTGAGGAGACACCAATGTTAAGACTTTGAAAGCTGTTAGCCAGACCTTTTACGGATGCAGCTGACGGTGGTGGTTGCTCTGAAATGACTTCCTTGTCAGTATCCGTTAGAGGTTGAGACGGTGTGTCCGATACTGCGGAACTCGGTTCGGGTGTTGCATTGAACAGGCGCCGGAAGGTGAAGGAGCTCTCGAAGTTCGCGATCGAGCCCAACCCAAAGCTTGGCGATCTCTCCCTTGATAGCGTTGGGCTTAGGTGTGTAAAGGTCGTCGTCTCCGGTGGATCCGCCAGTTTTTTGATAGGCGTTCGTTGACCTGATACCTCAATCGATGGCAATATAGTATCGCCTCGATAGTAGTCGTCCGACCCAGCATGGCTGAAGGCTGGTGTGTCGACGGTCGACCCTGGTGGGGTAAAGTCGCTAGCAGTAGGCGTTGTACAAGTAGGGCCCCTCATACTGATTCGAGAAGCGTACTCGGAGACTTGTTGCCGGCTATCTCAAGGGCCCACTGACCGTGGGGAAGTCAAACAGAATATGAACAACGACCAATACTGCGAAACTTAGATGGCTGGATATCTATTTAAGACATGAGAACAACTGAGTAACGCCCGCCAACATAGATCAGAATGTCAGTCTCTCATGCTCGAAAGGCCATGGTTCTAAGGAAGCTGTGCCACATTGGCTCAGCTGCGGAGCTGGCACAACCCGTTGCACGGACAATTTATCTGAAACAAATGGGCCAATAGTCCAAGCAATTTATGGTAGATATTCTGCAACGCATGACGCACTGCCGTCTGCAGGTCGGGGCGAGCAACATTAACAGTTAGAGCCAATATCAATGCACACGGTGAGCGTAATAATACCGAAAGTAGCAATTGATGCATTCATAGAACCCTTAACAGCAAATGAGAGTAATGATTTCCAGCCACAGGGGTCTCGGGCGCAGTCGACGGGGCAGACGGGAACATGTTTCGAGGCTTAGCGCGCGGCACGGCATTATTCAAGCGGGGAAATCCACGCAGTCGAATGGAGTAGCAGCCTCAGTGTGTGACATGATGTTAATGCTGTCAATGCGGTTGGGCTGCAAAACAGCTTCTCTCACACAATCTCGAATATGTCGGTACTCAATTCGCGACTGATTCCTCATAATCCTTACCCCTCCACCCAGGTCTTGCTTGGATCGGCTTCATGAACCCGTCAACATGGATTCCTCCGACAAGTTCTTCCTCGACCTCGGTGTTGTCCTTGTACTTGTAAGGTCTTTTGTCATCGTGTATCTCCTTTAGGTGCTTATTGGCGTTCCACGATCGAGCGAAGCCAACTTGGCTTCGCTTGCAGTATTTCCATGGGCAGTAGTAGCGACCGTCCGCCGCTAGTAGCATGGGGTTCTTGGACTGCTCATGAGTGCTTGGTTCATCGACAGCCCTTGGAACGATCTCTTGGGGTGGACCGGGTAATTTTCTCCTTTTACCACTGATGTGCTCAGTCTCGCTGTCGGCTTCTTTGCCTTCGTGCAGAGTCCTAAACCTGATGCCCTCACCGAAAAGCTTTGTACACCTTTCCGTGGCACGTTCAACGACCGCCGCATCGAATCCTACCATGGAGGCGACACCGAGCACGTCAGACCAGTCGCGGAGACCCAGGCGCTTTTGGCGCTTTTGCCGAGACAACGACGCTGAACGCGGCGAAAGAGTGCTCCGTTGCCTTTTCTCAGGACGTGGCCTTGGTGGGGATGGGGATAACTGGATCGAAGGGCTGAAGTTCGAGTCGGAGTCAGTATCGAGATCAATCGCAGGTTCAGCGTCTAGCCCCGTCTTCCCATTGGTCTTCGAAATCCTTTTTCGTTTCCGCCTCCGCTTAGCTTGTCTCTTTTTCGGTGCAGGGGCAGTCTCCTCCATATCCGTCTGCGTCTCACTGGCAGTAGTCTCATCACCAGTAGGTAGGTGTGCTTGTCGTGCATGATGTAAAACCACGAGGAGGCCATCGAGTTTCGAGAGAATATGCCGGACTGTGGGTCGTAGAATCTCCCGTGCTCGGTCATCGTCGGCCATAATGACAGGCTTCAAATAAATACCTTTCTCTGACTTCAACGCATCATCGTGACTTCCTGAGGCTGAAGCACTCGTTTTTCTCGCCTTCTTCATGGATACATCTTCACTGCCCGACGTCACACCTACCTCTTCGTCACTGCTCTCCCATTCTCTCTGCCGAAAGCGCTCCTTCGCCCTCTTCAGGAACTCCGCAACTAACAGCTCCTGCAACTCTTCACTCGGCATACCTGAGCCTTCCTTCCGAAGTGTCCACGCTTCGTCCTCATACTCCTTGCGTCCAAGCATCTTTTCGCCCTCCCGCGGCCCCTCATCCGGCGGCAGCGGCCACGCGGTCCACACCTTCGGTGGCACGAAGAAAGGGTCCCCATCTTCGTCAACCGTGGATTCTTCGCTGTTATCCCGAGTCCCCACCCACCTCTCCTTACTGCCCCATGAAGGCACTTTATTTTGCTGCTCTTTTGTGCGTAGCCTTCGCTTCATAGCATGTGCATTGTACAGGTGAATGCTTAGGTCCGCAGCACGTATCTGGTCAAGGCTCGCCGCAAGTAGTCGTTCCTGTTCGGTCCAAGAACGCCAGGTCGACGGAGGACCGTGATACTTATTAAGTCTCTCCGGGATAGGCTCGTCTTCCAAGCCTGAATCGTCCTCTGGCTCGTCCTTATGGTCACTAGCTTCGCTCCCAGCGTCCATGTCAATATCGGCAGCATCCTGTCCTGGCGCTGGAGACGTTGGGTTGGAAGACACACTGCCATTGAAGTTGGCCTCAGACTCGCCATCAGAGTGTAATGAACCCGACGCCCGTGTCAAATGTAGGAATGGGTCTGCTTGTGCTGCATGCTGAGAATTCGTACCAGAGATCACTGAATCGTTACCGTCAGAAGCGGACATTGTGCTATCAGCATTCATGAACCGCTTAACGTCTGCGCTTTTTCCTGCTGTACAAAAGTAGTGTTGAAGTCATTGGTATAGTGGCGCAAGTTGAGGTGATGTTTGTACATCACCAAGACAGATTCAGTTACGGTTCATGGACTTCATGTTCTATGGTATTCGTGGTGGAAATTCTTCAAGCCACAGACGATGTCTGCGTACTCTGTGGGGTGTTTCTATTCTTGTTTAACAATTTATCTTCTGTGATCTCAGCACCTTTACATAAGTGCTCAGACCAACTGTAGCAAAAGATTATTAGATGATTTGCTGACGATTCATTCACTAAAGGGATATATAGCACCTGATATCACACACACATCCTGTGCAAACATGTGCCTCCCTCCTATTGCCCATATGAGTTCACAAAACGCCACTCACATCTTCACCTCAGGTAAAGTTCAACGAAGACACAAAAAGAACATCTATGTCTCAGAAGCATTGTGGGCCTCCAGATGCTGCTGCTGCCCAGCACCCAGAGGGCCAGAAGCATCGTAAGTCTTGTAGACACTTTAATTGAATATATGGCTTACCTTTATAGCCTATCAAAGCCTCCGAGTGCCCAGCTGTGCATTCGAATTGAGACCATCACCTGGAAAAGGATGGGGTGCTTTTGCAACAAGACGCATTGAGCGCGGAGCAATGATCTTAAGGGAGATGCCACTCTTGATCATCCGAAAACCCCATGAAGAAATCACGGAAGAAGACATCTGGGCGGCTTTTCAACAGCTAGGACCTAATGAAAAACGAAAGTTTCTGTCTCTTCGTGAAAATGCCTCGAGGCCTTTCACAAACATGTCTGAAGCCTTCGCCGAGAACTCGTTCGCATTACTTGACGGCACAAATAATGGCTCTCCCATGCATGGCCTGTTCATCCTTCACTCACGCTTCAACCATTCATGTATACCCAACTGCAAGGTTCCAACCACGAATGAGGAGGTCGTTGCCAGTTTTGCAACCAGGGACATCGTTGTGAATGAAGAGATCACTTTCTGTTACAACATAGATTTTGAAGGCAGGACTAGACATGAACGGCATCAAGCACTGCGTTTTGTGTGCGATTGCAAAGCCTGTCTAGTCGACACGCCGTTCCATCAACTCAGTGATATCCGACGAAGATTCATTCGAGGGTTGCAGTACCTTACGCTTGGCGTAGATCTGGATGGGCAGAGACAGACTTCTGCATCATCAATCATTATTAACTCCAAACTGAGGAAATCAGCAGAAGAATTCAGCATCCCTCTCTCTGCTCGGTTGATATATAACCTCCTGGGTATGTATCTCCTAGAAGAGGAAGGCTTGTTGGACGATTTCATGGTCAAAAGAATGAATCCAGGAATCCGACTTACGACGACCTGGTTCAAGACAGAAAGCAATGCGGTGATTGCAAGACTCGCCATAGCACAAGAATCCTGGCTACGGAAGTTGTGTGTGGCCTTCAGACTCTGGGGACGAGAGGATGCCGCCGATCATATCATGGCCGTGGCCTTACGAAGACTACGGGACTCCCGTCACCCACCTACCTAGACGCATTGAAATACGGTCAAGGTAGGCCGCAGTGCCTCTTTGAAGTCATCGTCGTGTCCGGTAATCTACAGCATCAAATGCTCTCGATTGTACGCGCTGGTAGTGTTGCCGGTACCTACTACCTCTCTGTGGCTTCTGCTGACGGTATCTTGAGCAGGGCTGAACTTGCGCCTCGGCGGCGCGAAGAGCGAGCTGAGCCCAAAATATGTCCCGACCCTGTGTTCGGAAATGTGTAGCGATGTTGGGAGAGTTTCCGAGCGTGTGTGTGGCTGTTTCTTGATTGTGGTTGTGGTCGACGTGTTGTCGTCGTCGTCCTGTCGAAGTTTGTGGAACCAGGAGTCAATCTACAAGCCACTGAACCTTCGCAACGATTCCTGACTATTGTTGAGACCTTGTTCAAGCTCAAGACACTCCAATCATAATCCAGTCTTAAAATCAGCCTCCAAACTGCAAGGAGACCGACTAATTCGAGAACGCCAAGTAACATACAAAGTAAACACCAAACCCGACCCAGGCTATGCTTTGCTCAATACACCAACGGAAGCAGACACGTATATATACACCGTGAAGCGTGAAAGAATCGGTATAACAAATCAGAGCCATAAGAGCCATCTCACCCCACCGACGATACCTCCAACTCCGCCCCTGGCCAATCGAATAATGACAACGACTAGCCACGCCCACCACATAATTCCAAGTAAAGTCCATTCGAGTAGAACGTAGCCCGCCCGTCGTATCCATTTGAGTCGCCTCCTCCGTCTTCTCATTATGTGATGGACGCTATCATTAAGCTGCTTGACCGCTAGAGTCTGAGTAGTCGTCAGTTCCGTGCAGAAGGCGTCTGCTTCGTCCGCACAAGCTCGTACGAGTGGTGTCAATTGATTCTGAATCCTTTCATCCACAAGTCTAATACGCTCATGGAGCTCAGTGACAGTATGGCCGGCAAAGCGCTCCTTTGCATCCTCTATTTCCTTGTGAACCCGCTCAATCTTATGGATGAGTAGCCGGGAGGCGAGTACATGCTCTTGGGCTCGAGGTACCAGCGGCAAAGGCTTGTCCGTAATATTCTCTAGGAATCCTGGTGATGGCGTTCGGACTTCGTTGGCACGTCTGCAGATCTCCTTAGCTTTGATGCCGGAGGATAGCAGCAATGCCCTGATGTGGGCAGTTTCGTGTTTGGTCGGAAATTGATCGGAAGATGAGACCTTGCGGTCCGATATACTCCACTGTCTTTGACGGTCCAGGCTTGGCCGCTGTGCTGATGCATTACTGTTGGATACTCCCAAGCTTGTGAGGCCTGTGACAGGCGGCCCGCGTCTGCCGAATGAACCGGGAGTGTCGAGGAATGGGTCCGTGGGTTCATTCAAGCTAAGAAGTCCTCGCTCAGACGAGGGAGGCCTTGTAATGCGCTTTAGATGGCCATTTGCCTTTTCGGTAGCTTCTGCCCCAAGGCTGATCGCTTTCGCTTTTTTGTGAGGAGATGGCGACGCGTTTCGGATGTCTATTCTGGGTGGAGCAAATCTATCGAATCGAGCCGGTCTGCCCCGCTCTCGTTGCGCGGCTTGTTGACTGGTGATGTGATCCTGTTCCATTGCACCAGAATAGGTCGCTGCTTTGGGTTCATCCTCCCGGTATGGAGACTTGAATATTGGAAGGTTGCTCATATGATACTTTGGCTGATCGGGACCAGCCTCTTTCCCTGTGAAGCGCTTTCCGTCCTCGACTTTGGTAGATGTACGAGAGAGGTTGCTACCTTGATTCGTCTCTCGGCCCCAAGACAACGCATCCGACACATCGGAATCTGAGAGCTCAGATGCCATACTCGATGCAGGTGACGACTGCACTGATGTATCCGTAGGTAAGTCTCTTCTCCAGAGAAAGTCTCCAACCCTGGATACCTCGGTTCCAACAAGCTGGGCAATTCTTCGACCTTTGAAAATTCCGCGAAGCCGAGACTCCGGCTCTCTCAATTCCTTGCCGTCTCTTCTGAACCTGCTATCAGGAGATCGAGCATCCGTATCTATGGAATCATTGATGTTGCGAGGCAATCGCTTCTTGGAAGGACTGGGCAACCCTAGCTTGCTCGAACTCTCAGTTCCTGGTATGTCTGATTCAGCACTGACTTGCCGCGAACTTCTCCGAGAGATAACATCTCCCAGGGCGAGGTCAATATCGTCTATAGGTTGTCTTTCCTTACTTCGTTCAGGCCTCAAGAGATTAAGCTTCGATTTGAGTGAGTTTTTTGAAGGTGAGGTAGACCGACTTGGAGGGGGGGATAGGTTTATGGCAATACTGGGCACGAAATTCGGAGCTATTGGTGAATTAGGTGCTGTCATATCCAGGTCGTCTGTTGACCTGCCCGACCGTTTCCCACTGTTCGAGTCTAAACTGGCTCTTGGTGTTGAGGCAGCATGTTCCCGCAACACAGTGATAGGATCTGGCATTCGGTGGAACTTGTCTCTAAGCTGTTCGTCACGGCGAGTGAGCGGAGTATTCCTGGAGCCAAGGGAAGTCCGCCCAAGAGGTCCTTCATGAACTTCGTCTTTGAAAACGTCGATATCTCGAGAACCCGTTCCATTCATCCCCTTAATCTCTTCCCACAAAAGCTGCTTCTGTTCCTGTATCAAGGCTCTGGTGCTGTTTCGATCACTCAGCTCCTTTTTGGAGTCACTAAAGCGTCGGATAAAGTGTCGCCCATGATACTCTGGGGAGCCCGATGAAGATCGCGATCTGATAAGGCCCTTTTGCCGAGAGGTTTCCGCATACCTCGATGCACTCCTCTCTTGAAGACTATGACGTGATACATGCAGCTGATAATGTTGCCGACCACGCTCCGCCCTTTCATTATCTAGTGGAGATTGATGCATGGAGCTTGGGAGCGCTTCCAGGTCCACAAATTTCTGAGAACGGCTGCCTCGATCTTCGGAAAGTTGTATCTCTGTTGTAACGGGATACTCGATGCTGGGTGCCTTCAGTGTGTTAGACAGTAGATTCGACTGTAAGAGCTTGTCTCCATTCTTGTCTTCGATGAATTTTTTGTTAGTCCCCTCCTCGAGCCAGAAGGCATCTGCCAGCAATTCCGCGGGAGCTATCATCCAATCCAGTCTTTGGTGAGGTGCCTTGAGTCCAGTATGACGGGTTACATACGAGGAAGATGGATCTTCGCTATGAGGGAGCTCCTGCACGTCCTTCTTGAACTCAGGCAGGGCAATTTTCTCGCTGAAAGCGTCCAGAGCTGGGATAGCTCTGCCAGGTTGATCAGCAACCTTATCAACCCAGCCTCTCACCCTTTGAAGATCGCCCCACCCCTCGGCCTCTGCATCAAGTGACAATTTTAAACGGGCCCTGAGCCTTCGGTTACGGACATATTGGAGTGGGTTGTACTGCCTTCCTAGTCTCAAAGTCTCCTGAAAGGTTTGCGAAGCGGAGGCTGGGCTGGACTGTGGAAGCGTGGGGCGTCCAGCGGTGATCATACTTGATTGAATTGGAGGTAGATACTGTAAGAGCCGCCTATACTCATAGGAAAGCTCCATGGCTGCTCTAGCTTTTGCAGCTCGACTGAGTGTTGCATCTGAGAAGTTATACTGGACGTCTTGACTAAGCCCCAGAGCCAAGGGCAAGAGCACCGTAGATTGACGCCCTACCTGCCCTTGGCTGGAACCATCTAATACAGGCGAGGCGTCTGCGAATCGGCTGCTTTGATTCTTGACTGGTAAAGGGGAAATGTTTCTGGAGACCCGACGCTGTTGTTGCATATGTTGCCGCAGGCTACCACCAGCCCCGGCGGCTGGAGAGCTCTCAGGGAGACCAGGACTTGGCATGCTCATTGAGACTACTCGCCGATTTCCAACGGCGTTAGATGTGGAAAGCCGGCCAGCACTGACGGTCCGTCGCCGACTCTCGCTGAGATTCAAAGCCAGGTTGACAATATCGACCGAGTCTGTCTCTAATCCGAGGGGTGGTGCCAGCGCTCCAGCAGGCTGCGCATAACGGCCGGACAACCTTGAGTCGGACTTCCTGTATGTATCTCCACCAACATCCAAGCTTTTCGTGGGAGCGTTGCCCACGTTCTCTAGGTTCATCTTATCGGGAAATCCTGCGCTCTCCTGTCCAGCTCCATCCTCACCGGAGACCCTTGCGTTTGTGACCTCAATCGCGAGCGGTGAACTGCCCAGCGACGCTTTAGGTCGATGTCGAGGATGTGCTGGCTTCCTTGTCCTTGTGCTAACGCCGTCTCCCACACCTTTCCCTTTAGCGTTTGTATCCACCCGCTCATGGTTTGCCCTCTGCTGCGTGAAGTCCGGTTGCTTGATGTGCGTGAAAGTCGACTCCAACAGGAACCCGCCCGAGTTCCGTGGTCGATGCCTCCTGTAACTGTTGCCATCTTGACGACTCGAAACTCCTTCCCCAACTTCGGCCTGGCCACCTGAAGTAATATGTGTACCATCGTCCGCGCCGGAGACTCCGTCAAGACTTGTCCCGCCCGTCGCCCATGTTGAACTACTAGACTCGCCTCGCTCGACCCGCCTTAATGCCCTCCCTGAGTATACTGTGGCCGATGACGAGTCCGACGGGTTGGATGTAGATGACCGTGGTGTCTGGCCGTTGGACGGTCCAAACATTGCCTGTTCATTGGGCCAGATGCTATTGCTCAGCGCAGACACGAGAAGTGGCGAAATCCATCTAGAGTGTTATCGCATGCGTGTGATATTGTCGGTAGAACAAGAGGTCCTCTAGGTTAGAGGGGACTGGGAGAGTAAAGATTGAACGGTTCAACGAGAGCTCGTTAAAGAACAGAACCCTTGCCTCCAAGCGCATTCGGCACTTGTACTGTACGTATGACGATTTGATTGATATTACAGACCCGCTAGAACTTTACTCCGTGGCCTCGAAATTCACATACAGTATGGATTCCCCAAAGCGATGAAACCGGAATAAATGCTCTACCTACGGTAGCTACCTTAAGTTACAGACGCTGAAGCTCATCCCAAGCGGAGCAAAGCACATGGCGGGTACCAAAGGCAGACCAACCGAGAGGCGCTACGATATTGCATGCATGCCCCAGACGCTCTACACGGATGCTTCGTAACAGTATACCATGTGACAGATAACCAGAGAATTTCGCTCTACTACCTACTGCTTATCCTCAAGTTGCTATGTACAGGTTGTTGTACAGTGATATACCTAGTGAACACGCAAGCTCTGCAGCTTTGCTTCTGTGGCGATAACCTTGTTGAAGTCAGTACAGGCAAGCTACGAGTGATCAAGCAACAGTAACTCACATCGAGCGCCTGCTGTACCTCAAGGACCCTCCGCACCTCCGCCAGCCAGTCCTTGCTCAGTGTTTTCGCCCAGCCTTGCAGACTGTTCATCTCTCTTGCCGCTTCATCCAAGTTGCCTTCCTCGAGTAGCGTTTCCGTGCGCGTTAACAGGCTCTCAACATCATCACCCACAGCCAGGCCCTTTTTCTTGAAGAGAACTTTGCTCAGCATCATGCTAGCTGCATGACTCGCTACGCCTGCTTCTTCGGGGAGAAGTGATGCTTTGCGAACTTCGTGTGCCACACGCCGAAAGCGGTCAATAAGTTGAGCTAGAGAGGGTACGCCTCGTTGATATGCTGTTGGGTTGATTGACGCAATGGCGGCATTCACGACCGAGTCATCTTCCGCAACCTCCTTGAGAGCTGCCAATTCTCTTATGAAAGGCATCGGGCGGTCGGCCAATTCCAGCGTTGACCGAACCGCATCGACTGCAACCTGGAGATGCTGGGTCTTGAGGTTAGAATCTATGACAGAGTTCCACTCGGTGGTCAGCTTCTCAAGCTCTCCCACTTTGGACGAAAGCTCCGACAGCTTTCCAAGTCGACCATTACGCTCTGTCTCCACACGGTTCTTGACCTCAGCGATGAACTTGCGTTTCATTTCGATGGCCTGTTCTAAGAGCTCATTGCGCAGGCGCTGCTCCGATACCTCCTTTGAACGTTCCAGCTCAGTTTTCAGCTTCTCATGATACGAATCGGAGATCTTCTCCCGTTCGGATTCGAACTCCTCCTTCCACCGTGCTTCTTGCTCTTGCCTGTCCTCCTCCAGTCTCCTTAGAAGTTCTTTGGCAGCTCTGTCGAATTCTGACTGGGTTGACTTGATCTTCTCGTCGGCAGCCTCCTTCTCGGTTTTTCTTAGATCCTTAATCTTGCCTCCGACTGCAGCCAGCTCCGCTTTAGCCTGGTCCAATGACGAGGTGAACTTGTCCGACGGATGATCGACGGTGACAGCAGTAATCAGATTGTTAATAACATTTGCTATATCTTGCACAACGGGCTCATCAGTGTCATTGACCTCCAGTGGGTCAACGCGAGCAGTGGAAACCACATTTGGCTCGTTTACTTCTGGCTTCATTTTTCGTTCAGACTGTGTCTTGTGCTCCGGTTCGGTTTTCTTCTGAGTAGCTCCCGATTCCTTTGCAGATGTTGGCTGAGGCAGATCCTTAGCAGAAGCGGGCTGAGCCGCGTCCTTTTTGGCTTTCTCGACAGCCTCATTGCGTTCTTTCGGAGTGGCGTCGGACGGGTGTTGCTTGCCTTGGTCTACTTTGGGCTTAGGTTCATTTGCATCCAAAGCACTCATGTGCCTCCCCTTGTGCTGTAGGTCGCTACCGGTCTCGTCTTCTGCTACTCTCCAAGATATCCCGCTTCGACTAGGTATAGTCACTTTCTTGTCGGGTTCCGCTGAAGATGATGGAGATCGCCTCGAGGTACTAGAAGCGTGGGGAAAGCGACGTCGAAACTCTCGTTCCTCAAAGTAGAGTACTGCATTCTCCCCAAAAGGAACATACTCCGTAAAAAAGTCATGAAAGTTATCCGAGACAAGGGAGTAGTAGACGCCTCCAGCATATCCTAGGCCCCCTAATAAAAGCATTCTGATGAGGAACCTCCTGAATCGACGAGGCTTTCTCTTCGGCGGAGGTGGAGGTAACGATTTGGGCGGGCCTGAAGGCGCACTTGGAGGTGTGGGAGGAGGAGAGGCTGAGGTCAAGGTTGTACTCGGCAAACTCACTTTCGGTGGAGGGGGCGGTACCAGCGGAACATTTTCAGGTGGTATAGTAGCGTATGAGCTGGGCTTGGAAGAGGTCGGCGATGCCGGAGACACGGAAATCACTGGACCGGGAGCTGGTGGGGTCGGCCGCGTAGTCGTGGTGCTTTGAGACCCAGGCAACACAACCGCATCGGGGTTATGTATGCTGGACTTCGAAGTCCCGGTTGGTTTCTTGATGTCGGCGAAAAATCGCTGTCAGTCAATCAGTAAAGCTGTAATCTCTGACCGTCATCGCCAGTGTTCAGCTCCAAGTGACTGCTCCGCCATACCTGGCTGACAAGTGTACTTCTCCCTGCCCATACCAGCAGCCATTGAACTCTAGGTTGCGGCGCAATAGCCCTTGCTTGGGCCAAGCTGCTCCGGAGGACACCGGCGCGCAGCATGACAGGCTGCAATACCACAGAATGCCGCGGGTTCAAAAACGCAGGTACAGTGCAAGAGCCGAAGTTGATCTTGGAACTTCAGGAACTGTACTCGGGTAAACCGCGCCTGACTCGATTAGGACAGGTTTCGATTACATAATCGAACGGGTATCGAGGTCTGGGCTCTTTGTCTGGGCTGAAACTCCTCATTCACATGCTCATAGGATATGAAGGCAACATCACTTGATTTTCTAGGAGTGATCACTGAAGGCGTTGGACTGATCCATTCGAATCTAGCACAGCGTGAAGAATGGACGATTATGTATTCAGGACCTGATAAACTCCTAGGACACCGTTGAGAAAGTGTACCAGTGGAAAAGGAAGCGCCTGAGAGCCAGTCTGTACTGAAACACAACCTGCCTCCTCTCGATAGAATTCTGGGTCCCCTGCTTCCAACATGGACAGCTTCGTGAAGCGCAAGGCTTCAGCATATCTAGTGAAAGGAGACAGCAAACAGTCTAGCTCACGGGAAAAGGAAATGTCCGGTGTGACACCCAACCTAGCAATTGCAAGATCCTGCTCCTGAGCCTGGTGGACCTGCAGCATCTGGTCGCAAGTCAACACCTGGACGTGGGTTCGACCTCATGTTGCGTGCCCCGGCTTGTTCAAGAGGAAGCTTGCGAGCGATTGCTGTGAAGAGCTCCCGGACGTTCTCTGCTGTCTTGGCTGAGGTCTCGAAGAATAGCAAGCCAGCCTCCTTCGCATACCCTTCCGCATCCGCAGCTGTGATGGCGCGCTTATCTGGGTGTTCAGTAACAAGGTCGAGCTTGTTGCCTGCTAGAGCTATGATGATATTCTCGTTCGCTTGGCGTTGAAGTTCCTTCACCCATGCTTTTGCCTTATCCAGAGATGACTGAGGAAACCGAGTTAACACACCTCTTACGAGGAGGTCCAGGGGCACTTACTGCCTGAGTGATATCATATACGACAACAGCACAGTTTGCATTCCTGTAGTACATAGGTGCCAAGGACTTGTATCTCTCTTGACCGGCTGTATCCCATATCTCGAATTTTACGGTAGTGTTCTCGTCGAGAGCGATGGTTTGAGTGAGGAAGGCGGCTCCGATCGTTGACTCGCGGTAGTCATCAAATTGGTCCTACACATAAATCACTTCTCAGTGGCGGTTCCTTGGACCAAAAGGGACGCGCTCCCAAGGAGAGGCATATATGAATATATGTCGATGACTTACTTTGACGAATCTCAGGACTAGTGAACTCTGCCCACTGTGGTCAGCTACCTCGCATCGTGACCTCCGCATAGGTTACGTGCTAACCTTTCCTACAGCAGATTCGCCTTCAACAACAGGTCAGAACATTCTTCCGGCAATATCCAGTGTCACCGGCGCAAAGAAGACTGACCTAGTAAGACCAGTTTAAACTGAGCGAAGCGAGCTGGCCGAGCGCTTGTTGAGACCCTGGACGACATGCTGTTGGAGTATTAGATGAAAAGTATGCGTATCTCGTATCTTGTAAAGTCGAAAAGCATTCAAGAGACGTGAGGGGTGATATGGATTAAATGGAGCCTGACAAGGAGCCCACTCTGGCGATTCACAGGGTCAAGCATCGCTTGCTGCCTTTAGCGGCTCCGGATGACGAGCGGCTTCAGCCACACTAACCTTATTCAAGTACTTCGTGTCAAACATAGGAGGAGTGGCTAGTGGAATGAATGTGTAATCATAAGTGTCTAGCTACTCTATGGAAATGTGACCCTATAAGAAGACCTTCAATCAGCAAAAGAAAAAACTTTTATTCATAACAAACTGTTTGTTTTAACAAACTTCACATGTTTCTGAAACCTCTGTAGAGCTCTGAAATCACTAAGATAACAAAACAAGACTGAAAATGTAACACATTTTCTCAGTCTGTTTCAACAACAATAAGATGAGATAAAAAACAAAATCTCATAGTGTCTCATTAACTTTAAAAGTCAATGAAACAATATTGAAATGTCTCTGACTCAATTTAAATGAGTATCTCTTGAGTTTTAAACTTAAGTATCATATCATTAGATCACAAGACCTTTTACTGACTGATGAGATTTATAAGATTTGTAAAATAAGTAAATTTTAATGTTAAAAGTAACTTTATAAGCTTGTTGATGACTATGTTGCTTATAAGAATGTAAAGACTATAGCTTTCTAATTATTCATTTAAATTATAACTATTCTAAATCTCTTTAGCTCTAGCTCTTTAAATAATCTCTGCATTTACATTATTTTCTTTGTAATCTTCATTAAGATTATATACTTCACTTTATAAAAGAATAAAATAACTGTTCTTTGTTTTTTTAAACTTCAGAATACTGATTCATTAATTATTTTAAATATATATTTTAATGTAAATCTTTTTAATTCAAGATCTTTTTCTCAGTCTGAATTTAAATATTTTAACAATTTAAGTTGATTACTCAATTTATACTTAAGAATGACATCTAAGATCTTTTATATATATTAAAATATCTGCTTTAAAGTCTTTCAATGTATATTGTTAAAGTTATGTGCAAACTGACTAAGAGTTAACACTGTATATGTGATGTTGAGTTAAATTTATGTCATAATATACATAAAAGATCTTATAATCTTCTAATATTAAGTTATTAGCTCTGATTCAGCTGTTCTGATAATTTTTATAAGATAAGTCTCAGATTTCATTGAAGTTATAACTGTCTTAACATTCTGTAGACTGAAGTCTTTGAGCATTTTTATAAAATAGATTTTCTATAACAGAATAAGAATTTATAAAGTTCTGTTTTGTGTAATTAGCATTTTCAAGTAATACTTACATGTCTTGCAGTCAGTCATTTCAAAATGATTACTCAATTTAATTTTAAGATCTAGAATTTTGTTCTTATTGAGTTCACATAAAAGAATATCATCAATATAAACAGCAACAATTAAAGTTTTCTTTTTAAACACATTATTGTCTGTATAAATCTATGTGTATCTGAGACTAACAAAAAAGCAATGTATCATCTTATATTACAGATAAGATAACTGTTTTAATTCATATAAAGCTTTTTTTAATTTATATATTTTGTCTTTCTCTTTTTCATATTCAGTAAATTAAATCATGTAGATCTCTTCTTTCAAATTGCTGTGTAAGAAAGTCATTTTAATGTTTATTTATTTCAATTTATAGTTATAAAACACAGCTATGACAAAGATGACTTTATAAGTCATTAATTTGACAACTATTGCAAAGATCTCTTTGTAATTGATTTTAAATTGTTATTTAAATTCTTTAACTACTCATTAAGTCTTATGCTGTAAAATTGAGCTGTCAGATTCTCTTTTGTAATGATAGATTTATTTATTCTTTAGAACTCATCAATTAAGTAATAATATCTTTAAAGTTTATGTAAAGTTAATCATTAATGAGTTATACTTACTATTCATTGCTTTCTTTCAGTCTTTCAACTCATAACTTACAATTATCTGTTTAAACATCTAAGATTCATTCTTAGAGTTTTCTTTCTTTTTTATAACATTAATAATTGCATTAAACATAACTGAATAAATCATAATTACTTTAAGTCTTAACTTTATAAAGAGTTATCTTTCTCTTTTAGAGCATTAAGACTTAGCTGATACTGATTTGTCAATTATAAAAGAAATATTTATAATATTTTCTTTTTCTTTCTTCATTTCTTTTAATTGATTTAACAATATCAGTATGAAAAAGTATGATGATATATACTCTGAAGACAGTGACAATGATGAGAGTTAAAAAGAAGATAAAAAAGATAACTGTATATCTTTTTATTCTGTATTAATGATGTGAAATTAAGTGACTCTAAAAATTGAGACTGCAACTTTAACATCATAAATTGATGAATCTTTATTAAACTACACATTTCTTGCTTTAATTATTCAGTCTATCTTTCTCTTTTCAGAAAGTTATACTTTATATTGATTTCTTTCTTTATATTTAATAAGAATTTTCTTATTGCTTTAAAATTCAAATTTAGTCTTTATTGTTCAGATCTTCTTTAATATATACACATATGTTATGCATTCAAAACACTGAAGATGTCTAAAATTAATAAGATTTGCTGATTTATTCTTATTAAAAGATTTAAACAGTAACTAAATCAGAATCTTGTTGTTCTTAAGAGCTGACATTGAAAGTTAATTAAGAAGATAGCATGCTGTTTTGACAGTCTTTAATTATAAAGTTTTAAAAATTCTATTATTTAAAATTATAATTCTAACTTTTACTGTCAAAAATTCATTACTTCTTTCTGTCATTCTGTTTAGACTGAGTGCGCAGGTTGCCTATAGGTCATGCAGATCAGAGTTGAGTTCAGATATTGAGTTGAGTTGAGCTAACTTTTATTCAGCTAAGTCAGGTGCAGGTTAACCTGACTCAATCTGTATAGAGTTATAGATTTTTTGTGAGTTATATATAGTCTTAGTAAGCATGTGTATGTGCTTAGTAAGCACATACACATGCTTACTAATGTGTGTTTCTAATGTGCACCTTTGCAAAAAGTCATGATTTTTGTAACTTATTCAGTAATATATCTTGTAACTATGTAATTTATCCCTATATAACTAGTTAAGGTGTAATTTATTATAACTAATATATTAATAAGCTTTCAAATTTTTAAGCTTTAGTCCTGACCTTATTCATAATGGCTAGCTTTATCTGTGTGCAGATATCTGCACAGATTGTAAATAAAGTTAATCTGTACATAAATCTGACCTAATCTGACCTGAACTCTAGTGCAGGTTCAGGTCAGATGCACTTTTTTTCAATTTGACTTAACTTTACACTCAGTTTAATTCTGTTCTGCTTCAGTTTATAAGAAACTGTTGTTTCATAGATAATTTCTAGACTTCATAATTATTTAATGATGAGCTTACTTTTAAATTTCTTTTCATTGTCAAGTTATATTTATGCAATTTATAAATTTATCTAAATAAAAAGCATATTAAGAAACTGTTCAATTTTGTCTTTTATTTGATCTTTTATTTTCATATTATAAATGTATTGTCAGTGAGTAAGATCATTCATGAAGACTATATATTATAAGAATTCATTATATACTTTTAATGTAATAAGATCAACAACATCAATGTAAATTAGTTTAATCATCTTTATAACTCAGTTTTGCAGTTCTTTTAAGATCTTCTTCTTTTGATTTGCTCTCATACAGACATTATATAAGTGTAATAATGTTTTTATAAGTTTTTATAAGTCAAGTCTCACTATTCTGAGATTTTTTGACATATTATCAAGACTTAAATTCTCTATATAATTAAGATGTTAATATTAAGTAGCTCTTGAGATCTTGTTATCTTCAATGACTGATATAATCTTATTCTTGTTTACAGATTTTCTTATCATTAAAATTTAAAGATAATATAGCTTGTCTTTATGTACTATATGATTAAGTATACTCTTTACTTTATTCTTTAGACATAATAATCTATTCTTAATTTTAATTAATATTTCTTTTGTTTTGACTGTTTCAATTAAGAAGAGATTAAGTCTCATATTAGACATAAAATAAATGTTTATTAAAATGATATTTTAAATCTTTTTATTACTGTTCTTTAACTATAAATTGATTGTTTTTACTTCTTAAGTATACATCACTTCAGACACTTCTCTTATAGAAGATTCATTGTTGAACATTTTAATTAAGCTAAATGCAGAGAGATCACAGCACATATATTATATTATGTTAAAGTCAGCTATTCATGACATCTTATTAATCATAAAACTATAATTCTTTACTGCAGTCAAGATCACTGAGTTCTTATTATATTATTTATCTTCAAAACTTAAGAATTTCTTTTTTTCTTTCTTTTTCTTCTTTTTAGTCTCTTGCTTCTTCTTTAGCTCTTTAGACATCTTTTCTAAATATAACTTTCAGTAATTATTCTTAAAGTGAACTGCTTTCTTGCAGTGAATATACATCTTATTTTCACTTTTACTTTTATTAATGTTTCTCTTCTTATTCTTCTTCTTCTTATCTTAATGATTTTTCTTTTTACTCATTAAAGCAAGCTTCTCATTTCTTTCTTTAAGACACTCTTTATCAATTAGTTTAACAATTAAATTATTGAGAAATAAAATCACATTATAGACTCTGAAGCATTTTGCTGTTACTTATTGAGAATAGAAGAATTCTAAATTCAATAAAAAAGTAATGATCTTCAGAGTTTCATTAATGATGAGATTAAAGACTGCAATTTCTCATAAAATTGTCTTATAC
>JAABUU010002009.1_pt1 | contig 30919 bp, 33 predicted proteins | sample 5559301 | NCBI WGS metagenome assembly JAABUU01 (sample SAMN10711884, study PRJNA513360) | rock metagenome | isolation source: Antarctica rocks | place: Antarctica: Victoria Land, Richard Nunatak white
GACGGCGCGCGGCTGGAATCGGGACCCGACCCCGTTCATCTGGGGCGGCAAACGGGCGGCGCGGCGGGCGCGCGCCCGGCAGCGGCGGCACGCCCTCGGCGGCTCCGGCGCACAGACCCACCGCCCCGTCCGACGCCGCCTCGCCAGGGCGACACAATGGCGATGAGCGTGCCAACCGACCCACTAGTGGGTCAGGCAGCCAATGATTGACGATGGCGGCGCGGCGCGGGATACTGCGGTGGAAGAGAGGAGGGCAGGATGGCCCCGCAGCAGAAGGAGCGCTTGCGCGCGTTGACGGCGGAGGAGCAGGCCGCGCTCGCGCGGGTGCAGCAGGCGACGAGCGGGCGGCATGACGCGGTGCAGCGGGCGACGGCGCTGCTGGCGGTGGCCGCCGGGGCGAGCTTCGCGGCGGCGGCGCGGGGCGCGGGCTACGCTGGTGGCAGCACGGTCCAGGCGCTGGTCAAGCGTTTCAACGCCCGGGGGCTGGCCGCCGTGTCGATCGCGCCAGGGCGCGGGCCGCAGGTGACCTACGACGCGGCGACGCGGGCGCAGGTCGTGGCGCTGGCCCAACGGCCGCCGGACCGCAAGATTGACGGCACGGCGACCTGGTCCTTGAGCACGCTGGAACGGGCGGTCCAACAGGAGGTCTTCCCCGCCCCGAAGTCGCGCACCATCGCACAAATCCTGCGGGACGCGGGCAGTTCCTATCAGCAGACGCGCACCTGGTGCCCGACCGGGACGGCCGAGCGCAAGCGCAAGGACGGCGTGGTCCGGGTGGTCGACCCGCAGACCGAGCAAAAAAGGGGCTGATCGAGCAGGCGTATCGCCTCGGCGAGGCGGCGGGGCTGCCAGTGTGGTGTCAGGATGAAGCGGGGCCGTACCAGGCGATTCCCCAGCCGGGGCGGGGCTGGGCACCGCTGCTGCAGCCGGCACGCCTCCCGCACGAATATATCCGGGGCGGGACGGCCAAGCTGCTGACGCTCTTCCGCCCGGCGACGGGCGAAGTCCGCGCCAAGGGCGTGACCAATACGCCCAACACCGTGCTGCGTCCCTGGCTCCAGGGGGAACTGCTGGCGATCCTGGCGACGCTCCCACCGCTGCCGACGACGCCTCGCGCCCCGCAGTGCGACTGGGAGCATTGGCTGGGCCAGCCGCCCCGCGCCGCCTTGCCGCCGCTGCGTCTCCTGCTGATCTGGGACAATCTGGCGGGCCATTACACGCCCGAGTTGGTCGTGTGGCTCTTCCAGCACGGCATCATGCCGCTGTACACGCCGCTCTCCGGCTCGTGGCTGCACATGGCCGAGTCGGTGCAGCGCATCCTCGTCGGGCGCGCCCTGGCCGGGGCGCACCCGCAGAATCCCGAGGAACTGATCAGCTGGTTGGAGGACACCGTCGTCGGCTGGAACCGGCACCCGACGCCCTTCGTCTGGGCGGGGAAGCGGTACGCCCGCCGCCAGCGCGCCCGCCAGCGCCGCCTCGGCGGCTCTGGGGCCGCCCTGCCCGATCGTCAATCATTGGCTGCCTGACCCACTAGTTTTACAACGTGAGTTGGTTCAGGAGGAATCCAGCAGGTGGTGGAGCAGGCGCAGGCGGCGCTTGCGATGCGCGCAGGCCGCCGCGTCGTTGCGGCGTTGCACCTCCCAAACGAACGCGAGCATCGCCGCGGCGTCGCGCCGCCGGGCCGGGAGCGTCACGCTGAGGAGGCGCCGCACTTGGGGCACGGTCAGCGCCGGGGTTGCCCCCCCCCAGGCGGCTGCGGAGCCGCATGAGGAAGTGCTGGGCCAGCAGGGTCATGGTCGTGTGGTGGTGCCAGCCGCGCCAGCCGCGCACCTCGTAGTGGTCCAGTCCCAACTCCTCTTTGCCCTCTTTAATGGCCTGCTCCACCGGCCAGCGCAAGCCGAGGAGCCAGACCAGCGTCGCCAGCGGGGTGGCGGCGGGGGCATTGCACAGGTACGTTTTCAGCTCACGGTCGGCGTCGAGCGCGCGCCGGAGCACCAGCCAGACGTCCGGGCCAGGCAGGCTGTCGCGCACGGCAACCGCGCGTACGAACGCCACCTCCGCCAGCAGGGGTCCCTTGCTGCCTGCCTGGATTTGGGCCACCTGCCAGGCGGAGGGTGGTAGCGTCGCCGCCAGGGCGTCCACCCGCGTCGGCGCGGGCGCGTTTGGGGCCAGGCGCACGCGAGTGCAGGGGTGCCCTTTCCGCCCGGTCGTCGCCGGGACCGCCGTCGGCGGGCGGGTCGCCCAGACGCGCACATTGTGCGGGACTTCCATGAAGTAGTTCAGCCCAGCACCCGCGATCTGGTCCAGCAGCACGGGCGTATTGCCGAAGTGTTCGTCGCCTGTGATCCAGCGGAACGGTAGCACGCCGCGCTCGCGCAGCCCGGCGATCAGCGCCCACGCCAAGGCCGTGCGCGTCTGGAACGCCAGTGTCGGTGGGACGCCGCAGCGGCGGCGGCGCTCCAGATAGGCGTCCGTGAACCAGTCTTCCGGCAGGTACAGGCGGCGGTCCACCAGCGTGTAGCCCCGTGCGCTGGCGTAGCAGACGACCACGCTGGCCTGGCAGTTGGCGACCTTGCCCAGCGGGCCGCAATATTGGTGCGCCACTCCCACCGAGTGCGCCCCCTGCTTGGGGAAGTCGCAACCATCGACAATCAGCACCCCGGTGGCCGCGTCACCCAGGCTCTCCGCCACCAACTGCTGGTGTTTGGCCAGCACGGTGTCGTCATCCCAGGCCCCGAGGCTGATGAACTGCTGCATCGCCTGCACGTTGCCGCCCGCGAGCGCATCGGCCATCGGCTCGATCGACTTGCGCTCCAGGGGCAGCAACTGCCCTTCCAGGTACTTGAGCGCCCAGCGCCGCTGTTCCTCGCGGCAGAAGCGGGGCGCACACTCCCGGTGGTAGGCCAACAGTTCGTCGTGCAGCGCCGCCACCTGGTCTGGCGTGAGCCCGCTGTGCGGCGGCCGGGCCGAGGGTGGCGGGGGCAGGGCGGGGGCGCGTAGCGTCATCTCCATCGCGATCCTCCTCCCACCTAGCATAACAGTGCCCCCGCACCAAGTCACGTTGTAAAACTAGTACAGTATGCTCGGAATAGCTCGGTAGTATTCTTGGCGTTGTAGCAGGAAAATCGCGCTACGAAACCCCGGAGGAATACCGAGCGCGCTGTACTAGGAACGACCTTCGCGCGCCGACCACCGCGCCATTCTGCCCCATTTTCATGCGCGCTGCTGTCGGAACAGACATCGAGCTTACACATACTGATCCTGCCAGTGGCAGAGTTATTCGTCGAGCTATCATCGGATTTCGTGGCCACTGCCGGAAAAGCGTGTCATCGGGCGCGCTATTCTCTGCCAGCTATCGGCGAAGCATGTGTACAGGAGGTCGTGAGGAGGCGTGCGGGCGTGCCTTCAGCGCCCGAGATTCGAATACGGGTCGGCAGCGTCGCGCAGTCCGTCGCCGAGGAAGTTGAAGGCTAGCACCACGATGATGACCGGCACCGCTGGCACTAGCAGCCACGGGGTGATGGCGATCGCCTGGATATTCTGCGCCTGTTGGAGCAGCACGCCCCAGCTGAGCGCGGGCGGTCGCAGCCCCAGGCCGAGGAAGCTGAGCGAGGTCTCGCTGATAATCATCGCCGGGAGGGCGAGCGTGGTCACGGCGATGATGTGGCTGAGGAAGCTCGGCAGCATGTGGCGGAAGATGATGCGCAGCGGCCCGCAGCCGATGACCTGCGCCGCCAGCACGAACTCCTCCCGGCGCAGCGAGAGGAAGCGCCCGCGCACCACCCGCGCGAGCTCCGTCCACGCGATCAGCGAGATGATGATGGTGATGGCAAAATAAATCTGGATCACCCCCCAGTCGCGCGGGAGGGCGGCGGCGAGCCCCATCCAGAGCGGGATGGTCGGGATCGAGCGCAGGATCTCGATAATTCGCTGGATGATCGTGTCGGCAGCGCCGCCGAAGTAGCCGGAGATGCCCCCCAGCACGATGCCGAGGATCAGGCTGAGCGTCACGCCGAGCAGCCCCACCGTCAGTGAGACCCGGGTCGCCCCCATGATCCGTGACCAAAGATCGCGCCCCTGGACGTCGGTCCCGAGCAGGAAGAGCGCCTGCTCCGCCGGAGCCCCGGCCACGCCGAGCAGGTGCCGATCGCTGGGGATCAGCCCGAATATCTTGTAATTGTAGCCGCGCGCGAAAAGGAGCACGGGCACTTTCCGCGCGGGATCCGACACGTAGACACGCTTGAAGGTCTTCGAGTCCCGCACCCCTTTCAGGGCATAGACGTGCGGGGCGAATCGGCCGCCGTCGAAGAGGTGCACGGCTTGCGGCGGCAGCAGCGACCGCTCCGCCTCGGACGCCAGCGGATCGGCATAGGCGAAGAAGTCGGCGAAGAGCACCACGAGATAGAACAGCGCGATGAGCACGAGTGCGACGAGCGCGACCCGATGCCTCCGGAATTTCCGCCACATCAACCGCGATTGACTCTCCATCGTTGTATTTCGCGGCAGCGACGCGGTGTTGACCGTCGACTGCGCGGCGGGCAGCATCCTGACCATCTTCCCTCATCCTTCCGAGCGCACGCGCGGGTCGACCCACAGCAGGAGGAGATCCGAGAGGAAGGTGCCCAGCACCGTCATCGCGCCGAGCAGGAGCACGATCGTCCCCGCGAGGAACATGTCCTGTGCCAGCAGGGCGCGGAGCAGCAGCGGCCCCACGGTGGGCAGGCTGAGGACCAGCGAGACGATGATGCTACCGGAGACCACATAGGGGAGCAGGTACCCGATGGTGCTGACGAACGGATTCAGGGCAACGCGCACCGGGTGGCGCACGATTACCTGCCACTCACTGAGCCCCTTCGCCCGTGCGCTGGTCACATATGGCTTGCGGAGTTCGTCGAGCAGATTCGCCCGCATCACACGGATTACCTGTGCCGTTCCTCCCACGGCGAGGATAAACGCGGGCAGCGGCAAATGTTTCAGCAGGTCCCATACCCGCGCCGCGTCCCACGGGGCCTCCACGAATTGCGGCGAGAACAACCCGCCGATATTCGTATTGAAGAAGGCGAAGCCGAGGTACATCAGCACGAGCGCGAGCAGGAAGTTTGGCACCGCCAGTCCGAAGAAGCCGAGCAGCGTGAAAAGGTAGTCCAATGCCGAATACTGCCGCACTGCGGAGTAGATCCCGATTGGCAGGGCGATCAGCCAGGTAAATAGGACCGCCATCAGTGACAGGGCCACGGTGAGCAGCAGCCGATCGCCGATAAGGCTCGACACGGGGCGTTGCCATTCCAGTGAGGTGCCGAAATTCCCGCGGAGCACCAGGCCCATCCACTTGGCATAGCGCACGACGAGCGGCTGGTCGAGGCCGTATTGCGCGCGCAGGTTCTGGGCCTCCTGTTGCGTGACCACCGCCCCCGATGCCTGCTGCTGCGCCACGTAGGTGCTGATGTAGTCGCCCGGGGGCAGTGTCATGATGGCGAACGACAGGACCGAGGTGGCGGCGAGCGTGAGCAGGGCCATCAGGGTGCGGCGCAGCAAGAAGTGCAACACGGTTTACCTCCTAACTTCGTCGACAAGTGATCCGCTCGACCTGTCGCCGCACGGCGACGGGTCACGACTTGAAGTAGAAGGTCATGGGGCGCGAGATGCTGGGATTCTTCACCACAGGGCTGTTGAACTGTCGCTCTGGCACGTTGCCCATGGTGTTCTTCACCACGCGCACGCCCATCGACCCCGCCGCCAGCCCGACCACGCCGATCCGATAGACCTCATCGGTGTTAATCTGCCAGATCTCCTTGGCGAGTTGGATCCGCTCCGCCTCGGGCACGCCGAACGCTTTGCGGAATTTCGCCATCATCTCCTTCAGGGGAGGTGGCGGCTCCTGGCCCTGCGCACCGAATGACTGGAACCATTGGCCGTAGAGTGGCCCGCCCGCGTTCCCGCCATCGGTGGGGAAGAGATTGCCGGCGTAGAGGAACAAGTTGTCCGTGCCGTCGCCGGTCCAGACGAACATCATCGTCTCGTTGGCGGCGTGCTGCCTATCGCCGAGGCTGCGCTCGACCTCCTTGACCGTATGGTCGATGCCGATCTGCTTCCACTGCTGTCCGATCACCTCCATGATTTGCGTGTAGGGCAGGAACTGCGCCCCGTAGGTGGTGCTCGTGAGGCGCAGACGCCCCTTGCCGTCGGATCGCTGGCGGAAACCCTCTCCGTCTTTCTGCGTCAAGCCCGCCTTGTCGAGGAGGGCATTGGCCCGGGCGATATCATGGGTATGCCAGCGCGTGCGGTAGTCTCCGCCCGGGCTGTACTTATTCGTCTCGCTCGGGATCATCGAGCCGGGAGTGCCGGTGCCAAGCCAGAAACTCTCATTCAACTGGTCGCGATCGATCCCTAGCGAGAGGGCGCGCCGGAAATCGGTATTCCCGAACCATTTGCCGATCTCGGGATCTTTGTCGTAATTGAGGTTGAAGTAGATGCAGACGTCGCTGCCATACTCCCCCGTGTCGAGGTGCAGCTTGTAATTGCCCTGCTGCTGGTTCTCGACGAAGACGGGCAGTTTGCCGATGTCGAGGTGCCGCGCCTGCAGGTCATACTCGCCCGCGATAGCCCGCAGGTTCACGACCTCCAAGTTCTCCGCGAGGCCCATCTGGACCCGGTCGATGTACGGGAGTTGGTTCCCCTGATCGTCCACCCAGATGCTGTATGGGTTGCGCTCGAGGGTAAAATTCGGCGTGTTAATCGGCGACACGACCTTCCACGGGGAAACCACGGGCAGGTCGGGATTCAAAGACCAGTCGTTCTTTAACTTGAAGAGCGTGACCCAGTTGTCGACCTTCACCTCCGCCACTTTCCGGTCGAGATCCTCCTTCGCGACGTACTTGGGATGGAACTGCTTCAGGTAGTGCGCGGGAGCGTAGCCACCATTGCCGTTCAGCCCTTCGGCCGCCTGCCCGCCCAAGGCGGTGGTGCTGGCAAGGACGTCTGGCAGCAGATAATACGGTTCCGGGAAGACGAAGCGCACGGTCGTGGCGTCGAGCTTCTCCAGCTTCCCGGCCTTGCCGTTGATCGTCATCAGGAAGGGTTTGCTCGGCACCAGCTCGGCATTGGAGAACATGTCCTCGTACCAGAACAGGAAATCGTCCGCCGTGAAGGGCTGGCCGTCGCTCCACTTCATCCCTCGGCGTAGCTGCAACGTGAGCGTGCGCCCGCCGTCGCCCACCTCGTAGGAGCGCGCGATGTTTGGCACGATCTTCTCGCCGGTGTAGTCCCAGTAGAGCGGGGCGTCGGTGCCAGAGGCGATGCGCCAACCATTGAATTTATCGCCAGGGCCGGTGAAGCCGCGCCGCCAGGTGCCGCCGTACTTGCCGGTCTCGCGCAGCGGCTTGATCACAAGCGGGTCCTGGCCGATTCGCTCCACCACGGGCGGAAGCTTGCCCGCCTTCACCTGCTCCGCCAGTTGCGGTGCCTCGCTGAACGTCTTGGGGAATTGTGCGGCGTCGGTAATGATGGTCGGCCCCTCCAACTTGCCGATTAGCGTTTTACCGATCTTATCGCCGCCGCTTTCCGTCCTGCCGGGGCCCGCCGGAGTGGTTGCGGTACTCGCGCCGCGGCCGACGGTCGCGGCCGGGGTCGGTCCCGCCGCGGTCGGTGTCGCGACCGACTCCGACCCGCCGCAAGCCGCGAGGAGATTCAGCGCGACCACCGAGGTCAGTCCCGCCACGCCGGTCCTCAAGAACGTCCGCCGAGTGATCTGTCGCTTGTCCATCGACCGCTCCCTTCCCCATACCACCACACGAAAGCAACACCCACCATTTGTCGTCTCGCACCAGCCCGCCGCTCGCCCCTCGCGACCGCCTCCTGCGCGCCGTCACCGGCTCGAGCGGAGTGCCACCGCCTTAAACGCGCGGGTCGTCTCGGTCAGGGCGGTTTCCACCGGGAGTCGCTCCATGCTGCTCGCCCCGACAAACCCCACGGCACCACACCGTGCCAGCACGAATGCCGCATCATCCGGCGTGGCGATCGGGCCCCCGTGGCAGAGCAACATCGCGCCTTGATTGACCCCCCACGCCGCCTCGCCGATCGCTTGCACCGCCGTCGGGGCCTCCTCCAGCCGCATCGCGTCGCCCGCCTCGAGCCCGATGCTGCCGCCGATCGTCAGCCCCAGATGGGCGATGATTGCGTCCGCCCCCGCCGCCGCCATCGCCGTCGCCTCGCCGGGGTTGAAGACGTACACGGCGGTGAAGAAGCCCCGCGCGCGCGCGAGGCGGATCATGTCCACCTCCTTGCCGAAGCCCATATTCGTGCGTTCGAGTTCCAGGCGGAAGCGACCGTCGATGAGGCCCACGGTGGGGAAGTTGTTGATCCCGGAGAAGCCGAGCGCATCGAGTTCGCGGAGCAGATAGTCCATCTGCCGCAACGGGTCGGTGCCCATCACCCCGGCGATGACCGGCACCTCGCGCACGACGGGGAGTACCTCGCGCTCGCCCATCTCCTTGACGATGGCGTTCGCGTCGCCGAAGGCCAGCACCCCAGCCAGGCTGCCGTGCCCCGCCATGCGGAATCGGCCACTGTTGTAGATGATGATCAGGTCGGCCCCGCCTGCCTCGGCGAACTTCGCGGAGATGCCGGTCCCCGCCCCAGCCCCGACGACCGGCTTGCCCGCCGCCACCTGCGCCCGCAATCGCTCGATCACCTGCGCCCGCGTGTACCGCATCGCCCCTCCGCCGTAAGTTCTGGGCCATCGCACAGGGAGTCGGGGGGCCGGGGCGGCGGAGGGGGGAGCATGCCCCGCCGATCCTGCGCCTCCCCAGGTGCCGGTCGCCATGCGCGCGTCGCTAGCGCACCGCCGCGCCGAGATAACCGAGCAGTTGCTGCGCCGTCGCCTCGGCAAAGGCGGGATCATTGATGGTGAGGTCCAGTTCTACCAGGGGAATATCCGGACGGAGATTGGCCTTGATCGCCCCGAAGAGGGCGGCGTCAGCCTCGGGCCACCAGAATTCGCCGCCGGGGCTGTCGAGTTGCGAGACGCCCCGCAGCGGGAGGAAGACGGTGACCGGTCCGGTGCTCATATTCACCTTAGCGGCGAGGATACGACCGATCTCGGCGTTCTCTCCCGGGGTTGTCCGCATCAGCGTCACGGTCGGGTTCCAGTGGTAGAACCGTCGCCCCGCATACTGCGGTGGCACGGTCTCCGGGCCGCCAAAATTCACCATATCGAGACAACCGGGGGCGACAACCTGCGGCACGCCTGCCCGTGCCGCCGCCTCCAATCGCGTCGGCCCTGCCGCGAAGACACCACCCACCAGCTCGTCCGCCCATTCGGTGGTGGTCACGTCGTACACGCCGGAGATGAAGCCATCCGCGACGAGCGACTCCAGCGTCTGTCCCCCCGCCCCCGTGGCGTGAAAGACGAGGACTTCGTAGCCCGCCCCTTCCATGATCTCCCGCCCCGCATCGACGAGCGCCGTGGTGTTCCCGAACATGCTGGCGGCGATGAGCGGGCGGGGCGGGCGGGCGGGGGGCTCGGACTCCACCATGCCGACGATGGCCCCGGCGGCATTCGTGAAGATCTGGGTGGAGATACCGTTCAAACCCGCCACATCAACCACGGAGTACATCATCGTGATGTCTTTCGTGCCGACATAGGGTCGGGTATCCCCCGCCGCCACAGTGGAGATAATCAGCTTCGGCAAGCCGATGGGCAGGGCGCGCATCGCGCTCGCGGCGATCGTTGTCCCTGCAGTGCCGCCCAGACCGATAATCCCGTCTATGCGCCCGGCGGTATGCAGCTCCGCGGCGACGATCGCGGCCCCCCGCGTCATCGCCGCCATCGCGCGGGCCTTGTCCTCCGTGCGGCGGAGATCCGCGAGCTCAGCGCCGCCCGCGCGCGCCACCCGATCGCCGTTGACCTCGGCAGGGATACCGGGCGTACCCAGCACCCCAACGTCAATAACGACGGTCGTGTGCCCGCGACGTTCGATTGCATCGCGGAGGTAGCGCGCCTCCTCAGCTTTCGTGTCCAGCGCCGCGATGATCGCCACGGTCTTCGCCACGGCCGGTCTCCTTTCACGCACGACGTCCGGTGCCGGTCCAGCGGCGGTCGCCGCTCACTCCTGCCCTTCTTCGCGCATCACCACGCGCCGATCGCTGGTTGGATATGCGACCACCATGCGGGCGGTGACAGCCCCGGTGTTGCGGGCGTCGTGCTCCACCCCCTGCGGGATGTGAATTGCCATGCCAGGGAGGAGCTGGTGGCTTTCTTCGCCGAGGCTGTGCTGTAGCTCGCCCTCCAGGAGCAGCAGGACTTCGTCGCTATTCGGGTGTAGATGGCGTGGATTCTTCACCCCCGGCTCAATGCGCACATAGCCGAAAGTCTGCTGCGCATCCGCGAACATCTGCCCATCGCAGAGCCACTGGATGCTGCCCCAGGGGAAGACATGCGCATTATCCTCGTCCACCGCGACCACGCGCCAGACGCGCGTCATCTCCCTCATCCCGTCCATCTCAACGCCGCCACTGTTGGGTTGTACCTGGCTCATGTTTCCTCCTCATAATGGCGCTCGATCTCCGCCAGATAGTCCCGCAGGATCGCCGCATGGTGCGGCAAGGCCGTGTCGGCCGCCGCTAGTTCCGGATGCCACATCCGCTCCCAGTCGAGCGCGACAACGCCCGCGTAGCCCCGCACCGCGAGGCAAGCGAGCATCTCGCGCACGGGCAGCTCACCCTCCCCGAGGGGCACGAGTTCCCATCCATCGCCCGTCCGCCTGGCATCCTTCACATGCACGTGCCGCACCCGCGCCCCGATGGCGCGATCGGTCTCCACCACCGCCTCCCCCATGCGGGCGGGGTGATGCACATCCCAGAGCGCGGCGAACCCGGCATCCGGCACACGTTCCAGCAGGGCGGCGACATGCGCGCCCGGGGAGAAGCCGTCGTGCGTTTCCAGCACGAGGGTCGTGCCGAGCGCCCGCGCCCGCGCCGCCAGCCGCGCCAGGCCTTCCGCCATGTAGTCGAATACCGCGTCGGGCTCCGCGCCGGAGGGCAACTCTCCACCGAACGTCTTCACGAGCGGGCAGGCGAGATCGTGCGCCAGTTCCAGGGCGCGGGCGATCTGCGCCTCCTGCGCCCGGCGCCCGGTCACTTCCGCCATGCTTAACCGCCCCCAACTGTTCAGGCAGGCGAGCGGCACCCCCGTGAAGGCCCGACGGTAGCGCACAAGGTCGGCGGCGAGGACATCCGGGGTCAGGCGTTCCCCCTGCAGCGCGTACAATTCCACCGCATCGTAGCCGTGGCGTCGCGCGGCGTCTGCGGCCTCTTCGGGGCTGTACTCCGGGCAGGCGATCGTGGAGAAGGCGAGGCGCATCATCGGTCATCCCCCGCGTCATCCCGCACGGGCACCACGCGCCCCGAAGCGGCGGCATCGCGGATCGCCTCGAAGAGCAGCATCGTGCGATACGAGGAACTGATGGCGGACTCCGGCTCACCCCCCGACTGCACGGCGGAGACGAAGGCGGCGAGTTCGGGCTGGAACCCCGTCTCCACCAGCGAGTCCCCCCGCGCCGTGGAGAACGAGGGGCGATGCCACTCCGCAACGGTGTCGCCACTGTAGCGCAGGTACGACACCGAATTGTCCACCTGGAGGAATTCCCCCGGTTGCCCGGTAAGTTCCACCTTCTCCGTCGGCACGGCCCAGTCCCGCGTCGCGCTGAGCGCCAGCACGCCGAGGGCACCGTTGCGGAAGCTGAGATTCACCGTGTACGTCAGCCCGTCGCTCGTGCGCGCATACACCTCCGCCACCTCCCCCGCGAGGTAGCGTGACAGATCGATGATGTGGACGCAGAAATCCAGCAGGAACTGGCTGCGTGGGTCGGCGGGGTCGTTCGTATAGCTCGGCCCGCAACTGTAATCGATGCTCAGGAGCGATGGTGGCCCGAAAGTGGCGCCCTCCGCCGCGACCTTCGCTTTACGATAGGCGGGGGCGAAGCGTTTCTTGAACCCGGTCATGCACAGCTTGCCGGTGCGGCGACTGACGCGCCACATCTCGCGCGCGGCGGCGGCATCCAGAGCGGGCGGTTTCTCGGTGTAGACCGGCAATCCCGCCTCCATCACGGCCATGGCGAGCCGCGCGTGCCCCTCCGGGCCGACGCAGACCAGCACTGCATCCAGCGGCTCGCGCGCCAACATCTGCTCGTAATCGGTGTAGGCCGCCCCGCCGCCGAAGCGCCGGGCGTTGTGCTCCGCCTTGCCCCGGTCGAGGTCGCACACCGCTGCGAGGGTGATCGGCAGCGTGTGCAGGCACGGGTACAGGCGCGACGACGCCAGGCGACCGGCTCCGATGATGCCGATGCGCAGCCCCTCCATCCCCAGTCCCTCCTTAATTCCGCGTGCCGGTAGGCGCGGGGTGTTCCGCCGCCACATCCGCCACGACGGCGCGGCGGACGCTCTCGATATGTTCCGCCATCAGCGCGGCGGCTCGTTCGGCATCGCGCGCCTCCAGGGCGGCGAGCACCTGCGGGCGCTGGAGCGCGGTTTGCGCCACCACCTTCGGGTTGCGGTTGGCGAGAGTGCGTATGATGCGGACCTGTACGTCCAGCCGCCCGAGGCTCTCGATCAGGATGGCGTTGTCGCTGTAGCGCGCGATGGTCTCGTGGAAGAGGCGGTCGGCCTCGCCATACTCGTCGAGATCGCCGTCGAGCAGCGCTCGGTCGATACGGTCGAGGATACCGCGCAGGGTGTCGATCTGCTCTTGGGTAAGCCGGGGCGTGGCCAGCCGGATCGCCGTCTCCTCCAGCGCGCGGCGCACGGTGTACAGGTCGCCCACCTCTTTGGTCGTGAACGAGCGTACGAAATTCCCCTGATAGGGTCGGTACAGTACCAACCCTTCGGTGACGAGGCGGCTGATCGCCTCGCGGAGCGGCGTGCGGCTCACCCCGAGTTCGAGGGCCAACAACTTCTCGTCCAGGCGCTCGCTCGGGGCGAGCGCACCCGTGATAATACGCCGTCGTAGTTCCTGGCAGACCCGCCCGACGAGCGGGCAGTGTCCGAGGTAATTCATTGTTTTCACAGCTTCTACCTACCATTTGGCTCTTGCCGACGCTTGACAGTTAATATACAATCTACAATATACAATGTCAAGCGGCGTTGGCGGTATTGCGGTGGCGAGGACGAGCGGATGGATGCGCGACACCTCACGCCGCTGAGCATGGGGTATCGCGTGGGAGGGTAGGGCGGATGACTCAGGAGCGGCAGCAGCGTCCCTCAGCGGCCCAGGATTGGCGGGCCGAGCCGGGGACAGTGGCATATGCCTACGAGACACCGGTCCGGGTGCGCGCCGGCTTCATCGGATGCGGGGTCCATGCGTATCGCAATGTGTACCCCGCGTTCCGGTACGCGCCGGTGGAACTTGTGGCGGTGACGGACTTGCAGGAGGACCGCGCCGCCGCCTTCGCGCGGGAGTTCGGGGCGCAACGGTCGTACACCGACTATCGCGAGATGCTAGCGCGCGAGGAGCTCGACTGCGTCTTCGTAGTCACGAACTATGACGCGCAGGGCCACCCGCGCTATCCCGGCATCGCGATGGATGCGATGCGCGCCGGGTGTCACGCCTGGATCGAGAAGCCCCCCGCGATGAGCCTCGCGCAAGTCGAGGAGATGATGGCGGTTGAGCACGAGACCGGGAAATTCGTGCAGGTCGGCTATAAGAAAATGTTCGTGCCCGCCTACGAGAAGGCGCGCGAGATTAGTGGCCGACTGGAATTCGGCGGCGTGAATCAGCTCACCGTGCGCTATCCGCAGTCGCTCCCGCCCCCGGAGTCGCGCTATGACCTCGCGGGCGAGCCGCTCGCCGTGAGCTTCCTCGATCACCTGTTCCACCCGATGGCGATCGTGCAGCACATCGGCGGCGACGCCACGTCGATGTGCTACCTCTGGGAGCCGCGGGGCGGCGGGATGATCGCCTCGTTCACGCTCGCCGGGGGCGGCATCGCCAGCCTGCACAGCAGTGGCGGGCAATCACCCAATGCCCCACGGGAACATATCGAGGTCGTGGGGCAGGGGGCGCATCTCGTCGTCGAGAACGGGATACGGCTCACGTATTATCGCCCGGCGCGCGGGCTCTCCTACGGCCGGGCGGCGAGCTTCATCACCCCCGATGACGAGGCTCCGCTGCATTGGGAGCCGGAGTTCTCGCTCGGCGTGCTCTACAACGACAATGCCTTCCTACTCGGCTACGTGCCCGAGATCCGCACCTTCTGTGACAGCGTGCAGGCGAGCAGCCCCCCCGCCAAGGCGGGCCTGCGGGACACGTGGAGTATGATGCAGGTCTACGAGGCGTTCCGCGCCCCGGCTGGTACGGTGGTGCCTCTACGCCCGTCGCCCACGTTGCCCTCTGTCCCGCGCTAGCGGGGACTGGTGGTTGAGTGGACATACCAGCGTCGGGAGGGCGGGCTTACCTCGACTTTAGCGCTTTGACGCCGCAAGGCGATCGGCTATGCTCGGCACCACTTCGTGAGGAGAGGTGCCGATGTACCAATTGCCGCCGTTGCTCGCCTGTCCTGGCTCTTATTTTATCCGCCTTCGCCCCTTCGTCCGAGATCTCCGATTCCGCCCGCCCGTCGCCCGGCGAGAATTGCGCCCGGGAGGTGCGTCGGCGTCCCTCACGGAATGGCGGGAAGCGTACGGGACATAACCCGGTGATGGTACTGGCGCGGTGCCGCCAGCGGTGGGCGCGGACCGTCGCCGGCCTACGACACGCCTTCCGCGGCTACTTCTGGCGACGGCCAGCGGCGGCGCACGCCGGAGGGCTCGGCACGGACCTGCTGCGGAGCCGGACCCAGTTGCTCGCCGAGCATGCCCTCCTCCGCCACCAAGTGATCATGCTGCGCCGCAACGTGAAACGCCCGGCCGTGACGGCGACCGACCGCACGCTCCTGGTGCTGCTCGCCAGCCGGGTCCGCGCCTGGCGGCACACCCTCCTCATCGTCCAGCCCAACACCCTGCTCCGCTGGCACCGCGCCGGGTTCCGCGCGTTCTGGCGACGGCGGTCACGCCCGGACCCCGGCCGTCCCCCACTGCCGACGGAGACCGTCGCCCTGATTCGCCGGATGGCGCGCGAGAATCCGCTCTGGGGGGCCGAGCGGATCCGCGGCGCGCTGCAGCAGCTGGGGGTGCGCGTCGCCAAGCGCACGATCCAGTCCTACCTGCCCGTCCCGCGCCCCCCGCGCCCCCGCGGCCAGACGTGGGCGACGTTCCGGCGCCACCACGCCCCGGACGTCTGGGCCGGCGACTTCCTGCCCGTCACGGACGCCCTCTTCCGCCCGCTCTACGCGTGCTTCGTCATCGCGCTCGGCGCGCGCCGCGTGGTGCACGTCGGGGTGACGCGCCACCCGACCGACGCGTGGGTGGCCCAGCAGCTGCGCGAGGCCACGCCGTTCGATCAGCACCCCAGGCACCGCATCCGCGACAACGATCGCAAGTACGGGCAAGCCTTCGCCCGCGTCGCCGAGACGAGTGGCATCACCATCCTGCGCACCGCCTACCGCGCGCCCACACAGAACGCGCTGTGCGAACGGTTCCTGGGGAGCGTGCGGCGTGAGTGCACAGACCACCTGCGCGTCCTGGGCGAGGGCCACCTGCGACGCGTGCTCCGTGCGTATGTCGCCTACTTCAACCGGGCGCGGCCGCATCAGGGTCTCGGCCAAGCGACGCCCGAGCCATCAGCGGGAGAGACCGCGCGTCGAGCGGGACCGATCTGCGCGGTGCCGGTCCTGGGCGGCCTGCACCACGCTTACCGGCGCGCCGCATGAGGCCAATGTACGCATTTCTAGCCACTACAGGCGCTGCTGCTTGGACGGCACGCGCCCGAAGTCGGCCTCGCCCCACCAGCGATGGTCGCCCGCCGCGTGGTGGTAACCAACAACCGGAACCGGCAGGCTATCGACCACGCACAGGTCGCGCCCCTCGGCCTCCAGCACGCGCCACAGCCGGGCCATGATGGCGTTGCGGAGGCGGTTGGTGGCCTCCACCAGTTGCCGGCGGCGACGATTGTAGCGCGAGCGTTCGGGGAGCAGCGGGAAGAGCGCCCGATAGTTGCGCCGCACATAGGCCAGGAAACGCGTCTCCGCCGCGATGCCCACCAGTTCCGCCGCGAGCGTCAGGGTGATCAACGCGCTGTCGGAGCAGGTCGCGTCCGGCCCCGGCCGCCTGTCGTACGGGGCGACAACCTCCCGGTACGCCTCGTCGGTCAGGACGTAAAGGTACGTGCAAAGATCAGCGAAGTCTTCTAACATGGTCGCTCCTCCTGGTCATGGATATGCGGCTCAGCACCCGTATCCTACCAGCAGGCTCCTCGCCCGCCACCTCCCCGATCCAGCACAATGGGTATACAGCAAGTATCGGCGGTGACTGCTACAGTGTCTTGAAGAAATCGGTCAGGGCGAGGGCGCTGGCTGCGCCGGGGAGGAGCGCGCCGGGGGTGAGGCCCGCCAGTTCGACGCACTCGCGCACCAAGTGGGCCTGATCGGCGTAGCCCGCCGCCAGCGCCAGCGCGGCCAGTCGTCCGCGTCCCGGTGGAGTCCGCTCGGCCAGGGCCAGCAGGCGCTGCAAACGGAGGATGCGCGCGAGGCGTTTCGGCTCGTAGCCGACCGCGACCTGGAAGCGCCGCCGCAACTGACGCTCCCCCAGCCCGATCAGGGCGGGGAGATCGGCCACGCGTCCATGCGGCTGCCGCGCCAGCCAGCCGATCGCCGCCGCGACCTGCGGATCGGGCGCGGGCAGCCGCGACGCACGCACGAGCAGCCCCGCCTCGATCGCCGCGCGGCGCGTGGCGGGCGTGGACGCGGCGTGGGCAAGCGCGGTGTGGGGATCGACGTCGCGCCAGAGATCGGCCAGCAGGGTCAGGCGGTCGGTCAGTTCGTCCGCCGCGAGCGGCAACCACGCGGCGATCCGCCCCGGACGGAGGCGTGCCCCCGCGACGATCGTGCCGGGCTACAGCGCGACCAGCGTCGCGCCGGTCGCCGGGCCGACGATGACCGGCGCGGCCTCGCCGATCCAGAGGATATCGGCGCAACCATCGGGGAGGACGCGCTGGGCCTGCGGGCCGACCGTCTGCGCCCAGGTGCAGACGAGCGACACCGCGAGCGGTCCCGGCGGCGCGACCTCATGATAATCGCTGCGGACGTCCTCAGCCGCGCTCATGCGCCAAAGGTCTGGATGTCGAAGGTCGGGGCGGGCATTTCTGGGTCGAGCGGGAAGATCGGGCGCTGCACGCGCTGGTACGGCAGACGCGGGATGTCCTGATCGACCGCGCCCGCCGTCAGCGCCAGATAGGCCGCGCGTGCCAGCATGCGCAATTCCGGCTCCAGATAGCCGATCTTCACCGCCACGACGTGCACCGCGTGCGGATCCAGACCGAGCGCCGAGAAGTCGCGCAGGTGGTGAAAGGGCTTACGGCGCGAGGTGAGGATGATGCTGACCCCGCCGACCCGCAACACGGCCAGCCGCCCGCCCACTACATCATCGGGCAGGAGCGCCGTCACCATCCCGATCACCGGCAGCGGCGTGGCATGGACCCGATCGTTCTTGCCGCCGACCGCGACCGACACCGTGCTTCCCTCGCCAGCGTCGAAGCAGGCCGCGACCGCCGCCGGGTCGGTGATGCTGGCAAAGATCGCCGTGCGCGCGCCGCTAGCGAACGGCTCGTGGGCCAGCAGCCGACCGACGAAGAGGGGCGTGTCGCCGACGCCCCCCGCGGTCGGATTGTCCCCCGAATCGCTGATCACGATCGGCCCCGCCTCGTGCCCCAACGCCTGCGCGATGCACCAATCGGCGTCGCCGACCGGCGTGGAGAAGCCGAAGTTGTGCCGCGCATCCCAGTAGCGCTCGGCGAGATGGTTCGCGACCGCGCGCATCCGCTCCCCGTCGGTGCCGCTGACGACCACGGTGGCCCCGCTGCGTGGCTCATCCGCCCAGACATAGCCGACCCACAACGAGGCGTCGAGGATCCCCGGCCCGGCTGAGAGCCCGTCCAGCTCGGCGTAGAGGCCGCGCCCCGGCTCCACCAGCGTGCTCGTCCGCTCGCCGGGCAGGATGATCGGGAGGCGAGTCCAGACGCGGAGCGGACGGATTCCCTGGTCGAGGCAGCGGAGCAGATTGGTGCAGGCGCGTTCGCGCGTCTCCATCGCATCCTCGTGCGGTGCCAGACGATAAGCGGTAAAAAGATCCGCCTGCGCGACCAGCCGCGCCGTGACGTTGCCGTGCAGATCCATCCCGGCGGAGATCACGCAGTCCGGTCCGACCGCCGCGCGCACCGCGACCGCCAGATCCCCCTCCGCGTCGTCCATCCCGAGGACCGACATCGCGCCATGCAGATCGAGGTAGAGGCCATCGAGCGGCCCCGCCGCGCGTAGCCGCTCGAGCAGTTCCCCCTTCATCGTCTCGTAAGCATCGGCGCGCACCGGGCCGCCCGGGAGCGACCGTGCGTGATAGCATGGCACCCAGGTCACATCCGCGCGCCCCTGGAAAGACCAGCCGGGCATGAATGGATAGCGCGCCGCCAACTCGTCGCCGCGCAGGATGGTGAAATCATCGAGGGTGCTCGGCAGGGCGGAGAAGGTGCTGCTTTCGATAGCGATCCCGCCGATCCCGATCCGATACGGCATCTGCTCTCCTCCCTACGTCCAACCCGCCCCACAAGGAGCGCGACCATCCCGAGGATAGCAGATTAGTATGCAACGGCGATACTCACCACTCGCACCTATCCTCTCATTCATACGGAACCCATTGTGCTCGTTAGCCTGTGTTCTATGAAGCCCGCCAGTAGCACAAGGGTGGACATGCGTGTTCTCTTGTGCCACAAGAAACACTTCTTGCTCGCAGCAACGGTTGTGTCAGAACTGGGACCATGAGAGCGATCGCAAAGTGTCGAGGGCGGTATGAAACCAGGCCTGCGGTCGGTCAGGCGGCGGCCATCTCGGCCATCACCGTCGCCCAGCGCTCCCGGAATCGGCGACGGCGCTCCGCCAATGAGACGGACGCGCTTGCCTGGGTTTGGGCGCGGAAGTATTGGCGCTGCTCTTCGAAGGCAGGGCAGAAGCGCGCGGCTGCGTCGAACGTACCGAACCCACGCCTGGGATCGTAACGCTGCTTGACCCCTCGATGATCGTGCTCGATGCGATTGTTCTTATAGCGGCTGCTGCGGTGCGCCACCCCGTGCCCCAGCGTCTCGCGAATGGCCCGGGGGTAGGCGTCGTGCCCGTCGGTCGTCACCTGCTCGGGGGCGTGACCAACAATGTCGAGCGCCTGAGCGAAGAAGCGCTGGGCCGCCGCCATGTCGCGCTGCTCGCTGAGCAAGGCCTCGACGAGGTTGCCGTCCCGGTCGATCGCGCGGTACAGGGAGCACCAGCGCCCATCAACCCTGACATAGGTCTCGTCGGCGTGCCACTTCGTGCCGCCGTGCCCGCGCCGCTTTGCCCGCAGCCGGTCGGTCAGGAGCGGGGCGAAGCGTGCCTCCCAGTCACGCGCCGCCTCGTGACGGAAAACGAAGCCCCGTTCGAGGAACATCTCGGCCAGGTCGCGGAGGCTCAGCGTGTAGCGCAACCGCCACAGTACGACGAGCAAGACGAGATCGGTCGGGTATTGGCGGTGGTTGAATGACGTGCCGGTACGCTCGTTGAATGTCCGGCAACAGGCGCGGCAGCGGAACGTACGATAGCCCAGCGCGGTGCGCCGGGGCTGCTCGACAGTCGTGGTCGCGGCACAGCACGGGCACAGCATGGGCGGCTCCTTTACGCAACGCGCAAGACCGCTACGCTACCAGAGCGAAGCCGTTCCTACCAGGCCGCGTCTGCGTTCTGACGCAATCCGTGGGGCCTGCGGTCGGCACGGACGCGAGGAGCGGCGTCGGTGCGGCGATCGGGATGCCGGGGTCCCCGGCGACGCCCGCCCTGCCAGCGGGCACGCCGCCCGACCCCTGGACCACGGCGCGCGGCGCGGGCGGCGGGGAACCGAGCACGAGCGGCGCGAAGGTGGCCATCGGGTACGACCTCTCGCGTGCCTGCGGTCGCTCACGCGGTGGCCCCGCCTCCACGCCGAACAGTCCGGTGCTGTACCAGACGCCGCCGCCGAGCAGGACCAGCGCCAGGACGAGGGCAAGCGCCCGCGCCAGCCAGTCCGGGCGTCGCCAGTGGCGGCCCCCGGCGGTGTGGAGCTGTGTGCCGCAGTCTACACGGCGCCCGTCGCCCAGCTGGTTGGCGCTCCCGCAGTCGGCGCAGATTCGCATCGCCCCCGTCATGGTCATGTGGCTGTGCCTGCCCGATCCCCCGGCGTGCCACGCGGTCGAGCGCCGTCTCCCTCTTCGTCAGTATGCACCTCACCAAACAGCAAGCGTAACCCTCGGGATGGCTCGCCAGCGGTACCGCCGCGGGCTGTGGGGCATGGCTAGCGGACACCGCCGTACCCCACAGCCCGCGGGCACCGGGCGGTCGGGGAGGAACGAGGCGGCCCGCATTGTCGACAACACAATCGAATATCAGACCACGCGGACGGTCGTTACTGCCGGGGCGGTGGCATGGTCGGCAGCCCGGCCTGCCGCCACGCCTCCGTGCCGCCCGCCACGTAGGCGACGTCGGCGAAGCCCATGTCCTGGAGCGTCTTCGCGCCGATGGCGGACATCGGCCCGGCACCGCAGATCGTCAGCACCGGGCGCGACCGATCCTGGAGCCGCAGGTCGCGGTACTCCGCGGGGACTTCCCGGTCCGCCCGCAGCGGGAGCGAGCCATTGGAGATCGGGATCGCGCCCTCGGCCAGGCCCGTCGCGTGGATCGCGGCCAGATCGCGCACGTCGATGAGCAGGGTATTCGGGGCGTCCTTGAGGCGCTGGCGGGCCTCCTCGGGGCCGACGGCGGGCACCGCCGCCATCGCCTCGGCGGCCATCTGCATGAACGTCCTGGCCATGTCCCCTCCTTCTCTCCTGACCACCCTGTCGCGATCTGCCGGGCATGCCCCGCATGCCACCTTGACCTAGCGGGCGTGAGCGGGTGGCGGGGGTAGCGTCGCGTCACGGTCCGGAAACGACTGCGGCGGCGCGGGAGCGCACCCATAGACCGAGATATGCGCCCGGCTGTGCGTGTCGAAGGCGGTGCGCTCCCACGTCGCGAAGCGGGCGACCAGGCGCAGCTCGGCGATGCGGGCCATCAGATCCATCTCGCCCGGGGTGATCAGGCGGCACGCGATCGGCCCCATCGTGATCCCGGTCGCGGTGAGCCGGACGTGGTTCTCCGCGAGCAGTTGCGTGACCGGGTCGTAGCGGGCGACGTCGAGCGCGACGGCGGTGGCGTCCACCCGCTCCGCGCGCACGTAGTCGGCGGTGCCGGGGGCGATCCACGCATGCGGGACGGCGGTCTCTACCACGAAGTGCCCGTCGGCCGTGAGATGCCGCGCCGCGTTCTCGAAGCAGCGGACCTGGTCGTCGGCGGTGAGGAGGTTGAAGATGGTGTTGAAGACCAGGTACACCAGCCCGTAGCGCCGCCCGGTGGTGGCGACGCTCATGTCGCCGAGCGTGATGTCGAGCCGCTCGCCGCCGGGCTTGGCACGGAGGCGGGCGACCATATGGGGGGAGAGTTCGATCCCGTCGACGGGGATCTCCCGTGCGGCCAGCGGGAGGGCGATGCGCCCGGTGCCGATCGCGAACTCGAGCGCGGGACGCCCCTGCGCCAGTCCCGCCAGGAACGCCACGGCGGCGTCCTCGTCGCCGCGGGGCTGGTCGTCGTACCGCGCGGCCACGTCCGGGCCGAAGCTCGCTGCCGGGTCAAAGGATGCCATGCTGTGCCCTCCCGCTTCCGCCCCCCCGCCGTCGCGCGGCCATTCTCGCACACCCCCGCCCTCGACGCCGCGGCTCTGTCCCTGCCAGGGTGCTGATCCCGGGGTTGTACGGCATGCAGCGGCGGGGTGTGCCGCCGCCCGATCCTCGCCAGCGTCGATCAGGAGCACGAGCCTATCGTCGGCACGTCCCCGCAGGCTTTTGCGACGGCGACGCGGACATCCGGCCATGATTCCGCGCTCCGGGCACGCGCGTCACCGGGCGTCGTACACTTTCCTGCGCGCGGCCCCGCCACGGACGACGCGCCGACGACGGCAACGAGACGAAGGAGGCAGGGCCATGTGCGGACGGTTCGTGCTGAGGAATGCCGAGCAGATCCCGTTACGGTTCGGGGCGACGGCGGACGACGCCGCGCGCGCGGCCCTCGCCGACCGCTTCAACATCGCCCCGACCGAGGCGATCCCGGTCGTGGTCGAGGCGGCGTCCGGCCCGCGGCAGGTCGCGATCGCCGTCTGGGGCATCGCCCCGCACCGCCCCGGCGTCCGCCCCTTCCTCGCCTTCAACGCCCGCGCCGAGTCCCTGACCGAGCGCCCCACCTTCCGCCCCCTGATCGCCTGCTCGCGCTGCCTCGTCCCGGCGTCGGGCTGGTACGAGTGGACGGCGGTCGCGGGGGGCAAGGCGAAGCAGCCGTGCTACATCACCGACCCCGAGGGCGACGACCTCCTCGGCCTCGCCGGGCTGCTCGACCGCTGGATCGACCAGGACGGCACCCCGCGCGCCGCCTGCGCCATCGTGACCACCGCCGCCGCCACCGACGACCTACGCGCCCTCCACGACCGGATGCCCGCGGTGCTGCCGCGCACGGCGGAGGCCGCCTGGCTCGACCCCGCCCTGACGGATCCGCACGCCGTGCTGCCGCTCCTCCTGCACCCCGACGCCGCGCGCCTGCGCCGCTGGCCCGTCTCGCCTGCCGTCAATCGGAGTGGCGGCAGCGACCCCGCGTTCGTGCAGCCGCTCAACCCGGCCTGAGCGCCAGCGACTTCGGCTGCGCTACAGCACGGACCCCTCGACGAGGATCAGGGGACGCGCGGACAATGCCGCGCGGACCCGGAAGCGCGCCGTGCGCCCGGCGGAGCGAGCGGGGCGCGGCGGTTGCTGGTCGAGCCGCGCCGTGCCCGTGTACGCGCGCCCCCCCGCCAGGCCTCGACCGGGCCGGGGGTGGTGGCGCACCGCTAGCCGACGAGGCCGTTGGCACCGGCGCACCGCCGCGTCCGCACGCCGTCGCCGCGCCGCATGCCGGGGTAACGCGCGAGGCCGCTCGCCCGTAGATCGGGTACGGCCGTCGCCACCGTGGCGCGGGCGCGGGCGCGCGACAGTAAGGAGGGCGCGATGGTCGGCATCCTGGGCTTCGTGGCCCCCGTGGTGGTGCTCGCCCTCCTCGCGCTGGTCGCCGCGGGCGTCGCCGGGGTCCGCAATGGTCGCCTCACGCTGGCTGCGGTGGTCCATGCCTACGCCGCCCTCGTCCTCGGCGTCTGCCTCGTCCTGGCCCTCTCCGGCGGGGCGCTCCTCGTCAAGGCGCTCGCCAGCGCCGCCCTCGGCCCCGACTTCAGCTACCAGACGGTCGACTATCCCCTCGTCGCGCCCCCGCCCGGGCATTGTCAACTTAACTCGGGGCGAGTGACATGCTGGTGCTCAAGGGCATGGTGCGGCGCGGGGTGTTCGCCGCTCAGGCCATCGCCGGGGTGCCGGTAACCGCCCGCCAGATGGCGAAGCGTTCCGTTCTGGTCGCGCGGTAAGCAGGGGCGGAGAGGCGGTGGCGGCGCGGACGGAAGTGGCTGGCGATCGGGCCGTAGGCGGCGAGGAACCGCTGGGCGTGGCCGGGGCTCTTGAACCGGCGCGTCCGCCGCTCCCGCTCGCGCGTGGGTTGGTGGGCATGCTCGGCCCGGTTGTGCAGTCGTTTGTGCTGCCGGTGCTCGACGCTCGGCAGCACCTCGCGCCGGGCGGCCCCGTAACTCGCGCGCTTGTCGGTGATGATCACGCGCGGCACGTACGCGAGATCCTTGCGCAGCCGGCGGAAGAACTTCCGCGCGGCCGCTTTGTTCCGGCGACTTTGCACGAGGATATCGAGGACGTTGCCCTCCTGATCCACGGCGCGCCACAGGTACTGCTGCTTCCCGTTGATCTGGATGAAGACCTCATCGAGGTGCCACGTATCGCCCGGGCGTGGCCGCCGGCGGCGCAGGGCGTTCGCGTAGGCCTGGCCGAACTTGCGACACCACTGGCGCACCGTCTCATCGGTCACGATCACGCCGCGCTCGGCCAGGAGCTCCTCCACGTCGCGGTCGCTGAGCGCGAAGCGGAAGTACAGCCACACCGCATGGGCAATAATCTCCGGCGGGAAGCGGTGACGCTTGTAGCTGGGGGCCGTCTCGTGCTCATTCATGCCTGCAGTATCGCACGACCGGGCGGTTGTTCTTTACCTGACAATACCATCGTGGTACCCATTCACTCGACGATCCCGTTCCGCGCGACCCACGCCCGGTAGCGCTCGATGACGGTCTCGAATTGCGCCACCCGCTCGCCGCCCGGGACCGTGTTCGGGTGGTCATCCAGCAGCGTCGCCAGGCGGGCGATGACATCGTCGAGCGCGCGATCGACCGGTCGACGTCGGATATGCTCCCGCACGACCGTCTCTTCGCGGCGGAAAGTGTTGCGACTCGCAACACTTTCCATAATGTTTTCTTGCTCCTCGCCCTTATCGAGCGCGTCGTGGACTTCGGCCACGATCGTCCTGAGCGCGGTCACCGGCACGACGTTGCCCGCCTCGCGCGCATCCGCGATCTGCGCGACGAGCGGGGCCTGGAACTCGAGCGGCACCACCAGCAGTTCGTGGGCATGGCTCTTGGTGATGCGGCCGGTGGCCACCGCCTCGGCCAGGTTCTCGGCGCTGAAGACGCGATGGTTCCGGCTCACGCGGGACTTGCTCACCCCGAGGCGCTCGGCGATCCGCTCGACGGTATACCCCTGGCCGATCAGGATACGGTAGGCCCCGGCCTCTTCCTCATCGGTAAGGTTCTCGCGTTGCAGGTTCTCCACGAGCATCTCGAATGCCAACTGATCGGCCGGGGAGTCGCGGACGACCACGGGCAACTCGTTGACGTCGGCGAGCGCGGCGGCGCGCCAGCGGCGTTCGCCGTTGACGATCCAGTACGTGCCTTCGTCGCCGGGGCGGACGCGCAGCGGCTGGAGGATGCCGACCTGGCGCAGCGACTGCGCCAGATCCTCGAGCTTCGCCTCGTCGAACTGCTTGCGCGGCTGATCGGGATCGGGCTGGAGGCGGCGGCGCTCCACCATGAGGGCACCGGGCATCGCACGCTCGCCGGGGCGCGCGAGGATCGGCGCGGCATCGAAGGTGGCCCGCTCGACACCACGCTCGGCGAGTGCGGCGCGCAGATTCTTTTTCATGCCCGGCCCCCGACGGCGGCCGTCGTCAGCGGCAGCTTGAGGCGCGTGCCGATCTCGGTCGCCAGGGCGAGATAGTCGCTGCCGGTGGTGGTGGTCTCGCCCCCGTCGAAGAGCGTGTCGCGGGTGAAGGCAACCTCTTTCGTGCGCTGACTCTTGCGGATTAAGGTCCTGAAGAAGCGCTCGTGCCAGTCGTGCTCGAGTTGCTCGCGTACCACCTTGGTGACCGTGGTGCGCGGCTCGGCCATCACGAGGACCGGGCCGAGGAACTCCAGATCAGGGCTGTAATTATCGCGGACGGCGCGCACGGTCGGCTGGAGCATATCGAGCCCCTCAAGGGAGTACTGAGAGGGTTCGAGCGGGACCAGGAAGGCGTCCGCGGCCACGAGCGCATTGACGGTGAGCTTGCCGATCGCGGGCGGGCAGTCGATCAGGATTAGATCATACGGCGCCTTGCGCAGGGCGCGGCGTAACCGCGTGTCCCCGCCGACGGCGGTGGCCAAATCGAGGTCCGCCGACGCGAGGCGCAGGTCGGCCCCGAGGACGGCGAGCTGGGGACGGGCGATCACCACCGCCTCCGCGAGCGGTAACCCGTCGAGGAGGACCTCCTTCACGCTCGCCCGCCCGCGGATGGTGATCCCGAGCTGGCGCGTCAGCGTCCCCTGCGGATCCACGTCCACGGCCAGGACGTCGAGGCCGCGCTCCGCGAATGCCACCGCAAGATGGAGCGCCGAGGTAGTCTTCGCGCAACCACCTTTAGCATTGGCTACCGCAAGTGTTACCGGGTCATTCATTATTTCCCCTTTGCAGGGCACCGGCGCCGCCCTCCCCGCCAGATACACCGCGGTACCGCTCAATCGCGCGACAAGATATCGCCGTGGTAAAACTGGATCGCCTCACGGATGAGCTGCGACTGATCCACCTTGCGCTTCTCCACGCGCCGGAAGTGGCTCCGCAACTCGTCGAGCGACGTGAGTTCTTGCTCGGTGAGCGTTACCGTGGTGCGAAACTTTTCCTCACCCCCCGCTCGATGTGCCTCGTCCCCCTGCGACATTTCTCCAGCCGGCATCGCGCGACCTCCTGTACGTACATCGTGCGGCTAGTGTGCCACGCGGATGTACCGGTGTCAAGATGCCGATGCACGGATGCATCAATGCATCAAGAATGCACGGGAGCGCCCGTCGCCCAGGATATGACAACATAATGAGTATTCTTATCGACGCGCTCGGGACGAGCGACCGGACGAAGGCGAGTTCGCCGCCGCGAGCGACAGCGGGAGAGAAGGCTTCCGGTGCGGACACGGGTCGGCGGGGTCGGCGGGGCCAAGATGCACCCGGGCGGCCTCGCTGCTCGGGCATGGCGTTGCACCACCGGGCGCGCGGGACAACACACGGCCGGGCGTGTGGCCGGAGGGGGCGCGGCCCGAAGATGTGGTAGAGCAGCGTCGCGTCGGCCGGGAACCCGCGTGGGTGTTTCCGCGTCTCACCGGTATACCGCCGTGGTGCCGCACCGCATGTGAGGGGCGGGCCGATGGGATCATACCGTTACTGCGCCGCCCTGGCGGTGTTCATCCTGCTCCTGGCCGGGTGTGGCGTCGGTTCGACCACGCCCGTCGCCACGATAGCCCCGGCCCCCGCCATCGCCACACCCACGCCCCGGTTCTCCGATGCCGATGGCGGCCCTCAGGCGCATCGCTGTTGAAAGTCAACTAGATCGGCTGGTGCTGATCACGAGAACTGCCGGTTGACCGACCGGCCTGTCCACGCGGCCCAGTGGCTGGTCAGGGTGCTGCGGGCGCTGCCCCGCGTGGCGGTGGGCCGGTCGTTTGCTGCGCGGTACCGGCCTCCTGGGCGCGATAGCTGTCCACGGCCATCAGGTCGAGGATGACGGAGTGGTGGACGACGCGATCGATCGCCGCCATCGTCGTGAGCGGGTCCTTGAAGATGCGCGTCCACTCGGGAAAAACCAAGTTCGTCGTCAGGATGACGCTTTTCCGCTCGTAGGGTACTGTCAATTAAAGTCGAGTGGGGTCGTTTGCTGGTGCGCGAAGGCGTGGTGGGGCGGGGGGCGCTCGCCGCTCAGGCCATGGCCGGGGCGCCGGTGACCGCCCGCCAGGTGGCGAAGCGCGGCGCTGGTCGCGCGGTAGGCGGCGGCGGTGAGGCGGTGGTGCACGCGGCGGTGCCATGTGGCGGCGATGCTAGCCTTAAGGAGAGCACGGGGGACGGACGGGCGCACGCCGACAATCACCGCCCTGCCGTACCTCCCCGGCCTTTTGGGTGGCCGTCCGGGTGATGGCGGCGGCGGGGCCGCTGCCGTAGGATCGGGGGGGCGGGGGCGCCGGGGCGTTCGGGGTGCGCCGTCGCCCTCCCCGTCCTCCGGGGTGTCGGCGGGCGACCGGAACAGCGCGACCGGCTCGACGCCCGGCGCCGCGGCGAGCGTGTGGATGTTCCGCGGGGTGATGCTCAGCCGCCCGCGCTCGCAGTCGGAGACGTAGGAGTGGTCGAGGCCCGCCCGCTCCGAGCGGGCGAACTGCGACAGGGCGCGGGCACGGCGCAGTTCGCGCCGCCGCGCGCCGAAGCGTGCCAGCGGGTCGTCCGTCCCTCCCCCATCCATACCCCCGGGTGTCGGCGGGACGTGACCATCGGGCTAGGGCGTGAGCGTTGATTCGTTGCTACGCTATGCAGGGCGGGCTACCGCCTACGCTGGCTGGCACGGCCGGCCAGCGGCGTCATGATGGGGACACGAGACATGGGGCGCGCGTGCGCGCGACGACAGGGCGGAGGGCGAGGGGCGGGCGGACGCGGCCCGCTGCGCCCCCTCGCGCCCCTGGCGCGCGCCCTCGCCCGGCGCTGGGCGCGGCGCCGGGCGGCCCGCCTGGCCGCCCTCTACGACTTCGCCACCCTCCTCGCCGGCGAGCGCGACCTGGACCGGCTCCTGCGCGCCCTGGTCGCGGGCCTGGCCGCGCGCTTCGCCTACCGCTACGCCAGCGTCTTCCTGGTGGAGGAGGGGCGGCTGCGGCTGCGCGCCCAGGTGGGGTACGACACCCCGATCACCGCGCTGGCCCTCGGCGAGGGGATCACCGGGCGGGTCGCGCGCGACGGCCGCCCGACCCTGGTGCGCGACGGCCGCCGCCACCCCGGCTACCGCTTCGCGGAGGCGCACTTCGGCTCCCAGGCGTCGGTCCCGCTGGCCTGCGCCGGGCGGGTCCTCGGCGTGCTCAACCTGGAGGGGGCCGTCGGCGAGCTGGGCGCGGCGGACCTGCGCCTGCTGGCGACCCTGGCCGCGCCGGTGGCGGTGGCGCTCGAGAACGCCGCGCTGGTGGCGCGGCTGACCGCGCAGGCGACGCGCGACCCGCTGACGGGCCTGCTCAACCGGCGGGGCATCCTCGCGGCGCTCGACGCCGCCCTGGGCGGGGCGGGTGCCGCGACCCCGGTGTCGATCCTGCTGGTTGATCTGAACGGCTTCAAGGCGGTCAACGACCGCTGGGGCCACGCCGCGGGCGACCGGATCCTCGCCGACCTGGCCAGGCTGCTGGCGGCCAGCGCGGGCGACTGGGGAGACGTCGGGCGGCTCGGTGGGGACGAGTTCCTGGTCGTCCTGCCGGGCGCCGATGCGGGGGCGACGGGGGCGGCGGTGGACCGGCTGGCGGCGGCGCTCGCCGCCTACCCCTGCCCGGCGCGCGGCCCCGACGGCGCCCCGCCGCCGCCGCTCGGCTACAGCCTGGGCCTGGCGACGGCCGCCGCGCCGGGGGCCGGCGCGGCGGCGCTGCTCGCCCGCGCCGACCGCGCGATGTACGCCGCCAAGCGGCGGTGCGGCGGCGGCGTGCGCTTCCTCCCCCCCGCCGCTGGTCCGGGGAAATAAAACCGTGAACTGGGTGGTAAAACCCTGAACTGGGTCCTAAAACCCTGAACTGAAAACGCCTCTCCAGGCTCCGGGCTTTGGGCCAGATTCAAAACCCTGAACTGAGGCAACGGTCGGCCAGCAGCTCTGCTGGCCGACCGTTTTCGTTGAGAAACGCGTTGTTATCGCGACCGTACGCGGACCGTGGCGAGGCGGCTGGTTCGGGGGAAAGATAGTCCGGGGAAATAAAACTGCGATGCAGAAATGGCTTACAGAGGGCGAGAAGGACAGCGCGTTTCAAAACCCCGATGTAGTCCATAGATTGGCAGCCGTCATGATATCAGCCGTCCGAGAATGCTTTGTCGGACGGCTGATTCACTTTCAGTTACTCGTGGCGGGCAAGGGAAGATCACGCACACTTATTCAGATTCGGTGTCCTTCTCATCGCGCAGCCAGCGCGTGAGTTCAGGCAATGAGATCACACATCGTCACATGATCCGGGCTCTCCCGCAAAGTTGGTGCTTCGGCTGAAGATCACCGGCGAGGTGGGGGGAACGGCCCGAAAATGGTGAGAATCAGCGCTGCTAGACCCGCATTCGGCCGTTTCCGCGGGTGCCGTCCCTACGTCAGAAGCTGAAGCACCAACTTTGCGGGAGACCCCGCTCCACGGACACTCGATCATTGGGTTTGACCGAGGAGGTGTTCCGATGCCGCGTACCCATCCCCCCTACCCGCCGGAGTTCCGCGCCGAGGCGGTGCGCCTCGCCCGAGGCAGCGATCGTTCGATCCCCGCGCTGGCCGCCGACCTGGGCGTCTCATCGGAGGCGTTGCGGCACTGGTTGCGCCAGGCGGACACCGATGATGGGCGTGGGCAACCCGGCGCATTGACGACCGATGAACGGGAAGAGCTGCGTCGCCTGCGGCGCGAGGTGAAGACGCTCCAGCAGGAGCGGGAGATCTTACGAAAAGCGGCGGCCTTCTTCGCGAAGGAGACCTTATGAGCCGGTATCGGTTCATCCACGCGGAGCGGGCGAACTATCCGATCACCATCCTGTGCCGGGTGCTCGCGGTGGCGCGCTCGGCCTACTACGCCTGGGCGCGCTGCGGGGTCTCGGCCCGCGCCCGGGCCAACGAGCAACTGGCGGCGCGGATCGCCGCCGTTCACGCCCGCAGCCGCCGGACGTATGGCGCGCCGCGGGTCCACGCGGCGTTGCGGGCGCAGGGCGTCCGCTGCGCCCGCAAGCGGGTCGCCCGGCTGATGCGGGCGGCGGGCCTGGTCGGGTGCCACCGGCGGCGCCGGGCGCGCACGACCGTCGCCGACCCGGCGCACACGCCCGCGCCGAATCTGGTCGCGCGCGACTTCACGGCGTCGGGGCCCAATCGCCTCTGGATCGGGGCTAGCACCTATCTGCCGACCCGCGAGGGCTGGCTCTACCTGGCCGTCCTACTCGACACCCACTCCCGCCGCGTGGTCGGCTGGGCGATGGCCGACCACCTCCGCACGGAACTCGCGCTCGACGCACTCGCGATGGCGCTCCGCGCGCGCCGCCCCGGCGCGGGCCTCGTCCACCACACCGACCGGGGGAGCCAATACACGGCGGCGGCCTACCAGGAGGCGCTCGCCGCGCGCGGCCTCGTCTGCTCGATGAGCCGGGCGGGCGAGTGCCTCGACAATGCCATGGCCGAGAGTTTCTTCGCCACCCTCAAGGCCGAGTTGGTCGCCGATCAGCAGTGGCCAACCCGTGCCGCCGCCCGGACGGCCATCTTCGAATGGCTCGAAGTCTTCTACAACCGCCAGCGTTACCA